>JACDJA010000636.1_pt1 | contig 38109 bp, 35 predicted proteins | sample 7449241 | NCBI WGS metagenome assembly JACDJA01 (sample SAMN14253289, study PRJNA609438) | sludge metagenome | isolation source: initial anaerobic sludge | collected 2018-12-20 | reverse complement strand
CTGCAATACTCGTTGGGCGCGCATGGGCCTGCAGCCTTCGTTGGTTCGTCACCTGGAAGACTGCGCCATGCGCGCATCTCTTTCCACCCTACGAATCGGTAAGCCTCTGAGCCTGAACGGAAGTTCGTGGGGAAACCTCAGGATCTGCATGGATTCAAAAGAGCATAAGATTTGCGCTTGCATGTGCAGAGCCCGTGCGATTCTAGCTATTGTCTGCGTTATGGCGTCCGCGGCCGCCCTTGCGGAAGGGCCGGTGCTGGACCCATGGACGGGTCCGTGAACCTGGGCGCTCCCAAAGCGCGTTCGGAGCTGGGCGACGCTGAACAGGGACGATGGCTCACATCCATTGATCCGCAGGCGTTCGCGCTCCCGCGCACAGCACGGGAGCGCGGAGGCGATGATGTCGGTCATCCCGCCATCGGTGCACGATTCGTGGTCGATCTTCCTGCGCGCGGGGAACTGGAACTTGTCATCAATGGACTGGTCGAGGTCGTTGACGGTGTCACCACCATGATCGGCTCGCTGGCCAATGAAGCCAATGGTGATTTCGTGCTTTCGCTCGAGGGCGACAAGTTGCTCGGAACCATAGAGGATGGGGAGCACATCTGGCTCATAGAGCCACAGGAAAGTGGGGGTCACTTGCTACGCCAGGTGCATCGCGATCTGATACCTCGCGTTCCCGATGACGAAGTCGGCCCTGAGCTTGGGACAGTGGCTGATATTTTAGTGCCTACGTCGCTTCCGATTCCCATGGCTGGAACCAGCGGCGGCGTCGACGTACTGTTCCTCTACGCGAGTGATGTCATAAATCCCAGTTTACGCGCAAGCGACATTGTTGGTCGTTTCACTCTGGTGCGGAACAACAGTTTGATATCAACTAACAATTCTATTACCAGTGTCGGCGTATATCCGGTTGCCAGCAGCTTCGCTGGCCTGGATAGGTATGCAATCTCTCTAAAAATGGTGAACCGATCCACTCCGTTCACGCAGTTGGATAATTGGATGGTGCATACAAACGCGGATATTGCGTTTCTTATGGTGACCGAGGACGCTTCGGCTGTGGACTTCCCGGGTTACGGACGAGTTGGTGGTCATGCATATATTTTGCAAGAGGGCTTGCCCTTTGCGCTTTCTACGATCACCTACGCGCTGGGTGATAATACAGCGGTTCATGAACTCGGCCACGTGTTTGGAGGCCGGCATGAGCGTAGCGGTACTCTTTCCGAGTTATATTATCCGGTGGTTGCATCCGATTGCTCTTGGATGACCATCATGGGTGGATACTTGAAGCCATGTGTGTTCGACGGCTTACCAGCCACGAACGTACGTATCAATTATTTCTCCAACCCTTCTCTAGCGCCTGCAGCTGCCGGCGGCAACGTGATCGGTGTTCCCGGGCGTTCGGACATGAAGAGCTGGCTGGAAAGCAGCATGCCGGTCGTGTCTGCGTGGCGGAACAACGGCGCGAACCCGGCGCCAACCTCATCACCAGTGGTTTCTCATGAAAATCTGATGTGCTGGGGCGGCAACCTGATCAAGTGGACGGCGGTCTCCGGTGCAACCGAATACCGATTGTTCCAGTCAATATCAAGCAGCTTTATTGCGCCCACGCAGGTTTACCAAGGTGGTGGGATAGCAGTGCACGCGAATGTACCCAGTAGTGGTGCCTATTATCGTGTTCAAGCCTGCAACTCATCCGGTTGCAGCAATTACGCTGGAACCGAGTATGCCGAGTATTACACCGGCTGTCTGTAGTCATGACTTGCCCGGTGCGTGGCTTGCGCCACGCACCGGGCATCTCCACAGGAGAAACGACATGAAATGGATCTTTGGCCTGCTGCTGGCGCTGTGGCTGGCACCGCTGTGGCTGACACCAGTACTCGCGCAGGGAGGGCCGGGGTATCCGTGCCAGGGTTGCGTCGAGGACCGTCCGCTGTTCACGATGCCATCGTCCGCGCTGTGGTACGCGCTCGAGCGCCCCGGCACGGGACTCAGCATCACGGTGCAGGATGGTTTCCTGGTAGGCATGTACTACGGGTTTACACCGACCGGATCACCGCTGTGGTACCTGTTCACCGGCCCGCTGGAGCAGCCGGAGGACGCGCCGAGCAAGATGCGTGTGAGGGCCAACCTGCAGCGCGTGGAGAACGGGCCGTGCCTCGGTTGCGGGTATCAGGCGCCGGACTTTCTGCCCAGCCCGGGCGAGGCAACACTGGAGTTTGACCAGGCCAACCATGCGACGTTCGCCATCGACGACAGCGAGCCATTGACGATGCTGCCGTTCATTGCCGGTGTTGGTTATGCGCGACTGCTTCCCAGCTATACGGATTACAACTTTCCAGATCTGAATGGTACGTGGGTCGCCGTACAGGAGGTTCCGCAGGCGGATGGAAACTGGCGTTATGACTCTCATATAGGCGAATTGCGCTCCAGTTCTAAACTCGACAGGTACGCCAATTGGAACTTGCTTGAATCATGGACTCCACTCGATCAGTACGTTATTTTGGGTCTATACTGTGCCTTCAATCGTGGCATTCCCGGTGTTGACGACCCCCATTCGCACGACGTGCCCGATTGTTGGCTGAGTGACATCGTGGACTTACCGGATCGTCCGCTCGGCGAGCGTCTCTACTTTCCCGTTCCTTATGCCAATATCGGCGCAAGCCGTATTTCTGCCGTCCATCCGCAGACCGGTGTGCGCCTGACGATGTATCGCCTGGAGTACGACTGATGAATCACCATCGTTTCTTGACGCGCTTTCTCGTGCTGATGCTGCTTGCACTTGCAGGTCTGCCTGCGTTGTTGTTCGCGCGCGGGCCGGACGTGCCTTGCACCGGCATCGATTGCGAACAGGTAGCCTTGTTCGACATGCCGGCTTCGGGCTTCTGGGGCAATCCGCAGGAAGTCGGCATCGGGATCCACATGTACGTGCAGAACGAGGTCATGTTCGGCATGTACTACGGCTACGCGCCGACGGGCGCGGCGACCTGGTACCTGTTCACCGCCCGCTTCGAGCGGCCGACCGACGCACCCGGCGTGCTGCGGGCGCAGGCGACGCTGGAGGAATATGGCGGCGGAAGCTGCATCGGTTGCGCTTACGCGCCGCCGGTGCAGGTCACCTTGCCGGGTACGATCACGCTGAGCTTCGACCAGCGCAACCACGGCACCTACCGCATCGATGGGGGCGAGCCTGTCCATATCGTGCCGCTGATGGCCAACTCGGCGGTGGCGGGCGAGTTTGCAGAGCAGATGCAGTACGCGCTGCCCGATCCGGAAGGCGCGTGGGTGCTTACGTTCAAGGCCGAAGCGGGGCAGGGTGCCGGGTTCGAGCGTGTCGCTTCGATTGCCGGCGTCTTCGGTGAGAAGGTCGTCCGTCCGATCGGCGCGGGGCAGGCGCCGCGCGAGATTGCCTGGGTGTTCTCGGTGCTGTCGCCCCCGGACGAACCCTATCCGGTCGCCAGCCTCCAATGCACGACCTACGGCGACGAGAGTCCGCCGAGCACCATCCCGCTTACATGCAGTCTGGACGTCGGCTATGGCGCGGGGCTGTTTCCGGAGCTCGCCGAAGGCGTTCGTTTCCCGCTGCCCTACGCCAACATCGGCGATGGGCGCATCGTGTCGAAAGACCCGGTCAGCGGCATTCGCCTGGAGGCGTTCCGCATCGGCTACGACTGAGCGGGCGATCGCCTGTTGCGGGATGGTGTGTACGTGCGCGCACCATCCCTTTCCCGCCCCATCCTGGAAAGGGAAGGGGAGGCTCGGGACAGTCACCATCCAGGGCGGGCGTGGCGCATCCCGGTCGCGGGTGCGCCGGGTTGACCAGCGGCGATGGTGTATCCGGTGTGCCGTGCGGCCGCCGTTCGCGCTACAATCACCGGCTTTGGGCGCCATTGCGCCGCTGCCCATCGCCGCCGCATGCAGTCAGCCCACCCGTCCGCTCCCGTGCTCACCATCGATGGCCCGTCCGGGGCCGGCAAGGGGACGGTGGCGCGTGCGGTGGCGGAGGCGCTGGGTTGGCATCTGCTCGATTCGGGCGCCCTGTACCGCGCCGTGGGGCACGCGGCCGGCATCGCCGGCATCGATGTGAGTGATGGTGGCGCGGCGGCGCGGTGCGCCGCGGCGACGCGCATCGAGTTCCGCGCCGCGGGCGACGCCGGCGAGCTTCGCGTGATCGTCGATGGCAATGACGCGACCGACGCGATCCGCACCGAAACCGCCGGTGCGGCGGCGTCGGCGATCGCGGCCATTCCGGCCGTGCGGGATGCGCTGCTCGAGCTGCAGAGGGGCTTTCGGCGGCCACCCGGGCTGGTCGCCGACGGGCGCGACATGGGCACGGTCGTGTTCGCCGATGCGCCGTTCAAGGTATTCCTGACCGCGAGCGCGCAGGAGCGTGCGGACCGGCGCTATAAACAGTTGAAGGCAAAGGGGTTGGCTGTTAATCTTGCATCCCTTTTGCGCGAGATTCAGGCGCGCGACGAGCGCGACGCCGCCCGTGAGGTGGCGCCGCTGCGGCCCGCACCGGAAGCGATCATCGTCGACACGACCGGCATTCCGGTCGAGACGGTGGTTGCCCGTGTGCTGGCTGTCGTGCGTGGTGCCTGAGGCAGGAGGGACCAAGTCCGGCGGTGGTCGCCGGCACGCAACGATGCGGCGCATTCGCATCCTTTGAAGGTGGGTCGGTCATCTGTGGATGGCGACCTGTTTCATGACTGGAACCAACATGACTGAAAGTTTTGCTGAACTGTTCGAACAGAGCCAGCAGTCGCTGAGCAAACTGCGCTCCGGCGCCATCGTCAGCGGCATCGTGGTCGAGATCCGCTCCGACATGGTGGTCGTCAACGCGGGCCTCAAATCCGAGGGCATCATCCCCATCGAGCAGTTCAGGGGCGAGGATGGCGAACTCGAAATCAACGTCGGTGATTCCGTCAAGGTGGCGCTCGACGCGATCGAGAACGGCCTGGGCGAAACCATCCTCTCGCGCGAGAAGGCCAAGCGCTCGCTGGTCTGGGACGAACTGGAAGAGGCGCAGACCGCCGACGAGGCCGTCACCGGTCGCATTTCCGGCAAGGTCAAGGGCGGCTTCACCGTCGATATCAAGGACGTGCGCGCGTTCCTGCCAGGCTCGCTGGTCGATGTGCGCCCGGTGCGCGATCCGACCTACCTCGAGGGCAAGGAACTCGAGTTCAAGATCATCAAGCTCGACCGCAAGCGCAACAACGTGGTGGTGTCGCGCCGCGCGGTCGTGGAGAGCGAGTTCTCCGAGGAACGCGAGAAGCTGCTCGACAAGCTGGTCGAGGGCGCGGTCATCCCGGGCGTGGTCAAGAACCTGACCGACTACGGCGCGTTCGTGGATCTGGGCGGCATCGACGGCCTGCTGCACATCACCGACATGGCGTGGAAGCGCGTGCGCCACCCGAGCGAAGTCGTCAACGTCGGCGACGAACTCGAAGTGCGCGTGCTCAAGTTCGACCGCGAGCGCAACCGCGTTTCACTGGGCCTCAAGCAGCTCGGCGAGGATCCCTGGGTCAACATCGCGCGCCGCTACCCCGCCGACACGCGCCTGCTCGGCAAGGTGTCCAACGTCACCGATTACGGCTGCTTCGTCGAACTCGAGCCGGGCGTGGAAGGCCTGGTGCACGTCTCGGAGATGGACTGGACCAACAAGAACGTCAACCCGGCCAAGGTCGTCCAGGTGGGCGACGAGGTCGAGGTGATGGTGCTCGACGTGGACGAGGAGCGTCGCCGCATCTCGCTCGGCATGAAGCAGACCAGCGCCAATCCGTGGGAAGCCTTCGCGGCCATCCACAAGAAGAACGACAAGGTATCGGGCACCATCAAGTCGATCACCGACTTCGGCATCTTCGTCGGCCTGGACGGCGGCATCGACGGCCTGGTGCACCTGTCGGACATCTCCTGGCAGGCTTCCGGCGAGGACCTCGTACGCAACTTCAAGAAGGGCGAGGAAGTCGAAGCCGTGGTGCTGGCGGTCGATCCGGAGCGCGAACGCATCTCGCTCGGCATCAAGCAGCTGGAGCAGGATCCGTTCGGCCAGTTCATGGCGGCGCATCCGCGCGGCAGCCTGCTGACCGGCACCGTGCGCGAGGTGGATGCGCGCGGCGCGACGATCGACCTCGGCGAAGGCGTGGAGGGTTACCTGCGCGCCAACGACATCGCCAAGGAGCGTGTCGAGGACGCCGCCCAGCACCTCAAGGTGGGCGACACGGTCGAGGCGAAGTTCGTCGGCATGGATCGCAAGGGTCGCAGCCTGCAGCTGTCGATCCGTGCCAAGGACGAGGACGAGCTGGCCAGCACCCTGGAGGAATACCAGAGCGCGACGGGCGGCACGACCAAGCTTGGCGCCCTGCTGAAGGAACAGCTCAACCGCTGATCCAGACCCGGCGCGCGGCGATGGCCGCGCGCCGGGCAATTTCATCGTGCGCACTGGCGACGGTGCGCCCTTTTTTTGGATGGCTGCTCCGCGATGACGAAGTCCGAACTGATCGAAGCACTGGCCGCGCGCCAGACGCACCTGGCCGCCGCCGACGTGGAACTTGCGGTGAAGAACGTGCTCGAGCAGTTGAGCCAGTCGCTGGCCAATGGCAAGCGCATCGAGATCCGCGGTTTCGGCAGCTTTTCGCTGCATTACCGGCCACCGCGCATGGGCCGCAACCCCAAGACCGGCGAAGCAGTGGCGCTTCCCGGCAAGCACGTACCCCATTTCAAGCCGGGCAAGGAATTGCGTGAAAGGGTCAACCAGAAGGTCACGGCGCCGGACGCTGCCGGATCGGCCTGAACATCCCGCCCGTTGCGGTCCACTCGCGCCTGATCGTCCCGCGTGCGCCATGTGGCATCGCGGCAAGCCATTGGCGGGCCGGCCATGCGCCTGATCCTCGCCGGGCTGATTCTCCTGGTGCTGGTGGCGGGGGCCCTGTTTGGCGCCCTCAACACGATACGCGTGCCCATCGACCTGCATTTCGTGCAGGTCCGCGCGCCGCTGGGTGCCAGCCTGCTCGCCATGCTCGTCGCCGGTTGGCTGCTTGGCGGGCTCACCGCATGGGTCGGCCAGGCGCGCCTGCGCCGCGAGCTGCGACGGCGGCGCCGTCTCGCGGCAGGCGATTCGGCAGCCGGGGAGCGGCCGCCGACATGAACCCGCTTGCACTCCTGTTCCTGCTGCTGCCGCTGGCCGCGCTGTCTGGCTGGGTGCTTGGACGCCGACGCAGCGAGCGCACTTCGGGCGCGCGCGTCAGCGAGCTTTCCACCAGCTATTTCCGCGGCCTCAATTACCTCCTGAACGAGCAGCCGGACAAGGCCATCGAGGTCTTTCTCAAGCTCGCCGACATCAACCGTGACACCGTGGAAACCCATCTCGCGCTCGGCAACCTGTTCCGGCGCCGCGGCGAAGTGGATCGCGCCATCCGTGTGCACCAGCACCTCATCGCGCGGCCGAACCTCAGCCGCGAGGAGAAGACGGCAGTGCTGCTGGAACTGGGCGAGGATTACATGCGTGCCGGGCTGCTCGACCGTGCCGAAACGCTGTTCGCCGACCTGGTGGCCATGGATGCACTGGCGCCACCCGCACTCAAGCACCTGATCTCGATCTACCAGCACGAACGCGACTGGAACAAGGCGATCGAACATGCGCGCCGGCTGCAGGTGGCGAGTGGCGAACCGCAGGTGGCGCTGATCGCCCAGTTCCACTGCGAACTGGCCGAAGGCGCACGCCTGCGCAGCGACCTGGATGCCGCGCGCCGCAGCATCGCCGATGCACTGACGGTGGATCCGGACTGCCTGCGCGCCTATCTCATCCGTGGCTACGTGGAAGCGGGCGCCGGCAACTTCGAGGCCGCCATCGAGGCCTTCGAGCGCGTCGCCGAGCTCGATGTCGATTATATGCCCGAAATCCTTTCGGCGCTGCTAGACAGCTACGCCCGCGCGCAGCGCATGGATCGTGCCGAGAAGTTCCTGCTCGGCATCATCGAGCGCTACCAGGGTGTCTCGCCGGTGCTGGCGCTGGCGCGCATGTATGCCACCACGCGCGGCGAAGCGGCAGCCGTGGGCTTCCTCAACCGCATCCTGCGCCAGCGTCCCTCGGTACGCGCGCTGATGGCCCTGATCGACGTGCAGTTGCACGGCGCGGACGGAGAAACGCGCCAGAGCCTGCTGGCCCTGCGCGAGCTGGCGCAGAAGCTGGTCGAAGGCAAGTCCATGTACCGCTGCACGCAGTGCGGCTTCGGCGCCAAGGCCCTTCACTGGCAGTGTCCGAGCTGCAAGAGCTGGGGAACGGTGCGGCCGATCCACGGCGTGATCGGGGAATAGCGGGGTGCTGCAACTGCAGGGCACCGGCCTGATCGTGCTGCTGGGCGCCACGGCCCTGGTGTCGGCGGCACTGGTCCGCCTCAGCATCACTTATGCACACCGACGCGCGCTCATCGACCAGCCCGGGCGCCGCCGCTCGCACCGGGTGCCGACCCCGCGCGGCGGCGGCGTGGCGATCGTGGCGAGCGCGCTCGGCGCGATGCTGCTCTTGCCCGCCGCAAGCCTGCCTGCGCAGCATCTTCAGGTGACCGCTGCCATCGTGCTGGTCACCACGGTTGGCTGGGCCGACGACCACCGCGACCTGCATGCCGCCTGGCGCTTCGCCGCCCACTGCGTCGCCGCCTTGCTGGTCGTTCTCGCCTGGCTGCCCGCCAGCGCGGTGCCGGGCCTGCCGTGGCTGCCGGCCGCCGGAACCGTCGCCCTGGCCACGCTCGGCGTGGCCTGGTCGATCAACCTGCACAATTTCATGGATGGCATCGACGGCCTGCTGGCCTGGCAGGCGATCTTCGTGTTCGTCTTGCTCGCGCTGCTGGGCTGGCATGCCGGCGAGCTGGCCCAGGCGCGCGTGCTGGCCCTGTGGGCCGCGGCGACGGCGGGCTTCCTGCCGTTCAATTTCCCACACGCGCGCGTCTTCATGGGCGATGTCGGCAGCGCGGCGCTGGGCCTGGTGATCGCGGCCGGGTTGCTGTGGCTGGCAAGGCAGCCCGGGATCCTGGCCATTGGCCTGGTCGCCTGTTCAGCCTTCGTCGTGGATGCGAGTTGCACGCTGCTGTCGCGTCTCGTGCGTGGACGCCGTTGGTATAGTGCACACCGTGAACACCTGTACCAGTGGCTGGTGCGGCGCGGGCTTTCGCATGCGCGTGTCGTGCTGCTCTACATGGGGTGGAACCTGCTCGTCGTGGTCCCGGTCATCGTCATACTCCAGCGGGTCGATCCCATCGCGCAGCGCGCTGCGGGCATCACCTGCGTGATCGCCGTGTACGCTGCAGGCATTGCGCTGTGGTGGGCGGGCAAGCGCGCCTGCCTGCGCAGACTGCGCCAGGAAAGGTCGGCATGCTGCGCAAGCTGATCGGCGCCATCCACCCGCGCCTGGCAGTCGTCGTGCACGACATGCTGATGGTGTGGATCGCCTGGACCCTGGTCAGCATGATCCGCTGGTCGCTGGCGCCGAACCCGCAGGACGTGTCGCTGTTCGGTGTGGAGGCCTGGCTGGTGCTCGCCGCCCAGGGTCTGATCTTCTGGTGGACGGGCCTGTATCGCGGGCTGTGGCGCTTCGCCAGCATGCCCGATATCTGGAACATCGCCCGCGCCTGCCTGCTCGGTGCGCTGGCGGTGGGCATCACGCTGTTCCTCTACAACCGCCTGGCCAGCGTGCCGCGCACGGTGCTGGCGGTCTATCCGCTGCTGCTGGCCGTGCTGCTCGGCGGGCCGCGCATGCTGTACCGCTACTGGAAGGACAGCCGCCTGGATTTCGGCGCCGGCCTGCCGAGCCTGCGCGTGCTGGTGCTGGGCGCGGGCAAGGCGGGGGACGCGCTGGTGCGCGACCTCAAGCGCGAGAACCGCTACATCCCGGTGGGCTTCCTCGACGACAACGCCAAGCTGCGCGGCGCGCGCCTGCACGGCATCCCGGTGCTCGGCTCGCTCGACCAGCTCCCGCGCATCGCGCGCGAGACAGCCGCTGAAATGGTCGTCATCGCCATGCCTTCGGCGAACAAGGCCGAGATGCACCGCGCGCTCGATCTGTGCGAGGCCAGCAAGCTGCCGTTCCGCACCGTGCCGCGGCTGGAGGACGTGGTTGCCGGGCGCTCCAGCTTCAACGAGCTCAAGGAAGTGGCGATCGAGGATCTGCTTGGGCGCGAGCCGGTGCACCTGGACTGGACGGCCATCCGCACCGGCCTCGCGGGCCGGCGCGTGCTGGTCACCGGCGGCGGCGGATCGATCGGCGCGGAGCTGTGCCGCCAGGTGGCAAGGCTCGGCGCGGAGTCGCTCACCGTGCTCGAGCAGTGCGAATTCAACCTCTACACCATCGGCCACGAGCTGCAACGCGATTTTCCCGACCTCATGTTCAATGCCTGGCTGGGCGATTGTGGCGATGCCATGACCGCCGAGCGCGTGTTTGCCGCCGTGCGTCCGCAGATCGTGTTCCATGCCGCCGCCTACAAGCACGTACCGCTGCTGCAGGGCCAGGTGCGCGAGGCGGTGCGCAACAACGTGCTGGCCACGCGCGTGGTGGCCGAGGCGGCCGATCGCCACGGCGCGGAGAGCTTCGTCCTCATTTCCACCGACAAGGCGGTCAATCCGACCAGCGTGATGGGCGCCTGCAAGCGCGTGGCGGAAATCTTCTGCCAGAACTTCGCGGCCCGCTCGCGTACGCGGTTCATCACGGTGCGCTTCGGCAACGTGCTCGACTCGGCCGGTTCCGTGGTGCCGCTGTTCCGCGAGCAGATCCGCGCCGGTGGTCCGCTTACCGTCACGCATCCGGAAATCACGCGCTATTTCATGACCATTCCCGAAGCCTGCCAGCTCATCCTGCAGGCTTCCGTGCTGGGGCAGGGCGGCGAGATCTTCGCGCTGGACATGGGCGAGCCGGTGCGTATCCGTGACCTCGCCGAGCAGATGATCCGCCTCGCCGGCCAGCCGGGCGACCAACCCATCGGCATCATCTACACTGGCCTGCGCCCCGGTGAGAAGCTGTTCGAGGAACTGTTCCACCCGCAGGAACATTACAGCAGCACCGGGCACGCCAAGATCCTCCTCGCCCAGCCGCGCTGCACGCCCTGGAACCAGCTCCACGCACAGCTCCAGCAGTGCGAGGCTGCGGCGCGCGATTTCGACGAGCCGCGCCTGCGGCGCATCCTCGAGCAGTTGCTGCCCGAGTTTCCCGGCAACGTCGCTGCGCAGGACGGCATCGTCATTCCCCTCGGCCCCCGCTTGAACAGGGACATTGCATGAGTACGCATTTGCGCAAGGTGGTATTTCCCGTCGCCGGCCTCGGCACGCGCTTCCTGCCGGCGACCAAGGTCGTCGCCAAGGAGATGCTGCCGGTGCTCGACCGGCCGCTGATCCAGTACGCCGTCGATGAGGCGGTCGATGCCGGTGCCGATACGCTGGTGTTCGTGACGAACCGCTACAAGCATGCGATTGCCGACTACTTCGACAAGGCCTATGAGCTGGAAAGCAAGCTGGCGCAGGCGGGCAAGAGCGAGCTGTTGTCGATGGTGCAGGGCACCTTGCCCAAGCACGTGCGCTGCGTGTTCGTGACTCAGCCCGAGGCACTCGGACTCGGCCATGCCGTGCTGTGCGCCAGGCCGGTGGTGGGTGATGAACCCTTCGGGGTGATCCTGCCCGACGACCTGATCTGGAACGGTGACGGACCGGGCGCCTTGCGCCAGATGGCGGCACTGTCGGCGCGCGAGAACGACGCTGGCGTCATTGCCGTCGAGGAAGTGCCGCGCGCGCAGACCGACCGCTACGGCATCGTCGATGCGACGGCCATTTCCGAACGCGCGGCGAAGATCCGCCTGGTGGTGGAAAAGCCCAAGCCGGACGAGGCGCCGTCCAACCTTGCCATCGTGGGGCGCTATGTCCTGCCCGGACGCATCTTCGATCTGCTCGAAGCGACCCGCGCCGGTGCCGGCGGCGAGATCCAGCTGACTGACGCCATCGAGGCCCTGCTGGGCGAACGATCCGTGCTCGCCTGGCGCTTCGAGGGCACGCGCTTCGATTGCGGCAACAAGCTCGGGCTGGTCAAGGCCACGTTGTCCATGGCCCTGGCCGACCCGCAGCTCGCCGATGCCACGCGGGCGTATATCAAGGAAACACTGGGGGCCGGGCATTGAGCGTCGGTGCCGGTGTGGCCAACGCGCGCGCGGCTCAGGCAGCCAGCAGCGAAAGGCGCAGACCAATGGCACCGCAGGCCAGCGCCAGCGCCAGGGCCAGCACTGCGCCGGCCCGAAACCAGCCGGCCATGCGCAAGGCGGCCGCATTGCGCCGCAGCGGCGTGTCGCGCAGGGGCCGTGCGCCAGGCAGTGGCCAGCGGCGCGCTTCGGTCACGCGCCGCGCCAGGCGCATCGCATAGCCGGCGAGCAGCAACAGGCACAGTGCCATCCCCGTGCAGGCAATGCCGATCCAATGGCGCAGTTCAACCACCAGCAGGTCGGTCGGCAGCCGCGCGGCACGTGCGCCCAGCCAATGGCTGAAGGCGGCCACACACGCCACGGCCGCGATCACGGCGATGGCCAGCACGACCAGGGTGAACATGCGCATGCGCGCGTCGGCACGCACCACTTCCGATTCCATGCCAGGTTTCCCTTGGGACCTTGCCCACTATAGCGGCAAGCACACTGCGCGAACCTGCGCGGAGCGGCGTCGTCGCGAGGCCTTGCCGGCCCTGTATGCTTGGCGCATGAGCCACAAGTTCCTCGTCGCGCTGCTTGCCCTTGCGCTCGGCGCCTGCCAGCACGTACCGGCCACCTCCGCATCCAGGGGCATCAGCGCGCCGCCCGTCGGCACCTATGACAACCACGAGCAGGTCTGGGCGGCAGGCAGCGATGGCAGCGTGCTGCCGCCACCCCGCGTGGAAGTCCGCATCGCCGGCACCGCTCTGCCCGGCTGGTCGGTCTGGCAGGTGCGCTATGGCGCGACCCCACCGATCGAGGCGACCTGGGCCATGCAGCGCATGAGCGGCGCGGGCGAGGGCGGGCGCCTGGTGCCCCATCGCCTTGCCGCTGCGGCACCGGCACCGAAGTTCGACCCGACCCAGTGGGTGGCGCTGGATGCCTGCGCCCTGCGCGGTGCCGTGGACGCGGCGAGCGCCCACGTGCAGGCCGATGTCGCCAGCTGCGCCGCGCTGGTTCCCGGCATCGGCGCTGCTGCGGCGCTGTTGCCGCTGGCGGTCGAACAGAGCGGCGAATGGCTGCGCGTGCGCTTCCATGCCGACCAGGCGCGCGGCGCGGCGGCGCGCGAGGACCTGCGTCGGGTACAGGTTTTCGAAGGCTGGGCGGCCATCAATGGCAGCGGCCCGAACGGCGTGCCTGGCGCGGACTGGCACATGAATCGCAACCTGCGCCTCGGCAACGAGGGCAGCCGCGTGCCGCTGGCCTGGCGCGATGGCGCGCCCAGCGGCTGGTCGCTGGACCTGGCGCGCCTGACCTATCGGGACGGCAACGTGCCGGTGCTGAAGCTGTCGGTCATCGACGATGCCAGCGGCCGCACGCTGGCCTACGCCTGGGCCAACCCTGAAGCCACCCACATCGGTATCAACCTGGGCTGGCTGCAGGTGGGACTGCAGCGCGAGGCCGGTGCCACCCAACAATCACCCGAACACTAGCGACCACGCGTGGGACGTGCCTGCTGGCGCGATGCGAGGAAACCGATGCACCCGATCAGCTGGGCGGATTTCGAGAAGGTGTTGATCGTCGCGGGAACGGTGACGCGGGTGGAACCGTTTCCCGAGGCGCGCAAGCCCGCCTACAAGGTGTGGGTGGACTTCGGGCCCTACGGCGAGAAGAAGACCAGCGCCCAGGTGAGTGCCCTCTATGCCCCGCAGGACCTGGTCGGACGCCAGGTGGTCGGCGTGATCAACTTTCCGGAGAAGCAGATCGGGCCGTTCCGCTCGCAGTTCCTGCTCACCGGCTTCCCGACCGAAGACGGTGTGGTCGTGACCACCCTGGAACGTCCCGTACCCAACGGCACGCGCATGGCGTAAATGCGCTGCGCGGGGCAGACGCGGCCTCAAGGGCATGCAGGCCGCGTCGGATCGCCGGTTCCAGTCCTACAACGCTTCGAAGATGCCGGCGGCGCCCATGCCGGTGCCGATGCACATGGTCACCATGCCGTATTTCTGCTTGCGCCGGCGCAGGCCGTGCACGATGGTCGCGGTACGCACCGCGCCGGTGGCGCCCAGCGGATGGCCAAGGGCAATCGCGCCGCCGAGCGGATTGATCTTCTCCGGGTCCAGGCCGACATCGCGGATCACTGCCAGCGACTGCGCGGCAAAGGCTTCATTGAGCTCGATCCAGTCGAGTTGGTCCCTGTGCATGCCGGCCACTTCCAGCGCCTTGGGGATGGCTGCGATCGGGCCGATGCCCATGATCTCGGGCGCAACCCCGGCCACGGCGAAGCTGACGAAGCGTGCCAGCGGTGTCAGTCCATAGGCCTTGATCGCGTGCTCGCTGGCCAGCAGCACCGCACCGGCGCCGTCGGACATCTGCGAGGAGTTGCCGGCCGTCACGCTGCCGCCGTTGCGGAAGACCGGGCGCAGTCTGGCCAGCACTTCCAGCGTCGTGTCCTTGCGCGGGCCTTCGTCTTGGCTGATCACGCGGGCGTCGGTGCGGATCTCGCGACTGGCCAGGTCAGGGTAATGATCGTCCAGGGTGAAGGGCGCGATCTCGTCGTCGAATTCGCCGGCGGCCTGCGCGGCCAGCGCTTTCCTGTGGCTGGCCAACGCAAAGGCATCCTGGTCTTCGCGGCTGATCTTCCAGCGCTCGGCCACCTTTTCGGCGGTGATGCCCATGCCATAGGCGATGGCGACGTTGTCGTCCTTGAAGGCGGCCGGGTTCATGGCGACCTTGTGGCCCATCATCGGCACCATGCTCATCGACTCGGTGCCGCCGGCCAGCATCAGGTCGGCCTCGCCGAGGCGGATACGGTCGGCTGCCATGGCCACGGCCTGCAGGCCGGACGAGCAGAAGCGGTTGATGGTGACTGCCGGCAGGCTGTCGGGCAGGCCGGCCAGCAACACGCCGATGCGCGCCACGTTCATGCCCTGCTCGGCTTCGGGCATGGCGCAGCCGATGATCGCGTCGCCGATGCGCGCCGGATCGATGTCCGGCGTCCTGGCCAGTGTCGCGCGCAGCACGTGCGCGAGCATGTCGTCGGGCCGGGTGTTGCGGAACACGCCGCGCGGCGCCTTGCCGACTGGCGTGCGTACGGTGGAAACGATGTAGGCGTCCTGAATCTGGCGGGTCATTGGATTCTCCGGGAATGGGAAATGCGGCATCGGGAATGGTCGAAGCGGGCGTTGCCGTCGCGAACTGCTCGCTGGCGACGATGCGCCATTCCCGATTTCCGGTCTGGTCAGTTCCTGAGCGGCTTGCCTGTCGTCAACGTGTGGGCGATGCGCTCCAGCGTCTTGGGCATCTGCGCGAGTTCGAAGAAGTGTCGGCGCTCGAGATCGAGCAGCCATCGCTCGTCCACCTGCGCGCCACGCTCGATGTCGCCGCCGCAGAGCACCTCGCCGATGCGCGTGGCAATGACGTTGTCATGTTCAGAGATGAAGCGGCCTTCCAGCATGTTGACCAGGGCCATCTTCAGGGTGGCCGACCCGACGTCGCCGGCGACCGTGACCTGCCGCGCCGGCAGCGGTGGGCGGTAGCCCGACTCAGCCATCGCCGCGGCTACCTGCCTTGCGACGTACAGCAATTCAAACCCATTGAATACGATCACGTCGTCCGGTCGCAGCAGGCCGAGTTGCCTGGCCTCGAAGGCACTGCCCGAGGTCCTGGCCTGGGCGACCACTTCGAACTGGCGCCTGATCGCGGGGAACACGTCGCCATCGCTGGATTGTTGCGCGGCGCGCACGGCCAGCTCCTTCAGGCCGCCGCCGGCCGGCAGCAGGCCGACGCCCGCCTCGACCAGGCCGATATAGCTTTCCAGCGCCGCCACCGTGCGCGCGCAATGCATCTGGAATTCGCAGCCGCCGCCCAGGGCCAGGCCACGTACCGCCGCCACCACCGGCACCAGCGCGTACTTGATGCGCATGCTGGTGCGCTGGAAATTGGCGATCATCGCTTCCAGCCGCTTGATCTCTCCGGCCTGCACGAAGCCGGCCATGCCCTTGAGGTCTGCGCCGGCCGAGAAGGCCTTGTCGCTGTCCTGCCAGATCACCAGCGCCTTGAGGTGCTGCTCGGCATGCTCGATGGCGCGCTGGATGCCATCCAGGACGGCGTCGTTGACCGTGTTCATCTTGGTCTTGAACGAGACGATGCCGATGCCGTCCTCGCCCAGGGTCCACAGGCGCACGCCAGCGTTTTCCCATAGCGTGGTGCCGCGGTCGAACTGTTCGCCGATCAGCGCATCCGGGAACAGCTGGCGCGCATAGACCGGATGTGCCGAGCGCGGCAGATAGCTGCCACTGGCCGGAGCGTAGGAGCCCGCGGCGCGGTGAACGTCATCGACCTTGGCGACCCACTCGGGCAGCGGCGCGTTGCTCATGGCCTTGCCGGCGGCAATGTCCTCGCCGATCCACCTGGCCACTTCGGCCCAGCCGGCCGACTGCCAGGTCTCGAACGGGCCGAGCTTCCAGCCATAGCCCCAGCGGATGGCCAGATCCACGTCGCGCGCGGTTTCGGCGATGTCGGCCAGGTGGTAGGCGCTGTAATGGAACAGGTCGCGGAACACGGCCCACAGGAACTGCGCCTGCGGGTCGGCCGAGGCGCGCAACCTGGCGAATTTCTCGGCCGGCTCGCGGATGGCGAGAATGGCGGCGACTTCCTCCGACGGCTTGGCGCCGGCCGCCGTGTAGTCCTGCCTGGCCAGGTCCAGCACCAGGATGTCCTTGCCGCGCCTGGTGTAGATGCCGGCGCCGGTCTTCTGGCCGAGCGCACCCTTGACGATCAGCGCGTTCAGCCAGTCCGGCGACTGGAAGTGCGCGTGCCAGGGGTCTTCCGGGAGGGTGTCGGCCATGGTCTTGATGACGTGCGCCATGGTGTCCAGTCCGACCACGTCGGCGGTGCGGTAGGTCGCGCTCCTGGGGCGCCCGATGGCCGGCCCGGTCAGGGCATCGACGAGATCGAAACCGAGACCAAAGGCGGCCGTATGGTGCATGGTCGCCAGGATGGAGAACACGCCGATACGGTTGCCGATGAAGTTCGGCGTATCGCGCGCGTACACCACGCCCTTGCCGAGCGTGGTGGTGAGGAAGGCTTCGAGCCCGCCCAGCACATCGCGGTCCGTTGCCTGCGCGGGAACCAGTTCCACCAGATGCATGTAGCGTGGCGGATTGAAGAAATGCACGCCGCAGAAGCGTGCGCGCAGGTCCTTTGGCAAGGCATCGGCCAGCGCATTGATGGACAGGCCGGAAGTGTTGCTTGCAAACACCGCCGAATCAGGGATGTAGGAGGCGACCTTCGTGTAAAGGTCGAGCTTCCAGTCGAGGCGTTCGGCGATCGCCTCGATGATGAGGTCGCAGTCCTTCAGCGCATCGAGGTGCTCGTCGTAGTTGGCGGCCGTGATGCCGGCCAGCTTGGATTCTTCCGCCAGCGGCGCAGGCGAGAGCTTGCCAAGGTGGGCAATGGCCTTGCGCGCAATGCCACTCTTGTCGCCTTCCTTCGCCGGCAGGTCGAACAGCAGGGTCTGGACGTCTGCGTTGGCGAGGTGGGCGGCGATCTGCGCGCCCATGACGCCGGCACCAAGTACGGCGGCCTTGCGGATGCGGAGGGGAGGGTGGCTCATGGCAGATGGACTCCGTGGCGGGTGGGGATGGGAAGCGGGACCGCTGCAGGCGGCCGTGAAACGGGTGCGGCGCCGGTGGCGGCGCGGCAGGATGCGCAAGGCGCGCGCAACCGCGGCTCAGGCATGCGCGCATCCTGCCCGCAGGCCCGCGGCGGTGAACTGGATCAGATGCCGGATGGTCATGTCGCGGTGGCTGTGCTCGCTCACTTCCTGCCTGCGCTTGATCATGCCGAAATCGGCCATGGCATAGGTGAGGGCGCCGGCGACGATATCGAGGCGCCAGTGGAGCTCCTCGCGGGCCAGCCCGGGCAGCAGGCGTGCGAACGCGATCACGAATTCGCGCAGCACATGTCCATAATTGTCGGCGAGGAACCTGCGCAGGCGCTCGTCATGCTCGGCGTAGGCGCGCGCCAGCACGCGCACGAAGGCGGCGCCACCGGCGCTGTCCATGGACTGCTCCAGTGCCGGGCGGATGAAGGCATCCAGCACGTCTTCGAGCGTGCACGCCGGGCGCGCGAGCGCTGCGGCCAGGGAGGCCAGCCGCTGGCGGTTGAGCTCATCCAGGCGGCGGCGGAAGACTTCCTCGATCAGGCCGTCCTTGGAGCCGAAATGATAGTTGACGGCCGCCAGGTTGACCTTGGCCGCCGAGGTCACCTGGCGCAGCGAGGCACCGGCGAAGCCGTGGCGTGCGAACAGGACCTCGGCAACGCCGAGGATGCGCTCGCGGGTGGAGAAGTTCGACGTGCTGGCGGTCAAGCGCGCGCCCCAAGACGATCAAACGATCGTTTGAATGGTAGGCGAGCACCGGTGCGCGGTCAATCATGCTGCGCCAGCGTGTGAAAAACCGATCGAAACCCGCTAGAATCGCTCGCATTCTCGCAGGGCGCATGGCATGGACACGGCAGCGTGGGGCGTTGCCGTGGCGGTCATGTGTCCCATTCGCTTTCCCTCAACCTGCCCACGGAGTCCGGAGCACATGGCGCTGGAGCGCACTCTTTCCATCATCAAGCCCGATGCGGTCGGCAAGAACGTCATCGGCGAAATCTACTCGCGCTTCGAGAAGGGCGGCCTCAGGGTCGTGGCTGCGCGCATGATGCACCTGTCGCGCCGGGAGGCCGAGGGCTTCTATGCCGTGCATCGCGAACGGCCCTTCTTCAAGGCGCTGGTGGAGTTCATGATTTCCGGCCCGGTGATGATCCAGGTGCTGGAAGGCGAGAATGCGGTGGCGAAGAACCGCGAACTCATGGGCGCGACCAATCCCAGGGAAGCCGCGCCGGGTACCATCCGCGCGGATTTCGCCGATTCGATCGATGCCAATGCGGTGCACGGCTCGGATGCGGCCGAAACGGCGCGTGCGGAAATTGCGTATTTCTTCGCAGAAACCGAACTGTGTCCACGCTGAACATGACCATTCGTTGACGAGCACCCTTACGTGACGATGACGGCCAGGGCCAACCTGTTCGACTATGACCGCCAGGGGCTGCGCGAACTGTTCGTGCAGCTTGGCGAGAAACCCTTTCGCGCCGACCAGGTGATGAAGTGGGTGTATCACCGTCACGTCACCGACTTTGCCGGGATGACCGACGTCGGCAAGACGCTGCGCGATAAGCTCGCCGACGCGCTCGAGATCACCCCGCCGAAGACCCTGTTCGAGAAACAGGCGGCCGACGGCACGCACAAGTGGCTGCTCGGCATGGATGGCGGCAATGCCATCGAAGCGGTGTTCATTCCCGAAACCTCGCGTGGCACGCTGTGCGTGTCCTCGCAGGTGGGCTGCGCACTGGCCTGCCGCTTCTGCTCTACCGGTACCCAGGGCTTCAACCGCAATCTTTCCGCCGCCGAGATCATCAGCCAGGTGTGGGTGGCGGCACGTCATCTCGGCAACGTGCCGCACCGCCAGCGCAAGCTCACCAATGTCGTCATGATGGGCATGGGCGAGCCGCTGCTGAACTTCGACAACGTCGTCACCGCGATGAGCGTGATGCGCGACGACCTGGGCTTCGGTCTGGCCAACAAGCGCGTGACGCTGTCCACCGCGGGCCTGGTGCCGATGATCGACAAGCTGGGCGAGGTCGCCGACGTGTCCCTGGCGGTGTCGCTGCATGCGCCGACCGATGAGCTGCGCAGCCAGTTGATGCCGATCAACCGCAAGTACCCGATCGGCGATCTGCTCGAGGCCTGCGCGCGCTACGCAGCGCGGCGCCCGCGTACCACGATCACCTTCGAATACACCATGCTCAAGGGCGTCAACGACCATCCCGAGCAGGCGCGCCAGCTCATCAAGCTGATGCGTCGCCTGCCGGCCAAGGTCAACCTGATTCCCTTCAATCCCTTCTTCGGCACCGAGTTCGAGCGATCCGACGAGGTCGTCATCCGCCAGTTCCAGAAGATCCTGCTCGATGCCGACGTACTCACCATGGTCCGGCGCACGCGCGGCGACGACATCGACGCGGCCTGCGGTCAGCTCAAGGGCCAGGTGGTCGATCGCACGCGGCGCCAGGCGGAATTCCGGCGCAAGCTGGAGGAGGCGGCAACCCATGTCGCCTGAGCGCAACGTCCTGCTGCTGGTGCTGGTCCTGCTGCTGGCAGCCTGCAGCACTTCCGGCAGCATCAAGAAGGAAAGCGCCGCCACGCAACGTGAGGACGCCGCGCGCATCAACACCGATCTGGGTCAGCAGTATCTGCGCCAGGGCAAGCTTGAAATGGCCATGGAGAAGCTGCAGCGGGCGCTGTCCTACGATCCCGGCTATGCCGACGCGCATACCGTCATCGCGGTGCTCTACGAGCGCATCGGCGACGAGGCGCAGGCAGAGAAGCATTATCGTCGCGCCGCCGAACTGCAGCCAAGGAATGGCGCCGCGCTCAACAATTACGGCACCTTCCTGTGCAAGCTTGGCCGTTACGAGGAGGCCGGCAAGTATTTCCAGCGTGCCCTGGCCGATCCTTTCTACAAGACGCCGGCAGTGGCGCTCACCAACGCGGGAACCTGCCAGCTCAACGCCGGCCAGCCGGACGCGGCCGAAGCCAGCCTGCGCCTGGCCCTGCAGCGCGATCCGCAGAATGCCGAAGCCCTGCTGCAACTCGCGCAGGTGTCGTATGTCAAGGGCGACTGGTTCAGTGCGCGTGGCTTCATCCAGCGCTTCGAAGCGGTCGCCCAGCCACGGCCCGGTGCGTTGATGCTCGGCCGCAATATCGAACTCAAACTCGGTAACGCCAAGGGCGTCAGCGAGTACACGCGCAAGCTCCTGCGAGATTTTCCCGACTCCGCGGAGGCGCAAACCCTCAACGTCAGGATCCAGCGAGATGAGCAGGCGAAATAAGCGGACGCCGGGGGGCGGCAACCGCAAGAAGAGGCCCGACCGCGACGCAGTCATCGTGGCCGACACGTTGGGAGCCGAGTTGGCTCCACAGGGGCGGGCCGCAGAACAGCCGGAACAGGCTGACATGCCAGGAGGAAACATTCCCGTGAGTGCCGAACAGGCCAACGAATCGATTGACGCGGACGAACTCGCAGCCATCCAGCCCGCGATGCCTGTCGAGCGCGAGCTGCCACAGGCAGGCCCGGGGTTTGGCCAGCGCCTGGCCAGCGCCCGCGAACGCGCCGGGCTCACCCGCGCCGAGGTCGCCGGTCGGCTCAAGTTGCCGCTGCAACTGATCGCTCGCCTGGAACAGGACGACTACACCGGCCTGACCCAGGCGGTGTTCCTGCGCGGTTACCTGACCGCCTACGCGCGCCTGCTCGGGCTGCCCGAGGCAGACGCCATCGCGGCCGCCGACGAGCATGCGGAAGCCGTGCCATTGGTGGCTACCGGCACCGTGCCGCACTCGCGCTACCTGCTGAACCGCTACTCCGTCAGCGCCACCTACATGATCCTGACCGCCATCATCGTCGTACCGGCGGTATGGCTGGCCACGCATGGCGGCCTCGAGCGCAATCTGATGCGTACCGCGCCGCTGGATCCGCCGGCCATCGTGGCGGACACGCATGTCGCGCTTGCACCGGATGCGACGAGCCGGGCCGCCACCAGCGCGCCGGCCGCCAGCGTGGTCACGCCGCTGCCGCTGGCGGCACCCGCGGAAGCGGAAGTGTCGCCATTGCTCGCCTCGATGGCCCCGTTTGCCACGCCGCGCAGCGCGGAGCCGGCGGTCGCGGCCCCGGGGCCTGCCGCAACGCCGGCAAGCGGCAACGGCAGCCACCTGATCGAGCTGGCATTGTCGGAGCAAAGCTGGGTCGAGATCACGGCGCCCGACGGTCGCCGGCTGGAGTACGGCATGCTCGCCGCCAACAGCACCCACGCCTATCGCAGTGACGGCCCGGTCCTGGTGCGGCTCGGCAACGCGCAGGGCGCGCGCCTGTCCAGCGACGGCAAGCCTGTGGACCTGACCGATTTCCAGCGGGGCAACGTCGCTCACGTGAAGCTGTTCGGCGACGGCGCAGCGCCGATCCGCCCGGAGCAATAGCCGGCCCGGAACCGACCCGGCGGCAGGCGACCGGATCGCCGCGTGGCGGTTTCCTGATACTCTTGCGCGTCTCGCGGCCGGCCCCTTGCGGTCGTACTTACGTCCGTCCGTTTTCCAGGTGAATGCATGTCCTTCGAGCTGCTTGACGAACACGAACAGAGTGAACTGGTCCGCAAATGGCTGCGCGAGAATGCCCTCTCGATCGTGGTCGGCATCGTCCTCGGACTGTTGCTGATCTTCGGGTGGCAGCAGTGGAAGTCGCACCGTGCCACGCAGCTGGCCCAGGCGGCCGCGCAGTACCAGGCACTGGTCGCCGCGGTCACCGCCCGCCACGAACAGGACGTGCAGACCATTGCCAGGACCCTGCGCGACGAGACGCCTGATGGCGTCTATTCCGTGCTCGCCGCCTTGCAGCAGGCCGAGATCGCCAGCCTCAACGGCGACATGGCGGCCGCCGCCGAGGCCCTCGATTGGGCCGACCGGCATGCCGGCGACCCGGCCATGAAGGACCTGGTGGCACTGCGCCTGGCGCGTGTCAAGCTGGCCGAAGGCGATGCCGAAGGCGCCATCAAGCTGCTCGACGGCATCACCAGCGAGGCCTATGCCGGCATGGTCGGCGAAGTGCGCGGCGATGCCCTGATGAAGCTCGGTCGCAGCGACGCGGCGCGCAGCGCCTACGAGGGTGCGCTCGCGCATCTGGATCCACAGGCGCCCGGGCGCCCCATCGTGCAGATGAAGCTCGACGATCTGGCCCCGGCGGTCGCCGCTGCGGCCCCGGCGCCCGCCACACCGGCCACGGCACCCGCCGCGCCGGCCGCCACACCCGAGAAGAGCGATTCATGATGAGCCGGCTGCGCTTTCATCGCCTGCTCGTCCTGGCCGCGCTGGTGCTGGCGCTGGGCGGTTGCAGCTGGCTCAGGACCCTCGGCGGCAGCGACAATGTCGAACCGCCGACGCCACTGGCCAAGTTCACGCCCAGCATCACGGCGCATCGCCTCTGGAGCAGCAGCATCGGCAACGGCGCCGGCATGTCGGGCGCCAGCCTTGGCCCCGCCGGTGCCGACGGCAAGCTCTACGCCTCGGGCATCGACGGTACCCTCGCCGTGCTCGACGCGGCGAGCGGCCGGGTCGTGTGGAAGAAGCGTCTCGGCAAGCGGCAGGGCAGCCTGTGGCGGCGTGGCCCCAATTCCCTGCGCTGGACCGGCGGCCCGGTCGTGCATGGCGATCTGCTTCTCGCCGGCGGCCTCGATGGCCAGTTGTACGCGTTTTCGGCGGCCGATGGCAGCGAACGCTGGCACACGCAGGTGAGCTCGGAAGTGATCTCGCCGCCCGCGGTGGCGGACGGCATCGTCGTCGTGCGCACCAACGACGGGCGACTGACCGGCATCGATGCCGCCGACGGCAGTCATCGCTGGATCTACGACCAGCCGGTACCGGCACTCAGCCTGCGTGGCAACTCCGGTCCCCTGATTGCCCATGGCATCGTGTATGACGGCTTCGACAACGGCAAGGTCGCGGCCGTGCGCCTCGATGACGGTGCCGAACAGTGGGTGCAGACCCTTTCCGCCGGCGAAGGCCGTACCGAAGTCGAACGCCTGTCCGACGTCGATGGTGACCTGGTCATCGACGGCGGTACGTTGTATGCGGCGGGTTACCGCGGCCAGGTGATGGCGTTGGCCAGCGGCACCGGCCGGCCGGTCTGGCAGCGCGACCTTTCCAGTTACGTCAGCGCGGCCGTGAGCGGCAACATGGTCATCATCGTCGATGCGCAAGGCAATGTCTGGGCCTTCGACCGCGATACCGGCGTGAACCTGTGGAAGCAGGATCAGCTTCAGTTCCGCTGGCTGAGCGCGCCGGCCATTCAGGGAAGCCATGTGGCGGTGGGCGACAGCGAGGGCTACATCCACTGGCTCACCCTGGCCGAAGGCAAGTTCGCGGCACGCGAACGCCTGAGCCGCAACCCGATCGAGGACCGGCCGCTGGTCATGGGCGATACGCTCTATGTCGAAGACGTCAAGGGACGCATCGGCGCCTACCGGCTCGGCCCCTGAGTGGCCCGCCATGGCGCTGCGGCAGCCAGGCCATGAATGAACCGCGTGCGCAGGGCAGCGCAGCCGCCATCGGCATGCTTCCCGTCGTTGCCCTGGTCGGGCGCCCCAACGTCGGCAAATCGACACTGTTCAACGTGCTCACGCGCAGTCGCGCTGCCCTGGTGCACGATCGGCCCGGCGTGACACGCGATCGTCATTACGGTGTCTGTCGCCTCGATCCGGAACGTCCCTTCGTCGCGGTGGACACCGGCGGGCTGGTCGAGGAAGCCGACGGGATCGACCTGCACACCCATCGCCAGGCCGGGCTGGCGATCGACGAGGCCGATCTGGTCGTGCTGGTCGTCGATGCCCGTGACGGTCTGCTGCCGGGTGATCGCAGCACGGTCGATCGGCTGCGCCGATCCGGCAAGCCCTTCCTGCTGGCGGTGAACAAGACCGACGGCCTGGACGAGCACACCGCGCTGGCCGAGTTTTCCGTGCTCGGCATCGCCGACCTGCTGCCGCTGTCGGCGGCGCACGGCCGCGGCGTGTCCGGGCTGGTGGAGCGCATCTTGCCGCTGCTGCCGCAGGCCGGTACCGATCCGCTGGCTGAAACCGCCGATGACGGCATTCGCGTGGCCATCATCGGCCGGCCCAACGTGGGCAAGTCCACGCTGGTCAATCGCCTGCTCGGCGAGGAGCGCGTGATCGCCTCGGACGTGCCGGGCACCACGCGCGACTCGATCCGCATCGCCCTGGAACGGGATGGCCGCCGCTACACCCTCATCGACACCGCCGGGATCCGCCGCCGCGCGCGGGTCGAGGACGTGGTGGAGAAGTTCAGCGTCATCAAGGCGCTGCAATCGGTCGAGGCGGCACACGTCGCGGTGCTGGTGCTGGATGCACGGGAGGGCGTGTCCGAACAGGATACCTCGCTCATCGGCCATGTGCTGGAGTCGGGACGGGCGCTGGTCATCGCCGTCAACAAGTGGGACGGACTGGATCGCTACCAGCGCGAGCAGTGCATGAGCTCGCTGGCCCGGCGCCTGGATTTCGTACCCTGGGCACGCCAGGTGACCATCTCGGCGCTGCACGGCAGCGGCATCGGCGAGCTGATGAAGGCGGTCAACCGTGCCCACGCCTCGGCCAATCACAAGTTCAGTTCCTCGGAACTGACGCGGGCGGTCGAAGCGGCCTGCGCGGCCTACCAGCCACCGCTGGTACGCGGCCATGCACCCAGGCTCAAGTTCGCCCATCCCGGCGGCACCAATCCGCCGACCATCATCATCCACGGCGCGCGCACCAAGCACATTGCCGATGGCTACCGGCGCTACCTGGAGAACTTCTTCCGCAAGCGCTACCGCCTCGAAGGCACGCCGGTACAGATCGAGTTCCGCGATGGCGACAATCCCTTTGCCGGCAAGCGCAACGTGTTGACCGAAGGCCAGCAGCGCCGGCGCGCGCGCGTCATCCGCAACGCCCGGCGCGGCGGCCGCTGAAGGTCGTTTCGTCATGGAGATGCCCCCGCTCACCGTCGCGATCCTCGCCGGTGGCCGGGCAAGCCGGCTCGGCGGACGCGACAAGGGCATGGAACGGCTCGCCGGCCGGCCACTGATCGAGTGGGTCGTCCAGGCGAGCCGGCAGATGGGCGCGGCGTTGCCGCTGCTCATCATCGCCAATCGCCATCGGCAGGCCTATGCTGCCTACGCGCCGACCCTGCGCGATTCACTGCCCGGTTTCGCCGGTCCGCTCGCCGGTATTGCCACCGCCCTGGCTGGCGCGGCGACGCCATGGCTGCTCACCTTGCCGGTCGATTGCCCGACGCCGCCCGCCGACCTCGCGGCGCGCCTGGTGTCGGCAACGTCCGGTGGCGATGGCCCTGCCTGGGTGGCCCACGATGGCGAACGCCGCCAGCCATTGTTTGCCCTGTACCGCACGCAACTGGCCGCCAGCGCCGAGCGCGCTGCGCAGAGCGGGCAGGGCGTGTGGCAGTGGCAGGACGCCATCGGTGCGCGCGAACTTGATTTCAGCGACCGCCAAGCGCAGTTTCGCAATCTCAACACAGCCGGGGACTTCCTCGCCCATGCCGACACGCCACGCAGCACCCCCTGACTTCCCGCGGCAGCTCTCCGTGGAGCAGGCGCGCGAGCTGGCGCTCGCCCTGGCGCGCGAACGGCGCCTGTCCGCCGAGCAGGTGGCCACCGACGATGCGCTCGGCCGCTACCTGGCGACGGATCTCGTCGCGCCCCGCGACCAGCCGCCGTTTGCCAACTCGGCCATGGATGGTTTTGCGCTGCGCGGCAATGAACTGCCGGCGGCTGGCGAGCGCAGTTTCCGGCTCGCCGGCACGGTGCTGGCCGGGGCCGGCGCGCCACCCGGTTGCCAGGCCGGCGAGTGCCTCAGGATTACCACCGGGGCGCCGTTGCCGTCGGGTACGGACACGGTGGTCATCAAGGAAAACGTGCGCATCGAAGGCGACCTCGTCATCATTCGTGCCGGCGAGCGCGCCGGCGCCAATGTCCGGCCGGCCGGCGAGGACTGGCGGCAGGGTGAAGCCCTGCTCCAGTCCGGCGAGGTGCTGACACCGGCCCGCCTGGCCGTGCTGGCGGCGTGCGGTGCGGCGAGCGTGCTCGCTGCGCGCCGTCCGCGAGTCGCGCTGTTCGTCACCGGCGACGAGCTGGTGCCGCCCGGGCAGGCGCTGGGCCCCGGGCAGATCCACGACTCAAACCGCTACAGTCTCGGCGGCCTGCTGCGCTCCCTCGGCATCGCGCCGGTGCGCGTGGCGCACTTGCGCGATGACCCGGACATCCTTCGCACGGCCCTGCGCGAAGCGGGCAGCGACTGTGATGTGATCCTGAGCAGCGGCGGGGTATCGGCCGGTGAGGCGGACTTCCTGCCCGGCCTGATCGCTGAGCTGGGCCGGGTGCACTTCTGGAAAGTGCGCATGAAGCCGGGCATGCCGGTGCTGTGCGGCGATATCGGCCAGGCCCTGGTGTTTGCGCTGCCCGGCAACCCCGTGTCCACCATCGCCACCTTTCTTGCCCTGGTGGCGCCAACCCTGCGTGCGCTGCAGGGCGCGCGCGACCCGCTGCCGGTGCGGCGTGCGCGCCTGGCGGTGCCCGTGGCCAAGAAGCATGACCGCAGCGAATTCCCGCGCGTCACCCTCGAACTGCGCGAGGACGGTACGTGCTGGGCCACGCCGCTGGCCCAGCAGGGCTCGGGCATGTTGCGCGGCGCCGCGCTCGCCGATGCGCTGGCCATCATCCCGGAATCGGCGCGCGAGCTTGCCGCCGGGACGCTGGTGGACGTCCTGCCGGCCAATCACAGCTAGCCCGATGACGACGCCTGCCGCCGCCCGCGCCAGAGAAACGCCCGAGATCGCACCCGCCGAGGCGCTGGCGCGCCAGCGCGCAGGTGCGCTGCTGATCGACGTGCGCGAGGAGGGTGAGCGCGCAAGTGGCTGTCTCGCCGGTGCCGCCGGGGTGCCCTGTGCCCAACTCGCCGAACGAATCGGCGCACTGGCGCCGGATCGAGCGCAGGCGGTCGTGCTCATCTGCGCCAGCGGCCAGCGTTCGCTGCGCATGCTCGAGCCGCTGCGTGCGCTGGGCTATGTGAACTGTGCTTCGGTCCGCGGCGGCATCCTGCGCTGGCACGCCGAAGGGTTGCCCCTCGAACCGGGCGAGCTCGGCGGCGATGCCGGCGAGCGCTACGCACGCCAGCTGGCACTGCCGGAAGTCGGTGTCAGCGGCCAGCGCCGGCTCGCCCGCTCGTGCGTCGCGCTGGTGGGCGCCGGTGGCCTGGGGGCACCGGCGGCCTTCTATCTCGCCGCCGCCGGGGTGGGTCGGCTGACCCTGATCGATGATGACCGGGTGGAGCGTTCCAACCTGCAACGCCAGATCCTCCACACGGATGCGCGCGTCGGGCTGCGCAAGGTCGAGTCGGCGCGCATCGCGCTGGCCGCGCTCAATCCGACGGTGGACGTACGCACCCTGACCGCGCGCCTGGGTTCGGACAACGTCGAAGCCCTGCGCGGGCACGACCTGGTCATCGACGGCGCCGACAACTTCCCGACCCGCTACCTGCTCGACGCGGCCTGTCGCCGACTGGGCCTGCCACTGGTGTATGGCGCGGTGCACCGGTTCACCGGCCAGGTCAGCGTGTTCGACCCGCGCCGCAGCGATTCGCCGTGCTATCGCTGCCTGTTCCCGACGCCGCCCGGGGCGGGTGAAGCGCCCAATTGCAGCGAGGCCGGCGTGCTGGGTGTCCTGCCCGGCGTGATCGGCATGCTGCAGGCGACCGAGGCCATGAAACTGCTGCTCGGGATCGGTGCACCGCTGGTCGGCCGGCTGCTCTGCTACGACGCGCTGGCGGCCAGCTTCCGCAGCTTGCGCCTGCCGCGCGCGGCGGACTGCCCGGGCTGTGGAACCGGGCGGGCGTCACCGGCCTGATCGCGATGCGGCGGGCCTTCTGGCCCTCATGGGTCGCCACGTCGCCCTTGCGCCGCTGCGAATGCAGCCCGTTGCGCGGGCGTGGCCGGCCGCTGGTGGCGCGCCTTCCAGGTGGCATGGGGTTCGCCGTAGATGCGCTCGCGCGCGGCCTCGCGATCCAGTTGCAGGCCACGCGCGGCGGCCGCTTCGCGGTACCAGTCGGCCAGGCAGTTGCGGCAGAAGCCGGCGTGGATCATGAGTTCGATGTTCTGCACGTCGCTGCGCGCCGAAAGATGGGCCAGCAGGCGGCGGAACGTGGCGGCTTCGAGTTCGATCGTGGGGTCGGGCATGTTCGGGTCCAGGAGGTGGGGGAGGGGTGCACCGCGTTTGAGCGCGGCACGCTGCGCATGGGATACTGCGCGTTTTTCGGCGGGTGCCCAATGACCGCGCGACTCCTCGATGGTCGACGCATCGCCAAGGACGTGCTGGACGGCGTGGCCACGCGGGTACGGGCCCGTGTGGCGGCAGGCCGACCGGCGCCCGGCCTGGCGGTGATCCTCGTTGGCGGTGACGCCGCCTCTGCGGTGTATGTACGCAACAAGCGCCGGGCCTGCAAGCAGGTGGGATTCCGCTCCTTCGACCATGACCTGCCGACCGACACCAGCGAGGCCGAACTGGTGGCGCTGATCGACCGGTTGAACGCCGATCCTGAAGTGCACGGCATCCTGCTGCAACTGCCGCTGCCCCCGGGCATCGACGCCACGGCCCTGATCGACCGCATCGATGCGCGCAAGGACGTGGACGGCTTCCAGGCCGAGAACGTCGGTCGCCTGGTGCTGCGCCAGCGCGGCCTGCGCCCATGCACGTCCAAGGGCGTGATGACCCTGCTTTCCCACACCGATCGCCCGGTACGCGGGCGCGACGCGGTCGTGATCGGCGTATCCAACCATGTCGGCCGGCCGCTGATCCTGGAACTCCTGCTGGCCGGCTGCACGACCACCGGCTGCCACCGCTTCACTGCCGACCTGGAGCGCGAAGTGCGCCGCGCCGATATCGTCGCCGTCGCCGCGGGTCGGCCGGGTCTGGTCAAGGGCGCCTGGATCAAGCCCGGGGCGGTGGTCATCGACATCGGCATCAACCGTCTCGAGGACGGCCGCCTGGTGGGCGACGTGGAGTTCGAACCGGCCGCCGAACGCGCCTCGTGGATCACTCCGGTACCCGGTGGCGTCGGCCCGATGACGGTCGCCACCCTCATCGGCAATACCCTGGAAGCGGCAGAAACCTTCTTCGACTGAGTCCGCCGGCGCCGCTTCGGCGCCGCGCGGGAAACCGGAATCCGAGAGATGTCGCGACCCCGTCCATCTTCGCTGTTGCGTCTCGCTGCGTGCGTGCTGGCGCTCGTGTTGTGCGGTTGCGCCAGCATGGTCAATCGCGCCAGCCAGCGCCTGGCCGACGATCTCACCGCGGGCATCCTCGACCAGGACGATCCGGCCCTGGCGCGCGACGGCATACCCGCCTGGCTGCTGCTGGTCGATGGCCTGATCCAGGGCGATCCGCAGAATGCGGATCTGCTGATGGCGGGCTCGCGCCTGTACGGCGCCTATGCCGGCGGCCTGGTCGAGGATGCCACGCGCACCCAGCGGCTGAGCGCACGCAGTTTCGACTACGCGCAACGCGCCCTCTGCATCCGGCTGCCGGCCCTGTGCAGCCGGCTCGATGCGCCGTTCGAAGCCTTCCAGGCCGCGCTTGCCCACGCCGACAAGAATCACGTGGGCGCGCTCTACACCCTGGCCAGCGCCTGGGCGGGCCGCATCCAGGCCAACAGCGCGGACTGGAAGGCGATTGCCGACGTGCCGCGGGTACAGGCGCTGTTCGAGCGCGTGGTCGCCCTCGATCCCGCCTACGCCGATGGCGAGCCCTGGATGTATCTTGGCGTGCTGGCAACGCTGCGCCCGGCCTCGCTGGGCGGGCAGCCGGAGCAGGGCAGGGCGGATTTCGAGAAGGCGCTGGAATTGTCCGGCGGGCGCAATCAGATGGTGCGGGTGTTGTACGCGGAGCGCTACGCGCGGCTGGTCTTCGACCAGGCCCTGCATGACCGGTTGCTGCACGAAGTGCTGGCCGCCGATCCGCACGCACCCGGACTGACCCTGATCAACGTGCTGGCCCAGCAGCGTGCGCGGGCCTTGCTGGAATCGGGCGCGGCGTATTTCTGAGCCCTGGGCGGCGGACGAGGCCGCCACGCACCACCGGGATGGCCGGAAGCCGACCGGGAAACCATCAGGGAAGGCACCTGGACCGGCCTTCGATCCCCCATGACAGCGGAAATCACCATGACTTCACTGAGCAGACTCCTCATCGCTGCCGCACTCGGCCTGGGTGCCGCCGGTGCGGTGCAGGCCGCCACCCTCAAGATCGCCACCGTGGCCCCGGATGGCACGGCGTGGATGCGCGAGATGCGCGAGGTCGGGGATACGATCAAGACGCAGACCGCGGGGCGTGTGGAGATCAAGTACTACCCCGGCGGGGTCATGGGCGACGCCGCGACGGTGCTGCGCAAGATCAAGATCGGCCAGCTCCAGGGCGGCGCCTTCACGGGCGGCGAAGCGTCCATCATCACCCGCGATGCACAGGTGTACAGCCTGCCGTTCCTGTTCCGCGACCAGGCCGAGATCGACCAGGTGCGCGCGCGCCTGGACCCCATGCTCAAGCAGCAGTTCGCCAGGGAAGGTTTCGAGCTGGTCGGCATCAGCGGCGGCGGGTTCGCCTACCTGATGAGCACGCGCGACATCACCGGCCGCGGAGACCTCAAGGCGGCCAAGGTGTGGGTACCACAAAACGATCGGATCGCCGCCATGGCCTTCAAGGCAGCCGGTGTGACACCGATCCCGCTGCCCCTGGCCGACGTCTATACGGGCCTGCAGACCGGCCTGATCGACACCGCGGAGAATACGCCCTCGGGCGCGATCGCGTTCCAGTGGCACACCAGGCTGAAATACATGGTGGACCTGCCGCTTTCCTACGTGGTGGGTGAGCTGGTGATCGACAAGAAGGCCTTCGACAAGCTCGATGAAGCAGATCGCAGCCTCGTCAACCAGGCTTTCGCCGCCGGCTTCGCCAGGCTCGACCAGCTCAACCGCAAGGACAATGCCGCCGCCCGTGAGGCCCTCGTGGCACAGGGCATGCACATCGTCGAGCCGAATGCGGATGAGCGCCAGAGCTTCGAAGCGATCGGGCAGGAGGTCTTCAACGGGCTGGTGGCGCAGGATGCGCTCTCGCAGGAGATGCGTGATGCATTGGCCAGGACCCTGGCCGAGGTGCGCGGCGAGCGCGGCAAGTGACGCAGCGCGCCGGTTCGTTGCTGGGTTGGCTGGAGCGCCTCGAGACCGGGCTGATCGCGCTGCTGGTGCTGGCCATGGTGCTGCTGGCCGGCGCGCAGATCGTGCTGCGCAACTTCTTCGATACCGGACTGGCCTGGGCCGATCCGCTGCTGCGCGCCATGGTGCTGTGGGTGGCCATGCTCGGTGCGCTGGCGGCAGCGCGCGATGACAAGCACATCGGCATCGACTTCATCGCGCATTTCGTGCGCGGGCGCACGCAGCGCCTGCTGCGCAGCGTGACGCTGCTGTTCGCGGCGGCCATCTCAGCGGCGCTGTGCTGGTATGGCGTGGGCCTGGTCGAGCTCGACTACGGCAGCGATGCGAGGGTGGCCGGCATTCCGGGCTGGTGGGTGGAATTGATCGTGCCGGTCGGCTTCGGCCTGCTTGCCCTGCGTCTGGCCTTGCATGCGTTCCTGCCACCGCGCAATGCGCTGCCGGTGCTGGCGCCGGAGCTGCCGTGATCGTCCTGGCGATCCTTGGCCTGATCGTGCTGGCAGCGATCGGCGCGCCGCTGTTCGCCATCATCGCGGCGATCGCGCTGCTCGGCTTCCAGGCCTCGGGGCAGGAGGGGGTCGTGGTGGCGGTGGAGTTCTACCGCCTGGCCGACATGCCGGCGCTGATCGCCATCCCGCTGTTCACGCTGGCCGGCTACCTGCTGGCCGAAAGCCAGGCGCCGCAACGTCTGGTGCGCATGACCAATGCGCTGCTCGGCTGGCTGCCGGGCGGCCTGGCCATCGTCGCGGTACTCGCCTGCGCCATGTTCACCGCCTTCACCGGTGCAACCGGTGTCACCATCGTCGCCCTGGGCGCGGTGCTGTTTCCGGCGCTCGTGCAGCAGAAGTACGGCGAGAAGTTCTCGCTCGGCCTGCTGACCGCCTCGGGCAGCCTCGGGCTGATCCTCGTGCCCTCGATGCCACTGATCCTCTACGGCGTGGTCGCCCAGCAGTTCCACACCACGCCGCCCGTCACCATCGACGCGCTGTTCATCGCCGGCATCCTGCCGTGCCTGCTGATGGTCGTCCTGTTCGGCATCTACAGCGTCTGGCATGCACGCGGTGTCGGCGTGCCGCGTGACCTGGTCAGCGGCCGTGAACTCCTCGCCGCCGTGCGCGGCGCGGCCTGGGAGATCCCGCTGCCGTTCGTCATCCTCGGCGGCATCTATTCGGGCAAGCTGGCCGCGTCCGAGGCGGCCGCCGCGACCGCGCTGTACGTGCTGATCGTGACGGTGCTGATCCGACGCGAGATTCCGCTCGCCAAACTGCCGGCGATTGCCCGCGAATCCATGCTCCTGGTCGGCGCAATCCTGATCATCCTCGGCTGCTCGCTGGCGCTCACCAACTGGCTGATCGATGCCGAGGTGCCCGAGCGTCTGTTCGGCGCCATCCAGCAGCACATCGCCAGCAAGGCGGTTTTCCTGCTGGTGCTCAATGCCTTCCTGCTGGTGTTCGGCATGCTGCTCGAAGGGTTTCCCGCCATCATCATCCTGGTGCCGCTGGTCCTGCCGGTCGCGCTCAACTACGGCATCGATCCGGTACACCTGGGCATCCTGTTCCTGGCCAACCTGCAGCTCGGCATCTTCCTGCCGCCGGTGGGCATGAACCTGTTCATCGCCAGCATGCGGTTCGACCGGCCGATCCTGACCCTGGTGCGCGCCAGCGCGCCGTTCGCGCTGATCATGCTGGTGGCGGTACTGGTCATCACCTACTGGCCGGAGCTGTCCCTGGCCCTGGTGCGCTGATGAGTGTTCAGGGAACTGGCACGGCCGCGCCGGCGCCGGCCGCGATCGAGATCCTGCACATCGACGCGCACCTGCTGGCCGTCAACAAGCCGGCAGGCATCGCCGTACATCGCAGCCGGCTGGTCGGCAGCGACGACGACTACCTGATCGACCGCCTGCGCCTGCAGGTGGATGGACCGCTGCACGCCGTGCATCGGCTGGATCGCGCGACCACCGGCGTGCTGCTGATCGCGCGCGCGCCTGGCATCGCCGCCGAGCTCGGTCGCCAGATGATGGCGCGCAGCGTGGTCAAGACCTACCTGGCCGTGGTCCGCGGCTGGCCGGCAGAAGAAGGGGTGATCGATTACCCGCTGAGCGGCGCCCGCCTGCGCGGTGCAGCCCGACCGGCCGTGACGCGCTGGCGGCGCCTGGCCGTGGCCGAAGTCCCGATCGCCATCGGCAAGTATCCGCAGCAGCGCTATGCTCTGCTCGAGGTCACGCCGGAAACCGGCCGCTACCGCCAGGTCCGCCGGCACTTCCACCACATCTCTCACCACATCCTCGGCGATACCAGCCACGGCCGCGGCGACCACAACCGGCTCATCCGTCAGCATTTCGGTGTCCAGCGGCTGATGCTGCACGCAGCGTCGATCGCCTTCATCCATCCGGTTCTCGGCACGCACACCCGCATCAGCGCGCCAGCGGATGACGAATGGCGGCGCCTGACCGCAGGCCTGGGCTGGAACTGACGCTTCCGCTGCGCGTGGAGCCGCTTCCGGCCAGGGGTACAGCGCGGCCGCCGCGCGTACCTTTGCTTCGTTCATGTCGATCACCATGCAAGGCATGACCGACGAACCACACCGGCAGGCTGCCCATCAGCTGCCCAGCCGCCGCTCCTTTCGACGCGCCAGGCTCAATCCCCGCTGGAATCGCGAGCCTTCCTCCAGGCGCAGACCTCGTTGGACAAGACTGCCGGTGGCAGCGTGGCCGCCGGGCCTGTAAAATAGGGCATGCGAATCCTTACCGAAGCCCTCACCTTCGACGACGTCCTGCTGGTTCCGGCGCACTCTGCCGTGCTGCCGCGCGACGTTTCCCTCGCCACCCGCCTGACCAGGAATATCCATCTCAACCTGCCGATCGTCTCGGCGGCGATGGACACCGTGACCGAAGCGCGGCTCGCCATCACCATGGCGCAGAGCGGCGGCATCGGCATCATCCACAAGAACATGAGCGCCGAAGCCCAGGCCGCGGAAGTGCGCCTGGTGAAGAAGTTCGAAGCCGGCGTCATCCGCGACCCGATCACCGTGGACCCACAGACCTCGATCCGCGAAGTGATGCAGATCACGCGATCGAACAACATTTCCGGCGTGCCGGTGGTTGAGGGCGAGCAGCTGGTCGGCATCGTCACCCACCGCGACCTGCGCTTCGAGAAGAAGCCGGATGATCCGGTGCGCAACATCATGACGCGCAAGGATCGCCTGGTGACGGTGAAGGAGGGCGCCAGCGACGAGGAAGTGCTCGCGCTGCTGCACAAGTTCCGCATCGAGAAGGTGCTGGTGGTGGATGACGCGTTCCGCCTGCGTGGGCTCATTACCGTCAAGGACATCCAGAAGGCGCGCGACAACCCCAATTCCTGCAAGGACGAGCACGAACAACTGCGCGTCGGCGCCGCGGTCGGCGTGGCGGGCGACACCGAGCAGCGCGTGGAGGCGCTGGTCGAGGCCGGCGTGGACGTGCTGGTGGTGGACACCGCCCATGGCCACTCGCAGGGCGTGATCGAGCGTGTGCGCTGGGTGCGCAAGCAGTATCCCGAGCTGGCCCTGATCGCCGGCAACATCGTCACCGGGGATGCCGCCCGCGCGCTGGTCGATGCCGGCGTCGATGCAGTCAAGGTGGGCGTGGGCCCCGGTTCGATCTGCACCACGCGCATCGTCGCGGGCGTCGGCGTACCGCAGATCACCGCCATCGACATGGTGGCCGAAGCCGTCAAGGGCAGTAACGTCGGCCTCATCGCCGATGGCGGCATCCGCTATTCGGGCGACATCGCCAAGGCGATCGCCGCCGGTGCAGATTGCGTGATGATCGGCGGCATGTTTGCCGGCACCGAGGAAGGTCCGGGCGAAGTCGAGCTCTACCAGGGGCGCAGCTACAAGAGCTACCGCGGCATGGGCTCGCTGGGCGCGATGGAGAAGGGCTCCAAGGACCGCTATTTCCAGGACGAGGCGGATGCCGACAAGCTGGTGCCGGAAGGCATCGAAGGCCGCGTGCCCTACCGTGGGCCGCTGCGCAACATCATCCATCAGCTCGCCGGCGGGCTGCGCGCGGCGATGGGCTACGCCGGCTGCGCCAACATCGAGGAAATGCGCAGCAAGGCCCAGTTCGTGCGCGTGACCAATGCCGGCATGCGCGAATCGCACGTGCATGACGTGACCATTACCAAGGAAGCGCCGAACTACCGGCTGGATTGAGACGACCGGGATCGCCGGCCGTGCTGCGCAGGCAGGCGCGCTGGCCGACCCTGGCGCGCTCCCGCGCCCGTCAGGTGCTGCGCTGCCGGGCGTGCCGGTGACGCGGCGCACACCGCCTGCCCGGCAGCCCGGCTTGGCAATTCCCTTTTCCCAATCCGCATCCCGGCCCATGCACGACATCCATCGCGACAAGATCCTCATCCTCGACTTCGGTGCGCAGTACACGCAGCTGATCGCGCGGCGCATCCGCGAAATCGGCGTGTACTGCGAAATCTGGGCGTGGGATCACGATCCGGCCGAGATCGCCGCCTTCGGCGCCCGCGGCATCGTGCTCTCCGGCGGCCCCGAATCGACCACGCTGGCCGATGCACCGCGCGCCCCGCAGCAGGTGTTCGACGCCGGCCTGCCGATCCTTGGCATCTGCTACGGCATGCAGACCCTGGCCGCCCAGTTGGGTGGCGCAACCGAATCGGCGGACGCGCGCGAGTACGGGCATGCGCGCGTGGACGTGGTCGCTGCGGATCGGCTGCTGCACGGCCTGACCGACCACGCCCCGGCGCAGGCGCTGGAGGTGTGGATGAGCCACGGCGACCACGTCACCGCCGCGCCGCCGGGCTTCACCGTCACCGCGCGCACCGAACGCATTCCGGTTGCGGCGATGTCGGACGAGGCGCGCCGCTGGTATGGCGTGCAGTTCCACCCGGAAGTCACCCATACCCGACAGGGCAGGGCGTTGCTCGAGCGCTTCGTGGTGGACATCTGTGGCTGCGAGAAGCGTTGGACGGCGGCCGAGATCATCGACGACCAGGTGGCGCGTGCGCGCGCGCTGGTGGGCGAGGATCGCGTGCTGCTCGGGCTCTCCGGCGGTGTGGATTCCTCCGTGGTGGCGGCACTACTGCACCGTGCGATCGGCGACCGCCTGACCTGCGTGTTCGTCGATACGGGCCTGCTCCGCTGGCAGGAGGGCGACCAGGTGATGGCCACCATGGCCGAGCACATGGGAGTGCGGGTAATCCGCGTCGATGCAGCGGATCGCTATTTTGCCGCGCTCGCCGGCGTCACCGATCCGGAAGCCAAGCGCAAGATCATCGGCCGGCTGTTCATCGAGGTCTTCGACGAGCAAGCGCGCAAGCTCGAAGGTGTGAAGTGGCTGGCGCAGGGGACGATCTATCCGGACGTCATCGAATCGGCCGGCAGCCGCACCGGCAAGGCGCATGTCATCAAGAGCCACCACAATGTCGGCGGCCTGCCGGAGAAGATGAACCTGAAGCTGGTCGAGCCGTTGCGCGAGCTGTTCAAGGACGAGGTGCGCCGCATCGGCGTGGAACTTGGCCTGCCGCGCGCCATGGTGTACCGCCATCCGTTCCCCGGGCCCGGGCTGGGCGTACGCATCCTCGGCGAAGTGAAGCCCGAGTACGCGCAGATCCTCCAGCGCGCCGACGCCATCTTCATCGAGGAACTGCGCCGCGCCAATCTGTACGACGAGGTCAGCCAGGCCTTTGCCGTGTTCCTGCCGGTGAAATCGGTCGGCGTGGTCGGGGACGCGCGCGCCTACGAATGGGTGATTGCGCTGCGTGCGGTGGAGACCATCGACTTCATGACCGCCCGCTGGGCGCAGCTTCCCTACGAGTTTCTCGGGCGCGTATCCTCACGCATCATCAATGAGATACGAGATGTTTCTCGCGTTGTTTATGACATAAGCGGCAAGCCGCCCGCGACCATCGAGTGGGAATGATTCCGCGTCTGGCACAGCCAGGCACCTGATGGCATGAAATGCCGCTAAGCCCGCGTAATTGCGGGCTTTTTTTTGTTTGTGTTTGGCACGATCTGGCAACGGGAGGAAGCGCCAAGCACCGTTTG
>JACDJA010000633.1_pt1 | contig 38288 bp, 41 predicted proteins | sample 7449241 | NCBI WGS metagenome assembly JACDJA01 (sample SAMN14253289, study PRJNA609438) | sludge metagenome | isolation source: initial anaerobic sludge | collected 2018-12-20 | reverse complement strand
GTAGCTTCCGTGCTGTGTCAACGGCCGCCGGGAACGGAAGGAGTTAATGGCGGCTGAGCGCCCGCAAACCGCGCAGTGATTGCGAAAGCGGTTTGGCATGACTCAAGTCAGCCGGGCTTCCGGCCTTCCTTGGCCTGAAGCGAGGTCAGAACTCGAGCCCGGGGGGCCTTCGGTAAGCGCGAAACGCTGCGCCTCAAGCATGAGCTGATCCAACCACATCTCATGAAATAGCGCCTCATACTGGCGGGCGACCTCCTCGAGCAAAGCCGTGCCGGCGGCCTCAAACCCGGCCGGTACCGGGATTCCTTTAGGATGCAGATTTTGATACTTGATCCACCGATCCCGCGCCCAATCCCCCAGGTGTTTCGCCAAGGCAGCGTCACCATAACCGGACAGAAAGAGGCGCTCGGTCGCATCCGCCAAGCTGTCGGCATCGGCGGACTTGCGTGGGAAGGGAATCACTCGACCCATCCGTTCACCTCCGGGCTTGGCGGTCCGCCAGCAGGCGTTCGTACTCGGTAAGCATCAACTCCACCAATAGACGTAGCATCAGTTGGGAGTAGTGCCGCTCCAAGGAGGGCCGGACTTTGTCGATCACCCCCCTCGACTGACCAGGAGGGAGCGGTATGCGATACGCAGTTTGAGGGCCGTATTTAGCCCATATTCGCTGAGACCAGCGCAGCATGTGTTCGAGATCCGCAACGCTTCCTTGCCGGCGAGCAAGCATTTCGCGCACCAGACGGTCGAGCGTTTCGTCCGCGGCTACGGAGGCGGGGGCGCCTTTCGGCGCTTTGGTTTGAAGTGGAAAATCAATAATCTTGCTCATAAGGCACCCCTCGAAGGGCGTCCGGTAACCGCATCAACACGTCTACCGTATAGCCACCTCGAGGGATGCCTTGCCTGAGGACTGGTGGATTAAGCGGCCTCCGCGTCGCCTTCATCCTCATAAGGGATAACACCGCCCATAGCGGCAAACAGATCCGACACGCAGCGCTCGATCTCGACCGTCATCAGGCTGAACTCCGCATCCAGTAGATCCAGCTCATTGGACGCTTCCACCGAACTCAGCTCTTCTTCAACCGCCACGTCGAATTTCAGGCGCCGAATCACCAGTTCTCGATCCAGCACGAAGCGCACCCGATCGCTCCACTGAAGTGCCAGCGCCACAACACGCTTCCCCGCATCCAGGTGCTGCTGAACCTCGTAGCCGAAGACCTCAACGCGCTTACAGCGTACCTCGGCGCCGTCCGTGCCAGGCTCCTTGAGCACACACTCATCGAGGACAGTAAAGTTATCAGGGGATTCCTGGTTTTTAAGCCATTCGGTCATCGTCGTATCCGTGGCCTGTTGCAGCGCAGGCAGGCGGGCCGACAGCGGGCCGACCACATCTCTGAGCTTACCGGCGAACTCTTCGGCCTGCTTGCGGCTGCCCGTATTGATGACGATACGCTGATTGATCAGATCCACATAACCGGAAAGATCAGTGACGCGCGTAAAGGCGCGGGGGATAAGGCTCAACTTCACGCGATAGATGATCTCCGATTTTTCGGCGCGCTTCAGACGGCGCCCCTTGTCGCGCTCCGCCTCGTGAATCTTTTCCTCGGACATCCGCTTGACCACGGAGGCGGGCAGCATCTTCTCCTCCTTGCGCAAGCACATCAGGACGCAGCCGTTGCTGGTGTGCGCAAACAGGCCGGACCCCGGCAGCGCCGGAACCCAGCCGACCGAGGCCAGCTGCTCCTTGCCACAGGGCGAAAAGGCCTTCTGGGCGAGTGCAGCATCCAGCACATCCTCCGTCATCGGGAAGGGTGCGTTCAGGAGATAGATCTGAAGGTTCTTGAACCACATACGGGAGTTCCTCTTTAGGTGGTTGATTTTACGCCCAAAGAATACGCGGTCGTTGCCGCGCTCCTTGGCGAGATTGTGTCCCGGAAGGATTGATCGGTCCGCCGCGGAACTCGACACCTTGGCAGATAGAGCCTCTGCATCAGAAGGTATCACGTTATCTAAGTACAGTTAGTGTAGCATTGGTTTGTTGTTTATTCAATCGGAATATAGCGCATATCCTGCAAAGAGAGTCCGATTTTGACGTCTTTCTTCAACCGCACCAAAGCCAGAGAAAGACGAGCCGCTTCTGCGTGGTTGCGGAGGTTCTCACCAAGCTTGCCGGGGAGGGAGGGTGCCGCCTCAAGGATCCGGTTTAAATTGTTGTATTGCTGCAACAAGTTCGCAGCCGTCTTAGATCCCACCAGCGGCACTCCTGGGATATTGTCTGAGGCGTCCCCGACCAGGGCGAGAAAATCGGCCATTTGTGCGGGCGAGACCCCGAACCGGCCGTGCACCCAGGTCGCATCACGAGTCTCCCGCTCGAAGTGATTGCGAACGAAGGTGTAAGGCCCCACCGTTTGAAGCATGTCTTTGTCGGTCGACAGGATTACACACACTTTTTCGTATCGGGCCAAAACATGGGCGAAGCTACCCAGCACATCATCGGCCTCAACGCCCGGCACCGCGACCACCGGTACCTGCCACGTCTTCAGCTGTGAGGTGACGCTGGCAACAACGAGATCCAGTCCCTCCGGCGCCGGTGGCCGGGTGGCTTTATAGGCCGGGTACAAGGCATGGCGCCACGTCGGGCCGCCTACATCGAGTGCGCAGAAGGCATGGGAGGGGGTCAGTTCCCGGAAGGCCCGGCGTAAGGAGCTGATGGCCGACTGCGTCGCCTTCTCTACGCGCTCCTCAGCAGGCCGCTGCTTATTGCCTTCAAATACGCGCCGGATAAGGCTCAACCCATCAATAGCAAGCACAGTCATGGCAAAATCTCTACGGCAAAAGGTGTTCACGGGTATAGCCAATCCAGAGGTTCCAGCCCAGCGTTAGCCCCGAATAACCCCCCCTCGGCCGAATCGTCCCCTTTAGTTTCTATATGTGTCTGTATGCGCCTCACACCAATCAGGTCGAGGCGCGCACCTATAACCCAAAACCTGAAATACTGAAGGAGTACGTCTCATGGCTGACGAAGCCGACCTGGCCGGGGATCTGATTGATGGCGAAATGGAGTCCATCCTGGCCGCCCGACGGCGCGAGTCTGAGCGCCGTATTGCGCGCGGGAGCGCAGTTACTTGTGATGAGTGCGGAGACACCATCCCGAGAGAGCGTCGAAAAAAGAACCCCGGCGTTCGAACCTGCGTACCGTGCCAAACTGAGCTGGAAAAAGTTAGGATGCGGCGCTGATGTTGCGCCGCTATCCGGCTCTATGCCGCAACTCGAAGCCGGTTGGCTAGGTTCGTGATCCGCTTACGGGCGTGTGCCGTTTTGACCGCCCGCTGCAACGCTTTTTGCTGCCCAATCAATACTACCAAGGATTTCCCGCGGGTGACGCCCGTATAGAGCAGCTGCCGCTCCAGCATAATGGTATGTTGTAAAGACAGGGGCAGGACCACGCAGGGGTACTCAGACCCCTGCGATTTATGGATGGTCATGGCGTAAGCCAAGGACAATTCATCCAATTCGCCCGACTCATACGCAACCTCTCGCCCATCAATCAGGACATGCAGAATCTCATCCTTGGTGTTGACCCGGCAAATCCGGCCGACATCCCCATTGAATACCTCTCGGTCATAATCGTTCCGTAGTTGAATGACTTTGTCGCCGACGGCGTAACCTTGCCCGAACCGACGCAGCACCTGGCTGGGGTCGGCAGGGGAATTGAGGTTCGACTGCAAAGCCTCGTTCAGGGCCTGAGTGCCCAGAAGCCCACGATGGATCGGCGTGAGGAGCTGAATATCCTCAACGGGGTCAAACCCGAACTTTTGGGGGATCTTGATTGTGACCGCCTCCAGGATCTTGTCTTGGATGCGCTGTACGATTTCTCCGTTCGGATCCTCCTCTTCAGATTCCGGGCCCCCGATATTGAAGAAGTAGAAGTCGGTAGCCTCCCCTGGCGTTTGAGTAAGCGGCAGCTGTCCGTGGATGATGCGGTGCGCATTGACGACAATCCGCGACCCCAACCCCTGACGGAAGATCTCCGTCAACTCAACCACAGGGATTGCATCAGACGCGATGATGTCGCGCATCACGGCACCGGGACCCACCGACGGGAGCTGATCACAATCACCCACGAGGATCACACAGGCGTGATCTGGAACCGCTCGCAGCAAGGCGTAGGCAAGGCTTACGTCGACCATGGGGAACTCGTCGAGGACCAGAAGATCAAGCTCCAGAGGGTTGTGTTCGTTGTGTCGGAACCCCTCCGAGGACGGCTCAAGCAGGCGATGGATGGTGGAGGCGTCCCGTCCGGTGGCCTCTGCCATACGCTTGGAAGCCCGTCCGGTGGGGGCGCTGAGGGATAACGTGATCCGCCGGCGCATGGCAGCATCCAGCAGTGTCTTGATAACGGTGGTCTTGCCAACGCCCGGGCCACCCGTAATAACGGCGAACTTGTTAGTCAGGCCGGCTACGACCGCCTGCCGCTGGGCGGAGGCCAGCGTAATCCCACCCTCCGCCTCAACCGCAAGCACAATGCGCTCGGCGTCCGAAGTCGACATCAGCGCATCGCCGGCGCGTAGACGGTGAATGTGCCTCGCCACGCCGCGCTCAGCATGGTAGTAGCGCGGCAGGAAGATATGGATTTCTTCGTCGACTTGCTCTTGAATTAGCGCCTTCTCAAACACCTCATGCCGAATCGCGGCCGAAACGGTCTCTTCCGGGATATTGAGTAGCCGCTTGGTCTTGTCCGTCAACCCGTCCAGTGGCAGGGCGCAATGACCCCGGAGGGCGGCCTCGTTCAGGGTGTGGCGCACGCCAGCGCGTGCTCGGACATCCGAGTCGTGAGGAATGCCGAGTTTGCGGGCCAGATCATCAGCGATCTTGAAACCAATCCCGTCGATATCGATCGCCAGACGATACGGATTCTCTTTGACGCGGTGGATCGCATTCTCACCGTAGATCTTGTAGATCCTGGCCGCACGCGAAGCCCCCAACCCGTGCGTGTGTAGAAACACCATCAACTCTTGGATGACCCGGTGATCGGCCATGCCCTTGATAAGTCCTTCGATGCGCTTGGGGCCGATACCTTTGAGGTGCCGCAAGCGCCAAGGCTCCCGTTCAATCACCTCCAGCGTCTTCTCGCCAAAGGCGTCGACCAGCTTGCGAGCGAACTCTGGGCCGATACCTTTCACTCTCCCGCTGGAGAGGTATTTCTCAATGCCTTCAGCCGAGCTGGGGGCCATCGACACGATGGTCTGTGCTGCAAACTGGGGGCCGTGTTTTTTGTGAGTAGCCCAGTTTCCGTGGCAGCTCACCATCTGGCCGGGGGCGACCGAAGGCACATAACCAATAACCGTCTGCGGGTCCTTTCGGCCGGTGACCTTCACTTTTAGAATGCAGTAGCCGTTTTCACTGTTGTGAAAAGTCACCGTCTTTACGGTGCCGGAGAGGCGTTCGCCATCAGACCCGGTGCCAGACGCAGTCATCGAGGGGTGTGGGAGGCCCATGGCCACTCCTTAATGCGCCAAATAACAACGGGTTGGCGCGTTTGGTTTTGACCGCCAAGAGCTAAATCTACTCGGCGACAGACGGATCAAGGTTTCCGGTTAAAATATAGTTCGGTTAAGTATAGCATAATTACCGTCGCTATACTAGATTTCTTATATTGTTGTTGCCTATGTAGTTTTAGCATGACTGCGGCCCTGGATGGGTCTGTCCGAAGGGTTCGCCTCTATCAGTCCGCTCCACGCCCTTTTATCTCCATCTCAGCGACAGCTATTTGACACTTTACTCGTGCTATTGTATGCTATTAGTATTCGATAACAGTGGGCCGGAGAACCCGTCCAGTCGCCACCTAAACCGCGTGTAGCTGGATGCGGAGCAACTCAACAGCCACGCCTTACGCCCGGAGTCTGTATGTACGACGAAGAGCCCAGCCCGTCCGAGCCGCGTTACCTGCAACACAAGGTGTTCGGCGGCAAAGGGGCCTTTCAATTTCAACCGGATACGACCCGCGGCGAGGTACCCACACTCCGCTTTGAGGCGGCCAAGGCGATCGGGGTCCGCAAGTATGATTGGAGTCAGAACAATAAGATACAGATCCAGCTGACAGAGCGAGAGCTACCGATTCTGGCTGCGGTGCTGCTTGGGGTTCAGCCTAGCTGCGTCTTTGATTCGCACGGCCCGGAAAAGAACAAGACGCTGGAGGTTCATTACCAGGCGGACCAGAAGAACTTCTTTGTCAAGGGGCGTCATGCTCAAAATTTGGTAGCTGTACCGATGAGCAGGGAAGACGCCTATTACATCCTATGCCTGACCATCAAACAGATCACGGCATCTTCGAAGGGGTTGGACAGCCTCAGCACCATTACGCTCATCCGTTCCGTCTTTGGCCGCACCTAGCGGCGAAGTCCCGGCGAGGAGGGCGCTAACCAATACCCGGCAGAGACACTTTACTTTTGTTTAGTTCATAAGTATAATGATAATTAGTGGACTAACTGTATAGTGTTGCTATGACTCTAAAATCCGTATCCGCCTCACAGCTTGCCAAGTTGGGCTTGTGCGAAATCGCGCTGCAAGCTGAGCTGCGTGCGGCCTCGCCGGATAACCCGGTTCGAGAAGTCCGTGCCGCTGAGGGTGTCCGCCGCCACGAGCAGCGGCACGCCTCGCTGCTGGGCGCAAAGCAACCCTCCATAACGTCCGCTGCGCCTGCCTCGCCAGCCGTGTCGCTCGTGAAGCCGAATTGGCCTCTGCGTCTTGTGGTGGTGGCGATCCTCGCCGCCGCCAGTTATTTCTTGGGGTTCTGGTCGTGATCCCGGATCTGCTGTCTTCAGTTGACTGGTCGGGCACGGTCCGTCCCCTTGTCGGCGTTCTGCTGATTGCCGTGTCCTTGCGCCAGATGATCCGCAAAAGCGCCCGCCCCTCATCTGACGGCATCGATGAAATTGACTTGCGGCGTGGCGAAGATCCCTCCCTGCCGGAGGATCTGAAGCCTGCTCAGGCGCAGCTATTGTTTACAGAGGGTGTTGACCCGCGCGCACCGAACAAGCCGCCGCGCGTATTTTATTGCGATAGTCCGGTGCCGCTGAATGGGGTCCCGGACGAAATCTACGAGCTGCGGGACAGCGGGGCGCTGGTACTTGTGGATACCAAGCCGATGGGGCCGCGGGATCGCGTCTGGTTGTCAGAAAAGATTCAGTTGTCCGCCTACAAGGTCATCCTTGAGCGCGGCTACGGAGCGCCGGTGGCAGATCACGCCTACATCCGCCGGGCAGACAACACCGGTAACTCCTTTTTCGTGCGTACGGATCTGTTCACCGAGCAGGAGGTGGTGGAGTTCTACTTGCGCTACCAATTGCTTGCCGCCGGCAACCGTTATCCCGCGCTTCCGCCCAGCAACCCGGCGCTGTGCCGTAGCTGCGAATCCGCAAAGATTTGTCCGCACCAAGCGGCATGAGCGCCACATTTTGTGTTTGGGGCGGCGAAGACGCACAAGAAGTAGTTGACGTGATAGTGTAGCTTGCGTTATGATGTAAACAAGGCGGGTTATAACCCGTCCAGACGGGGCAGTCTAAGACCGCCTTACCACAGGCCAAGGAGCCGCTGATTTTCGATACGGACGTTTGGGAGCCATCCAATGAGCAGCACCGTAATTGATTTTGAAGTAGCGAAAGCCAAGCGTGAAACCCAGCAGATTCGGGCCAACCTGCGCAAGCTCGCCGCGCGCATGGCGCCGAGCAACCCTTTGAGAGGGATCTCCCTGGCCATTGCCGCGGGGGACCTGGATCTGACGGATGCCTTGCTGGCTGAGCAGATATCCTGATCGAAAAAAGAAAAGACCCCCGAGTAGGGGGTCGTGAAGGATGTGATCAGATGACCTGCTCATCTCGATCAGAGAGTTCGAATACTTCGGCATATTCCGAGGTAAGCGCACTCATCTGGGCAAGAATTGCGGACTCCTGCTGCGGATCGTCGGTCAATCGCAGCTCCTCGTTGAGCAACCGCAACTGAGTCATCGGGTCGCTTTCGCTTACGATCAGCTCGAACGAACTGTTCGAGTGATCCGCTGACTCGGGATCTACCCTCAAGTCCAGTCCCGGCTCCACCGTCTCATCTGCTATCGCAGTGTCGACATCAACCGTTTCGGCGGACGCTGGGCGTTCCGGTAGCAGTTTGGCGAGGCTCAGACCGAACAGCATCAATCCACCCCAAACCGCCGACATGGTGATGGCGTAATACAAAAGCTCACCACCCAGCGAAGGTTTCATGCCAGTAGCCCACGCCTCCACCCGTATGACGATAAAAACGGACAGCAGCAGCGTGACTATGGCCCCAATAACGTTATTCAACAACTTCAACATGATATTTCTCCTCAGCGCTAAGAAGATTCCTCATAGGCATATAGCGAAAACCGAGTACGCTTGAAGCCGCACTAGCCATAAATTCTCGTGGGGTCCTGCGAGACCCCCTCCTGTGCTTAAACTTCCCCCGTGATTCCTATACTCCCTGCTTAATACGTTCACCCAATCTCAAATTACGAGCAGGAGTTGCTAGAACATGTTCTCACTCATAATCACCGTTATCGCTATCGTGCTGGTTGCCGTGCTGGCGCTGGCCTCTATTTACTACGGCGGCCAGGCTTGGAACCAAGGCTCGGACAAGGCCGCAGTTGCGCGTTACATCAACGAGGCCCAGCAGATTTCCGCGGCCGTCGACCTTTTCCGTGCCGACAACACCGGCGCGTATCCTGACGACGTGGGCGACCTGGAAGGGGAGTACCTGAAGACGCTTCCGGAAGGCGCGTGGGCGTTTAGCTCGGACCGGATCGTGCGTACAGGACTGACCGAAAGCCAGTGCCTGTCTGCCAACAAGATGTCTGGCTTCAATGTCGTGGAGCTGTGCAGCGTGGCGCCGGCCGAGCATCCCTGCTGCGAAATCGACCCCTAAGATCATAGGGTGGGCGTAGCCGCCAAACCCCTCCCGTGCCACGGAGAGGGGTTTGGTCGTTCACTTCACGGCGTAGTCTTTACCGGCACCGGGCGCGCCGATTCCGGCGACCAAGGTGGGAGCAATCCAACTCAGCTTGCGTAGAAGTCGCTTTTCGCCATAGGCTTGGCTGCGAAAGTGGCCGCGGCGCCAATGCGAGGCAACCGCAAAGCCCGCCTGTCGCCCCTCCTGTGGACGTTGTAGCTGCTCCGGTCCGACAAGGATCCGGTCATAAACCCGAGCCAGCCGGCGCTCTAGCTTCGCACGCTTGCCGCCCTTGACCCGCGCCAGGCGGGCTTTCAAATCCTGTTCCTCCGTGAACGCGGACGTTCGAACCTGCTCGGAGTTCAGATACAACAACGCTTTGGCGGTATGCAGTATCCCCTCGCGCAGGAGTCGCTGACCCTTCCCCTTGAGCCCGGAAAGCCCGTGAGCCTCATAGGCCGCCATTTGCCGATCGAGCACCACTTCCAGCGGGTCGTCATCCCACTGCTCTGGAAACAGCAGCCGTGCGAAAATATAGCCATCGTCAAAAGGATTCTCTCGCGGTTTGCCCGTCAGGGTGATTTCGCAGACCCGCCGCGGCCCGGCTCCCGCTTGCCCCTCCACCAAGGTCCCCTCCCGATACTCCTCAGAGACCCGCAGTTCGGTGAGGTAGGCGCCTTCCAAGGCGTACAGGTTCCCCTCAGATTCATCAATGACCTGCAATCCGTCCCCTTGCGCCCCAAACAATAGATACATGGAGGGGTAGGGTAGGCGGAAAAACCGGGCAGGCGCTTGAGCGCCAATGTCGGTACGCGCCAGCAACCGATCCAGTTCAGGGCGAATCTCAAAGACCCGGCCGCCCAAGGCACGGTGGCGCAAGGGGGTCAGCAGCGGCTCCAGCTGCATGAGGTCGACGACCCCCGCAGAGTTGACCAAAGCCTCCCGCAATCGTGGCATGCTGGCCAGCTTTCCCATGACCATGCCCTTGGTCAACCCGACATCTGCAAGCAGTTCATCCAGCGCCAGCGCCCCAAAGTCCCCCAAGCCTTGCCTAAAAACCTCCAAGGCGCCGCACAGCTCCATGCGCTTGGGGTGCGGCACGGCCAGCAGGTCTGCCGGGGCAGGGGGTTTAAGGGCATGTCTTTGAGCCATGTCGATATGTTGCCAAATTTTAGCGTCGACGTCACCCGATTCTCTATACCTACTGAGGACTCGAGTCTAGTTAGGAGAGATATATGATCAAATTTGATCCTGAAGACATGCAGGTGATTTACCACTTTGTCACCCTCATTACTCCGTATCCGACGGTGACGATCATCGATCCAGAGACCGGTGTAAAGCGCAAGTTCCATATCAATAAAGCGGCCTACCAGGCGTACCGGCGGCAGTACAAGCTGACCTGGTTCCCGGACTCGGAACCGCACCGCATGGCGTTCTTGTTTTACAAGAACAACGTGGTGACTATCGAGCCGGCACCGTTGTTCTCGAAGATAGATCACAAGGTTCTGGAAGAACAGTACGATATCGATATTCGAGAGCGGCAATTGGCTTGGCGGTCTCCGATGCAGGATAACCTCGCTAAGCTGATCGAGATGGGGCATTTTGACCATAACTGGTACGACTTCCACTTCGACGGAAGTTTTATCTACCCGGTTCGTAAGAATCTGGATGGTTTCCTGCCTGTCGATAAGGATGGACGATTCTTCATGGGACGCGCTGAGAGTCTCTCGGTGCAGAAACTGAAGGAATCATCTTTGATCGGGAAGCGAGGTCGTAGTGAAACCCCGACAGCGACCACGTTGCCGCGGCTGGTCTTGGCATACAAAGTCGACAAGCGGGTTTGTATCTCGCCTACGCTGACCAAGACCAGCCTGAAGGAGCTTGATTGGGCACTCGCTTCGATCTCCAAGGGTCTTATGGACAAGATTAACGCACACTACCACGTGAATGTGGACTTCGTGCTGACGGCAGCCAAAGTCGTGAGAGATCTGTACGGGTACCGCGCACTGGCATTCTTGCGGCTACCTAAGATCATGACCACGCTCAAGGTCAGCACCTTGAAGGGGATCGACAAGGCAATTCGTCGCTTGACCCCCGTCGAGATGGATATGAAGAGCACGGTAGCTTGGTTGCTGGGTTTTATGCAGCGTGAGACCGACTACGAGAAAAGTGTCAAATTGTTCAATCTCCTGGGCTTTCTGTTTGCTAAAGGAGTGATTTACGAACGACCCAAACACATCTTGTCAGCGTCTCAGTCCGGGCGTATCAACAAGGAACCGCCGCCTTTAGTTAATCCCGAGGAGTACCTGGAGACCATGAGCGTTAAGCGCCCTGACTGGACCCTCATGCACCTCAAAGGCTACCGGGATAGGCTAGGCCTTCACCAGGTACCGCCTTCAGCGCAGGAATCCGCAAAAGACGCGGCATTCGCTATATAGAGTGCAGGTCACTGTACGTTGATGTTTTTAGCCGGTGACGCAGCAATGCTCATCGGCTTTTTATTAAGGAGAGGTCTATGCAATTCGAAATGGTACGCAATGCTAAGGTCGCAGGCTTTAGCGCCACCAGTAAGGGTCTGTATACTCGCAAGGTTCTCAAGATCATCGTTAACGACAAGTATGAGCACCGGTTTCGCCCCTCGGACAAGGAGTCAGAGTATCTGGAGTACGCCCGCCCGGAGGCGGTTGCGGAGCGGCTCAACGGTGGCTCGTTCTTCTTCGTCGGCGACAAGCTGATCGACTACCGGAGCGCCGACTATCAGGGCTACATCCATGACGACCGCTCAATCAACGCCTTGGCGGAGCATGTTGGTTTGCAGTCCGCGGACTCGCCCCGCAGGGGCGTAGTGGCACCAAATCCGGTGTTCCAGCGAAACCGGTTTCGTGGACTGAGTAACGGTATCATGCTGGGTGGCGTTCACCACGAGTTCGATTTTAACGTGGAAAGCATGGGGCTGGGGGCAGCGTTCGACATCAATCTGTTGTTTCGCTGGAATCCGTTTCGGGAGGTCGTATCCTCAGTGCTTGAGGTGCTTCGTCTGATCTGTACGAATGGTATGGTGGGAATGAGTCCTCTGATCAATTCGCAGATCCCCCTCATCAACAAGCACAAGGAACATCTGGCGATCGCGGCCAACCAGATCGAGCACCGGTTCGTAACGATCGTGAAGGAGCGATTGCTGGAGATGGTCGAAACGCGTGCCACGGTGTCGGACCTGAAGTATATCCGAGACCAGGCCTTCGCTCGCATGAGGAACGCAAATCAGTCTCAGGCAGGGCTGGCGCGCCTTGGTCAGATCGGTAACATCGCCGACCCCGTGACGCATCTGGCCGGGTTCTACTCGCCGGAGGATTTCATGAACGAGGCGAAGATGAAGCTGCTTGATGGGCATCTAACCGAATACGACGTCTGGAATATGCTGACGGAGATCGATTCACATTCCGTTGACCCGGACGAGGCTACGCAAGGCGCTCGGCAGAAGCACAACAGTGCTCTCCAGCTTCGCGCCAATAAGATGCTGTTCGACAGCGTGCGCCTTGGGCGTCGGGAGCAGCGGAACGCGGCCCTGTGCGGAGTACCCCTGTCCAAGGAGGGCAATCACGAAGAGGCCTTCTTTAACGCAATCCAGGCGGTTGCCTGATCCGTAAGAAGTATTAACCACCTTTTAGCCCCGCCTAGCGCGGGGCTTTTTCATGGTGTGCGCAAATTTTCGCTATACCTTCTGAGGTCTACGTAAAGAGGAGATTTGCATGCAGGTATCATTAGCTGTACAGCAGCTGGATCTGTTCGGGATGGGTCCTGAACGGAGTATGCCGCTACCAGAAGAACCTAAGAGGAGTATCGTCCGCCTGGTCGATGCCGCCCTCTGCGAACCCCCCAAGGATGAATCGGAGGGTTTGGTAGGGGAATGGTTGCTCAAGAAGGAGAAAGACTCTCGGTGGTATCAAATGGACGCCGTGGAGGGTGTCGAGAAAGCGCTGCAAGACGGTCATCGCCGAATCTGCCTGGTTATGCCTACAGGATCTGGCAAGACCCACGCCTCGCTCTTGACGTTCAAGTCGCCCGTGGTCCGTGAGATCTGCGGAGTACCGGAAGGTAAGCCTTTGCGCGTACTGTTCGTTGCGCACCTCCACGCGCTCTTGGTGCAGGCAAAGCGCGAGTTCGAAGGCAGTCAGGTGCAACTGATCACACAATCGGCATACTCCGACATCCCGGAAAAGGTGATCGCTGAGGGTTGGGATATCGTCTGTATTGATGAAGCCCATCACGAAGCGATGCGCACCTATCAGGATCAGCTCGAGATCATCGCCGGCACTCCGATCCTGGGCCTCACAGCCACGGCGGATCGCGATGACGGGAGGCTGATCAAGTTCAGTGCCATGGTCGAGCCGATAAGTCGCGTCCAGGCTGTACGTGAAGGGTTTCTCGCTCCTTCCGTCCTGCGTACCATTATCGACGAAAGCGGCACGGATAAGCGGGAAATTCTGACTGATGTGTTGACGCAGTTCGCACATCGGATGGGGTCAACGCTGATCTTTGTTCAGACGCATGTCGAGGTGCTGCACATCGCCGAGGTGCTGAAGAAGTTAGGGTTCTCTGTGGAGGCGCTGGTCGGTCAAAGCCAGCAGGAAGTCACGGAGATCCTCGATCGATTCAGTCGTAAGGAGGTTCAGTTTCTCGTCAATTGCGCTCGCATTGATGAGGGTGTCGACCTGCTGGGATGCTCCGACGTGGTGATGGGTCGTCAGTACGATTCCAAGCGCATGATCAACCAGACCATCGGTCGGGCGGCGAGACCAGACTGTCCCTGCATTATCTGGGAGCTGGTAGATCCACTGGAAACACGTTACACGGCCAGGACCATCATCAAGGAAGTACAGGAACAGAGCTTGATCTATTTCGACCATCAGGAGAAGGTCTGGATCGAGCAGGACTTCAATCTCTAATCTCACCGGGGGCACTTTGTGCCCCTTTTTTTTGTTGCCGGCCATCCCGGATACTATCCGACACAACGATACTCGTGATATACTGTAACCAATCGCAATTAAACGGATTATTCTCATGCCGAAACCCGCGCCGGTAAAGAATCTGCGCAACTACGCTATCTGGCTGCTCGGCCGACGTGACCACTCTCGAAAGGAGCTGGAAACCAAGCTCTCTCAGAGAACCGCTGAGCCAGAGAAGGTAGAGCCATTACTGGATCGCCTGACGGAGCAGGGTTTGCTGAGCGACACCCGATTCACGGAATCCAAGGTGCGCTATCTGGCGTTGACCGCCGGCAAGGGTCCGCAGCATATTCGGCAAGTTCTGAAGACCAAAGGGATACCGGTGGAGGATATTGAGGCGCAGCTGGCCTGTGAGGAGTATGACTGGTTCGCCTTGGCGCGAGAGGCGCGTCAGCGCAAGTTCGGTGAGGCCATGCCTGCCGACTACAAATCAAAAGCTAAACAGCAGAATTTTCTAATGGCGAGAGGGTTCACCTATGACCAGATCCGTCACGCCTTCGAGACCACCCACGCACCGTAGATACAGCGGGTTTCACGGATCGGCTCAAGATCGTAGGCGACGCCCTCAATGACTGCATAAACGTGCTTTGCCGTCCGGCAGATGTAGGTGCCTTCCGGAAACTGCCTGGCAAACTCGGGGGGTGCCATGCGAGACTCGCCCTTGACGGCCGGAAACGCCATCCAGGTGAACTTGAGTCCAAGTAGCGAGTCATCACCTCGAGGCTTCGGGAAGTTTGTGCGCCCGTGAGATTTCCTTCCGCGTTCCTTCAGTGTTTCATAGGCGAGGTCATAGGATGCCTCGGCCACTAGCGCCAGCGCCCGTACGGTACAGTCTTCTTTCTGACGAGGCCGCTTGGATGTGGAGCGCCCGGCGTCGGACCGCCTGAATGGATACGATAGCGACATGCGTGTTAGTATAGCAGAGGTTAATGGTTTAATAAAAGGAGGTGCACCATGAGGCTTATTATCTATATCCCGCAAGACCTACGCAAACCACCGCTGGGCATCGTGCCGGGTTCGGCGGTTGTCGGAACAGAACCGGACGCAAACGGAACGGTTCGTGTGGACTTCGAGGGCAATCTCTTTGGGGCGGAGAATCTCCGGGGCTACGAGGCGCGCGTCCGGCAGGCCGCAGGACGGCATGCAATGCGATATCCGACCATGGCTCGTGGAACCGTGCCGGCGACTGAATTGCGTCGTGTAGGGGAAATCGACACGACCGACTGGCAGCTGTATCTGAACAATGATGCAGCCCTCAAAGCCGCAGTGGCTAAGTGGCTTGAGGCGTAGCCCCTGATCAGATCGGCCCTATCTGTACTGACCCGGTCTGGTTATGAGTCCCTTGGTTGGTGTGCCGCGGCTGCGCCGTTCCAAGCGTGGTCGTCCCACGGGAGCGGAACATCCTGATTAACCCGGAGCGCCCGGATTTGGTCGGAATCACGGTCCAAGGGCCGTTTGCGCTGACTATCGACCCGCGACTGAAATAGCTCAAACGCACACCCCATCCACCATCATCATTCCAGCAGTCAGGTGCTGGCACGGTATTATGAGGTTGTGGATGGGTCATAATAATCACGTGCAAATAACTGGTTAACGACTTAAGGACTTTGTGCAAAATCTTAAGACTTGTTGCACAAATCTTTAGTACTTTATGCAGTCGTCCACAGGCATGTTTTGAGAACCTCAACATACTCAATAACTTATAGCGCATAATACACATTATGTTAAATCGTTTCGGAGCTTATTATTATTATTATTATATTAGGATATGCTGAAATCACTTCGTAAGAATCTTTCGCTATACAACGTATAGATTTATTCACCTTTCCAATAACCGCCCTGCCATCCTTTTGGCCTTGGCTAATCCTGTTTGCCGCTCTAGCACTCGTCGCCTTGTTGCAATATACACATGCAGCATCGCTGCATATCTCGATGTCGAAAACCAAGACATCACTACCGGAGGGAGTCCGGGATGTTATGCGCGTGGAGGCGTACAAACCCCTGAAACCATCGCTGCTTGACGGCAGCGTCGTTTCAGGACGCCGTTGGCCGACCAGTGCTCCTGCTGGCTCGGCACACCGCCCTCCGTGGCGGCGAGCCGCGAATCACGGCTGGATAAAAGAGATTGCGGAAGGGCCTTATTCAGAGGGAGCTAAAATGCACAGTTTGATCCAGCTTCACCTGGACGCGAGAGAAAAGGGTTGTATGCGCGAAGGGTCGCAGTCTTAGGCTGTGATCTTTTATTAGAATGGCGCTACGATGCGGTGACCAGCGCTTAGCCCTCACTCCTTAGTGCAAGCGCTATAAAAACCCCGGAAAGTCCGGGGGTGAAAAGTTACAGAATGAGATCCACCAAGTCTTCGGCTATAGTCACGACCTCCGCCAGCCCGTAGGCGTGGCCACGTTCCCACGCCTTGCTAAGCAGTAGCGTCTTTTTCGGGTTACCCTCAATCCCGAGGTGCACAGCCAAATCACAATAAAAGTCTTGAGTCAGGCGAGCCTGATCTTGGTGATAGGCTTTCTTCGCCTCTTGGTATCCCGGCGATACGGATTTCTCCATGACGGCGCCCTTGATCAGCGCACGATCTTCCTCTGTCAGCGGTTCGCTGGAGCGGAGTTCCAGAATGCACTGGCCCTCCTTGTACCAGAACCGCATCGTATAGTCTTCCCTGGAAGGGTACGGCAGCTGGGTTTTGTATTTACTCACATCCATCAATTTTCTCCTCTCTGATTTGGCCTGTCGAAAGATATAGCGAACGCTCGGCGCTAGCGGGTCATCCCTTTGACGTTCGCACGCACCCGGCTTGGGTTCGCTATACCCTGCATGTACGGCCGGCTTACCATCGTCTTGGGCTTGATGCTCGCCCCATGCCTGTCCGTGGCAGCCACGGGGCTGGACTGTCGAACCCACCTATCCCCAACCAGGATCGTGGTGGTTGAAGACCCTGTGCGGTACACCACCGACTTTACCCACTCCATCGCCCAGCTGACCCGCAAGCACTCGGCCGGCGCCAGAAGCCGGACTCTCGGCCTGGCGGAGGCAGAGCTTGGGTACGCCATCGACACTCGGATCCAAATCTACGGAAATCCGAGGTCTGGTCCGGAGTGCGTCAGCCCCCAGATCAAGGTGACGCTCTCCTATAATCCCATGACGGTCTATGTCGCCAGCGAATACAAAAAAGGCACCTGCCAATTCGACGAGGTCTGGCGGCACGAGATGCGACATGTAGCGGTTTACCGCAAGCATTTGGCCACCGCACGCGCTGAGCTGGAACAGGAACTGCGGAAGGTGATCTCAGCACCCTATTACAGCTTCGATACCCCCGGCCAAGGTAAGCAATACCTGAGCGAGGCCATCCAGTCATTCTGGGCGGAGCGCATCAACCACTACATTCAAGGGGCCAGGGAAAAACAAGCTGCGGTGGATACCCCGGAAGAGTACGCGCGCATGGCGAAGACCTGCGGAGGGATCTGGTAGCGGCCCGTGCCGGGGGTAGAGCCGCTTTTTCGTATCACCCAGTTTCGTTTTGCGGCGATCCCATCCCGGACTGCATCGATTCGCTCAGTGCCTTCAGTTTGGCAAAGGTCTCACGCGCCTTCGGGAGATCGCCGGCCGAGCGGGACTTCGTGAACGCGGCCTGCGCCCGAGCCAGTGCCTTACGGCCCGTGGCCGTCTTTGCGGCGCGCCTGCCGGTTTGGTACAAATCCATGGCCTTGCGTAACAAGCCCGATAGCTCTCCAGCCTCTTTCCTCAACTGCGCCAGCTCCCGCAACCCCGCCTTGACCTCGTCGGTGTCCCCCGCCCCAAGATCTCGATCCAGCCTCGCGAAGAGGCCGGTTTTGGCCTTTTTGAGCCGCCCCGGATAACCCACGATCTGTGCATCGGATTTAGCCGCGGCCACCGTATCGGCCAGCGCCACCAGTTCACGCTCAGCCTCACCCAGCGCTTCTGCCTGTGAAAACGCCGCCTGGGCCTGATCCAGCACCGCTTGGAGCGCCTGAGCGGCCGCACGCGCCGAGGCGCCCGATGCCGCCGTGGTGATAGGAGTCAAAGGGGGTGCGGTCCCCAATGAGACCAGTAACCGTTCTGTGGCCTTGAGGTATTCTTCCCGGGCGGCCGCTAAGTGCTGCGCAGCCTCGAGCACCGGTGCCGGAATGGATTCCAGATCATGAGCGTGACGACGGGCTTGGGCCAAGCGCTCATGCAGAGCATGGTGCTGCCAGGTGACAGCCGCGACTTGCGTGTTGACCTCCTTGACCGTCGCCACGGCGCGTAGGTGCGCCGGATAGATCGCTGTCGTCCAGTAGCCGGCCGTCACCAAAAGAGCCAGCGCCGCCGCCCGGCGCGGCCGGCAGATCCAGTCCTGAGGAATCCATGCCCACCGGTGCGCGCAGCCGTGCTTATATGGCGAGATCTGTACTAACTCCACTTTTACCTCCTACCGCAGGGCCTCTATAGTGCAGCCCGCAGCGGCTAGTCCCCGATAGGCTCTCTCAAGGCTAATGGTCCAAGCGCGGGCGAAACGGCAGGATCGTTGCGCTGGGCCGCGGATCTGGTTCGGCGGCGCACAATAGACCTTCCCGCATTGAGATCAGCGCATAAACCAACCACTCGACCCCCTCCAGCGGCACCTCGGCGCGGCGGCCGGCAGTGTCGGTGATGCAGATGTTGGCGGTCGCGTCGTTGACGCCGACGGTCAGCTGATGTTGCAGTGATTTCATCCTCAACCCTCCTCTCTCTCGGACTACTAAAGTATCACGACCGCCTCTGTTTTTCAACTATACATAACGTTAGTATTGCGTCCGTATAGGTCTTGTTTTAACGATATTACGAATGATATACTATCGTTATTATCATTATGCGTATAACAAGTCCCTTGAGAGGGCTTATAGGAAGAAGGCTGCACGGCGAACGCTCGACGAGGTCGCCCCGGCATCAAGCACAGGCACCGCTCTCCCGGCAACCTTCTAATTGGATGATCCTCTATGCACCCGCTGATTCAAGACGCCGCTGCTTTTGCCTCCTTCGCTCACGGCTCAATTGGGCAGAAGAGAAAATACACCGAGGAACCCTACATTATGCATCCAGCCGCCGTTGCGGCTATCGCTGCGGTTGCCGACCTGAGCAATGAGGCTATTGCCGCCGCCTGGTTACATGACGTCGTTGAGGATACGCCAGTGTCTTTGTCCGAGATCGCGGAGCGGTTTGGGGTGAAAGTCGCGGAATATGTGGATTTCCTGACGGACAACACGACCCCGGAGGACGGGAATCGGGCATCCCGCAAAGCAATCACTCTCGCGCGCCTTGCCGCCGCCCCAAGAGAGGTCAAGACGATAAAGCTTGCTGACCTCATCCATAACGTAGGCACGATTGTGCGGCACGACCCGGAATTCGCTCAAGTCTATTTGCCGGAAAAACAGGCCCTGCTGGAGGTGTTGAGAGGAGGAGACCCGATCCTGTGGCAGCGCGCCCGGACGCTCATCAGCGAGGGGTTGGCTGCGATTGACTCGAGTTTGTGAGTGATCCCCATGTATCGACTTACCTATGACTGCAAACGCCCGCTGACTGACGCCGAATCGGCCAGCTTCCTGCTTAAGTTCAAGGCGTACCTGCACTCGTGTTCCGAGTGGTCCCCGCGGCATCGTGAGGCGACCCTCACGCACTGCGGTAGCGCCGACCTGACGCTGCTGGACGTGCCTCGAATGCTTCAAGCAACGGCCGACCCTCCCGGGCTGGCGGAAGCGAGCGAGTTGGACTGGTTGCGAGACTGGCTGCTGGAGCGCCCCGGTGTCCTTTCGGCAGCCGCTCGCGCCGCCGGCGTTCACGACTCCGGCAATCTGTTGGTGGTGCGTTGCGTACACATCGCACCGGAGCAGCGCGGCAAGGGGCTGGGGCTGGAGTTCCTGCGGCGCGTGATCGCCGCCTGGCTGCCGGCGCCCGGCGCGGCGCTGCTGGTGGCGGATTCGCTGCTGCACAACGCTCGGGACCCGGCGCGGGGTGCTGCGATACAACGATTGGTCGCTCACTACGCCACGATGGGCTTTGCTCCGCTGGAATCAGGCGCTCGAGGAGCGCCTGCTGGGGGCGTTTCGGTCCCGATGATCTGGGTCCCGCATCTCTCGAGCGAGGCGAATCGACGAAAACCTGATGCCGGGATGACCCGTCAGCACAGATAGCTCCTCCCCGTAAACGACCCCAAATCCGGCAAGTCCTCGTACCCGGCCATTACCCCGTCCGCAGAGTCCCAGATCCTAGGTGATTCGCTATACAAGAGACGGACAATCGTCCGCAGGCAACAATAGCGAGATGAGGTATCCATTATGAGATTATATTTCGACACGGAAACGATCCCGGATCAGTCCCCCGGAGCGATCGAAAGGATCGCAGCGACTATCGAACCCCCAGGTAGCATGAAAAAGCCCGAGACGATCCTGGCGTGGGAGACTAACGAGAAGCCCGCAAAGATCGAAGAGGTCTACCGGCGCACCGCACTGAGCGGCACCACCGGCGAACTGGTCTCGCTTGCGTGGGCCATTGAAGACGGCGATATTCTCAGTGTGCAGCGGGAACCAAAGGATTCTGAGCGGGACATGATCCGGGAGTTCTATTCCGAATTGGCGAAACTGGTCCAGCTTCGGCATCGCACCACCGGTATCGTCTGGGTTGGGCACAACGTCCGGGATTTCGACCTGCGTTTCCTGTTCCAGCGATCCGTGATCTTGGGCATACAGCCGCCGGTCTCCCTGCCACACAATGTGGCACCCGGGTCGGAAGCGATTTTCGACACCATGACGGCTTGGGCTGGGTTTCGCAACACGATCCCGCTCGAGACGCTCTGCCAAGCCTTAGGTATCCGCGGCAAAGGCGGTATCGATGGCTCCAAGGTCTGGGATTACGTCAAAGCAGGACGTATTGACGAGGTGGCGGAATATTGCCGTGACGATGTCTATCGGGTGCGCGAACTCTACAAGCGCCTGACGTTTACAGGACTCACGAGCGAAGGCAGCGTCGACGACGATCTCAACGCCGTCGCCTGAGATTTCAGCAAATCTTCCTCTCTCCCCCGACACCGTTCGGGGGATTTTTTATCCGGGCGGCGCTATGATGAGCGCACCTCTCAGGGGGTGGAAGGCAGTAAGTTCGCAGAGTCAGGGCAAATGAGCAGCACTAAGGATTACCGTCTCCTGAGAGGTTCCTCCCCTTCGCTCGGGCGTGACAATCAAGCCCTGCGGCTAGAGGATAACCTAAGCTCACTCTGTCGGGTATTGCATCATTTCCGCCATTACCTGGTTGCGCCCACCCTGTTTGGCGCGGTACATGGCTTGATCCGCACGCCGGATCAATCGATCCCCAGTGTCGTTCGGGCGTAGCTGTGAGGCGCCGATGGAGACGGTTACGCGCCCAATCCTCTGATTGGTGTCTCGCTTGACTAAGGACCCCGCATAAACGCTGGCCCGCATCGTTTCCGCCACCTCAAGGGCGGAAGGTAATTCCGTTTCTGGTAGAATTGCAGCGAATTCCTCACCACCATAGCGCGCAATTAAGGCGCGGCCCTTGAGGTTGTTCTTGAGGGTTTTCGCCATGTAACGCAGAACCTGGTCGCCAATCAGGTGTCCGTGAGTGTCATTGACCGACTTGAAGTGGTCAATATCGATCAATAGCAAGCTAAGCGGTTGACTCTGCTCCCGGGACTCAAGCATCAGGTCGTTGAGCGTCAGGTCGAACGCACGACGGTTAGGTATCCCTGTCAGGCTGTCGAGCAGGGACTGCTCCTTGACATTGTTCAGCTTATCCTTCAGCTGCGCCATCTCTTCGTGCGTCTCACGCAGATGTTTCTGCGTTTGCGCCTCCGCCGAGCGAACCCGTTTAACCTCCCCCATTACCGAGGAGACGATGCTGCGTAATTGCGAGACATCTGGACTGCCTTCGAGGTCTTGCACGTATTTAGCCAAGATACACTCGGAATTCTCCGATTTAGCGCCAGCCTCTTTAATATGCTGGAAAAGATCCTCAATCAAACCATTCAGCTCGGCTTTGGTCTGCTTTAGCTCTTCCCCCGGATCAGGCATGATGAACCGTTTGAAGCACGCATTGATAAAATCCTGAGTAATAGACCGCCGCTCCATCTCCGCATCAATGTGGGCACACAGCTTGGCATCGCTGCCGGAGGCATACGCGTACCAGACATGGTAACTCTCAGGGGAAATCAGGCAGTTATGACTGCTCGCCAGCCGCAGCGCAAGACGGCCGTATTCGGCCACTTTTGCGGGTGACTCATTGATAGGGGTCGGACGCAGCACAAGGGTTACCTCTACGACGAGATTACAGTGTAGCATCAGTATACTCTCGGGAGCAAGTCTGGTCTAGATCTGCTGAGAGAAGGGGCTGGGTTCAGCCAAAGCGACCCGCAACCGTTACGCAACAGCTCCGCCGGCGCCTAGCTTAGTTCAGGTCAAAGGGGTCGCTATACTCAAGAACCTTATTTTTCTCGGAATTCCGCCATGTTGCGTGCAGTCCTCGTCGTCGGGGTGCTCTTTAGTGGGTACACCTACCTCAAGAACAATCCGACCAGCCTTGATGATCTGGTGCGCAAACTGCCGTCCGTTGAGGCGGTTATTCCCGCCCCCTCCCCTCCTTTGCCGCCCAGTCCTGCCACTAAGCCCTTCAGTCAATCGAAGCGTGATGCTATGGAGGTTTACGCGGATCGGCGCGAGACCTTCTACTGTGGCTGCGGCTTCACCGAGACGGGGCTGATCAAGACCGGGGGGTGCGGGTACCTGCCTCGCAAAAATGCAGCGCGTGGCAAACGCATCGAGTGGGAGCACGTCATGCCGGCCTATCGATTCGGTCACGAGCGGCCGTGCTGGCGTCAAGGCGGCCGGGACAACTGCCGGAGAGCCGATGTCGAATTCCGCGCCATGGAAGGAGATCTCCACAACCTCGTGCCCGCCATCGGAGAGCTGAATGGGGATCGCTCTCATTTCGACTTCTCAGAGTTGGATGGGGAGCCGCGGGAGTACGGGCGCTGCGATTTCGAGGTGGATACGGGCCGCAAGCTCATAGAGCCGCGCCCAGAGGTCCGGGGCGACATAGCGCGAATCTACTTCTACATGGCTCACACCTACGGGCTGACCTTCACGCGAGGGGAGCTTGATCTCTTTGCGCGCTGGGCCGATGAGGATCCGGTTGACGATTGGGAACGGGAGCGCAATCGGCGTATCCAGCAAATACAAGGCAACCGCAACCCCTACATCGTCGACATCGACTAAGCCTGATCCGGCAGCAATAATACCCCAAGTGTTGTCGTGCTCCTGCGACATTCCTCCATAGCAACATATTCGCCATCAGCGGACGCGCCTCCATGGCGAAGTCCCGGCGGGCTGCGGGCGGACGCATCAGAGGATCAGGAGTAGTCACGCCCGGTGATCTGTGTGAGCACCGCAACGCGCTGGCGAATGTCCACAGCTTGCTGCGATAGGAGGGCCGCAGCTCCCCGTTCATCCAAGCCGTGGTGGCGACATAAGCTAACGAGATCAGCTACGGTACTGGATTCGTTGCTGCGACCAGGTGCCTGAAGAGATGCAGTATTTGACATGCGAGGTCCTTAGGATTCGGATAGATTATTTTCTGACGTGAGACTTATAGCGACCGTGGCGGAAGATTCCTGCCCAGCGTCGCCCAAATACGCCGCCGCACCCCAAAGACACCCTCAAGTCAAAACTCTCCTCGGTAAGTCACTGAAAATCATCGGCTGACAAAAATAAATTACCAAAAACGGTCGCGCATCACGTTGATTGTTATGGTTATTTTTATAACTCACTGATTCTGCAAGAGCGAAAAGCACGGCGGTTTTTCGCTATACCCAAAGACGCAGAATTATTCATCCGACGCGCAGTCGGCGATAGACCCAAGGCAGCAGAATCGAGAGCGATCTGCTGCCTTTTTTTTCGGGGGAGTTATGACCACCATCGCCTGTGACGGCCGCACCTTGGTTGCGGATACCCGAGCCACGGAAGGCACCATCTCTTCGCATGTCAGCAAGTTGCACCGCTTCAAGCACGGTTACGTCGCGATTGCCGGTGACGTTCTGCATGGTTTGAAGTTTGTGGAATGGCTGAAAAAGCGCCGCGACGAATCCATGAGGGGTTTCCCCGCACACGACCTCACCGAAGACGGCTTCGACGCGCTGGTGTTGCGCAACGACGGTCGCATGGAGACATGGGATCATCGAGGCGGCCCCGTGCCGATCACCGACCCTTTCTGGGCGATCGGATCAGGACGCGAAGTGGCGCTCGGGGCCTTGCACGCCGGCGTAACAGTGCGCCAAGCCGTCATCATTGCCTGCAAGGTGGACTCCGCCTCATCTTTGCCGATTGAAGCTGTTGATCTCCCAAGCAAATCCAAAAAACGCCCTGCTCGCTGATTGAAAAGCGACTGTACTCACGCTATACTGCCAACTTGTTTTTTATTTGGCGTTAGTAGCGCCCGTCCACCGCACGATAGTTTGCGGGGCTTGACAGTGCCCGCCCGGTAGAAAAGCTCGTCGACAAAAACCCAGGCTCTGTGCGCGCCCACTCACAACCTGGTCCGTGGCCCCATTATTTTTTTTTGGGGTGTCTGCCATCTCTCAAGGATCCAGAGATGCCCGCCGGTCGGTGGGGGGAACGCTGAGTACCCACTGCCACTCGCTGGCAGTGCGGATCGCCAGGCGGCGTATCCACGGGGAAAAGGGGCGAGATCCGCCCACCGCCGGAAGTCCTCAAAACCTGCGGCGTTCGCTATACGCAGCAGGCTAATTTGAGAGGAAATACGCAATGTATACTAAATCGGATTTTGCGCGACTCATTGAGATCGAGGGCGCTCCCATCAGGGAAGCGCATTACCAGCAGGGTCTGTGGCAGGAATGCATGGGGCCAGAGGGTCCGGAAGCGCTCGCTTTGGGTGGATTCCTCCGCTATCGTCGTCTCGATGGGGGCTGCGAGGATGAGGTTCCCTCCCTGCGGTATGCGCACGCATTACAGATATCAGAAGCGGATCAGGGGCCGATGTACTTCAGCTTGTTGCCGCCTCCGGCGATCATCCAGCAGATGCTTCGCTATTACCTCATGAAGCAAGTGCGTGCTCGACTGGAGCAGCGGCTCGGGTTGGGTCAGATGGGGTCTAGACTAGAGAAGGTATTCAACCGTGCACTGAGCCACTGGAGCTACCGGACTGTCGGAGGCATGTTTGGCAATAGCCGAATCGCCACATACACTCTGGCGGCACGGTTAAAGACGTTTCTAGACCCTGAGGTTCGAGCATGGGCCTTTCGGGCAGTCGGCCATGAGGCCGGCAGCAAGGACTACAGTACGCTGTATGCCTGTCGATCAGTGGTCGAGCAGATTGAGGCGGAAGCGCCTAACCTGCTGCCTCTGTGGTACGCCCTTGCTGATGAGGGTTGGACCCGTTCCGAATCGGAGGAGGTGCTGGGCTTGCAAGACCCCTCCAAGATTGTAGGTGACCTGAAGTCCATGCTGCGAGAGAAAGGACTGTCCAATGCGGGTTGGCGCTATGTTTCGCGGTTACCCTACAACTGGGTGCGAACCTTTGCTCGTCGGTCCACGCTGGATCACGGTCCCGAATCGAGCATGGAGGTTCTGAATCGCCTGGCGGCAATAAAAGAACCTTTGCGATACACGGCCTTCCAGTTCGTTATCGCCGAGAACACCTTAGGGTTGGATCAATGTTCGCTGTTTCGTCCGTTTTTCGGCGAGCCGAAACATAAGGACCCGGAGACGTATCTGGCGTTCTCTCGGGCGTTGGCACGGGAAGGTCAGCGGCGCAAACGCGGAATCAAGGCGCTCGTTAAAAATGAGGCGGCCTTGGTGCTGGATTGGCTGCGGTTGGAAAACGTGGTGCTGGATGCAAACCAGCGCAAGGCAGGCTGGGACTTTCTTATGCGACAGCAGCAGCAGTGGCATGAAGAGGTTATTGCGCGCAACACCATGCATCAGGAGTTCAAGCAATGGGAGTCTTTGGTTCCAGAGTTTGAATGCCATAAGTATACTGTGGTTCCCTTGACTGATTCGGTACAGTTATTTGAGGAAGGGAAACTCATGCATCACTGTGTGGGTGCCTACGGTGATGGTTGTGCCGAAGGCCAGTCGCGAATCTTCAGTATTCGCCTCAAAGGAATCCGCGCGGTCACCTTGGAGCTTGTTTTGGACGCTCAGCGCAATTCGTGGTGCGTGGCTCAGGTTCGAGCCCATTGCAACGGCGCAGGACCAAAGGCTGTCAAGAAGGTTGCGGAGGAAGTGAGAAAACAGTACCAAGCCGCATGGGTTCGTGCAGGGCGGCAACACGCGCAACCCACAGTGGTGGCGCCTGTTGAAACCAAGGCTGAGCATAAGGCGGAAAATAAGGTTGTGCGGGATGTGGCGAATATCTGAGCGCCTATGATCCAGGTAGCTTGATCTCGTTGTTGTAACACTCCCCTCTCCGTACGGAGAGGGTTTTTTGTGCTCGAAAAGTCCCATCAAGGAACAAGCCTCCAGCTGCGGCGCAGTAGTTATCCTCGGTTTGGTTGGAAATTCGCTACACCTAGCAGGACATTGCAAGGAGGTACCGATATGCGAGACCCGAGAGAACACCTCGGACCCTTCTACCGGCTCCCCCGCGATTTCACCGTTCTCGACACCGAGACCACCGGGTTGCCGCGAAAAGGGGTCCAACCCGCCATCATTACGATGGGGTTGGTGCAAGTGGTAGGAGGCGTAATTAAAGCAGGGAAGGAAATCTACACCCGGCCACATTTGCCGATTGAAGCCTCAGCGACGCGAGTCCACGGGTATTCGGATCGTCAAGTGCGCAAGGACCCTCAGTTTCGTCCATTCCCTGAGGGCTGGGCCGTAGCTCGACCGTGGCTTGAGGGGCGTTATGTGGTGATGCACAACCAGCCGTATGACTGGGGTGCGCTGACCGCAGCGCTGGCGTACTACAAGCTGCCGGCCGTGCAGGCCACCACGTTCTGTTCCCTGAAAGCGACCCGCAAGTGGGCGATTGCCGAAGGGATTGTGAACAAGCACAGTTCTCGTGGCGCCAGACTCGATCTCCTTTTGGAGCATCTGGGCGTGGCGGAGGTACGAACGGGGCATCACGGGGCGCTGGATGACGCCCGGCTCACCTTCTTGGCCATCAACCGGCTAAAGCAGATGGCGCAGGCGTACAAAGCGGCAGGCGGTGTCTTCTCGGATGAGACCCCTGAGCGCAAGACCACCCTGCACCCGGGCAAGCCCTACTATGTTGTGGAGTATCTGGATGCGAGCAACCGGCAAAATGGGGATGCGGTAACGATCCACGCATTGCCGGCTTTCCTCCAACGAGCACTGCCGAAGATACGCGCGAACCGAGGCATCGCCAGAGCGTGGTATGTACTGCCACGGCGCGACGCTGCTGACGAAGTGCTGTACATTGTGGGCGGCCCTAAGTAGTTGCCTGAATAGCAATATGTTTCACCCCTGTCCTTTGACAGGGGTTTTCTTTTCTCGTGCCAATCGCTATACCAGACTCCAGACAACCTAAGAGGAATCGACGTGCGGAGTATTCAAGTAAAGATTATCGACAGTCGCATCGGTACGGACCCCAGGTTCCCGCTGCCTGATTACGCCACCGTCGGGGCGGCCGGCATGGATCTGAGGGCCTGCCTCGACGAGCCGCTAACGCTCGAGCCGGGGGACACTCATCTGATTCCGACCGGCATCGCCATCCATATTGAAGACCCGGGCTTGGCTGCGATGCTTCTGCCGCGCTCGGGGCTGGCCCACAAGCACGGGATCGCCCTTGGTAACATGGTCGGGTTGATAGACGCCGACTACCAAGGCCAGCTAATGGTCAGCGCATGGAATCGCAACGATCTGTTCTGCTCCGGACGATCAACACCGATGCCTAATAGAACCAAAAACTACACCATCAAGCCTGGCGAGCGTATCGCCCAGATGGTCCTGGTCCCGGTTGTGCGGGCGCAGTTTGAGGTAGTCGATGAGTTCACAGAGAGTCAGCGAGGTGCCGGGGGTTTTGGGCACACCGGCCGTTCGTAATTCAACCAGACCCCGGACTCCGGAGTCTTTTCTGTCCGGGGCAGGAAAAAACCCGTCTTTCGACGGGTGAAAAGTATTACAGTGATTGGACAGGTACCGTACGCACGATGAGATCTGATGCAGGCATACGAAGCTCCATCTCTGGCACCATATCATCCAGCAACACCAAGGTCTGGCCTTCAAAGCCAGGACCGAACCGGGCGAACTGGATGAATCCCTCCTCCTTGCGTCCGAACCAGTCGAAAAAGTCCTGTTGACTCAGGGAGCCGGCCGCCATTCGGCGCGTCCGTTCGACGATTCGACGCAGATCATCAATGGTCGGAGATATCGTCAGGTCTAACGCAACCCCCAGACTCTCCTGTAAACCCGGGACCAGTCGCCGCTCACAGTTTCGCCGGTCCCGCTCATCCCACAAGGCGTACGAAAACAGCGCCACACGCTGAGGCCGTTCCTGTGCCAAGAAGCGCCGCACCGCGGCTGTACGCACGAGATTCCCGTCAGCGAAGGTGTCGATGACGGTGTCCTCCAGATCCAAAAACACGATTTTCTCAGTCATATCAGCTACCTCGCTTTGCTTGAACCCTTGTTTGCGTATAGCGAAACAGCCGCCTTTACATTGCGACTATACTGATGCTATTCTATAATAATGTGCGTATACTCGGTATTTTCTCGTCTTTGGTTGCCCGTCAACCGCCTAAAACTGGCGCTGGCGCTCCTGGCGGTCGCCCTCTTTTGCAGTCGCACAGGCTACCCACGGGTGGAGTTTGGTGTCCGGTTGGCCGCCTTCGTGCTCGCGCTCTCGGCGACGCTGTCCATGACCCCGCCTCTTCTGGAGGTGCTTAAGGTGCGTTGGATTCGCTATATCAAGCGATAGGCCAGAATCAGAAGGAGGAATTTGAATGCAGAAAAGTCTTGTACTCGGAATGCTCGGTAAGCGCGGTTGCGGCAAAGACACCGCGGCCGAGCGCCTGACGGAGCGATACGGGTTCATCCGGCTCGCCTTTGCAGATGAGCTGAAGAAAGAAGTTGCCGAGCACTACGACGTGTCTGTGGATTTGCTCAACGACCGAGACCTCAAGGAGACTCCGCTGGTCGCGCTGAATCCGTGGCGCAATGCGTTGTGCAAGCGCCCTGTGCTCTGGTTACTTACCGCCGCCCTGTTTGACGGGGTGTGGCGTTTTGGGGCGCAGTCCCCTCGCCAGGTGATGCAGGATTGGGGGATGCGGCGACGCACTCAAGATGGGGCCGATTACTGGGTCCGTAAGGTGGAGCAGATCATCGCTTTGGCGCCAGGGCGCTATGTGATCTCCGACGTCCGCCTGCCCAACGAGCGGGATTGGATCAAGTCGCTAGAGGGCGTCACGATCCGCGTGACTCGCCCAGCACTGGAGGCGCAGCGCAAACTGGAAGGCAGTGACTCGCACTACAGCGAGGTTGCGCTGGATGACTACATTGCCGATCACACCTTGGTTAACCACGAAAATCAGGTTGAAAAGCTGCTCTATGACATGGATGCCGTCGCCCGAGACCTGCTTTCGGAAGGTTGCATCCAAATGCCGGTAGCCCGGTAATTTCCCGCAGCGGGCGCTTTGCCCGCTGTTTTTATCCATCCCTTGTGAGACTGACCATGAAATATTCCCTGACGACCGTTTTGTTGCTTCTGACTCTGGCGCTGGGGGGATGCACCTCCTCGCACGACGGCATATACCAAGCCGACTTTACTACCGCACCCGCAGAAATGAGCGATATCGCCTCGTTCGCAGGACTGGAAGCCCGGATCACGCTTACCGGTGAGCGTACGCTACTGGAGGTCTCGGTGGTGGGCGCGAAAGATCGCGTACAAGGGCGACTGTGCAAACAAGGGGACCAGCTGCGAGTCTCGGCCCAATACGACCCCTGCAAACAGGCTGAGCTTATTTTTATCCAGCAGGCCAATGGGGATCTGTATTGCAGTAGCTGCGCCAAAACGGCATTTGCCCCGGTGTGGCGCCGCATAAGCACCCCGTAATTTTCCGGCCACACCAAGACGACCCTCCGGGATTGCTATATCTCTAATACAGAGCGGTCTGCGTACGCCGGACCCTCACCCCATTATCGACAACTACCTCCAGTTTCTCGTATGAACGTATACCGCCAACTCCTGCTAGCCCTTGCGCTCTCCCTCACGGCAGCGCCTCCCATTACAGCGGAGCCACAAAACACCGAGCGTGGCTGGTGGTTCTACGAGACCCGCCCAGCGCCTCCTGAGGAAATGCAGCTGGAGCCACCGCCGCCGCCCGTAGCGAGTGCCGAGACGCCAGAAGAAAAGGACGCCCGCTGCAAGGAACCCGCCAGCTGGACCCCCGACTGCGGTTTCGTGAACCCAGGCACTGATTTTGATTTCCAAGCTCAGCAGCGGGACGCGCTGCTGACGCAAATGGTCATGAATCCCAACGAGCCGAAGGCCGTGGAGGCGTTTCAGTATTACACCAAGTGGATCATGGATCAGGCCGTCGCGGTAGCCAATATGTGGTACTTCAATCGCGTCCAAAACCCAGAACTGGACCCGCAGGTCGCACAACCCATCTCCGCCTTCGGCCTGCGCCTAGTGTCCGGCGTCAAAGAGGCGAACTCCAAGGGGATTTTCGACTTTCTACGCGAAAATGGGATGCTGGTGTACTTTACGCGAACGGACTGTTCGTACTGCCACGACATGGCCCCCATCGTCCAGATGGTTGCGAGCCAGACAGGCATTCCGGTGTGGGATGCCTCGTTGGACGAGTCCTGCATGCCCGGCTTCGAACGGTGCTTAGCTGCCCCGGCCACCCTTGACCCGGCGCGTGCCCTACAAGTCGCCACAGTTCCCGCGGTATTCCTACATGTAGAACCAGATACTTGGATTCGAGTATCTACTGGCGTGACCTCAGCCGAGACCCTTAAATCCCGGATCGTCAATTTCTTTTCGGCCTACCGCTCAGCCATGCTTAAGGGCGTCGATAACGGCGAAGGGTTGCGACCTTCCGTAGATTTTTCCCCCGACGCCAAGGACCCTGACGGTAACGGGCTTGGGGCAGGCGTGGCCGGTTCATCGGAGTTGACGCCGGGCGAGATTCGCGCATTGCTCCGTAATCCGGCGCCCTAGTCTAACCATTCCCTATACTGATCAACTCTCAACCGATTTGGTGTTCCCATGAGGCTGTCTAATATCACCAACCGACTACCCGCAGCAGCGCTCGGGATCATTCTCGGTCTCGCCGTTGGATATACCCCTATTTCGCAGGCTGCTGATCTTGCAGGGGCCTTTAATGGTCTTTTGGACGGTGCCTCAATACACACCACGAAGCCGGGCAACTACCAAAGTCAAGCGCGTAACTCGTATGTGCTAGGCGGAGCCCGGATTCGCTTCCCCCGTAGCACTGTTCAGCTGTTCTCAATTACCCCTCCGAGCATCTCTGCCGGGTGTAATGGTATTGACTTTATGTTTGGAGGCTTCTCGTTTATTTCGGGTGAGCAGTTTTCTGCAATGATCCGAAATATCGCACAAGTGTCGCTTGGGAACGTGGTATATCTTGCGCTCAAGCAACTCTGTCCTACATGTCAAGCTGTGATTGAGGTGCTGCAAAGCGCTGCTCAGTTGGCTCAAAAAGCGGCGATAGATTCTTGTAAGGCTGGCGAAGCAATAGCCAACAAGATAGGAAACAGTCTGGGCTGGGATACGAGCAAAGCCAACGAGGGAAGCAGCCAAGCTTGCGCAGCCGAGTCCAGCGAAAAGGGCGCGACAGATAGCTTTCTATCTGCTCAGTCGGTACTGGACGGCATTTGTGGCGGAATCTCTAAAGCCACCAAGTGGCTGGAGGACCTTGCTAAATCAGATCCCAAAGAGGCAGAAAAGCTGGCAGATGTCGTAGGCAACACCACCTGGATTGCCTTGATGGCCGTAGGTTTCGATAAAGAACCCGCGCTTGCGGAGATAATGATGACCATGACGGGATACAGCGTCCGTAGGTCTAGCAAGGAAAATGGTGAAACAGAGACCAAGTCGCGACCTGAAGGATTGGTCGTCGATAAGCTGATGGGCGTCTTCATGTGCGGAACCCGAATGCTTTATGGCAACAACCCCCCAAGCACCGGTTTCCCAGCAGGTGACGCTTACTGTTATGACAAGATTGACGGCCAAACCATCACGATCTACGAGTGCGACAACCTGGAGCGGTGCGAGTATCCCGAGGCGAAACCCATTGCTAGCTGGAGCCGAATAGATGACTTTGGGGCAATGGATGGGTTTCTGTACCATATCTACTACCTATTGAAGTCCTCTATCGACAAGGTAAAGACCAATCAGGCCTTAAGCCCGAGAGAGATTCAGTTCATCCAGTCAGCGCCTTTGCCTTTGTATAAAGCGATCAATCTAGCCGCAGTCTACCCGTATGCCGCCGAGCAACTGGTCGACAACAATGCCCTGATGCTTGCTTACCTGTACGCAGACGCTTACTTCCGCCATCTTGTTGAGGAGGTAAAGAAGAACGCGGAGGCCACGGATGTGTCTTCGGACATAATCAAGGCCTTACTGGAAATGCAGGCAACGATGTTTGAGAAACAAGCGGTGGAACTCCAGTTTATCGATAACATGCTGGCTCGCCAAGATATCTTTTTGAAACAAATCCATAGGATCGAGGCGATCATGCAAAACACCATCTGGTCGCGAGGCATGATGAACAACCAACTGTTCACCAAATATGTGCAGGACGGAGTTAGCCCCTAACAGCCGCATCACGTCAGCGCAATATATCGTTTACCCAAGAGCTCGGGACACCCCTCCCCTGCCCGCCCACTCAGGGTGCGCGGCAGCGCAACCCCCTCTTGTCGAGCTCATCGAGTGACCTCGACCTCTGTGTCCTCATCTGTTTTGGCGGCCCGCTGCAATTCCAGTCGGCCGCCAAGGCAATTCCATCCAATCCATTCGCTATACCCCACAATACAACCTCTCTACGGTAACCCATCATGAATGCGTTTCTAAAAACGCTCAGCGTCTGCCTTTTCGTCCTCGCCCCGGGGCTTGCTCTCGGCGACACCCTCATGCCCTACAGCGGGAACGCCTGGACACTGTATGTCTTTGGTAACGGGGAGGTTATCAAGAATATCTTGATGGCTGTCGCGGCTATGGTGAACGAGAGCGCTTACCGGAACTTGTTGTCTTTTCTGGCGACTATTGGCGTGCTGGCCTTGGCGGCGAGATCAGGATTTGACCCCAAGCAAGCCCCTAAACTGATCGGTTACTTTGCGGGCGTCTACCTGACCATGTACGTCCTGCTTACGCTGGACGCCAACATCGAGGTCAATGATCCGGTCTCCGGCTATTCCGATGTGGTGACTGGTGTCCCAGCCGCAGTAGGAGTCCCTGCCGCAATCATCTCTGTTATCGGCCACTGGTTGACCGAGAATGTGGAAAAGAACTTCTCCATGGCCAGCTCAAACCTTACGCTAACCGGCGGAGGGGGTTTCAATATGTCAACCAGTCTTGTGCGAGATGCCGCACAGGTTCGCATTATGGACCCCTACCTGCGCCAAGGCATGTCCCAGTACATGGCTGATTGCGTGATGCCGATGATTGTTACCGGGAATATGTCGTCGGCCGATATGATGGAGACGAATGATCTATGGGCTCTCGTAAGAAGTGAGAATGCGGGTATTCTCACGCAGTATTACTCCAAGACATACCGAGAGGGCGCACTATTGAAGTGCCCAGACGCCTACGCAGCATTGACTGCTGATCTGGCGGCACATGCCCCTGCGCTGATCAAGGCGGCGGGGTCTGCTTGGTATGCCAATGACCTGAAGTTAGCCGGTCACATCCAAAGCGCCTACACCTGGCTGTCCGATAATGTCGCAAACGGATCGGCTGCGCAGACCGTGCAGCAAGCAGCCGCCATCCACCTGATGAATGACTCATTCGCACAAGCCGCGGCAATGACCGGTAATAACGAGATGGTCATGAGCATCTCCTTGGCACAAGCCAAGCAGACGCAGAAGAGTCAGTGGCTATCCGCCGCAGAGCTATTCAAGGATATGGTGGGCTATATCTACTCCATTTTGCAGGCGTTCATTTTTGCAGTCGTGCCTATTTTGCTGGTTGCCATACTGATTCCCGGTTTTGGCGGCGTCATCCTGAAGAACTACGGGCAGATCCTGATCTGGCTTGTGCTCTGGGAACCGATGCTGGCGGTCGTCAACTACGTGATCGCGCTGTACGCACAGCAAGGCATGGCAGACACCCTGTCCAACGGGGGGCTGTCCATGGGCAATCTCACCGCTGTGACAGAACAAACCTCCAACTTCATAACGGCCGCCGGTTTCATGGCGACGATGGTGCCGATGATCTCCTGGGGTCTGGTCAAGGGCGCGATGGCCTTCACCGAGTTCATCAGCTCCGGCGTCGGCTCCGCCTTCGCAACCGGCGCGGCGACCGGCATGGCCGCTGGTAATGTCTCGCTGGACAGCCAGTCGATGAACAACAAGTCCTTTAACCAGGAAAACGTCGCGCACAAGTTCACAGGAGGCATGCAGTCGATCATGGGATCCATGACCGGGCTCGGCTCACACACGCATGCAACCTTTAATACCCAGACGACGGAGGCTGGTGGTGCTTTAATAAAGCCAACACACTCGAAATCGAAAACGGGGGCGCATACGCGAGATAGCTCAACGTCGGCTAAACAGAGTGAAACCTATAGGCAGTCCCTCGCATCGCAGGAAAGCCAGGTGCTTTCTGATATGGAAAATCTCGGTGCTGCGTGGGGGCAGGCGTGGAAGGAGAGCCAATCGGCGGAAGGCTCAACGACCACCACCGCCAGCGAGGAGGCGAAAAGGCAGCACGAAGCAGCCTTTAAGAACCTGTTCTCTGAGTTTTCTCAGACCAAGGATGCTTCGACACTGGCGGCGGGGCTTAGTGCTCATCTCAAGGGCGCTGCCAAAATGGCGGAGATCGACCTATCCAAGGCAGGTCCCGCGACGGCTGGCTTCTTGAAGGACTACGCTAATAAGGCTATGCAGTACGCCAAAGACAATCCGGCGTTGGTTGCGGGCGCGGTGGCAGGCATCGCATTAGCCCTACCCGCCCTTGCGGTGGGAGGAACAGCTGCCGCGGTTGGAGGGTTGGCACTAACAGCCCTAAGATCGGTCGGCCTCGGGGCCCTAGCCAAAAAAGCAGGACCCAAGCTCGGCGAAACGATAAAAGCTGCGGCCGGAGGAGCCAAAGATCTTGCTGTAGCGAAAGCGGTTGGCGAATTAGGTGCCGGTGCGACGGGTAGCGCGCAGACCGGAACAACGTACGAGACCGGTGAGAAAACCGACCAGATAAGATCCTCTGGCGTCACCGACACCACAGCTGAAACGCTCTCGACCCAAGAGCAAGAGAAGCGCGTGAACTCGCTGGCACGGGCTGTGGAGGCCATGGCGAACGGCATGGTTTCCGAAGGCTGGCGTAACGACACACAGATCACCAAAAGCTACGCGGAGGAGAAAGCCGCAGAAAGAGCGAAACTACAAGCAGAGGCTTATAAAGCAACGGATCAAAGTTCAACCGGTATTGATATGCAGGATAACACCCCTAACCCCCACGCTGCGCTTAACGCCGCTAGGGGAGGGCCAGATCATTACTCGGCCGCTGTCCAGCAATACAACGATCACACGCAAGCAGGCCGGGTCGCCGCGGATAGGCTGATAGCCAATGTCGAAAACCAGCGGGCTGCGGCGGAGGATGCGTTAGTAGAAGGAAGGGCGAACATTGGCACCGGAATTGAGGAGCATCAAGGGGTTGCGCCGGAACCAGGTGCCGATCCAAAGACTCCGGTCCCCATGCCAAGTACACCGGAGAGCGGACAAACTCCGACCGACCTCGAGACCCGGGTGACGGGCGGCATCCAAAAAGCCAAGAATAGCATCACCGACGATGGGGAGGAACTTGCAAAGGATATGAAAGAAGCCGCACAGAGTGCAGAGGATAAGGCAAACCCCTTCTCGTATGCAACCGGGAGAGGAAAGACTATAGAGGTAGAAGCTTACGGCCCGAACAACGATACCCCGAACGAGGAATGAAAGAGTCCCCCCCAAGGTAGCGGGGATGATGAGGCACAAGCGCGCAAAAGAAAGGGTTGGGAGGGGTAGCCGGCTTGTCCGGCAGACCCCCTCCTACACCTCCAGGACAAGACCATCACCCGCCACATTGAACGGCAAAGTGCGTGAGAGTCGATGCGCACAGGGCCGAGCAAGGGGAGGGTAAAACGCAATTTAGTTGCTCACATCGGCTGCACGATCAAGCTTGACAGTTCTTAGTGGTCTTGGTTAATCCAGTCATCAGCCGTTGGGTATCGAAGAGCCTCCATTGGGTTGTAATTGATGACAGGCAGAGATTCGTTGTCAGAATGAATACCATCGGCGGACTCTGTTCTCAGTTGCCGGGTGTCGAAGAAAAGCAGGCGCACTCCCAATGTTAGCGCATAGGCTATGGCCACCAATACAGCGGCCGCATTAAACCCTCCGCCCCAGAAGCGGTAAAGGTTATCGTCGCAGGAGGTGCGAGCATTAGATCGATCTTTGAGTTCATGAAGGGGGTCTCTTTGGCTTTTGCCTATACTTTGCTCGCTTAAAATTACTCGAGAACCTCAATCTTTGTTGCTAATCACCTCTTCGTAATATACCAAGTCATAGGTAAGTCCGCCACCTTCTGTATCTATGTCGCCGAACGAAGACCCACCCTCATCATCACCACACCCAGAGTAGCCCCCAGTCCTCGGTATCCAGCTTGCGAAGGCAATCACATAAATCAACAGCATGAAAGCATAGACCCCGCACGCCCATAAAAAGGCGGTAGCAAACCCAGCCCCTCCCGTCCATATAAGATAAAAAACGATCGCCGCCGGGGTTAGAAGTATAAAATCTGCTTTCAGACTCATGAGCCATCTCCTTGATTTGTTTATAAGTGTCGCCAGTACAACCGAGAAATCTCTCGGGGATTTCCTGACGCCGTATTCTTAGTGTAGCATTCGGCTTGCGTTATGTAAAGACAATTGCGTAATGTAATTAACATGTATCGTTTGCTATTCTATTAGTGTATACTGTTTCACATGGAACAATCTGCTGCACAGGAACTACCAATGCCCGAAGCCGTTGCTCGCATGTCGCCGGAAGCCCAGACCGAGACACTCCCCAAGTCTTTGCCCGAGTGGGTCGACTGGATCACCCATCAGAAAATGCCCGTTTTGAGCCATACGGTCAGTCGGCTGTCGACGATCACCTCTAATGAGGGGGCGACCATGCAGCGGCTCGCTCAGATTGTGGTAGAGGACCCGGCCCTGACCGCCATGGTCCTCAAGCGGGTAAACTCCTCCTATTACTGGCTGGGTCGGCGAATCAGCACCGTCTCTCGGGCGGTGGTGATGCTCGGGGTGGAGTCGGTGCGCGGCCTTTGCCTGTCCTCTGCGGTCATCGAGTCCATGAGCCGGTACTCCAAGCGCGACCAGGTTATGCATGAGTTGGCGCGGGCACTGCATGCCGCCACCTTGGCGCGCGAGGTCGCCGCCCGCTGTGGCGATACCAACCCCGAAGAGTTGTTCGTAGCCGCTCTCCTCAGTCGTATCGGCGAGCTTGCGTTTTGGTGCTTTGCCGGCGAAGTCGGGGACAAACTCACGGAACGCCTCGCCAAACACGGCAACCCTGCCCGCGCCGAAACCGAGGTGCTAGGGTTCCGGCTGTCGACTTTGACCTACAAGCTCTCCGACGAATGGAATCTGGGGGAGTTTTTCCACGGCATGTTGCGCGCTGACAAGTCCAGCCGCGCCCGACTGGTGCAGGCGGCATGCCAACTGGCGCTGGCTTCGGAGTCTGGCTGGGATTCGGAGGCGGTCAGCGAATGCACGGTGCGCCTGGCGAAAACGGCTGGACTGGATCACGATGAGATCGAGGCGCTGGTGCACAATAACGCCCAGAATGCCGTCGATATGGCTACGAGCTTCGGAATCTCGGAGGCCGTTCAGCACATCAAAGTCCCGACGCCTTCAGGCGTTGCCCCGGCAATCACCAAGGGGCTGCCGCCGGGGTGCATGGAGTCCAGTGATGCTGTGCAACTGTCTGTGTTACAAGAAATTTCTCAGATGCTGACGGACAAGATCGACCTAAACCATCTGATGGCTATGGCGCTGGAAGGTATCTACCGCGGCGTCGGCATGGATCGTGCGTTGTTTGCAATACTGGGCGCAGATCGCAAGCACTTGC
>JACDJA010000632.1_pt1 | contig 38289 bp, 46 predicted proteins | sample 7449241 | NCBI WGS metagenome assembly JACDJA01 (sample SAMN14253289, study PRJNA609438) | sludge metagenome | isolation source: initial anaerobic sludge | collected 2018-12-20 | reverse complement strand
CTTTCAGGTATCGGCTGGGAATAGTAATAGTTGGCTACTCTATCTACGCAATCCACCCACAATAAATTAGGTATTGAGGAAGTACCAAAATTCCAAACATAACCGTCTAAGTCTTTTAGTTCAGGTGCAAGTTCGGCGGCAGGTGCTACCGCCGAATAAATTGGTCGGTGTGTGGTATTTGTAATTCCACCTTTGGTGTATTCAAACACCGCCCAATCTGTCTCGGTGGTATTGGGTGAAATTGCAGGAGCAGTATAATTAGAGAAGCCACAAATGAATCCTTGTCCGCTTGTAAGATTTACATCATTTGAGAAATCATACATTCCACCCATCGGCATTTCTTGATATGTGCCACCGCCCAAATCCATTACAGTATTATCCCCTCCTAAAATTTGCTGTTTTTCTACTATTATTGTACTCACCGCCGACCAATTCCCATAACAGTCTTTGGCTTTTATTGCAAATTCCAACTCCGCAGCATCGCCAGCCGTTTTGCCAAAAGTGCCTGTCGCTTGCGCCCACCCTGATTTATCAAATTCAAATACACTGCCGTCTTGCACGGGCGCACTCGTAAAATAACTAAGATAGCTTATCGCATTGCCTGTTGCAAATAAAGGAGCACCTATATTATTGCCTATTTCGTAGGCGGCAACACCTTCACTTGCGCCGTTTTTAAAAATCTCTATTTCTACATCAGGTGCACCTACTGTGCAGTTAGTCAGTGGGTTACCTGTGGGGTCTTTTAAAGTAATGCCGTCTGTGGGGTCGCTCACATAAAAACTCCCTACACTTCCGCTACTCCATACCCCTTGCCCTAAGTTCCAAGCGGCAAGCGGTAATGCAGGGGTCACTGGTATTTGCGCTGGCAATATATTTGTCAGGGCTGTTGCATCTATTTGTATAAAGGCGCAGTGCAGCCCGTCCCACGATACCGTTACGCCGTAAAAGTTTTGTATTGCCGTTGCCAGCAGTCCAAATCCGCCAGCATCGCCTAAATCATATACATTCCCGTCAAAGGTATAAAGCCCCGATAGTGGGCAGGTCAAAAAGCTGCTGCCATCGTGCAGCCGCCCTATCCTTTGTACAATTATTGCCGTTGTTGTGCCGCCGCTTGATAGGTTCGCTAAACAATAAGGCGTTGCCCAACTCACAAAGTCAGGGTATGCCGCCAAAATTGCGGCGTTGAGGGCGGCTTCATCGGTGTAAATCACGTTTTGAAACGCAAACGCATCTGTTGCTGTTCCGCACGGTATTGGTAATCCTTGTTCGCACATGTTGTTTTTTTCTTTTTTTTTATAGTTTGATTAAAAAAGGTTCAAATCATTAAAGCTAACTTTTGTCCATTCGTTTTTTTCGGCGCAAAACACCACATTCACATTTGCCCCTGTTTCTCTGTTTATGAGTGCGTTTATTTCAGGATCGGTGCGCAATACCGAGCCACGCGAGCGCAACAATACACATACATCATAGTCGCTTTCTTTCAGTTCTACTATTTTGCGCCCCGCCTTTTTTTGGTAGGGTTTTGTTTTTGCCGCCCCACCTGCACGGCTGCCGTAGAGGTAGCACTCGGAGGCAAAGTATTTGCCGTTAATGATGCGCTGCACCGCACTAAGTACCGCCTTTTCGGTGTCGCTCAATAGTATTGCGCTGTCGTTCATTCTATATAAGTTTTCAAAAAGCAATCAAAATAATAATCCACGCCGCTTGCTGTTTTTCGGTTCGGGTTTTTGCGGTCGTAAACGTCTAAGTGTACATAGTCTTTTCTTATTTTTATTGCCCTAATTCCGCACTCATTCACCAATTTTTCCCAAAGTGCGGTATCTTTGGCAAGTCCAGCCATAAATAGCGGCGATATAGGTACTACTAAGCCCTTTGTTTTTGTCGCAAATGAAACATCTACCGCCCCAAGTGGTAATATAGCGTGATAGTCGTGTCTGCCTGCATACTTATCATACCCTCGCATAATACTCACTTGCAATCCTTTATAAGTATTGGTAATGCAGTTAATAGCGTTTGCAATATCAATGAGAACATCTGCACACGTTCCGATTTTTCCTGTGCAGTTTGCAAGCGTTCCATTTCGGCGGCAAAATTGCCTGACATATGCGGCTGTCGCCGCATCTACATCACACGCAAAAAAAGTAGCAGTGTCGGGAGGGTGTCCGTAGAGTTCATTCATTTGTGCTATATCCGATACGGTCGGCGTAGTGCCATTGTGTACATAGGCATATACTATCGGCTTTTTAAATCCATCTTCTAAAGGCAAATGGTGTCCGCCGAAAAGATGCGCTACTTCGTGTTGTGCTGTGCTCCAATCGTAATTGTGAAATCTTTTAATGTCTGCCGTGTCTATATACCAAGTTTGCTTTTGCTGCATCTGCCCTGCTAAGGTGGCGGCTGGCAAATGCGCCCATTCCACCACACCGCCCTCGCCGTCATACGCCCCGCAATCCACAATAAATTGCGCCGCTTGTTCGCTATATGTCCTTGTTACTTCTATTCCGCTATGCTCACCCCAAGTGTCAAACGCCCAATTTGCAATATTTACATATTGTCCAGTGTCTATTTGTGTAGGGAATTTTTTTATAAAAAAAGAGTAGGACTTGCCCAATAATGGGCGTTTATCATCTGCTGCAAATTCACCAACGCCGCACCGCACGCCCGTGCTATCTGCCAAAATATAAGCAATTTGCAAAGGTGCAAAGGTGGTATCTTTTGGCTGCACATCTACGCTGTCGTTTGGCGCAATAATTTGAGGTTTGCTCATTTTGCCCGCCGCCGCCGCTTCTGTTGAGGTGTAAAAATGGTAAGGCTTTGCTTTATTTACAACTACCGAAGTCGAGCAAGAGCCGTCCGCCATAGTGTAATAAATTTCGGACTGTGATAATGCCGCAAAAGACGGCACTATCACAAATGTTAGTATGGTAATAAATAATTTCATTGTGTAGTTTAATTAATCTGTTTTAAAGCGTTATCAATCAATTAGATGTACCTAAATAAAACACAGTCTGTTCATTCCCAAACGTAACCACGTCCGCACCGTCTATTTTATTTATTTTACCCATAAAAGGGTCGTACCCTATCTCTACTGTATGTCCTACCACACCGTCATAGGTTGCCTCAAACTTTATTAGAAATGTGCTGTTTTTAGGGAAATCCACCAATACGCCGTCGCCATATTGCGGCGAAGTGCCAGGTACTTGTGTTAAATCCTTTGTATCTTCAAATGCCGAAATATCAAATCTAAACCCAGCTACGCCCGCACTATTCAGCAGTTCAGGGAGGTTTCTATCGCTTCCGAAGTATTCATACACATTGGCAGGTAAATAATTCGGTACAGTCTCTAATCCCGCCGCTTCTTTTGGCACTTTCACTGGGTTGCCCACACCCCACACTCCCGAAATAGGCGATGCTAATTGCTCTACGCCGTCCTTTATAAATGACGTAATATTGTAGCCATAGTTAGTATATCCATATCCTACTACATCACTTGTAAATATACCGCTATTGACACTGTACGCGCTAAATCTAACACGTTCTTGCAACAATTCCGCATAAGCGGCAGTAGCTATATCAGTGGCGGCGGTCATCAATTCGCAAAAACCAGCATCTGCCCAACTTGTAATATTAGGATTCACCGCCTGTAATTCATAAAGCGCACTTAGCCAATCCGTAGGCATCGTGTAATTATTTCCGTTTATTTTCAAAACGCTCCCTACCGTCCCACATATCGGCGTAGTGGTCTGTTCGCACACCTCCGCTACGCCCGAAGGGTCGGGGTTTGCTACACTATCAAGAGCCGCCCGCAAATAGCCTTCCTCTGCAAACCATTCGTGACCGTTGCCGTCATTCACGGGTTTATCCACGCCCCAAACTGCATACAAATACCAGCCGCCTATTAATACACCTAACATCGGGTGCAGTTCGCCTGATTGCACTTTACCCAAATAAGTAAATGTATTGTTATATGCTGCATTGTAAGCCGCCGCGCCAGGGTGGTTATTAGTTATGCCGCCGCTACCGTTACCCAATTTAGAATAAAGTACCCATAGTTTGTTTTGCTTGCAATTTTGTTGCAAAAGCGGTATTTTTTTCAAAGGCGAAGGCGTGTCGCACGCTTCATAGTAAACGCCCGCTTGTGGCATAACAATTGGCGGTACAGGGCAATCGGTCAATGTGCCTGCATCTGTTTCTGCAATTACTTGTACAAAAAAATCCAACAACTGTAAAGTATTCATTACACTGCCATCGTCAAACAAGATAGACGGCACACCATTACAAGGGTTAGGGAATTTTTTATTTTTCGCACTTAAAAAAAGCTCACGGTAAGTCATATTTATAGTTTTAAAGGTTTGTAAAAAAATCAATCAGCGAAAAGACCCGTTATAAAGCCAAATGAAACGCCGAATAAAGCCGTTATAAGTGGCGTTTTAAATTGCAATTCAGGGCAGATTAATATAGCAGCAATAAATAGCAACCACGACAAATATTGTGAAAAACATTTAGAACAGGACAAAACTTTTGCAGTCCACCAATTTTTTAAAACAATATGCCGCTTAGACAAAAACCAAATACCCAAAGGGTTGTCATTTGTATTTATGATTTGGATAAAATCCTTACTAAAACCAGCGATAGCCGCCGAAAATATTAAATATATTATTAAATATTCCATATTTATATCTCACATTTTTTATAAAAAACAGCCGTTGTTACCTCATAACAAGTATTATTTACAACATCGCCACTAATACAGTCATATATGCCTATAATGTGCTTACCAGCAATTTTTAAAACACCCCAAGACGGTTCTATTATTAAAATGCCGTTTGCATCGGTATTTACGCCCTCTTTTACCCACGTTTCACCTCTTACGGATATTTCTATATCCACGCACATATTGGCGTTTAATATGCCTAAATCAATTTGTAAGGGCGTGCAAGCATCGTGATTGCACGATATGTTTTCGTACCTTAAACAGCAAATACTCATTTTATTAATATATAGGTTTAATTAGCAATCGCAAATTATACATACACAATCACCGTTTGTACTTTCAGGCTCTAAATATAACTCAATATTATCAATATGTAGTAGTACATAGTTACTTGCTACTACACCCTTTGCTCTTTCGGTTATTTTGTTGTCGCTGTTAAAAATATCAACTCCTTTTTTGCTCTTTAATATCTTTTCAATCACACTATATTTATCAGTAGTAATACGTCCAAATTTAATACAACATTCTGTAAGTGCGGTAATAATGCAATTTAAAGCACTATCTACGCCCGCCCTTGCTACAAATGCGTACATTTCAAAGTTAGCAACAAAGCTATCAGGCGCACAATTATCAGCGCACGCCGCCGCCCTGTTTGTTTGTGGTGTAGGGTATTTAACATCTATATTTTTGAGGCTAAAAAGTAGATACCTATCTAAACTGCTATTAAAATACAAATCCACGCCGCCATATTTGCCGCCTGTATCACTAATACCGTCTAAGGTCAGCAGCACCTCAAACTCTGTCAATACCTTGCATATACAAGTTTTTTTATTTTCAAAAGCACTAATTATCATTGTATTTTACTGTTTATAGAGCGTGCGAAATAATCTTTTATCGCCTCTTTGTGCGCCTGTTTTTCTTTTTCCGAAGCGTCAAAAATCACTTTGCCAAAATGTGCCTCATTGCCTTTTGCCTTTGCCGCATTTTCTTTATCCGTTATGCCTATTTTTAGCCTGTTGTCGCTTTCTTTTACCGTCTGCACTGAAAGCGACAAATCGCCACTAAATGTCAAATCTACGTTATTGCTTTGCCGTCCTACGCTATTTCTCGCCTCACTCCAACCGCCGTCAAATCTATAATTTCCGCCTTTTGTCAGTGTGCCGCCGCTCGGTTTTTTAAAAAAAAATACCTCCCTTGCTACATAAATTCTATCAGTGCTATAAGTACCAATACTGCCGCCTTCTGTCGTTGTACCGCCGTCAAATATTCGTGCTTTGATTGCCGCCAAAGTCTCATTTGTTGCAGCAAATACAGCATCTTGTGCCGCCGCCGCCGCCGCCGCCTGTACCTTAATTGTAAGGCTATCAAACCATTGAGTTATGCTCCCTGTTTCCATTGTGTAGTGTTACAAATTATACATTGGGAATCTATTTTATTTAGCATTTTATAAAGCCCCTGCGCTATTTCTGAATAAAGCGTATCGTATTGCATTTTTGCCATTGCCGTCATTTCTTTATATTTCGCCGTATTGTAAATAATTTTGCCGTCTAAATGCGGCACTTCTGACAGGTATTTAGCGTATTCGTACTCAAAGGCATATCTAAAAAGATTAGAAGGAATAACGCCGTCATTTGCCAATTTACATACCAATTGCGAAAAATCGCAAATACAAGAAACCTGCGCATAAACGCCGTAACTGTTGCCGTGTTTTCCGCTTTTTAGCGTGCCGCCGTCATAGTAATTATAGGTGTAGCACGGTGCAGAAAATCCACCTGAACAGCCGCACGCATTGCTTTCAGTAAGACACATCGGTGTAATTGCATTATCAACCGTTATGCGTAAAACGCTACATTGTGCCGTTATCGGCGCAAAGCCACCCAAAACAAACACATCGTTTAGTTGACCACCTATTGCATTGATAGGGTAATAGACCGCCGCAATAACATTGCTTTGCTCTATGTGTTCAATTAGCACCTGTACTACACCGCTTGTTTTTGGTGCTACCCACAACTTATTTATTTTTATTCGTTGCAGCCCACCCTGTTTTTTGGCGGTAAATTGTACCCCCCTATAAGGGTTTAAAGGTGTCGGCGGCGGCACAAATGCACCGCAATTAGGTTGAGGTGCTACGCCATTAAAAAATGTATTTGCGCTAACTATGCTATTTACCATATAGCCGTGCGCACGGACGTAGGAGGAAAAATCATCTTCAATCCTTTGCAAGGCATTGAATTTAATAATTTCTGCTACGTCCTGCGCACTTTTGCCACCGACCGCCGCCACGTCCAAATTCTCAAAAGAAAAGTACGGTAGTGTTTCTGTATAAAAAACCGAACCACCCAAAGCACTTACATTGTTTTCGCACGGCTTCGGCAATGCGATAAATGCTGAAAGGCAATGTTCAAATCGGAAACAAAGGCTATATGACATATATTAAAAAAAGGCAATAAAATTAATATTTACTATTTTTTCTTAGGCACTATGTTTGTTTTTAGTTCGTCATCATCTTTTGGAAAAAATGAAACCGAAACCTGACCCTCGCTTTTTGCGCCGCCGCTTGTTGTTTTTGCACCAAGCATCACGGGCGGGCAATTATCTATTGTTACAGACCAAGTTACGCACGACCCTGAAAATTCATAAACAACGGGTACAGTAAAGGTTGCAGGGTTTGAAGGTGTAAAATGCAATACGCCGTCTGCACCTGTGAATAATGCGCCCTGACCTGTTTGTATTAGAATATTTTTAGTAATTGCCAGCAGTTGCGCCAGCTGCGTAATATCCTGACCTATGCCTATTGATGCAGTACCAACGGCGGCAGGTGCGCCACCACCAACGGCGGCAGTTACGGCGATAAATTCACCTGTCGCTACTTTTGAGCAGGTATAGTCAGGTTCTACTACATCGGCGCAATAAGGCTGCGTATAGGTAGTAGTAGGGGTATCGCATACGGTTTCAGGTTCAGGCAAACAAGCATTAAACCACATTGCGCCTGTATAACAGCCGTCCACATCGCAAATAAAATCATTTATCGGCATTTGTACAATTTTGTAATAATGTTGAAAATTCATTATTAGCTCAATTTCGCCGTTGCAGCGTTTTACCTTCATTATCAGGTCATAGTACATACCATATTCACGGTCAAACACTACCATTAACTGCTCATAACCGTCTTGCCATTGAGAAATATTATCAGGCAAAGTAAAGTTATTAATCAACTGTTCTGCGGTTACTCTATTATATGCGATAGTTCTAAAATCAAAACCGACATACTCTTTCAAATACTTTGAATAAGACACATATTGAAAGATAGCAGGGTCATACGCTAAAATAGTACCTTCATTGCCAAAAACGCTCGGTACTTGATAATCTACAAATACACGGTTATACATTGATAGTATCGCATCATCGGCGGTTACATCATAGCCTGTTATACCACTACGCCCCTGTGTTGCGCTCGGCAGTGATAGAAATTCATCGGCGGGCGTTCCAGCTAAAAATATCCAATTTGATGTATTAATACCTCTTGAAAGTGCGCCCGTGTCCGTTGAAATTTGCAGGTTCATTTTAGCATTTAAAAACTTACCATTTGAGCCGTACTGAACAAAATTTAAAGGCTTAGTATCAGTAGATACGGGCGTACCGTCAGGGTAGCAGCTAATACTCGCAGCGTTTTTAATGGTATTAATGAAGTCTTTATTGACTTGTAGCGCAATAGCCTCACGTCCATTACTAAACCAATCTTTTAACTTCATTTGCAGTTTTTCACGTTGCGACATTTGCGAGCCTTCCACTGTGCCAAATACAGAACAAGCAGAGTTGATATCTTGGCTCGTTATTTTAATAACACCTGAACTTGCACAATTAAAATCTTTTAACTTAAATTTTATTTGCTTAGTATTGCGCAAATCGCTTGTATCAAAATCGCCGCAAATATCCACGCAATCGGCAGCAGGTGCGCACGATTTAGGCATATATTCCAAAATAATATCATAACCGTCACTTATGCCGTGTGTAATCGGGAATATTGACAAAAAACGGCGGGCTAAACTACTACCAGCCAATTTTACGGCGGACATTGTTTTTGCAGTTCTATCTTGTATTGTATTTTGTGAAAGACCTGTATAGTCTAAAAATACAGCCTTACAAATGTCCTTAAAAATTTGAAAATTAGACATATTAATAAAAGTTTTAAAGGTTTGAAAATTAATTTTTTAAAGGGGCGAAACTATTTAAAATAGCTTCTAAGGAGTTGCTATTATTGCCGCCGCCGCCGCCGCCCTGTGCATAAAAAGGTGTATTATTATTATTATTATTATTTCCTATATTTTGTTGCTGTTGTGGTGGTGGTTCGCTTTTCGCTAAAAAAGGAGATAAAAAATCATCTGCAATACTTTCAATTGTTTGTAATTTACCCTCTTTATGTACAATTTCGCCCTTATCATCGTGTAATACATTTTTAATAGTCCCTACATCTTTAAATACATTGCCGCCGCCAAAAAGGGTACTTCGTAAAAGCTCTGCTACTGTTTTTTTCCCTTTTTCATCGGCAAAAGAACTAATAAACTTTTTGTCCTTTATTAAGTCATACACAGCCTTTTCTCTCATACTTTGCTCTTTTTCGGTTTCAAAGGCTTTTATTTTAGCCATTAATTCCGCCAATTTGCCCTCGCTTTCTTTCTTTTGAGCTTCTAATATCTCCCCTAAATTTTGACCGTTGGTATCTTTTAACTTTTTAAGCTCCGTTTCTTTTTGCTTTTCAAAAAAAGTCTTGATGTACTTAATCTGCTCCTCATAAGTTTTTCCCGAAAAATCATCTAATTTTTCAAGTCCTAAAACATTTTGTATGTGCTTTAAATTCTGCTCCGCCTGTGTGCTTTCAATCTTTTTACTCAAAGCCTGTTCAAAGTATTTTTGAGGCGACTGTTTAAGTTCAGCAAGTTTAGCATCGTCCAAAGCCGTCTCATTTGTAATTACTGAATTAATATCGGCATCATTAAACCCTGCTGCCGACAAAAGAATTTTAATATTTTCGCTATTCATTTTTATATATTTGTTTTTTTAAAAGTTCATAAATTAACAATTTTTACAGCCGCTTTTGCCGCCGCCTACTTCTACCGCCTTTGGTAAGGAATAGAAAATATCGCCTGTCTTTTTGCTTTTAAACGCTTTAATTGTATATCCTTTCTTTATTGTAAAAGTAAGCGGTTCGCCGTTTTCACCTTTATAGGGAGGCACAAAAAAAACACCCTCATTGTCCGTAGGCAAATAGTTTGTGGTATCTTCGGGTAAAACAATTTCTTTGTTTTCATTACAAACCAAAGAAGCTTTTCCTATTTCCAAATCGGTAAGCTCGCTGTCATACTGCGCACTTAGCTGCGCTAATCTTTCTAAATACGTTTCATTTTTCGGCGCATCGCTTACTTGCTGCTCTACATTGTCGGCAACAACTGCAACCGCCTTAGTCTTTGGCGTTGTAGGTATCGGCGTTGTGGGTTGCGCTTCATTTACTTGACTTATGGGTTGTCTATTTTCCATATTTTAATTAATATTTTTGTTTAAGCAAACTATTATAAATAATTGATTTATAAGTGTTTATATTGACTTTTTACGCATTGCAAAAGCTAAATGGTAACAGTGATTGCCGCCCCTTAGTTTTGCGAAGTTATCAGCGTTTGTACCCTGAAACATACCCTGCGACTTGATAGGGTCTGAAAGAAAAGATTTAAGCAGTACGGGTAATTTATTCACTTCAATATATCTTTTTAAAACGTTAATAACGTGCTTGCAAAACGGACGGCTTTCACTAACTAAACTACCACTGTAATAATAATAAGGCAAATTAAATCTTTGCTGCACCGCCGCATTAATGCCGCCCTGAAAGCCTCTTATTGCGTCGTTTGCCGTGCGTGCCGCCGCTTTTTCTAATTTGTCATTTTTGCCTGTAAATTCCTGTTTTAATTTCCGTGCCAGCGTGGAATAGCTCCAATTATTCGCCACCGCCGCATAGATAGTCCTTTTAAATTCGGGTAGCAGTGCTTGTTTTACGCCGTTTTCTTTCATTAAAAAAATCCATTCATCGGCGAGTAGTTTTCGCCACACGCCAATTTCCGCACTCGCTTTGTCAATATTTATATCATTTATTTTTAAGTGTATTTCTTTTTCAACACCTGTAACACTATCTGCATTTACGGCGAATTCACTAAGCAAAGGTTTATTAAACTCACTATCACTATTTATTTCTGCTAAAATTTCTTTTTCAATCTCCAAAAGCACTTTAAACACACTATCGCTCATTATTAAATTACCCTTAGCATCGGTTTTTAAAACATCTTTGAGTCGGTTCGCTTGCCTTTCAAATATAAGTAATATTTTTTCAGAAACCGCCCTTGAAAGCCTTGCTACGCTTTGCGCAACAACCGCTTCCTCACGCTCAAATATTTTTAAAAACTCCTTTTCAGTCATTGCTTAATTAGGTACTAATTGGAATTTTAATATTAGACGACCGCACAATACGCAAAGCCTCTTCTTTTGTAAATGTAGGAGCGAGACGTACAATTAATAGTGCCGCCGCTTCATCATCAATCAACCCCTGTGCTTTGCTTTGTATTATTTCAACAACTGCTTGACTAATTGCTCCAGGTGCTTTAATTTCCTGTACTTTTTCCTCCGTAGCCTCCACACCATAAGGGAACGCCCTATCTAATACTCTAAACGCTTCGTCTTTGGTAATCCTACTACCAGCAAAGGCATTGCGTAAAACATACTCACCTTTTGTGATAATATCTAAATCCCTTGCTGTAATTGCCTGTATCGTTTGCAGTTCCGCTATTGCCATCGGCGCACTGCCGTAAAAAGGGTTGTACGCTTCTAATATCAGCAATATTTCAACGCCCCTTGTATCGCTTTGCGCCGCATATATTTTGCGCTTTTCGTCCAATAAAATAAAAGACGGTGCGCCCTGTTTATAAAGCTCCACATAGCGTTTTTGTAGTTCTGATAAATTCGCAATATCAAAATCGCTCGCTACGGTTAGCGACACTTCGGGCTTTTGTGGGTTAGCAGAACGTCCTATCTCATAAACATATAAATAAGCCGTAAGTATAAATACAATGCTATCACGGATAATATTATTTATACTTGATACCATTTTATAATATTCATCTCTATCTAATGCCTTTGCCGTTCCGCTTTGTGCCTCCTCAATATACTTAATAAATAGGCTTCTTTCTAAATCGCTCTTAAAATCATTTAAACGCTCCCTACTACTCTTTTCAACCTCAACGGGTGCGGTATAATAACGTGCAAAATCGGTACTAAAAGCCGCCGCAGTTGCTTGGTTTGCAAGGTCGCTTAGTGGCGTTTCTATCACATCACCTTGCTGCAAAATAGCAACACCCCTACCGCCGCACACATCGCAATCCCTAACACTTGGCAGCCCTGTCACCTCGTTTATTTCGTTTATTTTACCATTGTTACAGTGCGCACATTGAGAGGTAACAATGTGCCTAATTGTTACCATATCCTTTGCGTCCATTTCATTATGTGCCGCCTGTCTAAGTGTGGCCAACATTTGACTTATTTTGCCCGCCAATAAAGGTTCGCAATATTCGCCGACCCCTAAATGAACGGCAGGTATATAGCCTAATTTATGCGCATAAACCAGCTCATAATCACCGCCCTCTATTCTTTTATATATATTTTCACTGTCTAATTTATAATAAAAGACTGTGCCGTCTTTTTCTGTCCTTTTAAACTCAAAAACACCGCTCTTTATACTGCTAATCATATTTTCAAACGGCACATAAATTATTTGCACCGTTGGCGGCTTAGTTTCATCGTCTGAACTTTGCGCAATGACACAAAGCGCAGAAGGAGCGGCGATACATACCCCTGAAATCATAAACGACTGAACAAAACCACTTAAACTGTATCCCTCAATTTTTAATTCGCTTAAATAGCCCTGCAATTCCGCATCTTGTGTGTTTGCTATAAAAGCTCCATTCTGCATAATTGCGCCTGAAACTATATCTTTAAATCGGCTGTAAATATCAGCTACAACTGCCCGATATGCTAATCTTATCGCTAATTTGCGTTCGGCTGCAAGGTTGGTATATCGGTTTATAATTTCACCGCTCAAAATAGGCTCAAATTCAGCTATCCATTTAGGGTCTTTATCTGTGTGTATAGGTGGGTGGATATTACCGCCGCAACCGCAATCATTTTTTGAACCGCAAATACCCCTTACACCGCTCCCTGTTATTGCTATGGGAGGGGGCAAAGCCCCCCCACACATTAGCAAAAGGCGGTAATATGCCCACTTGGAACGCTCTATAAAAGCGTCTTGGTATGTCAAAGCAAAAGGCATATTTAAAGGTATAACTATTTAATTACGTCAGAAATTAATTGCGTATAAATAGGAACGGCGGGCGTGCGGTTTAAGTTCATTATAGGGTAGCTAACTTGATAGCCATAAGGGAAATGTACTGAAAGCACCCAAACCACAACACACCTATTTCGTATAACACGCTGTAAAGGCGTGGCGGTAACTACATTTGTAGCATATTGTGAGCCACCTATCATATTTACATTAGGGTCTAAAAATGCTACTAAATCACCATTGCAAGTAATACCGAAAGGTAGGAGCGATGCGCCCTGCTCTGCAATTTGGTTAGCCCAAATAGCCTCGCCGTAGTCGGTAGTAATAGCAGTAGTAGGTGTATAAGCAACGTCCCAACTCGCCGCCACTTCATAAGTCATTGTTGCCGCACCATAAACGGGCGTAGTAGTTGATACGCAATTCACCGCTTTTTCGGCGGTTTCCTCGTAGGACACCGCCTGTTCAGGTAGTGTCAAACGGTTATAGGGTGTGTGCCAAGTATTAACAACTTTTGTTGCCGTGTTATTCGGCAGCAAATTGTTTAAATGTCCTTGAAATAAAGTGTCCTTTGCAGCTAAACTAAGCGAGATGTTTAGATAGTTCGCGACATTTGCGGAATCACACTTGATAAAGATAATTTTAGCTAAACAGTTTGCCCGCCCTATTCTTTGCGTTGCACAAGTTGTAATAGGCGGCTGTATAGGGTCTGATGCCGAAGGGCAGCAGGACAATAATGATAAATTAGAAGGCATTTATACAAATATTTTAAAGGTTTGAAAAAAAATACATATATGTTATCGTGGTAAAGGTTTTGCTTCTTTCTGTTTTTTTTGCTTTTTAGACAAAACATCTAAAAATCGCAACATAAAATTAAACTGTTCTTGTGAATTTTCGGCGATTTTCTGTAATTTTAATAAATTTTCACCATAAATAACGGCAAATTTATCTAAATCTTTTCTTATGCCCTGCAAAGTTTCATTATTTTTTTCGGAAAAAACAACCAAAGCCTCCTTTTTTTCAAATTTGCCATAATCAAAAAACAAAGGTACATTTTCTTTAAATACTTTTGGAGTTAAACGCCCTTCGTGTATGTCGGTGAAAATATCGTGCCATTGTTCTGTGGTTTTGGCATTAAATATAAATTCTTTGTTATGGTACTTATAAGGCTTTACCCCTAATTTATTACTTACACCTTTTGCACTTCCGCCCCCTGTGTAACCCTGTTTGTCGTTTTTAGGGTCGTACAAGCCACCCTCATAAAATTCCTGTTGGTTCAGACCCCTAAAAGTAGAATAAAGTGATACTAACCCTGCAATTATCGCCGCTACATTTGCCGCAATAATAAAAGGAGCAGCCGGTCCGTATTCAGCCGCCGAAGTAATGCCTTTGACCGCCTCAGAAGCCGCCAGCGCAAAGTTAGAGGCTTGTAGTACTAAATTTAATTGCAACTGCCTATCTTGCGCTTCCTCCCTAAGTGCTAACAAGTCATTCAATCGTCGTTTTTCAATCTCTAAGCTATCCGCCCCGCCTTTTTCAGCCGCCCCCCTTGCTAATTCAACCCTTTTTTCGGCACGGGCAATATCGCTTTCAAGTCTTTTGTTTTCGGCGGCTTCAAGTGTCTGTATAGCATCTAAGGTATAATTGACTATCTGCTGTATAGCCTGTTTGCGTGCCTGTGCCTCCGTTTCAATCTTTTGTGTATCGGGGAGCACCGCCTCCGCACTCTTTTTGCCGAGTGCCGCCTGTGAAGCGTTTAATTTAATTAGTAGGTTTTCAATTTCGGCGGTTTGTTCAGGCGACAAAGCAAGCGACTGTTTAAGCCGCTCAATGAGTGCAATTTGGTTGGCGATAATTTTACGTTGTATTTCGGTTTGTGCCACCTCGCCATCACGCAAAATATTTGCCTTTTGCGATTCGTATTCTTTTTGAGCAATCAAGCCCTCGCTTCGCTCTTTTGCTAATATTTCTAATCTTCTATCTGTTGCGGTTTGCGCCAAAAATACCTCATCATTATAGGCATTTTCTACGGTATTTATGCGTTCAAAAAGAAAAGCGAATAAATCCTGATTGAGCCGTGTCTGTGCCGCCGTCTGTAAGTCCGCTATATCCTGCGCCCTGCGCTGCTCTAATTGTGCAAGTTGCGCCGCACCCTCACTACCCAACGCCACCGCCGCATCAATGCCCTGCTGGTACGTTTTTTCTACGGCTTCAATTTGCCGCTTTGTTTCTGCTTCTGAAATGAGCTGTATAGTAGTTGTACTTTGCGGCAATTCTTTTAACGTCTGTATATCTGCATCAAAAGCCGCCTTGCTTATTTCATCGGAAAGCTGTTGTGTTTTTTCACGTTGCGCACGGATAAATTCACTTATCTTTTCGCCTGCCTCAATTTCGGACTGCCTGCTTACAATGGTTTCTAATTGCAAATACAGTGCTTTTACGCCTGCAATTTGTGTATCTTTTGCGCCAAGCTCTTTTAGCTTTTCTTCAACTTTTAAAAACTTATCCCTTACAGCCTCCACATCTTTTGTCGTGTCCAAAGCCGCCAAAGCACGCACACCTGCCAAAGTAGAACCGTCCGCTTTGTTTTCGGCAGCTGCAAGTGCCGCCTCCGCTTTTTTAAGTTCGCTACTAACGTCAGATGTTGCAGATTTTATCGCCTTTTGTATGCGTAAAGATTTTTCTTTTGCCGCTTTTTCGGCATCTTTTGCCTGCTCCGCCGCAATGCGGTCACGGTTATTTTTAACCGTTTGTGCCGCCTTTTCTTCTTGCTTTATTAATTCATTATATGCTTTTCTAAGTTCGCTAATACGGTCGTCACTTACGAATTTTAAAGCAAAAAACAGTTCGCTACCCTCTTTAACCGCTCCGCTTGCAAAAATTTCATCTGTTAAATCTAAAAGTCGGTTGATTTGCAGTTCAAGACGCTGCTTAATGTCTAAATCAGGACTTACTGATAGTTCGGTTTCTCTTATTTTTCTAATAAAATCTGTTATTGTCACATTATCTGCAAACCCTAATTGAAACTGCCGAACAGCCTCCGTTGATTTAGAAAAATCCGCACTAATACCGCTTAAATCCTGTACTATCAGCGTTGCGCCTTTGGTTATTTTAGTAAGCAAATCTAATGCAGAAGTACCTATACCACCGCCGACAGTAAAATCGCCAAGCTCCGCTAAAAACCCTCTGAACGTATCTTTTAGCGTTGAAAAAGCACCTGCTAAGGTTTTGCTTTGCGCCTCTGTTGCGCCCGCCGCTTCGGGTATTTTATCACGCAATGCAGTCACTAAATCCAATGCGCCACGCTCTGTTGCCTCCGCTTCAACTGTAATGCCGTTGAGCGTTCCTTTTATAGTGTTACCCTCTTTTTGTACCTTAATACCAAGCTCCGTCCAGCGTTCCGTATTGCTTACATCTAATATCGCCTCTTTTAGTTGGTCTAAGGGCTTGCTTAAAAAATTGGCTACATCTGCAAGTTTAGTAAGTTCGTCAGATGTTGCTACAATGTCACGCCCTTTGAGTGATGCAAAGGTGTCGGCGAACTGCTCAAAAGAAAAGTTAGTTTTATCTGCTAAGTTTTTGAGCGTGTCAAAGTATTGTTCAGCGAGTATTCTATCCCCTCCGAAAAGCTGCTCTAATCGTACCCTTAATGTTTCAAAATTTGCGGTAGTAGTTACCGCCTCACGCCCCAATGCTACTACGGTTTCTAAAATGCCGCCGCCGAGAAAAAACCCAAAGCCCGCCGATATAGAGCTTGCAAAGCTACCGCCGCCGCCGCTTGTTTGTACCTGCTTACCTGCCGCCGCTAAACTATTTACCTCTTTTTGCACCGCCGCCAATTCTCTTTTATAAAGTGCTAATTGCTTGGTATCAAAAGCGGAAGTATTTACACCTTTTAGTATTTTCAGCCTTTCGGCGGCAGTTCCTACGTTTCTAAAAAGGCTAAAAAATTCAGCATTGAGGGCATCTAATTGTTTTGCAGACGATTTAAACTGCTGTTCTAATTTTAGCTTTTCGGCGGCGTTATTCGTCTTTGCGATAGCTTCACGCAATCGCATCATTTCCGCCGTCACCTCCGCTACTTTATTGTCAATCGCCGTAAATTGCTGCAAAGCGGCATCATTGCCGACAGTTTCGGTTTGTACCTGCGTATCTACTATTAGTCTAAAAACGTCCATAAAACAAATGCTTTACCTTTGTAAAGGTAATAAAACCAATACAAAGATAAAGCACTTATGTATATAAATGTTATTTATAGTTATTAACGCATTACAATTAGCCGCCGTGCCTTTTTAGTAGGTCTGCCAAATCAACATCTATCGCATCTAAAATACCGCAAAAAGAGGTTAGCGTTGGCATAGCTTCCAAATTGAAGTTTTTCCAAACGTTGGGCTGTGTAAGCCCTGCTACTTTGGCTATTTTGTTTTTAGAAATACCTTTTCTTTTCCTTAATTGCTCCACTACTAACATTACATCTTTTGCCGCTTGTATGTTCAACTCGTTTTGTGACATCTAAATATGTTTTAATGAATTAATATGTTTCTTTTACGGTTTCAGCATCTGCCAAAGTTCAGATTTAACGAGGGAAATTTCACTTTCTGTTGCAATGTTTTCAGAATAAATAAACTGCTTTTTGCCCTTTGGTTTATGTAGGCATAACACATCATATTTAAACCATTGTTTATTTATATCTGGCGTAAATTGAAATACAATAAGTGTTACAGTTATTTGAACTGTGCCTCTTTCGTCATTGATAGTTTTGCAGTGTTGCATTTTTTTGTTAAGTTTAAGTTGTGAATAATTATTTGATATTGCAAAGATATAACTTTTAAATTATAGAACCAAATTTATTTTTAAAAATATAGTTACGACTTAAAACAAACATTAAAACATTCGGGTTTGACGGTTAAAAGCTACCTTACTCTTTTTATCGTCAAAAGCCCACAATCGCCCTGAACCGTGAAGCCGTCCGCACATTCGTTTAAATATACAATTTCGTTGCTGATACGCCCAAAATCGCCGCCAAAATTAACCGTAAGTGTCGCCGCCGCCCTATTGTATATTTTAGCAATATCTACGGTTAGCGTCCTGCTTCCCTCTTTAATTTCAAAGCCCACCGTCCAAATAGTCGCTAATTGAAACGCCGATATTTGCGTGAACTCAAAAGTGCCGTCAAATGTGCGGAGCTGCTCGCAAATAGGGAAATTAGATTGTAGCTTATAATTCATTTCCCAAACGCCGACAAAATAATCTTTGATTTGGGTAGTGTCGTTCATATCGCACGCATTTTCTGTGATTGCGAGCGTGTCGCCGTCTTTGGTGCAAGATGACAGCGCAAAGCACGCCGCCAAAACCAATAATAACATTTTAAACTGTTTCATTTGATTTTTTATGTTTTTTTATGTTTATAAATATTTAAGCTATTAAAGATAAGATAAAGCCCCTATTTGTGATGCTAATGCGCCCTATGGTATATTCCGTACCATTGTGCAGCACAGTAAGCCCAACGGCAGGGGATGAGGCTATACCGAGTGCTAATAAATCTTTACAAGCACACGCCGCACGCTCTACTGTGCAAATCTGATACCTTTGTTTGTTGATGCGTGGGTTGTCAATTTCAAAAAGCGCAAAGCGGTTAGGGCAAACAGCGTCCACCACCTCATTAACAGGCTGTGCGTAGTTGTAATATTTAGCCGATACATTCCATTTGCTTTCATTGTCGGCGATATTATACCCTATGCCTTGCATTGCAGTACGCAAGGCGGTAGTGTATGGTTTTTGTACTGCTTTTGCAAAAGCGAGCGGTGTTGTAGGGTCGTAACTAATTACTTTATAACGCCCCGTGTAACCGTTTTCAAGTAGCACAAAGCCCGAAGGGTCGGGGTATTTTACGTCACCTCCGATAAATGGCAGTGATGATAAAAACTCTATTGTGCTGATTAATGCCGAAAAAATAAGCCCCCCTACATTGCTGTTTTCAATTTTCGATATTCTATTTGACCCTAAGCCATCATCATAAAAACGCACGGCTGCTGTGTCAAATTGCCGCCGAAGCCCCAAGCGGTTATTTGGGTTCGGAAAACTGTTAAACTGTACAATATCATCATATAAATTCAGTGCCTCATTCCCTTTGCCCTCGTCCCTTTGGTGTTCATATTCGCCGTAGTTGTGTCGCATATCGCCGTTGTAATTGCAACAAAGTTGCAAAGACGATATATCAAAAACATATCCCACATTAAATTTTTCGCTTTTGTGTCGTATTTTTAAAACAGTGCCGTCTAATCTAAACTTTGCGTTGTAATACTCACAAATAAATTCCAAAAGGTCACGCATCGTCCAATTTTGCGAGTTAGCGAAGCTGTACCAAGCATCGGGGTTGCTAAGTGGTTCGCCTTCACCGCCAGCCAAAGAAAAAAGACAATCGTTATAATAAGGCGTACCTATGGCGTGTATAGTATTATCAATAGTCACCCCGCACGGTGCGGCTGCATTAGTTAGTAAGTCCCGTATGAACGGTGCTGTTACTTTCTCATCGCAACCCCGAAGGTTATTAAATAGGTCTAAAACGTTGCCCGCTCCGCCCAACAGCAAGATTAAGCCAATGGCAATAATTGGTAAAGCAGTTCCAAAGGTAGCAGATACGGTTACGGCAAAAAGCACAATAAACGCCGTGTATAAAAAATAATGATTATGCTTGCAATAGCAGAAAACAGGGTGTTGATACGGTGGCGGCGCAGTGCTTAGAAATGGTCTTTCGGCGAAATAGTTTGTTTGGGTATTAATGTTGTCAATGAGTTGCGACATTAAGCACTCCTCAATACGTGTGTCCCTAATAGGTGTTACGCTCAAAACGCAACCCTCCTCGCAATCATCATCTACATTTTGCGGTTGTATAATACCCGTTGTGTAATTGTCGTTGTCGCAAAAATAAATCCTTACTTCAATGGCATAATCGTAAAACTGTGGGTGGTTGCGCAAACAATTGATAATGTCGCTGTAAAAATCGCCCCTCGCTACCGAAAAAGACCAAAATGCCCAACCTTCGTAATTATCACACTCTTTGAGTTCGGATGAAAGCTCAAAGTCATTGTAAAAATCGCTCCCTAACTGCTCCTTTGGTACTGCTGTAAATATTGGCAGTGGGAGCGCAGGCGGTGGCGGCAAAATTCTATATTCTAATTTCATTTTTAATTTTCCTGTATGTTTTTAAGCTCTTTATTATATTTATCGTCCTGTTTATTGGTTTCATCAATCAGTAGCACCCCCTCACAAAGCCTCGCCCAATTTGTAAACGGCATTGCCGCTGCTCTTTCCGCTTCCAATAAATCAGACTTGCAAAAGAAAAGCCTTGTATTGGTAATCGCCTGTAAATAGGCATTTATTATCTTATTAGACGGTAGTGTTAAATCGTATTTGTCGGTGGATAGCCTTGTGTATATTGCATAAGATGATGGAGCGTTTTGTTCGTTTGTGCCGCCTTCGCCAAAAAAGCGAGGGTATATGGATTGGTGGAGGCTGTAATGGTGCTTTGCAACTTTGCCGCCTGAATAAAAAAAAAATCTGCCGCCTCTTTTGACGATAACATAATCTGCTTTTTACGCTCAAAAACAAAAGGGTCAGGCATTTTAGCAATATCTTCACCGTCTAAAACCCAATAGCAACAAGCAAGCTCTAAATACTGTTTAGGAAGTGCTTCGTTAAGTGATATGCGGTCTTTTAAACCACTTATCGCAATGCCTACCTCAACAAGTGCGCCGAGCGGTTCTTTTGCTTCTGCAATCGTTTTTTCAATCTTTGCAACCGCTTTTTCAACGTCCGCCTTATCGTAACCAAGCGTAATAAAAAACCCCACACTTTGGGCGTGCTCATAAAGTGCATTGGTGAAATATTCATTATAAGGCGATAACATTCTTAGCGTGTATTTTTTGCCATCAAAGTCAGTCACCTCAACTTCGCTGCTATCCGAGTTCATTATTTTAAATCTTGTCATATCTTTTTTATAATATTTACAAAGTTAAATCATATTTGCAACACTGTTGCAACTAAACACAAATCCCCTACAAAACGGCTTACCGTCTTTCAAAGTATCAAATGTTGAGGCTTTAATTTCGCTTTCAAAAGTCCATTTATAAGAACCGCCCCGAGTGGTACAATAAACCTTATTGCGCCGTTCAGGTATTGCGCTTATATATTTTTTACCTGTTTGACAATCAAAAGGGTTTAAAGTACAAACGGTAGCATCACCTCCACCGCCTGAAAACACAATAATACTACTTGTTTTAGTTGGAACTGTAATATAATCACTTATCGCTCCACAAAAAACAACCGTATTTTGAGGTGTTACAAAAACAATCACCAATCCGTTTTCTTTTGCGATTTGTAGTGTGTCTTTTGTAATTTCTTCATTTACATCAATGCCGTTTAACATTGATGCGAGTTCATTTGCCGTCATTTTTTTGTGTTTTGCTTTTTGGTATAAATGAAAATGCACCTATGTTAGCAAGCGTATCATTTATGCTTTCAATCCTTCCGCTTAGTTCTTTGTAGTATTGCCTTATTTCGGTGATGCTATTTGTTAATTTGTATCCTTTTTTAGATGCAATAACAGCCATTATATCACTATCGCCGTCTTGTTTTTTATCCGCACAATCTTTGCGCAACTGCTCAATATGCGCCCTAATTTCGCTGCTATCTAACTTTTTAGGAGTGATGCCATTTAGGAGCAAATAACTTGCGATTTGGCGATTATTGCGCCAATCGTTTTTTTCGCCAATTGCGCTTTTTAAGAAATTATAAATATGCTGTTGCACTTGCATTTTATTTATTATTTATAAGTTTTATAAGATGTTTATTTAAGTATAACGATACAATCTCAATCTAATGCCCGTCATTATCAGTCTTCAAATAGACAAAGAAAGAAAGAGCTAATGACGCTGCCATTTTAAAATTATTAGCAGATGCTACTATTGATAAAATTTTATTAAACATAGTTTTTATTTTAGACTATTAGTGATGTTAAGTTCCTAAATTTTAGCCTTAATATTAAGCTCCGAAATTAGAGCCTTAATTTGTTGCCATTTCGCCTTTTCACTCGCCGCAATTTCTTCTTTTGACATTTCTGATTTTAGTCGTAGCGTGTCGTTTGCAAAATCCCATACCCAAATTACTTTTTTGCCGTTTGACTCCACCACTTCCACAGAGCCGTATCGTTTGCACATTTCTTTTAATCCTGACATATATTATTGTTTTTAGAACGTTCTTTAAAAACCTTTATGCCATAAGCCAGTGCATACATAGGAGTTAATGCAGTTGCATAAACTTTTCCATCAATATAGCACATATATTGGTAATCTTCACCTCTTATAATTTGTATATCGTGGTCAAGCTGCATAGCGATTATTTCTGGCAAATTAAATGACTGCTCTGTTTGTCTATTCTCATCTGATAAGGGGTCGCTATCTTCATCAAGCCAGCATAAATAATCTTCACCGCCAATCTTATTGTAAGTAATATTCTCGTCAAATTGAAAGCCAAAATCTATATGGTAAAAATCAAACCCACCGTAACGACCTTTGCCTTTCCAAAAATAACACCCTGATTGTTTAGGTTTTCTTTCTTTTATTGATACCCAAGTCATATTTTTTTATTTTGAGTTTTATTATTCTAAAATAAGTGCCGCCCTTTGTTGGGAGGATATTTTGAGGCTTTTCACATATCCAGAATAAGATAGTTTGCCTTCATTTTATTAAAAGTTATTTTGCTTTAAAAACATTATTATATGCCTCGTGAACCTTTTGTAAATTGGGTTTTGCTTTGTCTAATTCATCAATAGCTAAATCAATTTGCTGCAATAAATAATCTAAATCGTCTTTATTTTTAAATTCCGAATAAGCAAATACAATAGCCAATCGCTCCATATATAAGTTTTCGGCAAAATCACTTATAAATACTATATCTTCAAATTCCTTTATTTTATTTACCCTTTTTATAATTTCTTTGAGTTTCATTTTATTGCTTTTTTGGAGTTGTACCCCATTTAAGGACGCAAAGAACGTCCGTCAACAGTTCCTACTTCACAGACCTGACTAACGCCAGCGTCTCCATAGGCTCATCGGACAGTACTTTTCATTATTTCATAATCTGCATATAGTTTTAATGAAGAAGATTTTTTGCCAGTTGTTGTAATAAAGGTAGTTGATAATACTTCCCCTTTCTTCCTTAATTCCCTTACTAATTTTTGTTTTTGTGACAATGTTAGGTTATTTTCTTTTGCAAACGTATCTATTGAATATTTACCTTTTGCAAGTTTTCTATTTAATGCGATGTTGTTATAAGTATTAACCACATCGTCAACAAACAATAATGTATTTATTAGCGTAACCCTTTCAATAAAGTATTCATCTACCTTATCATTTTTCATTCTGTTTATTCTTGATGAGCATAGAACATAATTTGATATACAATCTTTTCCTCCTTTGTTTTTTGGGTTAATGTGGTCTATATCGTACTCATCGACATTTAAAATCATACCTGTATAAAAACATTTAGCTTCATACACTTCGTACATAGCGATTCTTAAAATCGGGTCAGTTCTCGGAATTATGGATTCTTTATCTATCATTTTATATTGAATTTAATTACACAAAGATAATTATATTTTTATTACAAAACAACTTATTATTTTAGAAATAAAGAACGCAAAGATAAAAACGGGGTACAACATACGCTATATGCAATTTTGCCGCAGGCGCAACACAAAACTGCACATAGCTACAACGTTAGCAGTAATGCCAGCCGACCCACAAGCCGACTGACAAACCACCATAATTTTAGTATCTAAGATTAACCTTTTCACGTCTGCGAAAATTAAAAATATCCTCTAATAAAAACTTGTATTGCGTTACATTAGCACAATGAGTTAAGGCAGATGGATTGTTTGCCAATTTGCTAATCATATCAGCGTGAACATAATTTTCATTTTTAAATAATGTTATTAATGTTCGTACAAAAGTTGAACGGTTGTAACCATCGTAATAAGGCTTAAACATCAATACTTTTTCAGCAGTTTCATAAGCCTTTGACAAATCAGGAATATTTAATTCTCCATTTTGAAAACCCATCATTCTCATAGCTACTTTATCAACTACTAATTGTTTGTTTTCACCATTAACATTATCGGTCAAAATCATTTCAGCAATTGCAACACCAAAATCAGGGAAATCTAACATAAATTGTCGCATTTGTAAATAAGGCTCAATACCTAAATCACAATAGGCTTTTAAATAATCTTCTTTTTTCCAGTTTGCTGAATTTGTGTTTAAAATCTGCACCTCCTCTAATCCATAACCTTCAACTACTAAATAGTTAATTGGAAGATTTAATTCTTTAGCAGAAAGAAAACGATGTTGACCATCTATAATTTGCATTTTTTCATTTACAAGAATAGGACTAAATAAATACCTTTCTTTAAATGAACTAATCAGCCTTTTAATGTGTAATTCATTAGGCTTTCTGTTTCCAATCAAAGTTTTAAACTTTGCATAATCACTACTTGTTTGCACTTGGTTACTGTAATTCGCCATTGGTGCATTTTTTAATTTATTCATTTGTTTATATTGGGTTTTATAACTCCTCCCAGAAGTTTTATTTTAATTCGAGAAAGGCACTACTGCTAACCGCACCTAACCAAAAGCGGGCGAACCTTTGCTACTGTATAGCCCGCCTTCGGTTAGCTGCAAACCGTTATATGCTATGCTGTGCGACACCCTAAAATGGCAAGTCATCAGACATAGGATTTTTTGGTTTAAAATACATTCTTACTTTGTATGGAAATTGATACCTTACATAACGCCAAAAAACATTACGACACCAGTATATTTTCCATATAAGCCATATTTGACATTTAGCGTACCATTTATACTCAAATTCTGATATTTTACAGCAGAATATACTACTTGATAAACTACCTTCAATTACTTTTACCTCAAAAGCATTTTTATACATAAAGAAAACAGGATTTAAAACGACATCCCATTTCATTAATTTGTGTTTTGCTTTTATTCTTATTGGTAATCTTAAACTACTTTTCATTACTTGGAATATTTAATTGTTCGTGCCTTAAACCCATAGTGTATGACTTGTAATTAATGTGCTGTGGTTTTTCATTAAACATATTAAAATCTACATCAGAACTTTGCCAATCCAAAATGTTCCCTTTGGGTTGTTTAGTGTTTAAATCCAAAATAATATCAGACAAATTGAAAAAATATTGGCAAGCAAAAGAAGCTATGCCTCCAACTTCATCGCCTACCCAACCATCAAAATCAATTTGTTGCTTATTACAAAATTTTTGAATCCATTCATTACAGACAAATTCATATTGTCTATTAAGTTCTTGTAATTTGACTGTCTTTGCCATATTTATATTTTGACCCTTAAAAAAGCACAGCATATAACAGGGTATTGGCTATATGTGGGCTGAACTGCTAAATTTGAGCCGTAGCAATTCTATTCGGCTTTTGTGGGTTATTCAACTTCAGTATTTCAATGCCCACACATCGCCAATACCTAATCCGTTATGTGCCATTTTAAAGACCCCATACAGCTACTTCCTTTTTCGACTAAAGAAACCTTGGTCAGGGTCACCAAAACTACAAGTTTCCAAATCCTCATAAGTTCCATCGAAAGACGCTGAAACTAATTTTAAAGGATATTTTAATTTTGAAATTTGACCATCATAACAACCAATATCAATCCCTAATCCTCTATTATCGTCTGTAAAATTATCAATCTCCTTCATTAAAGGAAAATCACCTTCATACTTCAAACCTTTTGCCTTATTCCAAAAAGCAAGTAGTTCATACATATCGTATTTAGGTTCTCCATCCTCTTTTGTTCCTAAATATCCGTAATCTTGGTATTTGTCTTTTATAAATCCTCCACCAAATTCTTTTGGTATTAAAAATTTAAAAGAACTACCACAAGCTACATTTTCAATAGCTGTTAATTTGTCTGCTTTGTTCCAACTAAAACTTCCCATTTTGTTTATTTTTTATTGTTAATTAATTAAATTCTACTCCGAAAGAAAAACGGCACATAACACGCAATTGGCAAAATAAAAGCCATCAAGTGTAGTGCTAAACTTCAACGGTAGTGCAAGGCTTTTACTTCGCCAATCGCCACCGTTGTAGGCAATTTGACGGCTACCAGTCATCATCATCAAAATCAAACTGCCTTTCTCTAAAACTTTCTTCAATATCTTCATAATGGCTGTCAAGTTCTTTCCAACTTTCTTTGCCAGACTTATCATAGTAATTTGCTCTACAATTAGAGTTAGGGCAATAGTAATGTGGGTAGCTGCACTCATCTTCATCACCTTCATAATATTGCAATTCAACTTCTGTTTTGCATTTTTGACAAGTGCATAACTCATAAGGCTCATTTAGTGCAACATAACGCCTTATTATACTTGCAACTTCATCAACTCTTTCATTTGGATATGACAAATACCCACAAAGAAATAAAGCTGCATTTTTAAACCTGTCGTGTGGTTTGACTAAACTGCCTACAACATTGGGTTTTGTGCTATTTGGGCTGACAGTTAAGCCCTCATTTTTTGTACTCATATCAACATTTTTAAGTTATTCAACATTAGTTTTTCAAATTCCCAAACAGACACAAAGCCCTGCCCGTTGTAGGCAATGCAACGGACACCCTACGACATCCGTTGCGACCTAACAAACTAATATTGCTCTATTGTTTCATTTAAGACATCTAATCTTTTTAAACAAAGTGTAAAAAAGAACAAGACAAACCTTTTATAATATATTTCAACCCATTCATTGACTTCTTTTAGCTCTTTTTCATTATCTAAAACAAAATTAGGAAACCCATCATGTGAGTTTAAGCCTTCCAACAATTCGTCTAAATTTGTTTTTTCAACATCTTTTTCAAACCTAACATCCGTAAAAGAGTAGAAAAGTTTACCCTCAATATCTTCGATTAAATTTTCATTATCATTAAACATATCAAATACAATATCTCTATGATAAACAAATTGTTCATTACAGCAACTTTCTATTGCATCATACAATACTTTGAGAGTCGGATTAGTTGAGTGTAGTAATTCTAATTTTTCAACTACTACTTTTTTTAATTGTAAATTCATTTTTTTAAATTATTTTGTTTTGCCTTCCGTTTAAAATGGGTGGAAGGCTGAACCCTAAAAATGCACTGCCTACAACATCGGTTTTGCAATAGTGGGGCTTGAGTGCTAAATTTATCATTTGTAATTCTATTAAACATTAGTTATGGGTTGAACATTTGTGCCTTGAATCCCTGCCTTCGCAAAGCCACATCCGTTATCGGTAATACTTGTACGTTCCACTTTTAACAAATTCTTTAAATGATATTGATTTGTATATTTTCCCAAATACAATGTATTCTGTTGCTAAGTAAGAGTAATAGGCTTCCATTTTGCTTTTTTTATGCTCAAAAGTTTTGTCATAATAACAACTAAATATATACTCAATCCCTTCAAAATATTCTTTTACTACCTACCTGTACTACCATAGCCGCCGCCCCCTCTCTCGGTAGCTGATAAACTGTTTTTAACAGTAAAATCAGCCTGCATCACACTTAAAAACACAATCTGAAAAGCCTTATCGCCAACCTCATAAATTTTTTCGCCCTGTATATCACAGACCGCCGAAATTTCCCCTCTGTAATCGCTATCAATCACTCCGACACAATTACTAAGTCGCAATCCATAATTACGCACACTGCTTCTTGGGAAAACAAAACCACCATAGCCCGAAGGAATAGCCATAGATACCCCAAAATAATACTTTACCTGCTGCCTTCCTGTTTCTGCATTAAGAGGGCTAAATTCTACTCTATTTACAAACAAATCATACCCAACCGACCCACTTGTTGAAGCAATAGGCATCACCGCCCCCTCATCTAATTTAATATCTATATCCAAAACGCTCACACTCTTTGCTCTTTTCCACCGAACACATATAGCCAATAATACCGCCAAGCCGCCAATGCTACACATAATACATAAATACATAACAAAAAAATGTAACACGGCATTAATCATACAATACAACATATTACTCATTAATAATTTCATTAAAAAATTTAATTAACTCTTACTTGATTGCTAAGTAGCGAATATTTCATACCAGCAATCCGCAACACGTTATAATTTAGTTTGCATAGAAAAGCTATCATTGTCTAAAAAATCATAACATTGCTTTTGTACCGCCTCTTTACCGCCTCGTTTGTCTATTTCAGACTGACGAATAAATAACGTCACAACTACTTTTTTATCCGCAATAGGTTTGCGACCAGCAGGAGATTTTTTCTTTGTTTGATTTTGGGTATTTTTATTAGTTTCCATATTTCTTAATAATATAAACGTGGATAATAGATTTAGAAAGTTCAGCGTTAAGATACTGACATACATAGTAAGGGTTGCGGCGTGTTGGTTCTTTGGTTATTGTTATCGTTAAATTATCTTCCAACTCTTTATCAAATTGCTCAATTGATAAATAAACGCGTTTTGCTGTTGTGTTTTTCATTTTTTTTACTTTTAAATTGTTATTTAATTAATTACTGATACAAAGATACAACCTTTATTTTTAATTTGCAAATTTTTTTATTAAAATTTAATTATTTATTTTAAAATATTTGCAGAAATAATCTCTTTCTCTAATTCATAGTATAACCTACAATGTATATTTACTATTTCGCAAACAGCAGCCCATTTTTGCAAACAAGCGGCGGCGGTTAGTACCTGCCAACATTGCGCCTCATCTTTTGGGCAAAATGAACCAAACGAACCAAAACTTATTAAATTATCTCTTATAACCACTCCTAAGCTATTGCTTTCTTGTTTTGCCGTTATTTCTATTAAAGAAGATGTTAAAATACTTTTGCTTGAATTAACTAAACCTAATTTAATGCTATATCGGTTTAAGTTGCAAATCACATCTTCATTTAAATCAATGCCGTTTTTTCTAAAAGCTGCTAAAAAAGAGTTTTCAATCTTTTTGATTTCGGCTGCCTTACCCTTATCTGTTGTTAAATCTTTCATTTGCTCTGCTTGCTTAATTGTGAGATAATAAAATTATACTGCAAAGATATATTGCTTTTTCAATATAAAAAAATTTATTTTACTATTTTTTAAAATATTTTTTTAGGTATAAAAATTAGCATTTTTCATAATGGCTTAAAAAAAACTGCTCTATTTTATGCCTGTTTTGCTGCAAGTGTGAAGCGGTTAAAATGTATTCATATTTTTTCACCAAAAAACAAATAACATAATCGCAATAACGCTTATCAATATCGCATTTTTCGGCTTTAAAATCACCAGGAACTACACCTGCTTTTATTATTTTTCGCAATTCAGAAAGCGGCATTTCGTTATATTCGTTATCTATACTGCTTATTGCGCTGAATTTCCTAAAAGACGATAATTCTGCATTTGTTTTACACTCAATAAATCTACAACGCTCGTAATTGCGTTTTTTTACCGCATCTGTAAAAATGTGACCCGTGTATTGTATTAAAATAATTGCGAACGCTTCTATTTTTGTTATTTGCGTGATTTTAAGCCCATTTTTATCAGTTTTTGCAAAGCCCCTATTAATACCCTTATTTTTGTAAAAGCCGCCGTTTTGGGCGGTTTCTGTGGCTTCTGTAATAAAATCATCTGCACATACCTCCGCCCACTTTTGCGCTGCTACCTCTGGCGGTAATTCCGTGTAAAATTCTACATCTGATTTTGCTTTTTGCAACTTCAAAAGAGCCTCTGCTTTTTTCATTCGGTAGTCACCAAGATAAAAGGCGATAAAATCACAACTTAGCTTAAAAAAATCGTTATTCCTTGCAGTCCCTGTTGCATCTACAAAACACTGCATAACTTCGGCGGCGGTTAAATCGCCGTATTTGTTTTTAAGGAACTCACACTCTAATTCATATTCGTTTTTAGGCGTGAAAAACAAATTATCAACGTATTGCAAAAGCATAATTATTTTGCCGTCATCTTCGGCATTTATTTTATTGCCGTTTGCAGCCGCTAAAACATAGCGATTATTTTGCGCTTTGGCTAATTCCGTGATGCTATATTCCAAAGGCTTTTTTAAGGTCGCCAAAGGTCGGTCTTGCTGCATTACCTGCGCCGCCTGTGAAGCCGTTATTATTTCGCTGATTGGTTTTGTCATTGTTTAGTTTGTTTTGAGAAATTAAAAAATCTTTATATTGTTGTTTGCCGTTTTTGTTTAAAAGTAGCATTGTTACCGCCGTTTTTGCAAAATCATCGCTCCTATGTCTTTTCGCCAATCCTTCCGTTGCTCGTTCATTGGAAAACACTGTATCACATTTGAAATAGAAAGCATTAAAATCAAAGTTGTTTGTATTTATTTCGTGTGCTAAATTTGCGAAATTCAACATATAACATTCAGCGTCTATTATAAACTTTTCTTTGCCGCCCTTTGTAGTTGGCGCATATCCGCTGTACTCCCAAAGCCGCATATCTTTTGCTGTGCTTGCTTGCTGTGGAGGCGGGGGGGTTGGGGGGGTGGAGGTTTGGTATTTTTCATTTGCCGCTACTGCAATATTTTTAATTTCAAAATTCTCGCGCGCCCGCGTATGTGTTAGAGGGTTTTTAACTTTATTTTCTTCTTTTCTTTTATCTTTTCTTTTAATACTATATATATATAAGCCGTCACAATTGTCCGTAGTAGGTTTTACGTTGCGGTTTTCCGTCTGCGGTTTTCCGTCTGCGGTTGCCGCCGTTGGGTTTTCGGTGGCGGCTTCTGTATTTCGGCTTGGCTTGCTAAATGCCGCCACATTAGAACGCACTGCTATTGGTGGCGGCTGGTTTGGAACTTCGTAAAAATCGTAATTACTCGCAAACCTGCCCTTGCTATCTTTGCCTTTTGAAACCACACAATAACCGTACTGCTCTAATTCCGTACATAGCGCACGGACTTTGCGGAGGCGTGTTTGTATTGAGCCGCCATTTACATAATACGCAACATCATCTAAGGTCAGTTCGCTAATATTTCTAATGGTCAAGATAACGGTAAGTAGCCCTCTTGCCGATAGCGATAAACGCCTGTCTTGTACATACCCGTTGTCTATTACAGTGAATTTCACTTTTTTGTTTTCTTTTGAAAAAATATTCATTGTTTATTATTTTTAAAGCGATAAAATTTGTTTGATTTGTTCAGAAGTTGGCAAAAATTCTTTATTAACCCTTGCCCTTAATATGCTATGTTTTTCAGGTACAATAAAATAGCTAATATCTTCTTTTGTCTCATACCCTATTTCTTTGAGATATTTTTTAAACCTTCGGTTACAAAAATCTAAATCTTCATATTTGTAAATTACATTTATACCTTTTAAGGGTGTATCGTCTGTTATTTTTATTCTAAGCATATTTTTACCTACATAGTATCTTTCTAAAAGTGTCCTATCAAAAAAACGTCTTTCATAGGGCAAATCTGAATTTTTAGGGCGTATATATACCTTTAAAAGGCTGCTTTCTTTTAAGTTCTTAGGTAGTTTGTTTTCAATTTCAGCCCACTTTTCACCCCCTGTATTTTTAATGGTTTCATACAGTTTAAATAGTTTTTTTGGAGTCAGTTCAACCGTATTTTTATTTGTAGTTTTTGATATATATTTTTTATTTTTCGCCTGTTGCATTACAATTATTGATTGTTATTTTATGAAAAATGGTCTAAGTACATTTGTATTATGAGGTAAATAAGGTACTACCTTTATTGTATTTTGGTAGGTATGTATTAAAATATCCGCTTCGTCTGTTTTTGCAATTACAGCAAAATTATCAGTATCTAATAAATACTGATATACATTGCTGCCGTCACCGCCACAAAGTATATTTTCTATATTGACGACCGCTTCTATTTCGCCGTTATTTGCAAGCTCCCTACTTAAACAAAACAAAACATCTGCTTGCATTTTATTTTTTGGCTCAAAAATCAAAGGTATTTTTTCCGCACGCAGGCGGCGCAAATAAAAGTAATTAATATGCCTTTCTTTGACGACTTCGGCGGCGGCATCAAAAAAAAATGTCTCCTTTGGAATTTCGCTACTTATCATTAATGCTTTTGCCTGTACATTGTCCCATACCGCACCGCCTCCACCGAAGATGTTAATATGGTAAATATAGGGCATTGTATTTGCGGCATCAATATTTAATACATAGATGTTTTGCGCATCTATATAAAAATTATCGCCACCTTTTGACTTTAAAAAATCTATTGTTTTGTTTAATTTTATCAAACTGCAAAGTGTTTGTGTTTATAATGTAAATAATATATATGCAAATATATAGCACTTTTGCGAACTAAAAAAATTTTTTACAAAAAAAAACAAAAAAAATAGCTGTCTGTATTTCACAACACAGACAGCTGCACCAAATTTCTACAACTTAAAAAAACTTAACTTAATGAAGAAAAAACTTACAAAATTGTATATTTTCAAAAACACTCTTTTACTTTTTTTAAAAAAGCGGTGATAGCTCACGCCGTCACCGCCTCAAAAATAATCTATTATTCCTCACAAATTAAACTAAAATGACAAAAGTAAACACTTTAATAATAACAAGCCGCAAATATAAACTATATTATTTAACTTAGTAACTTTGTTTTTGTTTTTTTTGTAAAATATGCCTATCCCTTTATATTTTGCAATGTATTTTAATTTAATTTTGTAAAAAAAATAGCAATGTCGCTAAAACTTTATGATACTTTTGAAGATATTTATAGTCGGAGCAGGTGCGCCGAAAAATACCCTTTTTACGGTAGTTTTGGGAATTGTGCAGATTTAAGTTTCTTTATTTGGGATTTTGATTTAATTAGCGTGCAGTTGGTTCGGGTAGATTGCAACGAAAATGTAACCAATATAACAAATTATACCCTTGTTGATTTATCATATATTGTAGCGCACGATGCCGAAGGGCGCAAATATACCTATATATATTGTGTGCCATATACGCCAGCCGATGAAATTGTTTTTTTAGTCATTAATGGTCTGATTAACGGTACTGTTGGTGTAACTTATTATACGGATTATCTTTACCAAAGTGACGGTATTAGTGCGCCTGTATATGCGGTGGGCAGTCGGTTTAATTGCTGTGCAGAGCGGCAAAGGGTTTTAATAAGCGGCGGCGGTCGGCAGTATGACTGTTACAGTCCATATACCGAAAAAAGCAGTGAATACGGCTTAATATACGGCGGTTATGATTTTTTGCAGAATAGATATTGGGGTGTCCCTTATGATGTTATCGCAACTTCACTACCTGTAGGCAGTGCGCCGCTACAATATAAGGGCAAACAATGGTTATACGGTAATGTAGAGGTTTTGCCTCAACGCTTTGAAATTGAGATGTTTAATGATTGTACGCCTTTGCGGTCAAAACAATATAGACAGTTTAGAATAGTTGCCGACAATGTGCCACTGTACGAAAAAGAAAGCATAGAAACAATACTTGGCGGCGGTGAAGTCATACTACTATACGACAACCAACATTACCAATGCTTTTTAAAAACACAACAGCCATTTACGCTCAAAAAAAGATATGATACTTGTAATTGTGCATATCTATTGGATATGATTTTAGAAGGTTGCCCGTGCGTGGTACAAAATAACTGTGCGCCTTTGCCGCAACCGTGCGCTGTTGAAATTACGCAGGATTGCATTTGCCCGCAACTCATTGTAAGTGCGGCGGTTATTGATGATGCAAATGCGCCCAATGGCTATTATTTATCAATTACAACAAGCGGCGGTGTTGCCCCTTATAACTATTATCTTACCGATACGGCAACTAATACGGTATATCCTTACGACCCTTTGAATTTGCCGCCGAATGGCAATTATTTAATAAGTGCTACCGATGCGGTCGGCTGCACGGGTCAAACTTTGCTTTCTTTGGAGGAAATTTGCTGCCAAATTATGCCGCTTAGGGAGATATTTTTTGATACCTTAGAAATTGCAGGCACACAAATTGTTATACAAATAGGGCAGACGCAATATGTATATGTTACGCCGTCCAGCTCGCTTACTTGGGGCGTCACCAGTGCCGCAAAAAGAGCCTTTTTTGTAAATCTACTCAATACTTCGGGTCTTTTTAGTGGCACTTGGAGCGATGCAACGCCCGTATGTGGTAATGATGGCGATTTACAATACTGTTCAGCCGCCGAAAACGGAATGATAGTAATGTTTACTACTTCGGCTACTTTAACGATTGCTACATTTTTAAATGAGTTAGTAACGTGTCCAACGCCGCAAATTGATAACTGTTTAGACTGCTCAAATTTATTACTTTCTAATTTCTTAGCAACAGGCGCAACGTTTACGCAGGTTTCGTCACACGTCTATAATGTAGAGTATTGCAAACAGGACGGTTTTACGCTATTTGAGCCAGCGGGATATGCGATGCAATGGACAATTCGGAACGGTAATGCTACCGATGTTTTAAACGGCACGGGTAATATGGTTATACCGCCAAATTCAGGCTACGGAACGCCACCGACAGGGCGTATTAGTATAGTAGTTTCTAATGCGCAGGGGTGCGTATATTATTATTTTGTAAATATTTTAAATGACAATAGCTGTTAATATATGAGTTGCGAAGGGAAAAATATGCAAATTTGCGCTACTGTAACAGGCGGCGGCGGTACGCCGTCTTACCTTTGGGCGGTATCGGGTACACTTACGCCAATAGGCGCAACAAACACAAATTGTCTGCTCATTGCGGCGGGCGGTATAGGTACTGCTATCCTTACAATAACAGGCGCAGATTGCGGCGATTATACACAGGACTTTGAAGTAAATACTTTGCTCCCACCTTTAAAAAATTGCAGCGTAACTATTAATAGCGGCATAAATAGTATATTAGATACGGTAACGTGGGAGTTTATTTATATGCTCAACGGCGTACTAATGGCGCTAACAGGAACTACGCCGTTTCAAAGTGGGCTATTGCCGCATTTAAGTACCGATGAATTTACTATATTAGATTTTAACTACGTTGTAAATGGCGTGCCGAAGTCAGGTAGTTATAGTATTTTTTGCGTTTAGTATTTATTTTTTTAACCTATAAAAATTAGCTGATATATATATGCCTGATAATACGCCAAAAACAAGACGGCAATGGATTTATGATATACTTAAAACGGCAAACAGTATATCATACAGCGAATGTTTTGAGAAATATTACAATGAATTTCAAAAATCACAAACCGCCTTTACTGCCGATTGGAACGCCGCCAAAAAAAAAATATGACGAATATTGCGAAAAACTAAATAGCGTAAAGGATAAAAAAAGTATCAATAAAGCAATTGAAGCCTTAGAAAAGGGGCTTAAATCTAAAATTGAAAGGCAATTAGACTTACAAAATGAGATTATAGATTTACAAACCCGATTACTTGACGGCACAACAAAAGAAAAATATGTCAAAAATGACGGCAGCGAAGCCGAATTTGAAAGAGGATTAACTCCTACCGAAATAGCCAATTATAAAAAAGTAATAGTAATGCTCAATGCCGAACTGTCTAAAATGGCGGGCGAATATGCTCCCGCAAAAACAGAAAATAGAAATGTAGATAAAAACGGCGATGATGTAGCAGACCCTATTGCGAAAGCGGTCGCTTTGGGCTTGGTAACAATAAAATAAAAAACAATACAAATGCAAGTAACTATCAATGACAGTTTAGTTGTTCCAAAGGTCAAAGAGGCGATTTTGTCAGACGACAAAGTCGTCCTACTCTACGGCTGGCGCAGTGGTGGTAAATCTACATCTGTAATTATAGTGCTGGTCTTGCTTTGTGTGTTCTCACCACGCTTTGTATGTGCACACGTTCGGCAGTATTATAATGAATTAGAACTTACAAATTTTAGGACGATACAGGACGTTATACACGAATTAGGGCTTTCGGATTATTTTGTATTTCTTAAAAAACATTTTCTGATTATCTACAAGCCCGACCCCACTAAGTATTTTTTCGGTGCAAGTGGTGACAGACCGAGTAAAGCCCGTTCAGTACCTAATCTTACCCATATCTTCTGGGACGAGATGCACGATTGTACTTTAAAAAACTTTGCAGACATTACAGGTACAGTGCGCAACAAAGCCGATGTAACCATAAAAACTAAATTTATAGGTGTCTTTAATAATGACAAAGTCGCCCGTGACTCTTTTATTTATAAATCCTTTTTTGAAAAAAAAATAAAAGATATAAGGACTGTATTAATTAGCCATTTAGATAACCCATTTATTGACCAAGACGCAACCCGTGAACATTTATTAAATGTGACTTGCTTTGGTGACGAGGAAAAATATAACTCATTGGTAAGAGGTGATTTTGTTGAGGAAGATGAAATAAAAAAATGGTGCGAATACCTTGAACCTGAAAAACATTTTTCAAGCAGCAATTTAATATACGACCCTAATTTACCGCTTTATATTTATTTTGACAATAACTATAATCCTTTTGTAGCAATTTTTATACAGTATGATAAACTCAATAAAACGATAAAAGTATTAGAGGAAGTTTCTTTTGAAAAATCAACGCCCGATGACCTCCACCATTACGCCGTCACTAAATACCCTTATTCCACCCGAATTTGGGGCGGTGATAAAAGTGCGGAAATGATTTTTAAGTCGCTTTACAACTTAGAAGCGGCAACAGGTGTGCGTTCAGCAGTGGTGCGCTTTTGCAGGGGTGATTATAATGCAAATTACGCCAAAATAAACCCTAATTTTGACAATAATTTTACTACTGTAAACACGGTATTACGGTATTTTCCTACGCTGCAAATATCGCCGCTTTGCCCAAATTTGCGCAAAGAAATGATAGCCGCCAAAATTGATAATAAAAAAGGAGGCTTTACGCTTTATAAAGTGGGGGGCGATAGTAAATATAGTATGAACTTTTTTGATGCGTTCAGATATTTTGTAGGTGACCATTTAAAGGACTTTGTTAGTGAATTAAAAGTTTATCAATAAAATATTGTGTATTTATTTTTATTGTTTATTTTTGCAAAAAAAATAAAGGTATGCGTGTATTTATTTTTACGTTAATAGCTCTATTTATTACCGCAGGCGCAGGCATTGATAATAGCAGGAATAATACGCCTACTCCCAACTTTAATAAATTCAAAATTAATAAAATAGATTTAGATAGAGTTTCTTATTATCATAATATAGTAACGAAAACGGACGACACGCCGAATATAACGGCGAGCGGCTACCGCCTTACTGATAGCAGTAAAATTATTGCCGTAAGCCGTGACCTTTTAGCACATTTGCCCTATGGTACAGTAGTATATTTATCTATCGGCGGCAACCTTGAAAAATATACCGTTCAGGACACAATGAACAAACGCTATCGTAATAGCATAGATGTTTTTGTGCCCAAAGGCGGTAAAATATATCCTGACAATAATTTGTTTGTTTTGAAATAGCCTTTTTACTAATTTTAGAGTTGTTAAATTGGAGTGTTCGCTGTGATAGCGTACACTCTTTTTTTTATACCTAAAAAAATATTTTTAAAAAATAGCAAAATAAATTTTGTTATATTGTTTAAAGTATTTATCTTTGTATTGTTAAATAATTATTCACAATTAAACTAAATTTTAAAAATGAAAGAATTATCTAAGATTTCAGAAGCTATTGCAAAAGTGGCAAACGAATTAGGCACTTTTAAAAAAGACGCTAAAAATGTGCAGCAAAACTATTCCTTCACGTCCGTTGAGGCTATGAAAGCGGCTATCATTCCGCTTCTTTCAAAAGAAGGTATAGCGATATTTATTGAAGATATTGAAATTTTGGCGAATGAAACAGCACATACAAAAAATGGCAGTCCGTACCGTTATTTTTTAATAAGCACTGTTTTTGTCTTTTCAGGCTTAGGTGAAAAATTACAAGTTAAAACACTCGGTGAGGCTATGGACTCTGGCGACAAAGGCATTAACAAAGCGACAACTTGTGCGTATAAAAATCTACTAAAAGTGTGCTTCGGCACTGCAACCGCCGATGATAACGACAACGACCACAACGGACACCAATATACGGAGGTTGCAGTAGAGCCTCAAAGTTGGCTTACCGATGCCCAAGCAAAAGACATTGTAAAGATAGCAAAAGAATTAAAAGTATATACATTT
>JACDJA010000629.1_pt1 | contig 38333 bp, 34 predicted proteins | sample 7449241 | NCBI WGS metagenome assembly JACDJA01 (sample SAMN14253289, study PRJNA609438) | sludge metagenome | isolation source: initial anaerobic sludge | collected 2018-12-20 | reverse complement strand
TCCAATTGAGCCACTTCACTGTTTTTGAGCCCCTCTATTTTACATAGCTTAAACACCTTTTTCCGTTTTGGGGGCAATGCCTCAATGGCTTTGTGCACCCTTTGAATCCACTCCTGTCCTTCATCCCGAAACCCGGAGAGGTTACCGGCCTCAAAATCAAATTGATAAAATCGGTCAATCAACTCATCGTGAAGCGCAAAATCGATGAACTTCTCGTGTATCTTGCGATGCTTTAATTCATTGAGACATCTGTTTCGCACGGTGGTGAAGACAAATGCTTTTAAGGATTGCCGATGATCGATATTTTCCCGTTTATTCCAAATCTGGAAAAATGTTTCCTGCACAATGTCCTCGCAAACATCCACCTCGGCCAAAAAAAGACGGGCATAGCCTACCAAACGCAGAAAGTTCATCTTATAAAAACTCTCAAACGCCATTAAATTCCCTTCTCTGATTAGCTTCTCCTGATTGATGTTACGTGGCATGAAACCCAATTTACAAGGGCAAATATAACCATTCCAGCCAATTCTTAGTCCTTCCGGAATGGATGAGATTGAAAAAGGAGTTGTGGAAGCGCCCCATTGATGGCAAAGACCATGCAGACATTGATATCGCTATCGCTATCGCCACCGATCACATGACCCTACAGGCCACAGAACTGGAGCTTGGCACTTGTTGGGTGTGCCACTTCGATCCCCACAAAGCATCAGAGGCGCCCGGTCTTCCAGCTCATATAGAGCCGGTGGTTTTGCTGCCCGTCGGCTGGCCGGCTGAGAATAAAATGCCCTCAAAAACCGAAAGTCTCTTGAGGAAGCTTTTCGCTTTAACGAATATTAATTCCTACACCGGCAGTGAGCGTAGGATAGGTACCGAAGGTGTAATCTCCGTGGATTGCCAGAAATCCCAATCGTAACCGGAGGCCGGCGTTGAAATCAAGCCCGCTGGTCTTATAATTCAGTGAAAGAGGATCAATCCTATCCCCTTCACCTGGGATATTATACTCTCCTTTTAAATCAAAGTCACTGTTGGTGGAACCATATCCCAGGCCCGTGTAAAATGCAATTACAGGGAAGTTGGCGCCAACCAGCAAACGGCTGGTAAAACCCCTGGAAGATACATCCAACTCATTACCAGACACCCCGTCTTCAACGGGGATAAGACTGTTGAATTTGGTGTAGGCCATCAGAGCCGAGAGTTCCAAAAAGGGAACCCGCTTCACAAAGGGAATATAATCCTTTAGACTGTGTTTTACACCAAAGCCCAGCAGATCAACTTCACCCACATCACCAAAATCCATTTTTGGCACAAAACGAACCATCACTTCGCTGTGAAAGGGCAATCCTATGCCAGCCTGTATCATGGGTACAGGCATCTTATCAAAACCGGTGCCATTGGGCAGGGTAAAGGGTTCAAAGTCCCCGGTAAAATCCTTTGGTTCAAGTCGGGGCAACTCATCCGAGGAGTGAACTTCACCCGCTACGTTAGGCGCCATATGAGGCGAATCGGCCGTTGGTTTAAAGGCCTGGAGGCCTAATTGATTCACATCGAAGCGGGTTTTCGACGAAGGTGCCATAGCAGCCATCACGCTCACTGTTAAATCGAACCCCCCCAGCTTATGTACCTTGGCGGTATTGTACCATCCGGCATTCAACGAAGTGCCCAGCATCTCGCCATAGGGTTGAAGATAGGCCTTTGAAAGCACATGGGCGTCGTTAAGGCCGGCCTTTAAAAAGTCTATAACATCCTCCTGCGAGAGGGCAGGTAAAGTTATCATCAAAGTCAATATTAAGGCAAAACATTTTTTCATGATTTTCATAACTCTTGTTTTAGTGAATCATATTCTCTAAATATTTTAAAGCTTCCTTTATGGTGATCCGCTTATCCTTCCGGTAGGCCACGATAAATCCTTTAATGGTTTCGCGGCTCATGGCCTCCTTCGCTGCATTCAGAGTCGTGAATCTTCCGGCAGAATAGCGGTACCATCCGTCACTTTTGGCATCAAACACCGGCAGCTTACCGTTGTAAGCGGCTTTTATGGCTTTATCTGTCAGTGGCACCCGGCTGGCCAAAATCTGTATGGAAAAAAACACCTCCGGTTCTCCTTTTACCGTCTGTTCTATATCCACCGGCTCTTCGGATGATTCTACAGATTCTATCGTTTCAATGCCCAATTTTCCAGATTCGGCCTGGCCCTCAGCAACACTCCCAACATCGACAATAAGGGTATCGGTTTCTATCGATGATTCCTGTAATGCCGCATCTTTTACTCCGGGCAATGTATCCCGAGGCGCTTTAAATAACTCACCCATCCGGTCGGGTGAAGTATCTTCCAGGATAACAGATAAATTCTGGATCCTTGTCAACAACAGCTCAAGGGCTTCCATTTCAATATCTGCCGCCTTCTGGTGCAGTTCGGCCGAATTATTGCGAAAAGAGAGGTTTTCTGCCTTTCTCCGAATCACTGCAGCCTCTTTAAATTTTTGATTTGCAGAATCCTTAATCTGCTGGTAGGCAGCAAAAAACTCGTTTTTCAAGGCTCTGCGCAAAACCCTGAATTGCCGGCGATGAGCATCTTCAATGTAGGTACCCGCAGCACGTTGTAACCTTTGCCGTCGTTCCTGCAACCGGGTGGCCTTCAATTGCCCGCTTTTCCCGCTCTCTTCCAAAAGCTCTATTTTACGCTGTACGGCCTCGGCTTTCTCGAAGAACTTGTCTCCTTTACGCAATAAAGAGGCACCTTGTTTCATTTTTTTCTGATATTTGCCCGGCAAGTACTCACCCGAAGCAACCATTCCGTGGTGATTTTGTGCCGGGGCGGGGAAACACCCAAGACTCAAAATGGCTAATAAAATACTGATAATAAAATATTTACTCATAGAAGAATTAAAAAGCAATCAAACCTTTACCCATCAAAGTTAAGGCCTATTTTTTTTATGCCAAATCTCATAACCCATTTAATTTAAAACTTCTAATTTTGAACCCTGCCAAAGCACCGGGTGTTATATCAACGAACCATGCCGGCCATGCCCAACGGCTTCAGGTATCAATTAATGAGATATAAAGATTATGAAAAACACATCCTTAATTCGTGTCCTGGTCTTTGCAGGCGCCCTTACAATTTTATCATCCTGTAAAAATGCAACAAATATGACCGATAACAACCCCTTATTGGAATCCTTTAACACGCCGCATCAATCGGCCCCATTCGACAAAATAAGCGAAGTCCACTATATGCCGGCCTTCAAGAGTGCTTTGGAAACCGGTCGCAATGAGATCAAGGCCATTATTGAAAATCCCGAACCCCCCGACTACACAAATACCATTGAAGCACTGGAGCACGCGGGCCGGTTATTAACCAGGGTAAGTACCATCTTTTTCAACCTCAACTCGGCGGAGACCAACGAAGAGATACAAGCCATAGCCCGGGAGGTATCACCACTTTTGTCTGATTACAGCAACGATATATGGTTAAACCATCAACTCTTCGATAGGGTTAAGACGGTTTTTGAGACCAACCAGACCAACAATCGCCTTACCAAAGAGCAACTTAAATTATTGGACAACACCTATAAAGGATTCACGCGCAGAGGCGCACTGCTGGATGGAGATAAGAAGGCCCGTTATCGCGAAATATCATCGGAGTTGGCGCAATTATCGCTGCAGTTTGGCGAAAATGTTTTGGCCGAAACCAATGATTTCACCCTTCACATCAGCGATGAAAAGGATTTATCCGGACTTCCCGAAGCAGTGGTTGAAGCAGCCGCGCAACTGGCCGGGGAAAAGAACAAGGAAGGCTGGCTTTTTACCCTTCATTTTCCCAGCTACAATCCCTTTATGAAATACGCCGACAACCGTGCTCTCCGGGAAAAAATGTTTCGTGCCTATACCACAAGGGGCAACCAACCGAACGGCAGAAACAACAATGAGATCATTCAAAAAACGGTGGCGCTCAGGCTGGAAAAAGCACAACTGTTGGGTTATCCCAATCACGCCGACTATGTGTTAGCCGAAAGAATGGCAAAAACGCCCGACAGGGTGAATGAATTTTTAAATGAATTGTTGGTATCGTCCCTTCCTTTTGCCCAAAAGGAGATGGAAGAGGTGAAAGCCTACGCTCAAAAACTCGGATTTAACGAGCCTCTGCAACGTTGGGACTTTGCTTACTACTCAGAAAAACTGAAATCCAGTCGTTTCGATTTAAGTGATGAGATGACCAAACCCTATTTTCAACTCTCGAAGGTAAAGCAGGGCATTTTCGACCTCACCAACCGGTTGTGGGGCATCACCTATAAACCCAATCCAGAAATTCCTGTTTACAACAAGGAAGTGGAAGCTTTCGAGGTGTTCGACGAAGACGGTTCGTTTCTGGCGGTGCTTTATCTCGACTTTTTTCCACGACCAGGCAAACAGGGTGGTGCCTGGATGACCTCTTACCGCGAGCAGCACCTGGAAAATGGCCATGACGTTCGTCCACACATCTCGGTGGTGACCAACTTTACCCGGCCCACCCCTACCCGCCCCTCCCTGCTGACTTACAACGAGGTGACCACCTTTTTGCACGAGTTTGGCCATGCCTTGCACGGGATGCTCAGCCGGGTAACCTACGAAAGCATGGCAGGCACCAGCGTGTATCGCGATTTCGTGGAGCTCCCTTCTCAAATCATGGAAAACTGGGCCCGCCAGGAGGAGTGGCTCCACCAAGTGGCTGTGCATTACCAAACCGGCAATCCCATCCCCTCGCAACTGGTCGATAAGATCATTGCCAGCGCCAACTTCCAGAGTGGCTATGCGACCGTGCGCCAACTCAGCTTTGGCCTCAACGATATGGCCTGGCACACCATTTCCCATCCTGTAAACGAGGAGGTGTGCACCTTTGAAGAAAAAGCAATGGCTCCCACCGAGTTGTTTCCAAAAGTGGAAGGCAGTTGCATGAGTACTGCCTTTAGTCACATATTCGACGGCGGTTATGCTGCCGGGTATTATGGTTACAAGTGGGCCGAAGTGCTCGATGCCGATGCTTTTGATCTGTTTAAGAAAAACGGCATCTTCGACCGGGAGACTGCCCGGTCATTCCGGAGCAACATCCTTGAAAAGGGCGGCACCGACGATCCCATGACTCTTTATGTGAATTTCAGAGGGCATGAGCCTTCTATTGAACCGTTGCTGGAGAGGAATGGGTTGGTGGTGTCTCGAAATAAGGATTAAGAGAGCTCAAAGGTGAAAGGGCAGAGAGATTTTGGATTAAAAAAGGATTAAGGATTACAAAAGGATTAAGGATTACATAGAGCGCTCAAAGGAAAAAGATTGATGTGAGAGGGATTTCGATAGCTATCGGAACGGAACACCGGAGACTGAAGACGGGAGATTGAAAGAAATTGAGGGGATTAAAATGAAAAAGATTGATAAAAAGGAGATTGATATTTTCATCGCCTTTCAAACCTTCACTTTTCACGTTTGAACTCCATAATCCTTAATCCTCTCTTAATCCTTAATCCTTTTTTAATCTTTAATCCTTTTTTAATCTTTAATCCTTCTTTAAACCTTTTATAACCTTAACGCACAACCCCATGAAACTACACATCAAAAATATGGTTTGCGACCGATGCATCATGGTGATTAACACCGAGCTGAAGAAACTGGGTCTGCATCCGGTTAATGTCACCCTGGGGGTAGCTGAGATTGAAGAAGAGCATTTATCCGATCAGAAAAACCTGGCCATCAACCAACGCCTCACCGAGCTTGGATTTGAGCGCATCGAGGATCAAAAGAAACAGATGGTGGAGCAGGTTAAAGCGCTGGTTGTAAAAAAAATACACCATCAGGATCTGGAGCAGGGTTTTAACTGGTCCTCGTATCTGAGCCGGCATGTTTATCACGACTACCGGTATCTCAGTCAGCTCTTCCCGGCCCTTGAAGGCATCACCATCGAACAATACATCATCCGGCAAAAAATTGAGAAGATCAAGGAGCTCATTGTATACAACCAGTTTAATTTTTCTGAAATAGCCTACCGCCTGGGTTACAGCAGTCCGGCCCACATGAGCAATCAGTTTAAAAAAATTACCGGTATGACGCCGGGACAATTCAAAAAGCTGAGAAATCCCATCCGCACTTCCATCGATAGAGTGAAATAGATGTAAGTCTTAGCGAAAAAGGTGTAAAACAAATTCGCTTCTCACGACTTACCTTTGCAGAGTACCAAAAACTGTGCAAAATGAGTACATCAAACAATAACCGCCCCTGGTATCTGCCGGTTTCCCAAACCACCGGCAATCTTCAAAGGCCAACACTCATCAAAGCGCTTCACAATGTGCAAGGCATTGACGATTGGGACTGGGAACCCAACAACCGCAGAATACGAATCAACACCGGACAACAGGAAACCGCTGCCCGGGCCATTCACTCGTTGAACAGCCTGGGAATAGAGGTGCTTACCGAGGAGCGAACCCTCCCGGTAGAAGGGATGTCGTGTGCAGCCTGTTCGGGGAGTGTAGAGAGCATGCTCAACGCGAGCAACGGCATTCTTAAAGCCAATGTAAACCTGGCCCGCAACACCGTAACCGTAAAATGGATTCCAGGCAATACGAGCCTGGCAGAGATGAAAAAAAGCATCCGCTCTATTGGTTACGATTTACTTATAGACGATAAAGACCTCTCGGATGAAGCCATAGAACAGGCACGGCAAAACAAAGGCAAAGCCATGAAAAGGCGGCTGATATGGGCATCCATCTTTGCCCTGCCCGTTTTTTTGTTGGGCATGTTCTTTACAAGTGTCCCCTACGGTAACTACATCATGTGGGTTTTTGCCACCCCGGTGCTCTTTGTGTTTGGGCGAACCTTTTTTATAAATGCAGTTAAACAAGCCCGTCATGGAACGGCCAATATGGATACGCTGGTGGCCCTTAGTACCGGCATCGCCTATTTGTTTAGTGCCTTCAACACCCTTTTTCCGCAGGTTTGGACCTCACAGGGTTTGGAGGCCCATGTCTATTTTGAAGCTGCGGCCGTCATAATCGTGTTCATCATGCTGGGCAAATGGCTCGAAGAGCGCGCCAAGGCCGGCACCTCATCGGCCATTCGCAAGCTGATGGGACTTCAACCTCAAAAGGTGACTCGAATCAAAGAAGACGGCTCGGCAGAAGAGACCGACATTCACCTGGTAGAGGTGGGCGACATACTGCGTGTTAAGCCCGGAAGTAAAATTCCGGTAGATGGCAAAGTAACCTCCGGTACTTCCTACGTGGATGAGAGTATGATAACGGGTGAACCCATGCCGGCCGAAAAAAGTTTGGACAGTCCCGTTTACACAGGAACCATCAACCAGTCGGGCAGCTTTACCATGAAAGCCGCAAAAGTTGGCAGCGACACGGTTTTGGCCCGCATCATTCAAACGGTTCAGGATGCACAGGCCAGCAAAGCACCCGTGCAACGCCTGGTAGATAAGGTAGCCTCCATATTTGTGCCGGCCGTACTGGCCATCGCCGTGATTACATTCGCACTGTGGATGCTGATTGGTGGAACGGCTTACCTCACACAGGCTTTGCTGGCCACCGTTTCGGTGCTGGTTATTGCCTGCCCCTGCGCACTGGGCCTGGCTACCCCAACAGCCATCATGGTGGGGGTTGGAAAAGGTGCCGCACAGGGCATTTTAATCAAAGAGGCCGAGAGCCTCGAAAAAGCCCATCGCACCAACGTAGTGGTACTGGACAAAACCGGAACAATTACTGCCGGAAAACCCGAAGTCACCAATATGCATATGGTAACCGGCGCCGGAGATCAGCAAAAGGTCAAAGAGCTATTGTACACACTCGAAGCCTCATCGGGACATCCGCTGGCAGCTGCCATCGTCAGCCATTTGGCAAACGAAATTCAAAGCCCACTAAAGGCAGAAAGGTTTGAGGATCATTCAGGATTTGGGCTGAGTGCCACCATTGAGGGAGAATCGGTAGCAGCCGGCAACAGGGGACTGATGGAAAAGCTGGGAATAGACATCCCCACTGAATTGTCAGGTGTTGCCCGCCGGTGGGAGGATGAAGCAAAAACAGTAATATGGATGGCCCTGAATCATCAAATAGCTGCCATTGTGGCCATTGCCGACACCATTAAGCCAACATCCAAAGCTGCTGTTGAGGAGCTTAAAAAACAGAACATTGAAGTTTACATGCTCACCGGCGATAACGAACAAACCGCCGCCGCAGTTGCCAAAGCCACCGGCATCACGCACTTTAAGGCCCAGGTGTTGCCCTCGGGGAAAGCCGATTTTGTGAAAGAGCTGCAGCAAAAAGGTAAATTTGTGGCCATGGTGGGCGATGGCATCAACGATTCCGAAGCCCTGGCATTAGCCGACCTCTCCATTGCCATGGGTAAAGGTGCCGACATAGCCATGGATGTGGCTTCAATGACCATCATCGCGTCCGACCTTATGAAAATTCCCCAGGCACTCGAACTTTCCAACCACACCCTGCGCACCATCCGGCAAAACCTGTTTTGGGCCTTCTTCTACAATGTAATAAGCATCCCGATAGCGGCAGGTATTTTGTTTCCCCTCTCGGGGTTCCTTCTTAACCCTATGATTGCTGGTGCTGCTATGGCCTTCAGCTCGGTATCGGTGGTGAGTAACAGCCTGAGGCTGAAGAGGAGGAAGGTATGAATGGTTAAATAACCGAAGACGCCTGCCTGCCATCGGTCGTCATCTGCCGAAACCCGACCTTATTACCTTATTTCATTAAGGTAACCTGCATGAAAAACCGGAAACTAAACAACAAATATTAAACAGAAACAGAACCATGAAAACACTAAAATTCAACACCAACATCAAATGCAATGGGTGCATCAGCGCGGTTAAACCCTACCTGGATAAGGCAGCATACATTGAAAGCTGGAGCGTAGACCTGGCAAGCCCCAATCGAATTCTTACAGTGAAGACGACAGAACCACCTCAGAAAATAACCGACCTCTTAAAAGAAGCGGGTTATAACGGCACCCTGGTTGGGAATTCCTGATTCGAACATGGCATTCTTTAATGCCAATATCCGCAAACAACAAACAATTAAGCCCAAACAATAGGAATTGGCCATAAATTGTTGTTCCTTTGCAGTCAATAGATTTTCAAGTATCGCACTTCTTATTTCGCTTCAGCATCGTACTTTTTACTTCGCAATTGAATTCGATCGAATTGCTCTGCTCCACTTCTATTTTATCACATTTTTCACTTATACACATTATTATTTTATGAATCTTTTTGTAGCAAAGTTAAGTCCTGCCACCACAAGTGAGGACTTGGACGACCTGTTTGGTGAGTACGGCGATGTAGTATCGGCCAAAGTCATCATGGACAGGGACACCGGCACTTCAAAGCTTTTTGGCTTTGTGGAGATGAAAGAAGAAGAGTCTGCACAACGCGCCATTAAAGAGCTTAACGAATGTCTTTTCGACAACAGTGCCATTGTGGTAAAGCCAGCACGCCCAAAAGGCGATGACAAACGGCGGTCGAATTCCGGCGGCGGCGACAGAAGCCGCAGCAGAAGCCGCAGTGGATACGAATATTAAACCATTCGCGTTATAAACCTTTCAAATGGCCGTCCTGTTACATGACGGCCATTTTTGTCTTCAGTACCACTTTATCTCAGTCCAGCTTTATCTTGGCCACCATCTTCTTAGCAACCGCGGGCTCACCGGAAGCAATCATAGCTTTGTGAATTTCACCGGGGAAAAACACCACAAATCCGTTTGCGGGGACATTCACTTCCAGGCCTTTATCTCCCTCAAACAAAGTACATTCGTTCTCCCTGTCGTAAGGCACGGAAACTCTCATCTTATCGGGTTCCCCATATTTTATCCGCTCACTGCCTTCCACCATAAAATGAATATCCATATAGCTCTCATGCGATTCCCACGCGGCCTCATCTTCGGCTACCGTCAGCCGCTCCATGGCGTTTACATACACATCCCGTCCGCTCAGTTCTGTTGATCCTGCCTTAAATGCATCGGCATCCGCCTTTGCCAAATGGTCCATTGCCATCTCGAATGCAGGATGTAACATGTAATAACGGGATGCATTTTCCAAAGTATCTACTATCATCTCTCTTTTTTAAAATTAGTTGCAGGTCAAAAATAGCTCATTTTTTCAATACCTGTTTTTTTATTTACTTCTTATCCGCATTTTCATTAATTTAGCCAACCGATAACTAAAACAAATCGAATGGCAAGGACTCTATTACGCGCACTGGCATTATTGCTGATGGCCCTTCCGTTGTCTTTGAGTGGTCAGGAAACACTGGAGGATGCATTCCACAAAACGCAAAACGACTCCTTTGCGGCCGGCAGGTACAAAGGCATTGAAATCATCAACCAGCATGGGCCTGTTTCAGTTTCCGCCTGGGATGAAGACTCCATTCATGTTGATATTCAGATTTCCGTGTTAGCTCCCGGTGAAGAGATGTCGCAGGAGATGCTGGATAAAATTTCCATTCTCACTTCTCAAAAAGAACAGCACTTGGTTTACCAAACCATTCTTGGCCAGGATTTTTTCTTCAACTATCCGTTTTCCATCCGTTATCAGGTTTATATCCCGGCCCGCAAATCGGTGAAGATTAAAAATCGATTTGGGGATGTTACCCTGGCCCTTCTCTTTGGACAATTGGAAGTTGCGCTCGACTATGGCCGATTGAAACAGACAGGGAATGAGTTTGTTGAGAGTCTGAGTGCCCAACTCACCTTTGCAGATGCCACTCTCTTTAACATCTCATCGGCCGATATTGAAGTATCCAATAGCCAGGTGGATATAAATAAAGGAGGCGATATCGCCTTTTCAGGAGATTTTTGCCAAATTAACCTGGGCGATGCCGACAAATTAACCATTCATGCATCTACCGGCCGCTTTAACATAGGGAAAGTCAATCACCTTGTCATCAAAGGCGATTACCTGTATCCTTCCATTGGCGAGATTACCAGCACAGGCAACATCGAAATTAGCAATGGACTGGCAATTATAAAAAAAGTGTCGGACCGGCTGGAAGCCCTGACAATTTCCAACAACCATACCCCCTTAAGCCTGAACTTGCAGCAATCGTTAAACTACACCCTCAACGGAGAAGTGGAGAATGGCCGGTTCCGGCACTATAGGGCGCAACAATTCAAGATTATCGACGACCAAAACACCATCTCTTTTTCAGGTACCAATGGCGCCCTCGATAACAGTGCATCTATTGTAATCTTTAACAGAGATGCCGATGTGAATATTTATCCGTGAAGTGGGAAGTGGGGAGATGGAAGTGGGGAGATGGAAGTGGGGAGATGGAAGTGGGGAGATGGAAGCGATTAGTCCCCATAGCTATCGGGATTAGAGAGTAAAGAGTCAAGAGTAAAGATTAGGGAGCTAAATCCCGCAGCGGCCGGAGAAAGGAAAAAGAAAAGGGGGAAAAAGAAAATTTGAAAAAATCCATCTCCTCCAATCTTTTTCTTTCAACCTCATCAATCTTTACCAATCATGTAAGACAAAAACAAAAGCAACGGCATAAAACCTCTAAAAATGTCATTATACACGCAACGAATTGAAAATGTACGCACCCAAATGATAAAGGCCGGAGTTGAAGCCCTTGTCGTTCCGGGCAGCGACCCTCACCTGAGCGAATACCTGGCCGAACACTGGAAGATTCGCGACTGGCTGAGCGGTTTTAACGGATCGGCGGGCACCCTGGTTATAACACGCGACCAGGCAGGCCTTTGGACCGACTCACGTTACTATCTGCAGGCCGAGGCTCAACTTCGCGACAGTGGTATTCAACTCTTTAAAGAAGGATTACCTAACGTACCTGATTATATAAAATGGCTTTCAGGTCAACTGTCCGGTGGCAGTAAAGTAGCATTAAATGGAACGTGCTCATCAGCAGGCCACGTAAAAGAGATTTCTCAAAAGTTACAGTCAGAGTCGATCGCGTTAGAAACCCACCACACCCTGGCAGAGGATGTTTGGGAAAATCGCCCTGCCCTCCCAGCCGATTTTGTGAAGATACATCCTGAAAATCTGGCTGGCCTGGGATTGCCCAAAAAAATGGAATTGGTGCATCAACAAATCAAAAAGACAGGCGCCACCCATTATGTAATAAATGCCTTAGACGAAATTGCCTGGGTGCTGAATCTCAGAGGTTCCGACATTCCATACAATCCTGTTTTCCATGCTTTTATGGTCATCAGCTTGCGTGAGACCCTCCTCTTTGTCGATCAAAAAAAACTGCCCCGCAACGTGCAGGAATATCTCACCGCGCAAGGTGTAAAAATTAAACCTTACGCCAATATCTACCATCATCTCACCGGCCTTCCCGCCGATGCCATCGTCTTCACCGATCCCGCAAGAACCAATTTTGCATTGGTGTCGGCCCTTCAGAAGAAAATTGTAAAGAAAGAGGGGACTGGCATTATCACCCGGCTAAAGGGCGTGAAAAACAGGGTTGAGATACAGAATGTTAAGCATACCATGCAACTCGATGGAGCGGCTATGGTTCGTTTCTTAATCTGGCTCGAACAAAACGTGCCCGGGGGCAGGGTTACCGAACTATCCGCAGCCCGTCGGCTAAGTGATTTCAGAGCGGAAAACGAGGGATTTACCGGTGAGTCGTTTGCCACCATTTCATCCTATGAGGCTCACGGTGCTATTGTACACTACAGCGTAACCCCGCAATCGGATGTGCCCCTCAAAAGCGAAGGCATCTATCTCATCGATTCGGGCGGCCAATACCTTACCGGCACCACCGATATTACCCGCACCGTTGCCCTGGGGCCTGTGTCCGAACAGGCTAAAACCGACTACACGCTGGTGCTGAAGGGTCACATCGCGCTGGCTACTGCCATCTTTCCCAGGGGCACACGCGGCGTTCATCTCGACATACTGGCACGGCAATTCTTATGGAACCATCAACTGAACTACGGTCATGGCACCGGGCACGGCGTGGGTTACTTCCTCAACGTGCACGAAGGGCCTCAAAGCATCCGCCCGCAGGACAACGGTGTGGAGCTCGAAGCGGGCATGGTCACCTCCAATGAACCGGGACTCTACAGAAGTGACCAATACGGTATCCGTATTGAAAATTTAATCCTCACCAAGAAGGTGTCTGAGAATGAGTTTGGCACATTTTTAGCTTTTGAAACCATCACCCTCTGCCCCATCGATACCACACTGATTAAAACGGAGATGCTGTCGGCAAAAGAAAAGGAGTGGATCAATCAATACCACCGCGAAGTATATGCGCAACTGACGCCGGCGCTTAACAAAGAGGAGGCGGAATGGTTGAGAGAGAGGACGGGGGAGCTGAAATAGATGAAAGCTGCCAGCAGGCAGGGAATATTGGAAAGATGAAACATTGGAATGATGGAGGAATGCCTGCCTTCCGGCAGGCAGGGAATATTGGAATAAGTGCTCTGTGCCCTTCGCCCCTTGCTTCCTGCTCCTTGCTCCCTGCCCTTTGCTCCGTGCCACCAACAACAAATTAAACACGCATACCCCAATGAAAACCCTGCTTTTATACTTCATCATTTTTATCACCGTTGGTTTACCTGAAGGCAACGCACAGGATAACGCCCGGCACATTGAAATAAAAATAAACCAGCTGAAGGATACCACCCTTATTTTAGGACATTACTTTAACAAGCAGATGCTGGTTGACGATACGGTACAGATAAACAGCAGCGGAGTGGCTGTTTTTGAAGGAGAAAAACCGTTGCCTGGGGGCATCTATGTTGTTTATCTCCCCGACAAACGCTACTTCGACCTGTTGATTGATAAAGACCAAACATTTAGCGTTACCATCGACACCACCGACTTTGTGAATTCGATGCAAATAGAGGGAGCCCTGCAACCCGCCTTGTTCAACGCCTACCAGCGCTTTATTGTAGCCCGCCAGAAGGAAGCCACCGCCCTTCAGGACGAACTTCAAAGTGCAACCAATGACCCGGAAAAAAGTGCAGCCATCCGGGAAAAACTTCAGGCGGTTAATCTTCAGGTAAAAAGTTATTGGGATGATATTACCCAAAAGTACCCGGGTACCATGCTGGCGCTCTTTGTGAAAGGCATTCAGGATGTTTCCATACCTCAAATGGAACCACCGGCAGGCAGCTCTAATCCCGATTCAGTGCTCCGGGTTAATCAATACAACTATTACAAAACACATTACTTCGATAACATCGACCTCACCGACCCGCGCATTCTGCGAACCCCATTCTTTACCAACCGGCTGGAGAACTATTTCACCAAAGTAATACTTCAAATGCCCGACACCATGCTGATGGAGTCGGTGAAGGTTATTGAAAAAACCCGACCCAATGGAGAAATGTTCCGGTACATGGTGCAATACCTTTTTAACATGGCCAACAGCAGCCAGATCATGGGCATGGATGCCGCCATGGTGGGTTTGGCCGAGCGCTATTATCTGTCGGGTGAAGCCCACTGGGCCGATGAAGGGTTTCTGAAAAATCTGGCCGAGAGAGTGAAAGAACTCAAACCCACCCTCATCGGACAACAGGCACACGACTTGAAGATGCCCTCTTTACACGACGAATACTTCAGGCTGCATGAGATAAACGCCCCTGTAACTGTTCTTGTGTTTTGGGAACCCGAATGCGGGCACTGCAAAAAAGAGGTGCCTGCCCTTCACAAGCTTCTTAAAGAACAATTGGCCGCTAAAGGCGTGAAAGTATTTGCGGTTTACACCCAGTTTAACAAAGAGGAGTGGCAGGAGTTTGTAGATGAACATCAGCTCTACGATTTCATCAACGTATACGATCCCAATCATCAAACCATGTTCCGAACCTATTACGACATAAAAAGCACCCCGGTGGTGTATGTACTCAACAGAGACAAAACCATTATTGGCAAACGCATTGCTGTGGAAGACCTGCCCGGGTTCATTGATCATTATCTCACCTATGGCCAAAAATAGCTTGACACAGATTACTGCCAGCCGGCATAACAATACCCTGACCCACTGCCTGCTTTGGAGTGCATGGCTCTCTTTGTTCCTGTTTTACGGTTGTGGAAAAAAGGAGCAAGAGATGCGGCCGCCTGAAATTTTTCTGGCCAATAGCCAGAGTACGATTGAAATACAAGTGGGCGATACGGTGTTGATAGAGCCCAAAATTACTTACGATTACAACTCCCGCTACGAATGGCGGAAAAACCGGGAAATACTCCCCAACACCGGCCTTTCTCTTGAGGTGATAGGTGAAGATTTGGGAAGAACCGAATACTTTTTTAAAGTAACCACTCCTGCCGGCTCCGATTCGGTTACCATCCCTATAGATGTGATTGTATTGGCTGATTTTCAGGAATTGGAGCTGGCCGAAAATAGCGCCTGGACGGGTGCTGCGGATATCAATGGTTTTGCCAGCCAGGGATTGTGGTTTCCCAATGCGCCCGGCGGCGATGCACCCTGGTGGGGATTTGGGTACAGCAACATCTTCAACCGCACCACTTCCCAGCCTGTTGAATCCAATGGGGTATATGCCGAACCGGTTGAAGGCGAAGTGTTTGCCCTCGTTCGTCAGCCTGCCGGCACCAATCCACCGGCCCTGAAGTTCTCCGATGAGAAGAACCATACCCTTAAATCCCTGAAAATTGCCAACACCACCCTGGGTTATTATTTAATGAAGTTTGGAACCGATGACTTTGGGCGGATAGGCGGGCCCTCGGGTACCAATCCCGACTGGTGCAGAGTGACCATCACAGGCTTGAATACAGAAGGCGTCGTAACCGGGGAAACGGTGTTTTACCTGGCCGATTACCGGTTCGACAACAACAAACGGGACTACATTGTGGATAAATGGGAGCAAATTGAACTGACCCAATTGGGTGCGGTTAACGGGCTGCAATTCAACCTCACCACCTCATTGAAAAATGATGATCAACAAATGCTTTCGCCGAAGATGTTTTGTGTTGACAACCTCATAGTTCTGGATTAACCAGTGGCGTCACAAAAAACGCCAATAACTGCGTTATTAGCGTGTCACCACAAACTTTTGTACCATTTCGCGCCCGTTAATGGTAAACCTCAGAAGATAGAGGCCCGGAGGCAATTTGGGTAAATTCAGGCGGGCTTTGTAATTGATCATCGGCACAAAGGCAGAACCATATACCTTGCCGCTTAAATCGATAATGGAGGCCCACCCATCGCCATTTTGATTGCAATAAATATCCAACCAGGTGGTGGCCGGATTGGGCGCCACAAGCAACTCATAGTCGGGGGGCTGTACACTTCCGGTATCTAAAAGTACAGCCTGCCCCACCAGCACATCTATCCACAACGACGAATTCAGCAGTCCCGGCTCCAGATAAGTATAAGGTCGCCATCCGTGATCAGGGTCCTTCACAAACAGGGAGTTATTGCGGTCTCCTGAAAGTGCCACCTGATAAACCCCAAAGCTGTCCACCGGCAGCGAATAATCGATGTCATACCCTACAAAGAAGGGGCCCGTTACTGCCAAAGGCTCGTCGAACATCACCAGCATCTCCTTGTTTTTTTTGCCGATAACGCTTACTCCTTTTTTTTCGCCAATTAAAATTTGTGGAGATTCGACTCCGCTCCATACTTTAACATCAATTTTACTGCCCACGCCCACCTTACTGATACCCGGCATCAGATAAAGACCATAAATAAGGCCCGAAGAGAGCTCGGGATAGTGCTCGGCGACGGCCATGGTTTGCCGGCTGTTAACACCCGACCAGAAGCCCGTTCCGTTTTTAAGATATACAATCTCAGGGGTGGCACCCGCCGGAAAATGCGTCAGCCGGAACAGGTCCCCCGCGTTGGGGTCATAACCCGGCAGGGAAGTCACCGCTCCGCCATCGGGGTTGAGCCACGACTTTACGCTGGCATCGTTCGATGCCACATGATCCCAAATTTTGTTGAGCCGCACAAAGTAGTCGTTTACCGGATCGCTGCAGCTGGCTGACCCACCCGATAAAAGGCCAATAAAACGGTTGTTTTCCAAAAAGAGACCCGCCCCTGAAGAACCGGGCTCGGTGGTTCCGCTTTGCCATCTGCTGATGTACCAGTGGGCATTGGTAACAAAGCGGTTACCCTGCAACGACGATGCATTAAAAGTAGCAGCCGAGGGAGCAGCCGTAGAAATGGCCAGCTTTTTCACATCTCCCTGTGGATGATGGATGGTGTAACCAGGTGTGGCGGGCACTGAGGTGAGGTCCCAGCCGGCGTACCAGGGACGGTAATGACCAGGGGGCCGGATCGACATCTTCAGAAGGGCAAAGTCAAGTGAATCGGCAAAAGCCAGCATATCTGAGCCGGAGATGGTTTGAGAAGATGTGCCCTCGATTGAGTCCTGACACTGAGGCACCTCGTAATTAAAAAAAAATACTACCGACTCGGGTGCAGGGTTGCTTCCCATGCAATGACCGGCTGTTAAAAAATAGGGGGTTCCGTCGTTGCGGGTGTTATTAAGCAGGGTCCCTGAACACAGCTCGGTGCCATCTACAATAATTTTGCACACCGATCGGCCATTGGTCAGCCTGGCTTCATCATCGATACAGGTTAAATCGGGGTGGCAATTATCGCTGTCGCCAAAGTCTCCGGCCTTTAAATGACTGAAAACATTGAGATAATCGTGGTTCACGGCGCCTATCATAATCTCGCCGCCGGCAACCCTGCCATTTTGTCGCCGCCACTCCACAATCAATGTGTCGCCCGGCACAGGGGCGGTAGCCAGACCCTCCCAGGGCTTGTTGTTCTCCGCCGTAAAAGCTCCAAGCACACTCTCCCCCGAAGGATTGTAGATAAAGAGTGAATCGCCCTCCACCAGATGAAACCGGTCAAAGATAAGGTTTAGCGAATAAGCGCCGGGAGAAGTCAAAACCAGTTGCCACATCAGCCGGCCATCGTCCAAAACGGTAGTATGGCCGGAATTATAGGGGGTGAGTTCCACAAAAATGGGATGTGCAAAACGGAGTGGCCGGCCTTTAGGGGTTTTCACTTTAGCCAGCGCCTTCAACTCCGTCACAGGGGCCGGCAAAGTCATCACCTGACCGCTGCTCTTCAGGCCGGCCCCTTCCCGGGTCATCATCATGGGACGCCCGCCGTGGCTTATCTGAGCCGAAAGAGTAAAACCCCACAGTAGGAGCGTTAAAGGAAGAAGTAAATATTTATGTATCAAAAAGATCGGTTTGTTGATTTAATAAATTCTTAATCACCTCGATGAAAGATTTTGCTTATACAAATAGTGGCTCAATCTCCTCCCTGGAAAATTCTAAGAAATCACCGTAGTCACTCTCTTGTCTCTTACCCATTAAGTTTGAATAAAAACGACTAAGCTCTTTATCCAATACTTCAGTTTTTATATATCTCCTAAAAAATTCAGTTCTTACTCCATTATGGGTAGAGGCTTTTACATTGTCCTTTGCCAAAAGAGCTATTACGGCATAAAAAGAACTATAATAAAGTCGGTTTGCGGCACCATTCCATAATTCACCCTTTTTCAAAGAGACAGAGCCTCTAAGAAGGTTGTTTCTGCCTTTTCAAGACGATATTTGATTAAGTCGTCTTTATTATAACTCATAATTCAATCCCTTCATTTAAGATGTTCTGATAAAGAGGAGTTACTTGATAATCTTGCCATTTATCCTGGGAAAATATCAAAGAACTGATAACCGATTCAGCTTCTAATTCGGTATCCAATAATCTATTACGTATCTTTCCTTTATCATCCTCATCCATTTGACGTGAAGTAAGAATAAGAATATCCCAATCGGAAGAAACGTTGGAATCCCCACGTGCTTGTGAACCAAACAGAATCACCCGCGCATTTGGGTCAATCCTTTTTATTGAATTCTTAATCCTATTTGTTAATTCATTTCGCGTCATAAGTCCAAATGTATAACTTTTCTTGTTATCTGCATCTATTTTGTTAAAGTCATTGTGTGTTCCTATAAATCGAATAAACACCCACTTCCTTTTATAGTTAATTTCAACAATCAGTATTTTTTACACTCCACTTCGCCCCTGAGTACACTCAACGCATTGGCAGCCAAAGCCTTCATCTCATCCTCACCGGGATAGACTTTTACAGTTCCCATCCAGTCGATGTACTGACGAATAAAGTCGACTACCATTTTATTCTGGGCCATACCACCAGTAATTAAAATACCATCGACCTTCCCTTTGAGTACCGCGGCACAACCACCAATGGTTTTAGCTACCTGGTAGGCCATGGCATGCAGTATGAGTTCTGCATGTTTGTCGCCCTCCAAAGCTTTTGCCTCCGCTTCGTGGGCCTGATTGGTGCCCAAATGAGCCACCAATCCCCCTTTACCGTTGATAATCGTTCGTATCTCCTCACGGGTGTACTTCCCACTGAAACAAAGATCAACCAATGGACCGGCCGGAAGAGTTCCGGAGCGTTCGGGGGAGAAAGGGCCATACCCGTCCAGGGCATTGTTCACATCAATCACTTTACCTTTGCAGTGAGCGCCCACGGAGATGCCCCCGCCCAGATGGGCCACTATCAGATTGAGCTCTTCATAAGCCCTCTCTATGGAAAAGGCGAACTTGCGTGCCACTGCTTTTTGATTAAGCGCATGAAAAATAGATTGACGTGGCATTTCGGGAAGGCCGGTAATCCGGGCCACATCCTGCAATTCGTCCACCACGACAGGATCGGCAATAAAGGCGCGTGCCCGGGGCAGACCGGCAGCAATATCGTCGGCTATGAGCCCCCCAAGGTTGCTGGCATGTTGCCCCATCACACCCGCTTTCAGGTCCTTTTTCATAGCCTCGTTTACCGCGTAAACGCCCGACTCAATGGGTTTCAACAGACCTCCGCGACCCACCACCGCCTGAATATTCTCAACATCAATTTCGGCATGGAGCAACTCCTGGAGCACGGCCTCCTTGCGAAACTCATACTGACTGGCGATGTCAACAAAAGCAGCCAACTGCTCCGCCGAATGGCGCAGAGTTTTTAACAAAACCGGCTTATTATTTTCATAAACGGCAATCTTAGTGGAGGTAGAGCCGGGATTGACAACCAAAACTTTATATTTTTCCATAATCGGTAAAAACTTCAATAAACAAACCTGCCGGCACACTAATTAAAACCTATGTTATTTCACATTGGACCATTTACAAAAGAGCAGCCAGCAAAATACTGTTGAATTTACTCTCCTCCGTATCGCTTCGCGAGGTAAGCACAATGGGCGCCAGAGCTCCCAGAATGACTGAAGCCACTTTGGCATTGCCAAAAAACACCAGGCTCTTATACAGCACATTGCCCACCTCAATATCGGGCATCAGAAGCAGATCGGTATCTCCGGCCACGTCACTTTTTATATTTTTATGATGGGCGCTCTCAAAACTAATGGCATTATCGAAAGCCAAAGGCCCGTCGATGATGCAATTTTTTATCTGATCGCGCTGATTCATCTTACTTAGCAGTGCTGCGTCGGTGGTAGCCTGCATGCTTTCGTTGACCATTTCAACGGCCCCCAACACGGCTATTTTGGGCATCTTTATGCCCAATTTATTCATATAACTCACCGAGTTTTCAATGATAACTATCTTATCCTTCAACGAAGGGGCAATATTCATGGCCACATCGGTTACGGCAATCAACTTATGGTAGGCGGGCACTTCAAAAAATGCAAAATGCGACAACAGCCTCCCTTTTCTCAGTCCCCACTTTTTATTGAGCACCCCACTCAAAAGCACCGGTGTCCCCACCTTCCCCTTCATAAGGATGTCGGCTTCTCCATTGTGCACCATTTTAACGGCAAGCTCCACGCACTTTAAGGGAGAGGGTTCGTCAATAAAAACCGTTTCGCCAAAGTCATAATCTTTTTCCTGGATTATCTCCAGAGTTTCGGACTTATTTCCCACCAGCACAGCTTCTATTATGCCGGCTTTCATGGCCTGATGGATGGCTCCCAGAGAAAAAGCATCCTGAGAAACCGCAAGGACCAGTTTCCTGGGAGGTTCGGATAAATCGATCAATCCCCGCAGGTCAGATAAGTATTTAAACATAGGATTGGATTATATTAGCTATCTGTTTACCAGTTGTTCCACAATGGTTTTGGTGTCACTGGCTATCACAAGTTCCTCATTGGTAGGCATAACCACTACCTTAACAGGATTTTTTTCAGGGCTCAGTTCAGCTTCGGTACCATGTACCTCTTTGTTTTTTGTTTCGTCCAGCTCAATACCTAAAAACTCAAGCCCGTTACACACCCCTGCACGGGTTGCATCGCTGTTCTCACCTATGCCACCGGTAAAAATCAGTATATCCACCCCACCCATAGCTGCAACAAAGGCACCAATGTATTTTTTGATACGGTAATTGTACATTTCCAGTCCCAGTTTGGCCAAATCGCTTCCCTTTCCGGCAGCTTCTTCAATTTCGCGCATATCCGACGAAATACCGGTAACTCCCAGCATACCACTGTGTTTGTTGAAAAGAGTTGAGGCCGAACGGGTTCCAATGAGTTCCTTATCCATAATAAAGGTCACGGCACCCACATCCAAATCGCCACACCGCGTTCCCATCATCAAGCCCTCCAAAGGTGTAAAGCCCATGGAGGTATCCATCGACTCGCCATTTTTAATAGCTGCAACGGAAGCGCCATTACCCAGATGGCACGATATGATTTTTTGTGTATGGTAGTCCCGCTCGAAAACCTCACAGGCGCGGCGGCTTACAAACCTATGGCTGGTGCCATGAAAGCCGTAGCGGCGTATCCCGTATTTTTTGTATAAAGCATAAGGCAATCCATACATGTAAGCGTATTGGGGAATGGTTTGATGAAAGGCAGTATCGAAAACACCCACTTGCGGAACATCGGGCAGCAAAGATGTGATGGCCTGTATCCCCTTGAGGTTCGGCGGATTGTGAAGCGGCGCCAACTCAATGCAATCCTGCATTTTGGCAATCACCTCATCGGTGATGAACACACTTGAGTTAAAAGCCTCTCCCCCATGTACCACGCGGTGACCCACCGAGTCGATTTCGCTCAGTTGGGCAATACAGCCATGTCGCTCACTGCTCAAAACACCCAAAATGTAATCGATGCCGGTTTGATGATCCAATATCTCACCCTCGAGGAGCACTTTTTCGCCATTGGCCTTTTCGTGTTTTAAAAAGGAGCCCTTCAACCCCACTTTCTCAACGCCACCCTTGGCCATCACCTCCCAGGAGGCGTTCTCCATGCTGAAAAGCTGATATTTTATGGATGAACTCCCACAATTAAGTACTAATATCTTCATTTGATTAATCTTCTATTATCTGTATTTCTGAAAGCGGCTTATTCTAAAATTTTGCGACCGTTGGCATCGTACCTGAAAAAGCCATGTCCGGTTTGTACTCCCAGTCGCTTGGCCCTTACCAGGCGTTTGATAAGTGGCGAGGGCTTGTATTTGGAAGAACCGAACTCTTCGTATAGATTATCCATCCACTTGACCACTTTGTTTAACCCCACAATATCGGCCGTATGAAATGGCCCGAAGCGCATACCCAGCCCAATCATCATGGTTTTATCTATGTCCTGAAGCGAGGCCACCCCCTCTAACAACGTTTGACACGCCTCATTTAAGAGTGTAATATAGAGACGCACACTTACCAGGCCCGCCGACTCCTCCACCGGAATAACATCGCGGTTAATGAGCTTCACAAAAGTACACACTTTGCTGTAAACATCCTCGGAGGTATAGAGCCCCTTCACTACCTCGATGATGCGTGCTTCGGGCGATGTCACAAAAAAATGAAGGCTTACGCAGCGTTCGGGATGCTCCAGTTCCGATGCCAGCTCGGTAATAATAATGGTGGTGGCGTTGGTTGCGATGATGGCATCATTGTCCACCACCTGTTCTATCTGACGAAACACCTCTTTGCGCCGGTCGATGCTGCGCTCTCCGGTCTTCTCGTCGGCCCGGATGGCCTCTATTACAAAGTCGCAACCCGCCAAATCGCTATAATTGTGCGAACCTTTTATGCGGCTCATAATGGCGCGCTTTTCGCCAATAGTTAAGCCCCAGGTTTCAATTCTCGAGTCCAGTTCACGGCTGATGCTGTCGAGCGAGCTTTGAATCTTCTCCTCGCTCAACTCAATAAATACGACCTCTATGCCATGCCAGGCGGCAATCCGGGTAATACTTTGCCCTTCCTTGCCACAACCTACCACACCAATTTTCGAAAAAAGTGTTTTTACGCGCGCCCTGGCACTTAGTGCGTATCGTTCGATAGGTTCTACTACAATTTCTGCCATATATTTTTTGTATTTAAAATTGCCTGATGCCTGATGCCTGATGCCTGGTTTTATCCTGTTTCAACAACCTGTAAGTCTCCGTGGCAATCACCAGCTCTTCGTTGGTAGGTACCACCATCAGTTTAACCTTACTCTGGGGCGTGGAAAAGAGACTCTCCTGCCCGCAGGCATCTACATTTTTTTGTTTATCTATCTCTATACCGAAAAACTTAAGCTTTTCGCACACCAGCTTACGAATCACAAAGGAGTTTTCGCCAATTCCACCGGCAAAAACAATCATATCCACTCCATCCATTACAGCGACAAAAGAGCCAATACATTTACGCACCCGGTAAACATACATATCCAGGGCCAAACGGGCGCGCTCAATGCCCTCTTCGGTGGCTTTTATGATGTCGCGCATATCGGATGAGAGACCCGAGATTCCCTGAAGCCCGCTTTCCTTATTGAGCAGATTGCTGATGCCGCTTATACTTAGCTTATGTTTCTCTTCCAGATAAAGCAGAATGCCTGCGTCGATGGTACCACAACGTGTGCCCATCATCAGCCCCGTAACCGGCGTAAATCCCATAGAGGTATCAACCGACTCCCCATTTTTTATAGCCGTGATAGAGGCGCCATTACCCAGATGACAGGTGATGATTTTGCTGTTATGAAAATCGACACCAGCCATTTCGCATGCCCTGCGCCCCACATAGCCATGACTGATGCCGTGAAAACCATACCGTCGGATTCTCATCTCCTCATAATATTTATAGGGCAGACCATAGAGGAAAGCCTCCTTTGGCATGGTTTGATGAAAAGAGGTGTCGAAAACGGCCACCTGAGGAACATCGGGCAAAAGCAACTCCATAGACAAGATGCCCTTTAAGTTAGAGGGGTTGTGCAGTGGCGCTAAATCAGAACAGGCCTCTATATTGTCCTTAACTTCCTGGTTGATGCATACGCTTTGGGTGAATAACTCACCCCCATGCACTACACGATGTCCTATGGCATCAATCTGAGACAGGTCCTGAATAACCTTTTCCGTTATAAGTGCCTCCAGCATCAGCTTTATAGCGGCAGTATGATCGGGCACACCCACCTCTAACTGATAAGTTTCCCTCCCGGGTATGCACTGCTTCAGATGCCCGCCCATTGTGCCTACACGCTCCACCAATCCACGGCACTTCACCTGGTCGTCGCCATTATCCAGGCTGAACAACTGATACTTCAGTGAACTGCTTCCACAGTTAAGTACGAGGACAATCATGGGCGATTACCGGTTAAAGATTAATAAAGTTTGAAGCTCGAAGCTGAAAGCTCAAAGGATTAAGGATTAAGGATTACCGCTTACTACTTACTACTTACTTTTTTCTTTTTCCCTTTGAGCTTTCAGCTCTTTACTTTAAGTTTTTTTTACTGTTCACTGATTCGACGTAATAGCCACCATATTCACTATATCGCTCACCGAACAACCTCTCGACAAATCATTAATTGGGGCCGCCATGCCCTGCAATACGGGTCCGATGGCTTCGGCATAAGCCAGCCTTTGTACAAGCTTATAACCAATATTTCCCGACTCCAGCGACGGGAAAATAAAAACATTGGCGTCACCGGCAATGTCGCTGCCGGGTGCCTTCTTTTTTGCTATCTCAGGTACAATGGCGGCATCCACCTGCAGTTCACCATCAATTACAAGGGTGGGTGCCATCTTACGCGCCATGGCAGTGGCCTGGGTTACTTTGTCCACCATCTCGTGGCGGGCACTTCCTTTGGTTGAGAAACTAAGCATGGCAATACGCGGCTCAAAGCCTGTGATTTTGAGGGCCGTATCGGCAGTGGCCACGGCTATTTCGGCCAACTCTGAAGCGGTGGGGTCGGGGTGCACCGCGCCATCGGCAAATATTATGATTCCCTCCTCACCCCACGATTTGTCGGGCAATACCATAATAAATGCACCGGAAACTACGCTTATACCGGGTTTGGTTTTTACGATCTGAAAGGCAGGGCGTAACACATCACCGGTTGCGTTTTCGGCACCGGCCACCTCTCCGTCGGCATCGCCATTTTTGATCATCAACACCGCCAGATAGAGTGGATTTTTCACCAGCTCTAAAGCCTGCGACCTCTCCAATCCCTTATTTTTCCTGATCTCAAACAGCAAATCGGCGTACTCATCCATTTTATCGTGGTTAGCGGGGTCGATGATGGTAGCCTTCCCGATATTTTTGAGCACCAGGCGCCGGCCTTCCTGCTCAATCTCGTCGCGATTTCCCAACAATATTATATGGGCAAAATCCTCTTCCAATACGGTGTCGGCAGCACGCAGCGTGCGCTCCTCAGTGCCTTCGGGCAAAACAATGCGCTTTTTGTTGTGACGTGCCCGTTCTTTTAATTTTTCTATAAACTGCATATAAATTTTATTTTTTCTAAGGATGACACAAATTTAAGAGATAACCAGCAAACCAGGCCTGTTTTTTATCAGTTTAAAAAGTGTTTAAAAGCATGGGAGGACCTTTTCAAACCGTCTCAGCCGGTTGGTTTCATCGGCAAACCAATTTTCATCACAGGTTTCTGGTGTTGGGGCTTTATCTCAAACATATCGTTGGGCGTTAAACCGCACTCATCAATCATTTCGAGACAATACTCCAATCGACCCAAATCGGCCCCCGTATTGTTGGTGCCAAATGAAAATTTCACCCCGGCTTCTTTGGCCATTTTTATCATATTGGCTTTGGGAACTTTATACCGGGCATTGATTTCAAGGGCAATGTTATTCTCGACCAGCACTTTAATCACCCGCTTCAGCCGCTTATCGGTCCAAAGTTCATCGTACTCATCCACTATTACTTCGGGCAAAACGGTAGGATTCACATAAATATCCACCGGTTCACTGGAAAAGATGGCTTCAATTTTATCAACCAATTGATCCATAAACTGTTGTTTATCGTCCACCCAAACTTCATCGGGCATCCATATCCGTGTACGGCGGCCCTTATAATCGGTAAAGGTCATGGCATCGGTAAATACATAGTCGAATTGGGCCACCGCTTCGGGCGAAAAAAGAGTCACCCATTCACGGCCTTCGGCCTGCATCCCTTTAAAAACCGGTTCGTCTTTTACCTCAGCAAGATAGGCATACAGCGACGAATCGTTGGTAACCGGAAAGTGCAGCCCGCAATTGGGCGCTATGCCATAATTAATGCCAAGCTTTTGAGAGTTGGCCACCGCCTGGTGGATGGTTAAGCCGCCTTTTAAATGAACATGGTAGTCGATAAACGGGAACCCGTAATTCATCAGTTTTGTAACGATGGTATCCCATCTTTTATCAACTTCAGGCTTAATACGTTCTGCATCGGGCAGCTCTTTAACTCTGATGTTTCGGTAATAAGTTGTGCTTTGGGGATCGTGGGCCTGAAGTGCAAATGTGCCTTTACTCAATCTCAGATCTTCACTCCCGGCGGGTCGCCAGGGATCGTCGGGTTCTACGTAGTCATTCACCTTTACATCGTTTACAAAAACCTCGATGTGGTTCTCAACCACTTTTATGCGCATCTTAAACCAGTCGTTGTCGTTGACCAGAGGATAGTAAACATTTCTGATGTTGTAGATGCTACCGGTTTTCCTTCGTTCCGGGTTTTTTTCAGAACCCCGGTATGAGTTATTGACCTGGATTTCGTAACCTTTCCGTGGCCACCCATCTTTCTGATAGCGCGTATGGATAAAAATCCCCGAGTTGGCGTGATCCATTGTTTTAACCTCGGCCTCGAACTCAAAATTTTTATAAGAACCCTCAGAAAACAGATGCGAACGCGTGCCTTGACATTTTATGGCACCATCCTCAACGGTGATGCTTTCGGGATTCTCGGTTGCCTTTTTCCAGCCATCCAGTGTTTTGCCATCGAAAAGAGATTGCCACTGCCCAGGGGCGGTTGGGGTTTGACACGAGAAAAGGAATAAAGTTCCGAAAAACAAAAAGAATGGCTTCATCTCTAAAACAGCAGGTTTATTAAACAATAAATAGTCAACAGGTTGGGCACAGCCATAAAGAATATGCCTTCTGCTGGCTGTCACAGCGAAGGGCACTTCAGTGATATTACCGAAGAATCAAATCTAATGAAATTATTGCTTATAAAGCCGGCTTTTAGCAGATAAATTTGCAGGAATAGGTAAATAAAAAAGCCGGAGCAACTACTCCGGCTTTTTTATTTTATTTTACCATACAGGCGGTGTGCCACGTTTGGTGGTAATAATTACCACTCCGTCGTTGGCACGGGGCCCGTAGCGTTCAATGGCCTTCTCCCCTTTCATTACACGCACCGATTTTACATTGTATCCCGGCACTTCAATATACTTCTCGGCAATTTTATCGTCGATGATGTAAAGCGGCTTTTTATCCTGAAGACCATACTCCGCGAGTATTTTTAAAGGCACCAGCACCTCTTCCGATAACCGGAAAGAGACGGGCAGCGTCACCCGGCTGTAAACCGGTTTCCCATCCTTAATGGCAGGTTTCCAGTCGTCCATAAGCTCTACCAAACGAAGGGCTTCACTGTCTAACAGCGGGTCTACGCTCTTAGAGATTGAAGCCTCCACGGCCCGGCCCTCCGGTGTTACAATAAACGATACATTCACTACGCCCTGCAGGGCTTCGGAGCGTGCCTCCTGAGGATAAACCATGTGGCGTTCGAAGAATCGCTGCGGATCGGAGGGATTGCCTTTAAATTTGGGTGCCCTGTCCACAACAGTATAAACTGAATCGGGAGATTGGGCGTTGATGAGGGTTCCGGCAGAGAGTGTGCCCACCCCAAAAATCGTTACCAGAAAAAGAACTAATCGTGTCATGGCGTTATGTTTTATGGATGTTAAACCTGATGATTATATCGGTCAGAGACCTTTGAAAACCCACCTGATTAATATCAATAACTATACCAATATTTCAAGTCAATCACCACATAATTGGTGATTATTGGAGGTATAAAGGTGTTACTTGTTATTGTATTTAAAAAACACAGTCATTGCCACACCTGCCAAAACCAAGAACCCTCCAATGATATGATATGCAAAAAGTGTTTCATCAAGAATCAAAACACCGCTGGCGATGGCAATAACCGGACTGAGATTATTGAATACTCCAATTTGTGAAGCCGGAATTTGCCTCAGCGCGAAATTAGTGAGAAAGGCCGTAAGCATGGAAGATAACACCCCCAGATATAATACGGCCCAAAGAAATTCCTTTTGAATTAAAGGAGTAAAGAACCGGCTCAAAGTATGGTTTTGAATATGACTTGCCATGCTCACTCCGTTAAATATCAGGAATGCCAGGATAGTCATCCATACTGTAATTTCCATGGCCGAAAAATGAACACTGATTTTCTTCCCCAGAACGTAGTATGTCACCACCGAAAATACAGACAACAATAACAACAAAACCCCCTTTAGCGTAGTACTTCCGGGCAGGTTTCCCGAATTATAAATGATATACAAAATTCCTGCAATAGACAATGCAATTCCGGTTTTTTGCAGGATTGTGGTTTTTTCTTTCAGGAAAATCCGTGCTGCAAGTAGTGTAATAACGGGCACAGAGGCAAAAATGATTCCCGCCTCGGATGCGGTGCTGTGTTCCATCCCGAAGGTCTGTAGGGTGAAAAAAAATAAGGGATAGAATAAGGAAAGAACTAAGAGTGATTTGGCTTTACCCGGGCTAAAACGCGGGATTTTAATTAAGCCCAAAAGCCTCATAATCACTAATGAAATTGCAGCTGCCGTGAAACGATGGGCCATCAGGTCCATGGCGCCGGCGTACTTTAAGCCAATTTTTAAAAAAATAAATGAAAAGCCTACAATGGACGTCATTAATATGAGTCCCAGGTAAGCTTTGAGGCTTTTATTGGGTTGATTCGGCACGGGCATGTCCATTTCAGCAAAAGGTTTCATGGGCAGATGCATTAACGCAACATCTCTTCCACCTTTTTTTCGATGATCTGCCGCATCTGAGAATCAGGCAGGCCGTGATGGTTTACGATGATAGCAAAAATTTTTGGACTGGAAGAAGGCTGAAGGAAATATCCCGCATAGCCCATCACATTATTCATGGAGCCACTTTTGGCCCGTATCTGTCCCTTCAGCAAAGGCGTATTCCACATATTTACCAAAGTACCTTTCGAGCCGCTCACAGCCAGGGAGTTAACATATTCCCGGGAATTGGGACTTTTATACATATAATGGAGCACCTGAACCAGGAAACGGGCCGAGATTGCATTGGAGGGAGACAATCCGCTGGCATCCGTTATGCGGGTATAAGAACGGATATCGCGCTTTTGCCAAAACTCCTTTATTATCCGGGGTCCCTCGTCCCAAAAAGAGCTCTGTCGCCCGGTTTGAGCTGCCAGAGCAGGTAAAAGGTGATCGGCCATCAGATTATTGCTTTGCCGGTTTATCTCGCCAACAATCGCGGACAAAGGCGGCGACTTAATCTCTCCCAGAAGACGGGCATGCTCTTTCCACCGGGTATCAGAGGTGGCTTCCACTACAATATCGGATGATTTGAAAACCTCAAAGGCCAATTCGTGTCCAAACACAATGCCGGGCCAGGGCAAGGCGCCCTTGATGGTAAATGCCGAACGCCCGGCAGGGATGGAACCGCGGATTTCCCATTGGGCCAAACCGGGGATGCCATAAATATAGGCACTGTCCTTTTGAAGGGTAGCCGAGCGAACCCGGCATACAAAATTTGCAGGCGCCCACTGCGGATTTACCCCTACCACTCTGCACAATTCGCCCACAGCAGGTGGCGATTGCAAGGTCAGTTCAAAGGTGTTATCACGAAAAGAGAGCGCGGATGGAGGAGCCCCGTAATAGTTGCCCATATCTTCCCACAAACGTGCAGAGGGAAAACGTGGGGCATCAAAAAGGTGCTCATCAATCCATATTTTTCCATTTAGTTTTTCAATTCCGGCCGTTTCAAGGTATTGCCGGATTTTAATCCACAGGCTGCCCGGCGAGGCGTGTGAAAAATACCGGCTGCCAAAAGTAGGATCACCGCCTCCCTCAATAATCAAATTACCATGAAGCGTGCCGCGTTTCACTTCACCGGTTTGCCAAATGCGGGTGATAAATTGAAACCCGGGCCCTAACTTTTCAAGAGCTACTGCCGTGGAAACCAGTTTCATTAAACTGGCGGGCACCAGCAAACGATCGGCATCGTAGTTGAACAGCTCTTTACCTGTTTCCAGGTCTATCACCAAAGCCGATACAGAAGCATATTCGGGAATTTGACCATCGGTTAATGATTGCGCATTAACGCCATGCAAAAGAGAGAGTAAAAAAAGCAGCACGTACCAACACCTATTCATCGAAACCAAACTGATCATCTAATTTTTTCTTTTCCTGTAAGCGACGGGACAATTTAATATAGTAGTTTTGAGCTTGCCCCCGTTCCCATTCGGAGACGGCGAGTGAACCCAGCTCTTTATAGTGCTGCACCGACCGGTAGGCCCATGCCAGCGCCTCTCTGAAGTTTCCCAACACCTCCTGACCCACAGCAAGATTAAATGAAGCTCTTGCTTTTTGCTTCTCACGTCCCACCTCATAAACTTTATACCAGGCGGGCATCGCCTTTTCCCACTCCCCTCTTAACACGTTTTTTGTGGCTTCAAAGAAAAGCGGGTGGCCCTTCTTAAAATAAATTCTGGAGACCCTTCCCCACGAAGGGGCCACATAACCTGCATATTTGTCGCCTGAGTAGGCGGCCATGGCTTCAAGGGCTTCCCTGAATTCAGGCAGAGATTTAAAAGCCCGGTTTAATTCAGAGCCCTCGCTCTCCCAAAAAATGGTGTCGCTCTGCAGATGAATGTCCATAATCTCACCACTGATGCTATTGTATATTTTCCAATAAGTACGACTGCGGGCATCTAATGTCACATAATAATAATCGGACAAATCCACCACATTGGTGGTTGTATTGTACTTATAATAGTCTAAGGAGATCACAGCCTGTGCGTGGTAAAGACGGCTTAAACTATCAATCTGATAAAATGAGAGTGGTCGTAATGGCTGACCGGAACCTAAGGGATTGAGGGAATTTTGGGCTACATGTACGGAGTCGAAAAAAAGTTGCGATTCAAGTGTTTTGCCCATTGCCTCCACTACACGCTTTCCGAAATCGTCTACGTAGATGGAGTCAATCTGATACGTTCGTCCGGGTGCATTTATAACATGAACCGCAGAGTCCCTCGTAGGGTAGGCATTATCCACTACCACCACCGAAGCAATCTCCACCGGAAATTCTATGCCGGCCGGCTCAAGTACATCGAGATCAATAGTGGAATATGAAATACAGCCCGAAAGGGAGAGCAGCAACATCATTAATCCCGGGAATGTCCATTTAGCAATACACTTCATACAAGAATAAAGAAATTGTTACGTTGCTTTGTTCAAAACAAAAAAAACACCATTGACCCAAATGTTTTGGGCCGTCAGCTGCATTTACATTCTACACATTTCGTGCCATTTAATATTCAGGTCATCACACGAAGTGAAACCCTGAATGAGCGGCGTCAAACTGCCTTCCCTTACATATTCATACCCCCACATACATGAATAACCTGCCCGGTAACATACGAGGAGAGGTCGGATGCTAAATAAAGACAGGTATTGGCCACATCTTCGGGAGTGCCGCCACGGCGCAGGGGAATCTGACTCTCCCACCCTTTTTTAACCTCCTCGGAGAGAGCTCCGGTCATTTCGGTGATGATAAATCCGGGTGCCACCGCATTGCTTCTAATCCCACGCGAGCCCAGCTCCTTGCCTATCGATTTGGTGAAACCAATGAGGCCCGCCTTGGAAGCACTGTAGTTGGCTTGTCCGGCATTTCCGCTAACGCCCACCACGGAGCTCATGTTGATAATAGAGCCGGATCGTTGCTTAAGCATAAATTTTTGAACGCCTTTGGTGAAATTAAAAGCCGATTTAAGATTGACCGTGATTACTGCATCCCACTGCTCCTCGGTCATGCGCATCAAAAGGGTATCTTTGGTGATTCCGGCATTGTTCACCAGAATATCTATCCGGCCAAAATCAGCTGCTATCTGATCCACAATGTTTTGTGTCTCTTCAAACTTGCTTGCATCAGAGGCATAAGCCTTCACCTTTACGCCCAAAGCAGCAATTTCCTTCTCCGTAGCCTGTGCAGCCTCATTATAAAAGAGATCGGTAAAAGCAATGTTACACCCTTCGGCTGCAAAACGAAGTGCAATGGCCTTGCCAATACCACGTGCGGCGCCGGTTACGATGGCTGTTTTTCCTTCTAATAATTTCATTATTATTAAATTAATGATGAATAGATAATGTGAAGCACAAAGGTAAAAAAAATGTTGATTTGAATAAGGTAGGGATACGATGCATCGCGTCTCTACAACAACAACAGTTGCTTTTCGAGAGCCAGCATGGTCTCGGAGGCTTTTCCGGCCAGATAAATATCGGTAACCGAATTGGTGAAATTGCTGGGTTTGGGATTGACTTCAATGACTGTGGCGCCATTTCTTTTGGCCTCATGAGGAACCATAGATGCCGGCATTACTTCGCCCAGGCTGCCGATTATGAGACAAACGTCGGCGTTGCGGGCGGCCTCCAGACTGTTATCGTAGGCAGCCCGGGGAATGGCTTCACCGAAAAAGATAAAACCGGGCTTTACCAGTCCGCCACACAGCGGGCAGCTAACCGGCAATTCATCCAGGTTGGCTTCCGAAGCCGGATAGTGGTGGTGGCACGCCGTGCACTCCATCACCTGGGAGTTGCCGTGGAATTCGTAAACAACATCACATCCCCCCTCCTGGTGAAGGTTATCGATGTTTTGGGTAATTACACTTTTCAGCTTTCCGGAGGCTTCCCACCGGCCGAGCACTTTGTGGGCATCATTGGGTTTGGCTTTTCCAAAAAAATCGTAAAATATCTCTTTTATCACCACCCAGGAATCATAAGGATTGGCAAAAAAATAATCCAGGTCCAAAACTTTTGGATCGTAACGGCTCCATATTCCATCCTCTCCCCGAAATGGGGGAATGCCGCTTTCCACCGAAATACCCGCCCCTGTGAAGGCAATTAAATATTGGGCTTCATTAATTAGTTTAACCGCTTTATTAAATAAGGTATCGTTCATAATTTGAGGTTAATTTTATAGGGGGGTGTGGGTTCTGAGTTCTGAGTTCTGAGTTGTAAGTTGTGGGTTCTGGGTTGTGGGTTGTGAGTTGTGGGTTCTGGGTTGTGAGTTGTGGGTTCTGGGTTGTGAGTTGTGGGTTGTGGGTTGTGAGTTGCGGGTTCATAAACCCCGAACCCTGAACTCCGAACCCTGAACTCCGAACCCTGAACTCCGAACCCTGAACCCTGAACCCTGAACCCTGAACTCCGAACCCCCAACCCCGAACCCCGAACTCAGAACCCTGACCTTACCGAACCCCAGCCTCCTGCATTGCCTTCTGCATGGTGCTGCCTATTTCGGCAGGGGACTCTACCACATAAATGCCCATCTTAGCCATGATTTTCATTTTTGCCAGGGCCGTATCGTCCTTTCCGCCAATAATAGCTCCTGCATGGCCCATTCGCCGTCCCTTGGGGGCTGTTTTACCGGCAATAAATCCCACCACCGGTTTGGTGCCATGCTCCCCTATCCAGAGGGCGGCTTCAGTCTCCATGTTGCCACCAATCTCACCAATCATCACTATGCCGGTGGTATCGTCGTCGTCCATCAACATTTTAACAGCATCCAGGGTGGAGGTGCCAATCACCGGATCGCCCCCAATGCCTATGCAGGTACTTTGCCCCAGTCCCAGTTTGGTAAGTTGATCTACCGCCTCATAGGTAAGGGTACCGGAACGACTCACCACGCCAATGGAACCAGTCTTATGAATAAAACCGGGCATGATACCCACTTTGGCTTTGCCCGGCGAAATAATTCCCGGACAATTGGGCCCAATCAACACGCAATTACGTGCCTGAATGTAGTTCTTCACCCTTATCATGTCGGAGGTAGGAATGCCTTCGGTAATGGCCACGATTACACGAATCCCGGCATTTGCAGCTTCCATTATGGCATCGGCCCCAAAAGCGGGGGGCACAAAAATTACCGAAGTATCGGCACCGGTGGCCTCCACCGCTTCACTCACAGTGTTAAACACAGGCAGCTCCAGATGTGTGCGGCCCCCTTTTCCGGGTGTTACACCAGCTACCACATGGGTTCCGTATTCGATCATCTGACCAGCATGGAAGCTACCCTCGCTGCCTGTAATACCTTGTACGATCACCTTTGACGATTGGTTTACTAATACACTCATAAGAAGAGCTTTAAATTTTATAATTCTGACACAGACAATAATAGTGAAAAAAAAGGATATTCCCTAACCTGGATAAACCAGAAATGACAAATAGAAAAAAACAAATCACAAATGACAAAAAAAGGCACAAAAAAACCTTCCCGTAATTAACATCCGGGAAGGTTTTTTTGTATCCACTTTCACAGAAAGGCTTGATTACTTCTTCAAAGCATCTTTAACCATGTCGTTGCCCACCATTTCTTCATGAAATGTGTAGGAACCCGTTTTGGATGATTTGACCATTTTGATTATTTTGGTATGTCCTTTTCCGGAACCCTTTTGCAATGCTGCAACTGATTTCTTTGCCATGATTCTATAATTTACTTAATTTCACGATGAACAGTATAACGCTTTAATATGGGGTTATACTTTTTGAGCTCCATGCGCTCGGGATGATTCTTGCGATTTTTTACGGTAATGTACCTGGAAGTCCCTGCCATTCCGCTTTCTTTATGTTCGGTACATTCCAGAATTACCTGAATCCGGTTACCTTTACCTTTTTTAGCCATAACAATTAGCCCTCTTTATTATTAATACTTTGAGATATACCCGTTTTTCTTTGCCGACTCCAGGGCAGATTTAACACCTACTTTGTTGATCAGCCTCAATCCTGAGGCCGATAACTTGAGGCTCACCCAGCGGTCCTCCTCAGGCAGATAAAATTTCTTATTGAAAAGATTCGGGTCGAATCTCCTTTTGGTTCTTCTCTTGGAGTGGGATACATTGTTTCCTACCAGAGACTTTTTACCAGTTATTTGACAGATTTTAGACATTTCTCAACCGTTTTTCGATATGTTTTTCAAACAGAGCGCAAAATACAGCATTTTACCTGAAAAAAACAAGTAAAGCAGTAAATAAATCTCCCCTAATTTGCGCTTTTCCCTCAGAGAAACCCTTTCTTCATCATCTGCATCAATTCAATAAGACCGGTCTCCGATGCTCTTATTATGTTTCGATGGCGGTGAGAGCCAAAGTTGTAAACCCGGCTCACCACTTTATCGGCTGATGCCCATGCCATCCAAATGGTGCCCACAGGTTTTTGGTCACTGCCCCCTGCCGGGCCGGCAATACCCGTGGTGGCAATGGCATAATCGGCACCGGTAGCGTGGAGTGCCCCACCGGCCATTTGTTCAGCCACCGCTTGACTCACAGCACCATATCTGTCGATATCCGAAAGCTGAACCCCCAAGAGCCTATGTTTCAACTCATTGGAATAAGCAACCAACCCGCCTTTAAAATAACGGGAAGCGCCGGGAATGGAAGTCACCAGATGGGCCATAAATCCACCTGAACAGCTTTCGGCAAGCGCCAGTGATTTGCCGGTTTGACTGAAGTAACGTGCAAAAATATCGGCAACAGGCAGGTCTTCTTCTCCATATAAATGGTCAGCAATTATCGTATGCAGAACTTCCACCGCCTTTTCAATATCGTTACGAAGCGATGCGGCATCGGGGCCGCTTCCCGTGAGTCTTAGCCGTATGCGACCCGGAGAGGGCAGATAAGCCAGCTTAATAAATGCCGGAAGTTGCGCTTCCCAATCCTCTAACATTTCGGCCAAAACAGCCTCCGGAATATTATAAACCAACAGGGTTTTATGAACAATCACACCCGGCTTAAAACGTTCTTTCAGGCGGGGAATAATATCTTCCTGCATGGCCAGCTTCATCTCGGGTGGAACCCCCGGCATGGAAACCACCACCCCGCCCTCATGGTTGAACCACATAACCGGGGCGGTGCCTATGCGGTTGCGAATAACGGAACAAGCCTCGGGAACCATAGCCTGATTTCGATTAAGGTTGTTGATGTTGCTCACCCTGCCTTTAAGAAACTGCTCAATATCCTGATAAACCTGTGGACTAAAAACCAAAGGGGTATCAAAAAATTTGCAAAGAGCGTGCTTGGTGATATCATCGCGGGTTGGCCCCAGGCCTCCGGTAAGAAGTACTGCTTGTGAACGCTGGGTGGTCTCCTTTAATATGGCCAGTATCTCATCTTCCCGGTCGCTCACCGAGGTGATGCGCACCACCTGAAACCCCGCTGAACTCAGCTGTTGACCCATCCATGCCGAATTGGTATCCACCACCTGGCCAATGAGCAACTCATCGCCTATGGTGACTATTTCTATTTGCATATTGCCGTATTGATCGTAAGAGTTTAAAATACGAATGCAAAATTAAGCCCTTATCTATGATATTTACGTACGAGATGGAAAAATATTCAATAACTGGTCAGAGCCTATTATCCAATGCCTCCAGCCTTTTAAGCAATGGCGGATGTGAATAGTTAAAGAACACAAACCAGGGATGGGGGGTGGGATTGCTAAGCGCGTTGGCCGATATTTTTTTTAGCGCCGATTGTAATGCAGCAGCATGGGCGTGTTCGGCAGCAAAGGCATCGGCCTGATACTCGTGCCGGCGCGAGAGGATGGTCATTCCCATGCCCAGCAGACCACTCACCGGGCTATAGAGTATTCCAAAACCAATTAACCCAATGTGAAAAGTAACCTCATCCATGCCCAACGCCTGGGAAATGGCCGGATAGGATACAAACCAACCCAACAGAAACAGGGTGAAGCCGCTCTGCAAAATGCCAAGAGCCGTGGTTTTAAAAATGTGCCTGAGCCGGTAGTGACCTATCTCATGGGCCAGAACCGCCACAATTTCATCGTTGTCGAGGTCATTAATCAATGTGTCGAACAATATGATGCGTTTATTTTTACCAAATCCGCTAAAAAATGCGTTGGCTTTGGTGGAGCGCCGCGAACCGTCCATCACAAAAATATTATCGAGCTTAAAGCCGGCTCTTTGGCTCATGCTTTCGATGGCAGTGCGCAATGGCCCTTCGGCCAGCGGTGTGAGTTTATTGAACAACGGAAGAATCCAGGTAGTATAAAACTTACTGAACAAAAGCATGAACAACGACAAACCAACCCAGGCCCAGAGCCAAAAAAGTGAACCTGCAACCCGATAAAACCAGAGGATTAATGACAGCAACAAACCACCGATAACTGCTCCCAGCAGTAAGCCTTTTAACTGATCGAGCGCGAAAGTTTTAGGCGTTGTTTTATTAAATCCGAATCTCTCTTCAATTACAAAGGTTCCATACACCCCAAAGGGCAGACTAAACAATAGAGAGGCGATGCCAATGACCGCAAAAAACAGGAGTGGCCTCCACAGCCAGTGCTCAGTCACTTTTACAGCCAAATGATCGACCAGCGCAAAGCCATTGAACCACAGAAAAACCAACAGAACCAACAAACTGATGGTAGAAGTTATCTTTCCAAACCGGTAATTGGCTTTCCGATAGCGCTTCTGTTTTTCAAATTTTTCCTGCGGATAGACATCTGACAGTCTGCCGGGTACTTTATCGGCCCAACTGCGGCGGTTCAATTCACCCAAAAACCAGCCCCACAGGGTGTCGGCTATCAGGAGTATTATAATGATGTAGAATAAGGCGGTATGCATGGTTGGAGGGAAATTGAGTAGAGACGCACGGATCGTGCGTCTCTACTCATATCTTTCTTTTCTAACAGATTCAACTTCTTCGGTAATCTCATCGAAAGTTATCTTGTCTGTTTTGGTAGATTCAACGAGTTTCTCAAATCGTTGAGGGAACAAGGATTTTTTCAATTCATTGTAAATCTCAAGTCTGTCTTTCTCATCCAGTTTTCTGATGGATTTCAAAAACTGCTTTTTATCAAGTCTCATTTCAATACTTTCCTTTTCCTGGCC
>JACDJA010000626.1_pt1 | contig 38446 bp, 42 predicted proteins | sample 7449241 | NCBI WGS metagenome assembly JACDJA01 (sample SAMN14253289, study PRJNA609438) | sludge metagenome | isolation source: initial anaerobic sludge | collected 2018-12-20 | reverse complement strand
ATGAACGGTAATTTCAAGGGCATCCTTCGACAGGCTCAGGATGAACGGTAATTTCAAGGGCATCCTTCGACAGGCTCAGGATGAACGGTAATTTCAAGGGCATCCTTCGACAGGCTCAGGATGAACGGTAATTTCAAGGACATCCTCCGACAGGATGAACGGTGAGTTTTGGATCAGGCGGAAAATCAGCTACAGACAAGCAGGGTGGTGAAAGGATCTCTTCCCCGCTTCAACCGGACACGCTTTTCGTACCCACGCGGATGCTTACAGGACACCGGATGGTTCCACTCCGCTATCTTCATTGTCATCTTCCCCGGCCTGATCAATGCGTGGGAGTCGCAGGAAGCTGATCAGGGTAAGGACGCCCATCAGGGCGATGGAGAATGCCATGGAGCGCGGTGAGCCATCGTGATAATGCCCTACCAGGACACCGACGCCGGCAGCGATCGACATCTGGATAAAACCAAGCAGGGCAGAGGCCGTTCCGGCCATGTGGGGAAAGGGTGCCAGGGCGCCCGCCATTGACTGCGGCATGACAATGCCCACACCCAGCATGTAGAGCATCTGTGGCAGCACGATTGCGGCCACATGGTGTACCTCCGCCAGGGCGAGGAGTAGCATGCTCACCCCCCCTATGGCCGCAACAAAGGAGCCGTAGCCCACCAGTCGGTTGATCCCGGCACGACGGGCCAGCCGTCCCCCGATCAGTGTCCCGGTCATGAACCCGGCCACTACCAGGGCGAAGAAGAGGCCAAACTGCTCCTCCTTGAAGCCAAGGAAATCGATAATCACGAAGGGCGCACCGGAAAGAAAAGAAAACAGCCCGGCAAACACAAAACTGCAGGTCAGGGTGTACCAGCGCCAGGTGGGATGCTTGAGTAGGATGCCGTAGTTTTTCAACAGATTGCCGACGGTCATGATGTGATGACTGCCTGGCGGAGCGGTCTCCGGAATGCGTGACCCGAGTAGGATTACCCCGATCACGCCGTAGGCGGCGAGAAACAGAAAGATCGACTGCCAGCCAAACCAGACCGTCATGTAGCCGCCGATAATGGGGGCTGCCGCGGGTGCCACCGCCATCGCCGTTCCCATATAGGAGAGCAGCCGGGCGGAATCTCGCGGGCCATGAATATCCCTGACCATGGCGCGCCCCAGCACCGGCCCGGCGCTCCCGCCAATGGCCTGTAGCAACCGCAGAAATGAGAACGAGGTGATCGACTCGGCAAAGGCGATAGCCAGGCTGCTCAACAGAAACAGCAGCAGACCCGCGATCAGCACCGGTTTCCTGCCGAAGCGGTCGGACAGAGGACCGTAAATCAGCTGGGCCAGGGCAAAACCGATCAGAAAAATGCTCAGGGTGTGCTGAACCTGATTGATGTCGGCATTGAAACTCTCCATCAATACAGGGAAGGCCGGCAGATACATGTCGGTGGAGAGCGGGCCGACAGCTACAAGGGAGGCAATGATGGCTGTGGCAAAGAGTGATTTAGGCGAGATCATGCAACATTCTTACCCTGATTTACTTTGTAGCGCAATGGTTTCATATGAAACAAATAAACTTTTTTCTGTTGTGGGTTATGGCTCGGGAGAAAAAGTTTTCGGGTTTCCGGTTTTTACGACAATCCTGGTCACGGTCAAACTCAGGGTGTCGTCAAGGCGTCGAGGGTGGATAAGACGGTAGGCGCATCCTCCTGTTGTCGTTCAGATAAGTAGCCGCAAAAATAAAAAATCCGTAAGGCAGCGGGAGCGACTTCAGCCGCGAAGGGCTGCTTCAATTGCGCACAGGTTGCAGTTAAAGCGGCCTCTGCAAAGGCACCGTCGTTTCCACGGTCGAGATGACCGTGCCGTTACTCACCCGGGTTTCCAGTTTGTCACCGGTCTTGACCTGACTGGTATCCCGTAGCACGTTTCGTTCCGGTAGCAGTCGGGTAATGGAGTAGCCGCGCTGCAGGGTAGCGAGGGGGCTGAGTGTGTCGAGCTTGCCGATGATTGCCCCGAGGTCCTGGCGTTTGTCTCGCAGGCTGGAGTCCATCGCCAGACCCAGGCGCCGGCCGAAACCATTGCACAACTCCCGCTGCCGGCTAAGCCGATGGGTTGGTGTGGCGGCGCGCAGCCGGCTCTCCAGCAGCCGGGCCTCTCCCCGGTGTCGCTCCATCCGGTTCCTGATGTTGCGGATAAGCTGCAGTCCCAGTTCGTCCAGGTACTGTTGCCGCTGCTGCAGCCGGATCCCAGGATGGGCCCGCTCGAGTCGTTTGGCAACGGCCTGCAGGGTCTGTTTGGAGCCGGCGATGTGCCCCAGAGTTTTCAGTCCAATTCTGCGTTGCAGCCCATTTACCCGGTCCAGAATCTCCTGCCTGTCCGGCGTTGCCAGCTCGGCCGCCACCGAGGGGGTGGGGGCGCGCCGGTCAGCCACAAAATCGGTGATGGTGAAATCCACTTCGTGACCGACTGCCGAGATCAGGGGAATGGTCAGTCCGTGAATGGTCCGGGCGACCGTTTCATCGTTGAATGCCATCAGGTCTTCAAGCGATCCGCCGCCCCGTGTCAGTATCAAGAGATCACAATCCTGCCGCTGCTGCGCCAGTTGTAGCGCCTGGATGATCGAGCGCGGGGCCTCTTCTCCCTGTACCACGACCGGATAGATCAGCACCGGCACGGTGGGCAGGCGCCGTTGCAATACGCTCAGGACATCTCGGATGGCGGCTCCGCTGGGAGAGGTGATGAGGCCGATCCGTTTGGGCAGCAGCGGCAGGTTTTTTTTCTGTGCAGTGTCGAACAGGCCCTCCTGCTGCAGCTTCAATTTCAGCGCATCGAACGCCTGTTGCAGATCACCGGCGCCGGCCGGCTCCATGTGTTCCGCCACCAGTTGGAATTCACCGCGTCCCTCGTACAGTCCGACTCGGGCACGGATCAGCACCTTGAGGCCGTTTTCCGGCTGGAAGCGCAGCAGTTGCCGTTTCATCCGGAACATGGCGCAGCGTACCTGGGCCTGGGGGTCCTTGAGGGTGAAATAGATATGACCGGAGGCGGGGCGGGCCAGGTTGGAGATCTCGCCTTCCACCCAGAGCAGCGGAAAGCTCCCCTCCAGTACCGCCCGGACCTCGCTGTTGAGGCGGGAGACGCTGTAGATGTCCCGCGGGAAGAGGGCTTCGGAATCGCTGGAGGACATAAATAACGGCTGCTTGGGTCAGGATGGTCTATAAATAAATGCTAATTTGAGTTTACCTTGATTCGTCAAGATTTTATAATACTCTGTTTAGCGAAAAACCTTTCACTTGGGAACCGATTATGCGCCTTGTCCAGGAAGCCCTTACCTTTGATGATGTTCTGCTCCTGCCGGCCCACTCCTCTGTACTGCCCAAGGATGTGGACCTAAGCACTCAGTTCACCCGCGAAATCCGACTCAATATTCCTCTGGTTTCCGCGGCCATGGACACCGTGACCGAATCCCGCCTGGCCATCTCGATGGCGCTGGAGGGGGGGATCGGCATCATGCATAAAAATATGACCGCCGAACAGCAGGCGGCCGAGGTCCGCGCGGTCAAACGCTACGAGAGTGGCGTCATCATCGACCCGATCACCGTCGGACCGGACATGACGGTGGGTGAACTGGTCAAGATCACCCAGGCGAACAAGATCTCCGGGGTGCCGGTGGTCGAGGGTGAAGACCTGGTGGGTATCATCACCAACCGTGACGTGCGTTTCGAGACCCGCATGAATGAGCCGGTCTCCGCCATCATGACCCCGAAAGAGCGCCTGATTACCGTCAAGGAGGGTGCCGACCGGGATGAGGTGATGTCCAAGCTGCGGGCCAACCGTATTGAAAAGATTCTGCTGGTGAATGATGCGTTTCAGCTGCGCGGCATGATCACTGTAAAGGATATCCAGAAGGCCAAGGATTATCCCTTCGCCTGCCGCGATGATCAGGAGCGGTTGCGGGTGGGCGCCGCTGTCGGTGTCGGGGAAGGCACCGAGGAGCGGGTGGATGCGCTGGTCCGGGCCGGGGTTGACGTGATCGTGGTGGACACCGCCCACGGCCACTCCCAGGGCGTGCTTAATCGCGTCGCCTGGGTCAAGAAACACTATCCACAGGTGCAGGTGATCGGTGGCAATATCGCCACTGCTTCGGCTGCGCGGGCCCTGGTCGAGGCGGGGGCCGATGCGGTCAAGGTCGGCATCGGCCCCGGTTCCATCTGCACCACCCGCATTGTCGCTGGTGTCGGGGTTCCCCAGATCACGGCTGTCGCCAACGTGGCGGAGGCACTGGAGGGCACTGGCATACCGCTGATCGCCGACGGTGGTCTGCGCTATTCGGGGGATATCGCCAAGGTACTGGTGGCCGGCGCTTACAGCGTGATGGTCGGTGGACTGCTGGCCGGTACCGAAGAGGCGCCGGGCGAGGTTGAAATCTATCAGGGACGCTCCTACAAGGCCTATCGCGGCATGGGAAGCCTGGGGGCGATGCAGGCGCGCAACGGCTCCAGTGACCGTTATTTCCAGGAGGACACAAAAGATTCCGACAAGCTGGTGCCTGAAGGTATCGAGGGGCGCGTTCCCTATAAAGGGCCGTTGGTTAATGTGATTACCCAGCTGACCGGTGGCGTGCGTGCCAGCATGGGTTACACCGGCTGCGCTACCATTGACGAGATGCGTACCAAGCCGGAGTTTGTCCGGGTGACCAACGCCGGCATGCGCGAGTCCCATGTGCATGATGTGGCGATCACCAAGGAAGCGCCGAATTATCGCCAGAGCTGAGCATCGCTCAAAATGTTCTGGAAGCCGCAGACCGGTGGTGAGGCTTTACCACCCATCTGCGGTTGTTTCGTTTCAGCATATTGGAATTTGGAATAGAGATTATGACGCATCAGGATATCCACGCTCACCGCATCCTCATTCTTGATTTCGGTTCCCAGTACACCCAGTTGATTGCCCGGCGGGTGCGCGAGGCCGGCGTCTATTGCGAGATCTGGCCCTATGACAACTGTGAAGAGGCGATCCGGGAGCAGAACCCCGCCGGCATCATCCTCTCGGGCGGTCCGGAGTCGGTAACGGCCGAGGATACCCCGCGGGCGCCGGCCCTGGTGTTTGAGCTGGGGGTGCCGGTGCTGGGCATCTGTTATGGCATGCAGACCATGGCGGCACAGCTGGGCGGCAAGGTGGCCGGCTCCGATGCCCATGAATATGGCTACGCCCAGGTGCGGGCCCGCGGACACTCCCGGCTGTTGCGGGATATCGAGGATCACACCACCGCGGAGGGCTACGGCCTGCTGGATGTCTGGATGAGTCATGGCGACCGGGTGGAGACCCTGCCGGAAGGTTTCATGGTGATCGCCGAGACCGACAACGCCCCGCTGGCCGGCATGGCCGACGAGGCGCGCGGCTTCTACGGCATCCAGTTCCATCCCGAAGTGACCCATACCCGCCAGGGCGGGCGCATCCTGGAGCGCTTCCTGTTCGAAATCTGCCTCTGTGAGGCGCTGTGGAATCCAGCCAGTATTATTCAGGACAGTATCGAGCAGGTCCGTGAGACGGTGGGTAGCGAGGGCAAGGTACTGCTGGGCCTCTCCGGCGGAGTCGACTCCTCGGTGGTGGCGGCCATGCTGCACAAGGCGATTGGCGATCGTCTCACCTGCATCTTTGTCGATAACGGCCTGCTGCGGCTGCATGAAGGTGACCAGGTGATGGCCACTTTCGCCCAGCACATGGGCGTCAAGGTGATCCGTGTGGATGCCGAAGCCCGTTTCCTGGATGCCCTGGCCGGTGAGAGTGATCCGGAAAAGAAGCGCAAGATCATCGGCAACCTGTTTATCGACATCTTTGAGGAAGAGGCGGCCAAGATTGACGGCGTCGCCTATCTCGCCCAGGGCACCATCTATCCTGACGTGATCGAATCGGCCGGCGCCAAATCCGGCAAGGCCCACGTCATCAAGTCCCACCACAATGTGGGCGGCCTGCCCGATTACATGAAGCTGCAGCTGGTGGAGCCGCTGCGTGAGCTGTTCAAGGACGAGGTGCGCAAGATCGGTGTCGAGCTGGGCCTGCCTTCCGAGATGGTCTATCGGCATCCGTTCCCGGGGCCTGGTCTGGGGGTGCGCATCCTGGGCGAGGTGAAGAAGTCCTATGCCGACCTGCTGCGTCAGGCCGATCATATCTTCATTCAGGAGCTGCGCAATCACGATCTCTATGATCAGGTGAGCCAGGCATTTGCCGTGTTCCTGCCGGTGAGATCGGTCGGCGTAGTCGGTGATGCACGGCGCTATGAGTACGTAGTGTCGTTACGTGCCGTCGAGACGGTGGATTTCATGACGGCACGGTTTGCCCATCTACCGTTTGAATTTCTGGAAGTGGTCTCCCGGCGCATCATCAACGAGGTTACTGGAATCTCCCGCGTCGCCTACGACATCTCCAGCAAGCCACCGGCGACTATTGAGTGGGAGTAGGCCAGATCTGGCATTGGCTGGCACCTCCTGGCATCAAGTCACTGTAAACTTACAAAACCAATAACTTATCTTCATTTCTGTCTGGCACCTCCTGGCACTGGCAGGCATCGGTAAGCAGTTATTGCCATTTTTCAATGGTATGGATCATGGTATTGATCCGCTCAATTTCAGCAGGACTATCAAATACCATGCTGTGTGTGTCGAGGCGTTCATGGTATTCGTGATCAGGCGCGCGCTACGCCGGGTTGGGCGACTGTAGGGCCATGAGCTCTCACCCTAGCCCCAGACCACATCCATACACCCTTTGTGCGACAAGTGATCAACTAACAATATGTTAATGTGTCGATTGGGCAGACCTATTGAATGGCATAAATAATTGCATTATAGTGCAACTATGCAAATAGTGATAATTCAACCTGAAACCCTGTTCCAGGCCCTGGCCGACGAGACCCGGCTGCGCCTCGTCCGCCTGCTGGCGACAACGGGGGAAGAGGCCTGTCTGTGCGAGTTGGTCGATAGCCTCCAGGAACCGGCCTACAAACTCTCGCGCCACCTGAAGATCCTGCGCCAGTCTGGCTTGTTGTCGGCCCAGAAGGATGGGCGCTGGGTCTATCATCGTCTGGTAACCAAACCCATCTATATAAAGAAGCTGGCAGCGACCGTTTGTGCGCTGCCGGACCAGGAGCAGGTCTTTCAGGCCGATCTCGCGCGCTTCGAGGAACGCATGTGCCTGCGCGAAGGTGGGCGTTGCCGGGTTGGCATCTTGTCTGATGATTTGAAGGCGGAGGCCCGATAATGGCCTGCCCGAGTTGTGCCGCCGTTGCAGCCGGGGAGGCGATGCCGCCGCCCTGGCGCAATCCTCAGGTGGTGACTTCGGCAATCTCCGGCCTGTTGCTGGTGATCGGCTTTTCCGGCGGCAAGCTGGGACTGCCGCCGTTGCCGGAAACCGGTCTGTATCTCCTTGCCGTCATCATCGGCGGCTGGTATTTCGGCCGCGAGGCCTTCGAGGAACTGGTCAGGGAACGGGAGATCGGCATCGAGCTGCTGATGAGCCTTGCGGCCATCGTCGCCGGTCTCATGGGCCAGTGGGCCGAGGCCGCTATGCTGGTATTTCTCTATTCCATCTCCGAGGCGGCCGAAGGCTACACGGAGGAGCGCACCCGCCACGCCATTCGTGCGCTGATGGACCTGGCTCCCAAGACCGCCCTGGTGGTGCGCGATGGCAAGGAGACGCGCATTCCTGTGGAAGAACTGGTCGTCGGGGATGTGTTTATTGTCCATCCCGGTGAGGCGGTGGCCACTGACGGTGAGATCATCGACGGCCGCTCCAGCCTCAACCAGGCCCCGGTCACCGGCGAATCGGTGCCAGTGGAAAAAGCGGTGGGCGATACCGTGTTTGCCGCCACGCTCAACGGCGAGGGCGCGGTCAGCGTCCGGGTCACCAAGACCACGGCCGACAACACGCTGGCGCGTATCATCCAACTGGTGGAAGAGGCCCAGGCCAGCAAGGGCCGCAGCCAACGCTTTATCGAGCGTTTCGGCAAACGTTATAGCCCGGCGGTACTCGGCGTCGGCGTCCTGTTGGCGTTGGTGCCGGGTCTGCTTGGCCTGGGTTGGGAAGAATGGTTGACCCGCGCCACGGTATTCATTGTTGCCGCCGCGCCCTGTGCCCTGGTGATCTCCATCCCCATCACCCTGGTGGCGGCCATCGGTACCGCAGGCCGCCAGGGTATCCTGGTCAAGGGCGGCGTGCACCTGGAGAACCTGGCCCGGGTTCGTGTTGTGGCCCTGGACAAGACCGGTACCCTGACACTGGGCAAGCCGCGAGTCACGGAAATCGTGCCGTTGGACGGCGGTACTGAAGCAGGCGTGCTCAGCATTGCCGCGGCACTCGAAGCGCGCTCTCAGCACCCGCTGGCGCGCGCCGTGCTGGACCATGCCACGGAACAGGGCATCGAGGCCCTGCCTGCTGAAGACTTTCAGTCGCTGACTGGCGCCGGCGCCACGGGGCGGATAAAGGGCGAGCAATATTTCATCGGCAGTCCGGCGCTGTTTGCCGAAAAACAGGTGGCATTGACCGAGGCTGGGGCACGCATCGAAGCCTTGCAGGTGGCCGGCAACACCGTTGTCGTCATCGGCACGGAACAGGCGGCACGTGGCCTCATCGCCATCGCCGATCCGTTGCGGCCGGAAGCGGTGGAGGCCATTGCCGGCCTGAAACGCGCCGGGATTCATAAAGTCATCATGTTAACGGGCGACAATCCGCGCACCGCACAGGCCATCGCCGCCCAGGCCGGCATCGACGAAGTGTTCGCCGAACTCAAACCCGAAGACAAGACGCGCAAAGTGAAAGCGCTGGACCAGCAATACGGCCGCGTAGCCATGGTGGGTGACGGCGTCAACGACGCCCCGGCCCTAGCCGCCGCCCACGTCGGTATCGCCATGGGCGCAGCCGGAACCGACGTGGCGCTGGAAACTGCAGACGTGGCCTTGATGGCCGATGATCTCTCCAGATTGCCGTACCTGATCCGTTTCAGCCGCCGCAACTGGAGAGTGATCCGCCAGAATCTGGCCCTGTCAGTGGTCGTGATCGGCGCTCTGATCGTCGGCGCCGTCAGCGGGGTGTTTTCGCTGCCTATCGCCGTGCTCGCCCATGAGGTCAGTGAATTCGTGGTCATCGCCAGCGGTTTGCGGATGTTGAGGGCCTGATGATTCGGTTTATCGCACAACTACTAATCATCTCGTTATTCACGCTGAACATCGCGTAGGCGGTGGAAGAGTGCGCCCTCACCGATTCCGGGCAAGTGAACGGCATTTTTTTCCTGTCGACGATCAATCCCCGGATACTCCGAATGCCGGTCTCGACTGCGATGACTGGTGTCATGCCTGGGTAAGTCCCGTTGCACTGACAAGAAATATTGTCCCCGATGTCTTTATCCCCACCATCATCAGCGGCGGTGGCACCTACACACTTTCCTATTCCTCCCTACCGATACCCCCCGTACCCTCCTCCTATCGCCTGATCCCGTACGATACGCGCGCGCCTTGGCGTGACGCGTCCGAAACCACCGTCCGGTTATCACCGGTCGGCTGATCGTTATCCTGAACTGATCAGCTCGCGCCTTGCAAGCCAATCCGATCACTAAGTGGAGGAAAGGGCAATGAACCGAATAGTTGTTTTATGGACTCTTTCCCAGATCGAGTGGGTAGTGGAGGATTTGAAGTAGTGATGCCGACAGACAAGCTACACCGTAAGAGAATCAGGTGGTTTAAGTGAAAGACAAACCGTGACAGGAGACAGGTATGTATGACCACGATTTTTTCCCTTTTTTCGGTATACCCTATGGGCTGGGATGGATTTTTATGACCCTCTTCTGGGTTCTGGTAATTGCCGGTGCCATCGCCATCGTGCGCTGGCTTGCCAGAGGAGCATCAAGACGGGAGCAGAATATGTCCACCGATCCAGCGCACAAAACAGCGGCGGATATCCTGCGTGAGTGTTATGCATGCGGAGAGATCGACAGGGAGGAGTTCCTGCAGCGCCTCGAGGATCTGAAAACCAACAATACATGAGAAGTTACTGGATGCGGCTAATTCACTTGGGTTTTGGGAAGCTTGTAAAAACGACGGTTAACCGCCCGAGGCCATGTCGGACTGGCTGCGCCTGGGCACGTAGCTTTCGCCTCTGCGCCATTACATCGACACCGCCCACGGGATCCTGCTCAAGGGGGCGGGTATGGATCTGCTCCGGGATTCCATCTTGTCGCTCGCACTGCTCGGGGCTGCTATTTTTGCACTTGGGGTAGCGTAACGTTCGCTGGCAGTTATTTCTTACTCGTTGCCCTATACACCCTGTCACTGTAGGCGCTGGACTATATCCGCACTCCCCCTGGACGTCAGAGTGCAGCCGCATTCCTGACGTCCCCTGCGGGTCATCTTCGTGCAAGAAACCTTTATCGTGGCGGTCGCCGCAACCATGGTCGGCTACGGCATTATGTCCCCGATCATGACCGCGACACTCCTGGCAATGCGCACCCAGGGGCATAGCTTTTCCAGCACCGCCTTCATCATCGAGTGGCATGTGCTCGGCATGTTTGTCCCCTCGTTTTTCACATGTCCCCTGATCCGCTGCATGGGCATAATCAACGTTTTGCTTTCTGGTGTGCTGCTGTATGCCTTAAGCATCGCCATCAATTTCAGCGGGGTTAGCGAAACACACTTTTAGGTGGCGCTGCTCCTGGTCCATCGTAACCAGGTGGCGGATATTGTGCATATCTTGAGTAACTCTGGCTTATGTAACCTGTCTGTTGTTGATGTAACGGATACACTACAGGCGCTCGAAGGCCAGAAATAAGGCTTATCGCTCGAACTGGGCCAGGAGATGATTACCGAGATCAAACTGGAACTGGTGTGCGTGGACGAGCGCCACGATGCGGCAGTACCACGGATCCGTGACAATGCCCGTACCGGCCAGGCTCTGGCTGGTTGGGTATACGCCAACGACAATCCATGCCGGTTGTCCAGTCGAAGGTGACTAGCGGTAAAGGACACGGTATAAATTGATTATGGGACACGATCACCAGCATCATGACATTGACAAACTGGGGGACCGGCGCCTAGGTATTGCCATTGCCATCAATATGCTGTTAACGCTGGCCCAGGTGATCGGCGGCATTGTCTCTGGCAGTCTGTCGTTGATCGCCGATGCCCTGCATAATTTTAGTGATGCCGCATCACTGTTGATTGCCTGGATGGCGCGCAGGATCAGTCGCAGGCCGGCCGATCACTTCAAGACCTTTGGCTACAAGCGGGCCGAGGTTATCGCCGCGTTGATCAATCTCGTTACCCTGGTGATTGTCGGGCTTTACTTGATCTATGAGGCCATGTGGAGGTTTATTGAGCCGCAGGTCATCGAAGGCTGGACGGTGGTGATCGTGGCCAGTATTGCATTGGTGATCGATATGGCGACGGCAGTACTAACCTACACCATGTCCAGACACAGCATGAATATCCGTGCGGCGTTTCTGCACAACGTATCGGACGCACTGGCTTCGGTGGGCGTGGTTGTCGCCGGTAGCTTGATTTTGCTTTATGGCTGGTACTGGACGGATACGGTGTTGACGCTACTCATTGCCGGTTATGTGCTTTATCAGGCGGCGACAATGCTGCCAAAGACGATTCATATCCTGATGCAGGGCACACCGGAAAATATCTCCATTGATGCGGTGGTCAATGCGATGGCGTGTGTGGACGGTGTCTCGAACGTGCATCATGTTCACATCTGGCAACTTGACGAACATATAAACGCCCTAGAGGCTCATGTGGTGATCGACGATTTCGGTGATACGGAAGCAATTAAAGCTGCGCTTAAGGCCGAGTTGGAGCGGCAGTTCGACATCGGACATTCTACGCTGGAGTTTGAAATCTCGCGATGTGACAAGGTTTGTTGTTAATGTTTTAAGGTTGGGTTGGCCTTGAGTAGATGAAGGTAATGCGGTCACTGAACCCGGCTAATGGAGAAACATGATGACGGATTGGGGGAGTACCGGATGATGCCATTTAACCTCCCTGAAAATTCCAGGTTAACTTGGGCATTGCAAAAGGTAACGCGAATGCTACCTTAGGGGCGAATGACAGAGGTTAGAGAGTGCCTCGATGCGCAGGGAAACAGCCCTTATGTTATCGCCGGGGATGCAATGATGGCTCTGACGAGAGATTCTAAGGACACCATACAGGCCGCGCCCAACGGGACCCGGCGTTTCGCAAAGCCCTGCTGCAAGAAGGGGTCGAATGTCTGCTTGCTGGTGGCGTCGATACCGGCAAGGCAGTGCTGCGCGACTATATCAACGCGACGATAGGGTTCGAAGAACTGTCCCTAGTTTTCGAGAAGTCGAGCAAGAGTCTCATGCGCATGTTCGGTCCGAAAAGGAACCCCCTGGCGAGTAACCTGTTTGCGGTGAATAGTTATCTACAGGTCCAGGAGGGCATTCACCTGGAAGTTAAAGCACGGAAGGCAGCCTAAGGTGCTGTGTGGCAGCTTTTTTCGGTAATTTTTAGTGGCTATTAGCAACAATTTCTGAACATGGTATTTTTCATGGTATTACCGTTTAGTAGGAAAATAAGCCATTGAATATAAAAGATAAAAATAGCTTATTTACAATTGAGTGGGAGTGACAGAAATTTTTAACATATTGATTTATAACAATTAAATCAACCCAATTGATAATATAATCTGCATCATCAATGGTATTTTTCATGGTATTTATTACGGGTGGCAATGTAGAAGGTATCGATACCATGAAAGGAAAATTGATGCTGGCATGGTATCGGAACGCATGAACTACACGTGCTCTGGAGCAATCCGAAACCTGCAATTCCAACAAAGTGTTTCAGAAGAACAGTACTGTTTTTCTGAAATTACTGACAGAGTCGTGACTCCATAACTTACTGAAAATGCAGTTATTATTGTAGTTCTCCTTTTGGAGAAGGCTGGGCCTCCCCGCGATGCCTGTGTCTATACTCTCTACGTTTGTTGCTTGCAAAAAGTAACTAAGTACGTTACAGTTTCCCATCAAGAAGGTGATTGCCATTGATTCAAAGTTTTCGGGACCGCTGGCTCAGGGATTTTTATCTGGAAGATAAAACCAGCAAGAAGATACCCGCTGAGATCGAAGACCGACTGTTCCGAAAGCTGCAGTTAATTGATGACGCGACCTGTGATCTCGACCTACGGTCGCCTCCGAGCAATCATTTTGAAAAGTTGAGAGGGAATCTGGCTGGGAAGCATTCGATCCGCGTTAACAAGCAATGGCGATTGGTGTTTACCTGGTCGGGTGAACGTGGTGAGGCCCAGGACATCTATCTGGATAACCACGATTATCGGTGAGGCAGGCTATGAATATCACAAAACGACATCCCGTCAGTGTCGGTGAGATGATTACTGAGGAGTTTCTCGTGCCCATGGCACTGACGCAGGGACAACTGGCAGAAGCGATGGGAGTCAGTCGAAAAACCGTGAATGAGTTGTGTACCAATCGCCGTGCAATCACAGCTGATACCGCACTGATGCTGGCTACTGTATTTGGGAATTCAGCTGATTTTTGGTTGAATCTTCAGCAGCGCAACGAGCTGTGGAAAGCGCTTAATACACCTAAGCGGCGAGCACGGATCGAGAAGGCCAAACCGATTGCTGCCTGAATGCGTGGGTAATGGCTCGTAGCGTGCACAAGTGGAACTTCCCAACACGATTCCGGGCTGGAGCTTATAGCTGGAAGGCGTCAAGGCTGGCATGCCAGCGTCTTCGCGAAGCTGTCTCCGAGATCAAGAAGGTTGCAAAGAAAGATCCGCTCATTGGCGCAGAGGGTGCGGTCCGTCTGATGGAAAAGATCTGGCCGGCGCTGGAACACGTGGATAGCTCCAGTGGTGCGCTGGGGTCGGCGGTCAACAAGACACTGAGTGATTTGATACCGATCCTCGTCAACGCGCCTGCAGATGAGAAGATCCGTAATGCTTGGCTAGATCGCCTCTGGCAGGCCATGGCGGATGATGGCGTTGACTACCTCAGTTCAGTAGGTGACCGATGGGGTGAGATCTGTGGCTCGATAGGAGTCGCCGGACGATGGGGTGATGATCTGATTTCTACGTTGCGGTCCTGTTGGACGGATCAGAATCCAGGTAATTATTTCCACGGCGCAACGGCGTGTCTATCATGCCTGCTGACGACAGGTCGCTACGAAGAGTTGCTCGATTTGTTGGAACTGCCGCGATATCCGTCCTGGCATTACCGTCGCTATGGTGTAGAAGCACTCCTGTCCATGGGTAGGAAGGCGGAGGCGGTCCAGTATGCGGAAGCCTCGCGGGGACTGAACGAGCCTGATTCCGTGATCGACCAGACCTGCGAGCAGATCCTGATTTCATCCGGCCTGTATGAGGAGGCCTACCGTCGCTACGGATTAGGTGCTGCGGTTGGTAATTCCTATATCGCCCGGTTTCGCTCAGTTGCAAAACGCTATCCAATGAAGGACAAGTCGCAGATCCTGTCAGATCTCATCGCCACAACGCCAGGTGAAGACGGGAAGTGGTTTGCGACGGCCAAGGAACTCGAACTTTATGATCTGGCATTGGAACTGGCCAATCGGAGTCCCTGTGATCCAAAAACGCTGACTAGAGCGGCCAGGGATTATCTTGAACCGGAACCGGCATTCGCTCTCGGATCCGCAATAGCCGCCCTTCGCTGGTTGAGTGAAGGGTGGGGCTACGAGGTGACCAGCGTTGATGTGGCGGAGGCTTATGACCGCGCGATGGATGCTGCGGCCAGGTTGAATCGGGTTGACGATGTGATCAAACGGATTCGGAAACTCGTTGAGGCGAGTGACAATGCCTCGGTACGGTTTGTTCGGGAGGCCGTGCAGGGACGCATGCATGCATCTGTTTAAAGTCGCTCTATTACCTGCAGAAGCAGGGAGGGGTATCCATTTGGAAGTCAAAGCCCGGAAGGCTGCCTAAGGTGCTGTGTATCAGTGTTCAATCTGCAATTCTTTTCGAGCATTTTGAAGGATTTTCTGAGCATGGTATTTTTCATGGTATTACCGTTTAGTAGGAAAATAAGCCATTGAATATAAAAGATAAAAATAGCTTATTTACAATAGAGTAGGAGTAGGCCAGATCAGGCATTGACTGGCACTGACAGGCATCAAGCATCAGCAAGCTCATATAATCAATAACATAGCCTCACTACTGTCTGGCAACATCTGGCACTGGCAGGCATCGGCAAGCAGTTATTACCATTTTTCAATGGTATAGATCATGGTATCGCCGCACTCGATAGAAGCGCGGTTAGCCGATACCATGCTGTGTGTGTTGCGCTGTTCATGGTATTCACAACCCAGCGCTTCTTGTCCTAAGCCGGACATGCAATAATATATAAAACTTGATATAAATATAAGACTTTGTATAATGACGTTTATGAAAGACGTGCGCTTTGTAGGCGGCTCATTGGACGATCTCAAGCAATTCCCGGCAGGCGCACGCCGGGAAGCGGGTTTTGAGCTCAGTAATGTTCAGGCCGGGTTGCAGCCAAGCGACTGGAAGCCAATGAATACCGTTGGTGCAGGGGCAGTTGAAATCCGGATCAAGGATAAGGACGGTATTTACCGCGTGATCTATGTCGCTCGATTCGAAGAGGCAGTTTATGTATTGCATGCATTTCAAAAGAAGACGCAGAAAACACGCAAGGCGGATATAGAACTGGCGAAAGCCAGGTACAAGGTGTTGGCAGAGCAGAGGAAACAGCAATGACGATTTCAAAAGGTTACCGCAATGTATTTGAGGCGCTGGAGGATGACCCGGCGATGGCGCAGAACCTGAAAATTCGTTCAGAGTTGATGATTACACTGCGTCAGTATATCGAGGATGCAGGACTCGGTCAGAAAGAAGCTGCAGCGGTGTTTGGTGTTTACCAGCCGAGAATCAGTGATCTGATGCGCGGCAAGATTGACAAGTTTACGATCGACAAACTGGTCAATATGCTGGCTCGGATTGGAAAAACCGTGAAGATGAAGGCTGCGTAAATGTACCTGAAACGGTAAGGATGTGATGCCGATTGTGAAAAAATTCCCTCGATTAGCAGCAATTTCTGAGCATGGTATTTTTCATGGTATTACGATTTAGCAGGAAAATAAGCCATTGAATATAAAAGACAAAAAAGGCTTATTTACAATAGAGTGGGAGTAGGCCAGATCAGGCATTGACTGGCACTGACAGGCATCGGCAAGCAGTTATTACCATTTTTCGATGGTATAGATCATGGTATCGCCGCACCCGGTTTCTGCGCGCTGCGTCAATACCAATACCATGTCAGGTCTGTTGAGCTTTTCATGGTATCGGCGATTCTACTTGAATAATGTATTAGTCATGTTACATTAAGTGTGTTTAATGATATGTGAATAAAACATTATGCCAAAACCATATATGCCATCCTCCGCCGTCAGGCGAGTATTGCGAAAACTGGGTACCGATCTCCGCGAAGCCCGGCAGCGACGCCGTTTGACCATGGCTGTGGTGGCAGAGCGCGCCTTTACCAGCCGGGCCACCCTGCAGCGGGTCGAGGCGGGAGATCCGGGTGTAAGTATGGGGATTTATGCTGCTGTGTTGCAGTCGCTGGGCTTGCTGGACAGGCTGGATCAGCTCGCCGATCCTGCCCATGATGAAATCGGGCGTTCGCTCGCTTCCGGGGAACTGCCCCAGCGTGTGCGTATGTTGACGAAGCGCAGGAAGTAATCGGATGACTGACGTTGAGATCCATATTGATCTGGAAGGGCAGGTACGTCCACTGGGGATACTTCACCGGCAGGCATCTCGCCGTGGAGAAACCGTTACCTTTGAATATGATGAGGCCTGGCTTGGAGATGCAAACCATTTTTCGATCGAGCCGGCACTGACTCTGACTGCAGGGGCATTCCCTCCGCAGGCGGGCCAGCCTATATTCGGATCGATTGGTGACTCGGCACCGGATACCTGGGGCAGGCGCCTGATGCAGCGTGCTGAACGACGTCTGGCGGAGCGCGAGGGACGGCAGGTGCGTACGCTGGGGGAATTACATTATCTACTTGGTGTGGCAGATGAGACCCGCCTGGGTGCGCTCAGGTTTCGTTGGCGTGGTGAGGAGGTGTTTCAGGCGCCTGTACATCACAGTGTTCCCGCTCTGATTGAGCTAGGGCGTCTGCTTCACATTACTGAACGGATAGAACGTGACGAAGAGACAGATGAAGATCTGCAACTCATTTTTGCGCCGGGATCGTCGCTGGGAGGTGCTCGTCCCAAAGCATCCGTGGTCGATCAACATGGTCATCTGTCGATAGCGAAATTCCCCAAGGAGTCCGACGATTACAGCATTGAAACCTGGGAAGAAATCGCGCTCAGATTGGCAGAGCAGGCGGGTATCCAAACCCCCGAGCATGCATTGCTGCACGTTGCCGGTAAACCGGTGCTGTTGTCGCGCCGTTTTGATCGCGACAACAGCTGGCGTATCCCATTTCTGTCAGCGATGTCGATGACTGGGTCACGGGACGGTGAACGTGGCAGTTACCCTGAACTTGTGGATGCTTTGACGGCACAAGGTGCCCAGGCCAAAGAAGATGCGTGGCAGCTTTATCGCCGTGTTGTTTTTAATGTTCTGGTGTCCAATGTTGACGATCACTTGCGCAACCACGGGTTCCTGTGGTCAGGGCAGGGTGGTTGGGTGCTTTCGCCTGCCTATGATCTCAATCCGACTCCGGTGGATGTGAAGGCGCGGATACTGACAACAAACATTGACCTTGACGAAGGTACTTGCTCAGTGGCGTTGTTGCGGGAAACGGCTGGTTATTTTGGTCTTGGCGACGGACAGGCACGAACGATTATCCGTGAAGTGGCAGAGGTGACACGCACCTGGCAAGCAGTAGCAGCAGAAGTCGGAGCCAAGCGTGCTGAGATAGCACGCATGGCCAGTGCGTTCGAGCATGAAGATCTGCAGGCAGCATTGAAATTATAAGGTGGCAAGGATTGCGGATTTTTGAATAAATTTCTGAGCATGGTATTTTTCATGGTATTCTCAGGCGCCTTAAAGCAGAAAAGCGATGATACCATGTGAAGCGGATTGGTGCTGTCATGGTATGGACGGCGTTCAGATTCCCGTTCTCGAACGGGTGTGGCGTGATTATGCTGGTGGGCACGGTTGATAACGTTGCCTACCCCCGCTTCCGAAAAGCGTGTCCTTGTGTTATTTCAGTGCCTGCTAACCAGGTACGGCCTTGGTGAACTCTTCTTGAAATGCCGGACGTTTGATGTTGTCTTTTTTGACTTTGAGTGCGAAGTCGCGCCAGCGCGACGCATCGCTCAGCACGGCCACCACTTCCTCATGCTCTTTGCGGTGCATGCGGATGCGGAGTTGCTCCGTGTCCCAGGCGTTCTCCAGCTGCGCAAGAATTTTCGCTTCGTAACGTTTCCATTCGGCGGTTGTGCACAGTTTCCGAAAGGCCCTGTATTTGTCACAGGTCAGATGATCGATCGCCTGATCGAATTGTAGTGCCAGGTAGCGTTCGCGGTTGCCGGCCGATTTGAGCCGCTTGGATACGAACTGGCGTAATTCATCCATGCGGCCTTTTCCCTGGCGTAGCCCTTCCTCGGCCATCTCCATGGCTTTCTTTCTTTCACCGGCCTTCCAGTGGAAATCCGCCAGGTCCTAATAATCGGTTCCGGTGGCCAGTTTGCGCTGGCGCAGTTCGGGATATTTTCCACGGTCGCCGAGGCGGCGATAAACGCGGCGGGTATGGTCGAGTTTCCAGTCCCCGCCCATGGTCTCAAAGGCTTCCGCCAGTGCCCGCCAATCGTTGTCGGTGTAACAGGCCGCATAGGCCACATCGTAGAGATCGTCGTCAAGGCCGGCATTACCGCTCTCGATATAGGGCAGGACGTTGTCGAGAAGTTTTTGCCGGTAGTCTGCACCGACCTTTTTCCGTGAAAGCGCCTGTGCGATCTCCTGCAACAGGCTCGAAACATCGATGTCGGCATCATAATCGCCGCCACCGTATGCATCCAACTCATCCAGGTCCGGCGCGAGTTCGGCCCACAGGGCCAGCAGTTTTTCGCCCTCGGACTGTTTCTTTTGGTTGTATGACAGGGCGGCGTGCCTGGTCAGGTAACCGAGGCATTCATGCCGGACAGTGGGGCGCGAAGATGCCACGAGGACGAGCAGATCAACCAGCTTCGCTTTCGATACTATTTCGAGCAAGGTTGCCAGAAGATCATCCTGTTTGTGTCTTTTTACCACGAACTTTTACTTGGGAAGCTGAAATTGAACGATCTGACCCAGTAACGGCAAGGACTTTACCCGGTACTCGTGACACAGGAGTTCGTCGGAAACCGGCGCCACCGCCGCCAGGCCCAGGAACCCCGCGAAATGCACCAGCGAGCGCCAGGTGTAACTGCGGCGCACTGTCTCATCGGGGGAAATTACCTGGCTCGGTGGCACTTCATCCAACAGCCGCGGAAAGGCGCCCAGGAAGGCATCTTCATAAAATACCTGCGGCCGCCAGGCGTCACCGTAGTGGGTAAGCAGGTAAAGTGTGAACAGGAAGGCGCTCTGCATGAATCGCAACTCAGGATAGCCGTCCCTGTACGCCCAGTTAAACTGTTCGACATAGGCCCTGAACAGTCTGGGATAGATGGCAGTCATGCCGTCCCCGGCCAGCAGCCGGCGACAATCGCGGCTGAGGATGAACCGGCCCTTGTATTTGCGAATCAACCCCGCCAGTTCGGCCACAAGGCGGGTGACATGCAGATCGTCAAAATCCTCTTCCCGATTGATGTCACCAAAACGCGTGTTCTCCCGATATTTCTGCTTACCCCAGTAGGTCAGTGCGGTCTCGCGGCAGAAGTTGCGCGGCAGGTTACCCTTTGCAGTCGGTTTGAGCCCTTGCTCTCCGATCGCGTCCGTCAGTAGTTTGAACAGGGTCAGTACCGGCGCGACCGGGTTGGCGTTGAGCACATCCGGAAAATATACCAGTCCCTGAGATGCGAATGGGAAATTCAGTATCTGATGCATCTGCTCGGGCGATAAACCGTGAAACTCGTTCAGCTGCCGACGGTTTTGCTGTTGGGTGATTTGGTCTAGAAATGCCTGCGCCTCTTCCAGCGAGTTGAATTGCCGGCCTTCGAGTGCTTTGCGCAAGGATTCAGACATGCCCGCCGCGCCGTGGCTGGATGCCGTGCTGTTCTCCTTGCCCAGGCAGCAGTGCTTGAATTTCTTTCCGCTGCCGCAAGGGCAGGGATCATTGCGCCCGATGCCCGATGTTTTCATATCACGATCTGCTCAGAGTTGATTTCACACCACGGTAGTACACTGACATCAGAGCGTATCTGTCGACTGTCACCGCCGTAAACCAGCCACGCCTTTCCGGCGGTTTCACCTGCCAGTTTTTTCCAAAACTCCAGACCCTTGAAATAATCCTTGTTGATGGTTTGCCCGGATTTGATTTCCAGCGGTGACAGATGGTTTCCATGGTCAATCAGCAGATCCACCTCATGTCCCGAACGATCACGCCAGAAGTAAAGATTCGAGGTTTCACTCGCGTTGTAACGGGCCTTAAGCAATTCAGTGATAACCCAGGTTTCGAATAGGGCACCCCGTTGAACATGGGTCGTCAGTTGCTCACTGTCTTGGATACCGAGCAGCCAGGTGGCAAGACCGGTATCCAGAAAATAGAGTTTGGGTGTTTTGACCAGGCGTTTGTTGAAATTTTGGTGATGTGGCGGCAACAGATGCACGATGTAACTGGCTTCCAGCACGGATATCCAGGACTTGACTGTGTTATGCGTAATGCCGCAGTCGTTGGCTAGCGAGGAAAGATTGAGGAGTTGACCGGTCCGGCCTGCACACAATTTCAGGAAGCGTTGAAAGGTTCCCAAATCCTGTACTTTGATCAATTGCCGGACGTCTCGCTCCAGGTAAGTGCGCACATAGTTTCCATGCCAGGGATGTGGTTCAAGTCCGCGGTCGAAGATGGGGGGGAAGGCACCATCAAAGAGTATCTTATCGAGGTTCCGGCCAACTTTGTCTGCGCGCTGTAACTCGTCGTAGGTCATGGGTAGCAGTGTCAGTAATACAGCTCTGCCTGCCAGACTCTGTGTGATACCTGATAACAGGCCAAACTGCTGGGATCCCGTGAGGATAAATTCGCCGGGTTGTTGCCTTTCATCGACGCGTGTCTGAAGATAGGAAAATAGGGCAGGGCAACGTTGCGCCTCATCCAGGATGGCACCCTCGCTGAACTGGGTCAAAAAGCCACGAGGGTCCGTTTCAGCGAATTCCCTCTGGTCGAGATCTTCAAGCGATACATAACGATGTTCGGGAAAGGCATGCCTCACCAGAGTGGACTTGCCAGACTGGCGAGGCCCGGTGACCACAACCACTGGATAGCCGCTGGCGAAGTGTTGAAGCCTAGATTCTGCGTTCCGGGGGATGTAGGTCACGGTGGTTTCTGGTTGCTTTATATGCCTGCATTATGCGTAAAAATGGCTAATTGTCAATCTAATTATCAATTAGCCTATATATGGCGCCTGTTACGGTGATCCATTATCTGCAGGAGCAGAAGGGTATACATCTGAAAGTCAAAGCCCGAAAGGTGGCCTGGAGTGCTGTGTGGTAGCGTTCAATCATCAAATATTTCGAGCATTTTGAAGGATTTTCTGAACATGGTATTTTCCATGGTATTTATTGCATGTAGCAAGGCAGAAAACATCGATACCATGGAGGAGAAGTTGATTCTGGCATGGTATTGGAGAGATTGAACAGCGTGCGCCCTGGAGTAATCCGGAAACCGACTATTCTATTTCAAGAACCAAAGGCTTGGATTTTTGCAGCTCTTCAGAATCAGGGATGATCCACCGGATCCATATGTTGATGTAGCACTCGTACCATCACGATGCCACGAAACTGTTTTTTTGTAATACAGAATATGGCTTTCGTAAGGGAAGCTGAGAAGCCTACTCAAAGAGTGACTCGCGTGCCGTTCCAAGGTCTGGATTTTCAGTGAGGAGTTGTGCGCGCAATTCCAGGCGATAACGCTTGCAGGTGATGGCGGAGCAGGGTAGTGGAGCAAAGCTCAAGCCTATTTGAGTAAACGTGCCGACAATGAGCTGATCAGCTTTTCTGCCACAGTATTCAGCCAGTCCGATACAGTTATAAGCGGTCTGTTCAAGACAGCAACGACCATCCCGGAAACAATCAGCGAACCCAGAATGTCCAACGGATAATGGATACCGAGCCAGACCCGGCTCCATGCAACCAGCAGACTGACTGGCACCAAGATCAAGCCCCATACTCTCAGCCTTGGCCTAAACAAAAGCGCGAGGGTGATGCTGAAAAATACCGTCGCGTGATCACTGGGAAATGAGGTTTCCGGCGTGTGTGCCGACAGGGTATGTCCAAGTCCAATTTCGAAGGGACGGGGTGATACCAGACCAAGCCAATCAACCGGTTGATCAGAAGGGCCGTGGTAGCCACAAGTCCGGCATAGACCAGTGTCCAACGTGTTTTGGTGTTCCCACGCAACCAGCCAATTGCCAGTGCCGCCGCCAGGATATAGATCAACCCCTCAGCGCTGAGCCAGGCAAACAAATACAAGGCCTGCGGCGGATGTGCACCGGCATTGATCAAGAGAAACAGTGAATGATTGAGTGATTCAAGAGATTCCAGCATGTTGTTTTCTTATGTCGATTGTTCTTCTGAGTCACACTCAACAGGGTTAAAGCGCAACGATACGGTCAGCCCCGGCGCATTGTCCTCCAGTACCATATGGGCTTGATGCAATTGGGCAATGGCGTTTACCAGGCTCAGGCCAAGGCCGTTGCCAGGAGTGCTGCGGGCTGTGTCGAGGCGTACGTATCGCTGCAAGACATCCTGTCGCCGATCTCTGGGTATGCCCGGTCCGTCGTCTGATACTGTGAGAAATACCATTGTCTGATCGCGTCGTAGGGAGAGCTGCACGTGGGCCTTGGCTCCTGCATATTTGTGCGCATTCTCAAGCAGGTTACTGATCGATTGTGCCAGCAACTGTCGATTGCCCCGGATGCAGATATCCGGTTCTACCGCCACATCGAGTTGCTGCCCGTGCTCCTCAAAGAGATCGCCATACATCTCGCCCAACTGGTTTGACAGCACTGACAACGACAAGACTTCCATTTCACCCCGGAAATGGCCGGACTCTGCCTGGGCAATTTCCAGCAGGGCGTTGAACGTCTTCAGAACCTCCTCAATGTCGTTGCGGGTGGCCTCCAGTGATTCCCGGTAATCTTCTGCATCACGCGGCTCCAGCAGGGTGACATCCAGCCGGTTGCGAAGTCGAGCCAAAGGACGTCTGAGGTCATGGGCGACATTATCGGTGACCTGCCGCATGCCATGGATCAGGCGATTGATGTGATCCAGCATGGCATTGAGGTTTTGCGCGAGCTCATCGAACTCATCATCGGACCCGCTCAACGGAATACGTTTATCCAGGTGTCCGTTCAGGATCATGCCAGCCGTTGTATTGACTTGGTCGATACGCGCCAACAGTTGGCGCCCCATGCGCCAGCCCAAGATCAGGGTCAGAGCGATGATCATACCAAGTGTGGCAAACAAAGTGCCCAAGATGAACTCTTGCAGATCCTCGGCCTGGCGCACACTCTGGGCGACCAGAAGCCTGCTGCCATCGGGAAAGGTGGTGGCGATACTGGGCCAGTAGCCGTCGTGATCCTCTATAGCGAGTGGTATGAGACTATCTTCAATCCAGATGTTTCTGACCTGATCATCCGGTTGAGCTGCGGGTGGCCAACTTTTCAGATCCCCAGCCAACCGACCTCCTGATTTATCCATGTACAAAACGAATCGATGATTCTTCGGCTCATCAGCCAAACCTCGGCCGTCCAGTGCCCGCACGAGCCCAACAGACCCTTCAGCTTCGTAGAGTGCCTTCAGGCTGTTGATATGATGCTCCAGACCAGCCTGGATCTGCGCATCCACATAGCGACTGGTTGCCCAGTAGAGCACGGCAAGACCTGTACCGGCGACCAGCATGTACAAGACTGCATAGCGCAACGACAGGCGGATGGCGCTGGTACGCAGCAGTCTATTCATTCTCACTCAACCGGTATCCGCGTCCGCGTATCGTGTGCAGCAATGGCATATCGAAATCCTTGTCGATTTTGCTGCGCAGGCGCGATATCTGGGTGTCGACTACATTGGTCTGCGGGTCGAAATGAAAATCCCAGACGTGCTCCAGAAGCATGTTACGGGTAACTATTTGGTCATGGTGGCGCATCAGGTATTCGAGCAACTGCTGCTCCTTTGGCTGCAGGCGGATAATTTTCCCTGCACGGGTAACCTTGTGCGTGGTCAGATCAAGTATGAGGTCCGCGATTTTCAACTGTGTGGCGGGTGCTTGTTCCTTGTTCCTGCGCGTCAGCACCTCCAACCGGGCGACCAGTTCATCGAAGGCATACGGCTTGACCAGGTAGTCATCCCCACCGGCGCGCAGGCCTTCGATCCGGTCGTCCACCTCGCCCAGGGCGCTCAGTACCAACGCCGGCGTTGGATTGCCGTCTGCGCGTAGCATACGGATCATCGACAGCCCGTCACGCTTGGGCAACATTCGATCGACGATGAACACGTCATAGTCGCCGGTAAGCGCCAGGTGCAGTCCGTCCTCGCCATCGGCAGCATGGTCGACAACATGTCCCACAGACTGAAGGCCCTTGATCAGCCAGACAGCCGCCTCCCGATCGTCTTCGATGAGTAATAAGTGCATAAGGCGATAATAAGATACTGCCCATGTGTATGGAAGTTACGATATGGAAAGGTTGGGGTCATTAGCCTGGTGAGGTAATGAGCCTTGGATATTCGACGTAAATCTCAACAAGCGGCTTCAGTCGCAGCAGTCGCACCCGAAGTTGGCCGGTAGTCAAATGCGTCCACCCGCGCAGGTGGCAGGTTGGCCCATACGCGGCGTGAGGTGATAGGGTGCAATCCCCGGCACTCAGGGACGGAAGGCTTGCGCAGGTCATAGGTAAACTGTACTAAGCGTCCACCGTTGCCCAGAGTCTCCAGAATACCCGCAATGATCGCATCGGCGGTTGCCGGTTCTAGTGACCGCAAAGGCAAGCTGGACACAACGCTGCCGATATCAAGCACCTGATCTTTCAGTAGGGCTGGTAGTTCGGCGGCATCGCCCTGGATAACCGTTAACATCGGAAATCGCTGCCGCAACCTGCGGACCAATGCTTCGGAGCGCTCGAGCACGATCAGCCGATTGGCTGGCACACCTTGCTGGAGCAGCGCCTGAGTAATACTGCCGGTACCAGCACCGAGTTCGACCACCAGACGGTCACCCGTCAAATTGATCGCTTCAGCCATTGCCAGTCCCAGGCTTTTCGAACTCGGGCACACTGCGCCTACTTGGCGAGGTGCGCGCAGCAATTCTTCCGAAAAATCCCACAGGGGCATGACTCGCCGGCGAGTATTGCGCTGCAATCGCTTGAGTTGAAATTGCACCAACCGGAAACCTTGGTCGAACAAATCCCGCAATCCTGAAGGAGTGCCAGAGAATACTCTAACAGCTACCGCCTGAACCTTTTTGTTTTGCATGCGTAACTCCTCCAATCAGGCTGTCAGTATCGTCTGGTGCTGATTAACTGCTGCCTTGGGCGTCTGCACCCGGAGCAATGATCTTTCGCTCCCGACTCGCGGCCCAGGCCTGGAAAGGAAACGGCTTTTCTTCGCTGTTAAACGAAAGGTATAGAAGGATATGGTAGAGGTAATCAGACAGCTGTTTACCCAGCCGACGCATTGGTTCGTTCGCTTCTTTGCTCGCCACGCGGAACAGGATCTGTCCGATGATCAACGCGATCAGTACGGTTTCTGCGATCGCGTAGGTCAAGGTCAGAACCAGTATGTGGAGAATGCGCTCCCAACTGAGTGGTATTTTGGGTGATTGTTCAGATCTATTCATTTGTCTGGAGCTCCAATTTGAGCGGCCGGTTAACCAGATTGAGACCGTCGTCAGTACGCCATAACAGGGCGGCCACATTACGCGTTTGGCAAGATTTCGGTAAGGTGGCTATTCCCGAATGACTCGGTATTCGCCCTCGATAAAGGTCTTTTCGTTGTGTCGCTTTAACCACCGGGCTTTGCCCAAAACGAATAGCACCATGGATCCGCCGATTGCCAGCGCCAGGAGACTGGCGAAGAATCCGGCGACAAATAGCGTGATGGCCATCAGCCCAATAATGAGCTTGTCTGGGATGCCGATTTTTGGTGTTTGTTGGCACATGCATTTCATCTCTTGGTTCCAGTGTTTGGTCGGGGTGGCGCACGGGCAACATTGGTCCGTACGCTACCCGTAAGGCAGGTGATCAGTTACCCGTGGTATTCTTGAATTTCGTCCTCATGCTCGCTGTGGCGGCCTTTGTCGGAATCTGAATCCTCATGATCCTCATAGTTCCCGTCTTCGTGATCCCCGAATTCGGCGGCCAGCAGATTGCCGTTACCTGCATCCAGCTTCAGCTGAATTTCCCGGCCCTGGGTATCCTGCTGGGTGACCTCCCAGATCAGCGATCCGTTCTCATTGCCGAGATGTGTCTCGACCACCTTACCCGGATGTGCTGTGGTCGCGATGCGTGCCGCCTCTGAGACGTTGATCCGGGCCTGAGTCGCCATGGCACCCTCGTTTTCACCTTTCACCTGGATGGAGCCATTGCGGGCCTCCGTTGGCAGGTTCTGCATTGCAACCGGGCTGGTGACCCGAATGCCACCATTGCCGGCTGAGGATGCCAGAGCCACACCACCGGTGAGCAGCGAAGCCAGGGTCAGAGCCAACACACCTTTTTGATACGTTTTCATTGTCTATCTCCTATTGAGGTTTATCTTGATTTGAACGTCTTTATTCGACGTTGGAGACAGATTACTCGAAGCCGCCTTTCCGCCACCTTGCCGCAACATTGCGGATCAGCAAGATTTGTTGGCTTCGTAACAAAGTAGTTAGAGCCGGAAAGAGAACAACATGAGCAGGCCCTCGAAAATTTCTCGCAAAGGGCTGCGCAGAAGCGCTTGCCAGCGCCGCGCGTGGAAAAGGTCGGTGCCCGTCCAGTTTCACACGGTAACGATATCGGCTTGCGCGTACAGTGGGGCCATCAATTAGAAATTGAAGCTGCGGACTCCGTAAATCGGTATTGGCCGAGCCAATGATGGCGCATCAATCGGCGATTACCCAGGCCTTGGCATGCAGCATGTCGTCCGGCAGAGTGTAGATGTTCACACCGGCCTTGTGCAACTCACGCAAGAAGCGGTTGCGACCGCCCACTTGATGAATTCGTGCTACTCGTCGAATATCGAAAGCATCACCGATCGGCTATTTGCGGAACATGCCGGAGATACCGCCACTAGACAGTGCGCCGATGTCGGCCAGTGCCAGGTAAGGGTTCAGTCCGCGACGGGTCGTCGCCAGGTATCGTGGCTCCCACACAGGTTCAAATTTTTCTTTGAACCGGCGCAGTCCCTCAAAGTTGTAGAAGCGCTTGCCGCGCTTGTATACCAGCATGCCAAAACGGTCCCACAGGGGGGCCGCCGTGCGTTCAACGAGCCCCGACAAAGGCGCCATCCCCAGGCTGAACGCATGGTACCCCTCGGCTTTCATCGTCAGCATGAGCTCGATGAACAGAAAATCCATGGTGCCGTTATTTGCCTCATGGCGGTGGCGCATCAAATCGATGGTCCCGATCTGGCGTGTCCCGGTGACCAATACGTTGGCGAATGCGCTGACTTGGTCCGCTTCGTAGATCAATGCCAGCGGGCACTGTTTCAGGTAGCCTCGGTCGAAAAAGCCCAGCGAGAAGCCTTTTTCTCGCACGCCTTTTTCCGCAAGCCAGACATCGGATATGACTTGCAGTTGGTCCAGAAGTGTATCGGCGTGCGGCGGCTGGCTCAGCTCAAAACGCAGCCCTTCCCGTGCCGCGCGATTTCTTGCCTGTCGCAACTTGGCCCGGTGCGGTCCTTCCAATGAAAAATCCGTCAAGAGTACCAGCGCTTCCTCGCCCAGTTTCAACAATGTGAAATCGGCGTCAATGTAGTGGTGCATCATCTCTTTTCGGATCTGGTAGAAAACCGCATGATCCTGATTCCTGGCCGCCTGGCTCTTGAATTCCCAAATCAAGTCAACCGCATCCTGCTCGTTCGTGGCGACCGGGTCGCCCATCGACACCCAGTTGTTGCCATGAACACCAAACATGACAAAGGCTTGCTTGTTGGTGGAAAACATCAATGCCTTGTCGCCGGTGAGGGCAAAATTGGCATCCGGGTTGTCTTGCGCAGAGATTACCTGCTTCGCCATTTCGAGTTCACTGACGCAGGGCAAGGTGGGTCGATAACGGGGAGCTTGCAACCCTGCCCAGAGATAGAAGAACACGAACGTGGCCCCCGCAATGATGGCCGTGCGCATGCCACGAGGCGCCTGATCACCAACGGCAAACTGCCACCAAAGGTCGTGTTGGTAAGGCGTGTGCTTGAAAGAGAAAAACAGCAGTGCAACAAATGTCGCCATCGCGGCAACCGACAACAGCATCCACTGGACGTCCCGCAGTTCCGCGAGCAGACGCGACTTCCGATAGAAATGGCCGCGAGTGGCATACAGCAATACCAGGCCAAGCAGCATGACGATCGCTCGGTCGTAGTCGAGTGTCTGAACCAGCGAGATCAGCGCGCCGACGACCAGCAGACCTGCAGCCACCCAGACTGCGGCGTTGATGCGCTTCCACAAAGCATAAGACACCAGCATCAACATGGCGCCGAAGAGGCCACCGAACCAGTGAGAGAGTTCGATAATTTCGACTGGGAATAATGCTTCCAGATTCTCCAGAGTCGCTGGCGTAACCGGAATGCTGCTACCCAACAGCAAGAGGGCACCGGCGATAAAGGCCATTCCACTGAGCGCGAACGGGGCCGCGCCACCCACTGCACCTGCCAGGGCTTGATAGCGCTCACGGGCCGGCCCGGGTAGCACCTGCCCGCTTTTGATGACGACAAACAGTTCACCCGCGATCAAAAGTAACGTGCCGAGAAGAAACGGCACCAGGTAATAGACGAGCCGATAGACGACCAGCGCAGCGGTAATCTGTTCTGCGGGCATAAAGGGGGTCAGGGCGGTGAGCATGACCGCTTCAAAGACGCCGATGCCACCGGGCACATGGCTCAATACGCCGATCACCAGGGCCACAGCAAAAATTGCAAGGAAGCCCGCGATACCCAGTGTGCTGTCCGGCAGCAACAGGAACAGGGTGGTGCCGGCAAAACCGATGTCGAGCACGGAAAATCCCATCTGGCCGGCCAGGATCGATGTGTCGGGCAGGCGGAACTCATGCTTGCCCCAGCGGACGCTCCCTTCGTGGCGGCTGCGCAGAATCAGCGCGGCAACAAATAACACCAGGAGTGCCCCACCACCCCAGCGCACCCAGTCCGGTGACCAGCCGAAGTAGCCGGCGAAGATCTCAGGCTGCACCGTCAGGGCCGTGCCGCCTACAAGCACTTCGCCGATACCGAAACCGAGGGTGGTGAAGGCAATGACCAACGCAATCTCAGTAGCATTCAGGCCGACCCGTGAATAAATTCGGTAGCGCACCGCGCCGCCGGAAAGCCAACTGGCGCCGATTGTGTTGGACAAGGCGTAACCCACGAAGGAGGTAAAGGCGACCAGTGGCAGCGGAAGTCGCTTGCGGATATAGCGCAAGGCCGACCAGTCATAACCCACCAGGGCTAGATAACCGGCGGCGGTACTGAGCACGGCCAGAGCGATCTGACTCCAAGTCAGTGCGTGGATCTGCAGGCGCACCTGGTGGATGTCGATCTTGTGCAGAAGCCGATAGAGCACCAGGATGCCGCCCGCGAATAGGCCGAGCATCACCAGATTGGACCCATGGCGCCGCAGCCAGCCAAACCGTATCGGCTCCAACGGACGATTTTCACTTGTCGCCATCAGAAAAACCCGCGCCCCAGATAGACCAGCAAACCGATGCCCAGGATGGCGATCAGCATGTTCAGACTGGTCGTCAACCAACTCAGATAGCCGGGTGAAATCTCTTCCGGCGACAGGCTGGCAAGCACGCGCTTGAACTGCCATGCCGACAACAGGTTCACGACGACCGACAGGCCGATCAGTGACAGACTGAGCCAGAAAGACAGTGCGCGCTGCCCGGGGATCGGGTTCGGGTGCAGGTACTTGACGAAAAGCCCGAAGCGTTCCTTGATAAAGCCAAGGATTATCAGTGCCACGGCGGTGCTGTTCCAGGCCAGCAGGGTCCGTTCGGCAGCGAACAGGACGCGGGGGTCATTCAGATACGACATGGCTCTCCTTTATTTTTTGTTGCAACCATTATTCGGATTATTGTTCCGATGACAATGCAAGAAACGTCATAATTAGCCAATTGATCTCAGCGACATGCGTAATCGGCGCGGAGTGCCCGGCACCTTCGATGGTAATGGGCTTGGCGTTTGGCAACAATTCTGTCAATGATTGGTTATGCGCGATGGATACGCAATCGTTTGAACCGATAATGCTCAGCACCGGTTGAACGATGCTGCGAAGTTGTTCGGCGTCGAGTTCCGGCTGGGTCACCCAGAGTCTTTGTACGTTATCGATCAATACCTTTCCCTCTGGTCCGCTATCCAGCCATAGGCGCAACCAAAGCCGACGGATCCAGGATCGCCACGACGCCTCGGCAGCCCCCATGAATGTCGTTCATATCGATGCCCTGAAAATGATAATTGGCGCTGATCAGCACGAGTCGCTCCAGCCGCTGAGGATAATGCAGTGGGAAGTGCAGACCGGTATTGCCTCCATCACTCCAGCCCACGATCGGAATCGTGCCCAGACCCAGGTGGTCGCACAGTTGCTTCACGTCGTCGGCGTAGACCCAGTAGTCCGCGACACCGTGCCGGATTCGGGATGTCCGATGCCCGCGTGTGGCGGGAGAATGACTTGCCAGCCTTCGGCCACCAGCACCGGAACCTGGCTGAACCAGCTGATCGGTTGACTCAAGCCGCCATGCAGCAATACCACCGGGTTGCCCTGCCCATAGCAATCGAAAGACAGTCGTCCAAGTTGGACGTCTATCCACCCGCGTTGGTGGCTGTCACGACTGCGCACGCGCCACAGCAGATACCGCAACGCATGGCGGGCGATGTTCGCGGCAAGGCAAATATTCGAAAAATTAGTCACTCATAAACCTGTTAGTTGTTTCGACGCCGCAAGCGATATCCGGGGCAAGATCGCCAAAAATGGCGGCGGTCAGCATAGTCAACCAAAACCCGGTCTGTGCCGAGCAACTGCGTTCAAACAGGCTCTGGCCTTTGGCGACCGTGATCGCTTGTGTAGACAGAGCCACGGGTAACAAGGCCACTGGAAAATGCACCAGCATGGGATGAATATGAGCCAAATCTATCAAAATTCGTAACTGCTTACCCTCATCACTCATAGCTCCCATAAATTGCATTGTAACCGCCAAGAACGCGAAGAACGCCAAGAAAAAGCCTCGATTTTCCTTTGTGTGCTTCGCGTTCTTGGCGGTTATCTGCTTTTTGCCGAGTACATCTCTGTGCTCCCTGTATGCGGACTGGGGCGAGTAGTTACCAAAATTCTATCTTCCAGCTCCTAAAAGGAGGGGCCGAGTAGCAACCTCGGCCTCGTTACTATCACATTTTCATTGTTGGTCAGTCGTAGTTCACTTCCACCGGTTCTGCCAACAGGGCCTGCTTGATGCGGAACAACTCGTACCCGACGAGCGAAACAATCGCGGTAAGGAAGGCGATGTTGATTGCCATCATATTGACCCCCAGACCACCATCGGCCGGTGCCTGTATCATGAAGTCACCCAGCGATGCGCCCAACGGACGGGTTAGCACATAGGCGAACCAGAATGCAGTGACCGCATTCAGCTTGAAAACAAAATGGGCTATGGCAACTGTGACAATCAGGCCGCTGAACAGAAGCAGGGCCTTGTCATAACCCAGGGCGAAATGCTCGGAAATCAGGTCACCTACCCCAGTACCGAGGGCAAAGGCGAGCAGGATGACAACCCAGTACCAGGCTTCGCGTTTGCCTGTGTCGATGGAATGGATGGATAGGGTGCCCTCTTCCCGATACCAGAGATAGAACCCGCCAAGCATCAGTACCGTGAAAACAATACTCAGGGTACCCAGGCTGATACCAGCCAAGTCGACCAGCATATCGGTGATCAGGGTGCCGATGATGCTCATCAGCACCACCAGGGTCCAATAGTTGGCCGGGACGTAACGCTTGAGCTTGCCGAATTGCAAATACAGCAGCACGACCATGAGGCCGACTATCAGCACGGTGGTGACCGGCATGCCCCAGTTCAGACCAACCGCCAGGAAATCGGCACCGGTCTCACCGACGGTGGTTGACAGTGTCTTAATGATCCAGAAAACGAGCGTGACCTCGGGGACGCGTAACAGCGACTGTTTCATATTGTTGGAAATGATTGTGTTCATTGTCCGACTCCTTCATTTTGAATGTTGGTAAAAACGCATTTGTTAGTGCGAGGTTCAACTCGCTTTGTGGCGACGCCGGTATCTCTGTACGCCGAGCAGTCCACCAATCAACAGAGGGATGCCCAGTGCGACCGGCAGAATCCGGGTCGATTCCACGACCGGTTTCTGTGTCACGTGGAATTGCAGCGTCGGGCTGGTGAAGACGGTTTTGTTGTTCCGGTCAGTGGTGCTGATAACCACCCGGTAGTCGCCACTCTGGATGAGGCGTATGGGCCACTGGGTATTCAGGGTGGCGCCGGGCTGAAGCGTGGTGCCTGTTACCGCCTTGTGGGCGCTCCAGTCTTCAAGGTCCATGGGTTGTTCCTTGCCGGGCGTGACCTCCACCAGGCTGATCCAGGCCACCAGCCCCTCGATCGGTTGCTGTCCGGTGTTGCTAATCACGCTGTTAAAATGCATCCAATCGCCCATAGTGGGTTGTGCCGGATTGGCCGTATCGGCCTGGAGCTGCAACTGCAGGCTGGCCGCTGATGCCAGCGATCCCGAAAGCAGCAGGGCGCCGGCCAGAAGATATTTCAAGCTTTTCATGGTATTTCTCCGTTTGGCAGATGACTTAACGGATGGCCGGGCGCCGGGCACTTAGCTGCGCCACGCCGAACATGAGCCCCAACCAGATCAGTACCAGCACCAGACGACCCAGTTGCGACATGAAGGGGTCGCTGTCGATGATGACCGCGTCGTAGGTATTGAGTGCACCGGAGAACGGATTGACTGCATCCAGTGCCTTGCCGATGGCACTGTTACGCAGACCGGGGCCGATCAACAGCGGGCTGGCCGAGAACAGCAAGACGATCAGGCTGGTCAGCAGTGAGGACATGACACTGCCGCTGCGGGCGGACAGGGCCATGGCCAGGTAGCCGAAGCCCAGCACCACGGGCGTGCCGAACAGGCCCAGGTAAAAAATCGCCTGTCCCAGGTTCTGGCCGCCAGCGCCCACGGCCCAAAGGTAGGGTATGGCCAGCAGGTACATAATGCACCAGGCGCCGGCCAGGCCGACGGCTTTGCCCATCAGCAGTTCGTTGGTGGATATAGGCGCAGTGAGCAGTGGCACTAGGGTGCCGCGCTCACGTTCGCCGGCGTAGGCATCGGATCCCATGATCACGGCGATCAGCGCCCCGGCGGCAGTGACCGTACCGGCCATCATGTAGACCACTTGGGCATTGTCGAGCAAGCTGAGTTCCTGGTTACTGATCAATAACAAGGCAAAGGCGGACAGGATGCCCGCGTAGGCGAGCAGCCAGGCCAGGCCGCGTTGGTTTTGCAAAAGTGCGTTGCGTTCTTTCTTTGCAATCAATGATGAGGCGTTCATGCAGCTTTCTCCTGTTGCTCTGGCTTATCACTCCCCGTCAACTCCAGATAGTGCGCTTCCAGTGAGTTGTTCTCGACGTGTATCTCGTCGAAGGACCAGCCGTGGACCAATAGGTCTTCCCAGACCTTACCGATGACCATGCCGTGAGGGAGGTCGATTTCAAAGGTCCACCAGGAGCCGTCCCATTCCAGCAGGCGGACCAATGGAGGCAGCAGGTGGCCCTCCGGGACATCGGTCATGTGAATGCGGTAACGCGGCTTGCCTGCATCACGCAGGAGGTGCTCAAGATCGCCCTCCAGCACCGTTTCGCCCTTGTCGATAACGCCGATGCGGGTGCACAACCTTTCAACATCATCTAGAAGATGGGTGCACAGGAGAATCCCGACCTTGTCCTCGTGGGCCAGGTCGATCAGCAGGTCGTGAATCTCGTGTCGGCCACGTGGGTCCAGGCCGTTGGTAGGCTCATCGAGAATCAGCAGTTCCGGGCCGTGCACCAGTGCCCGCGCCAAGGCCAGGCGCTGCTTCATGCCGCGTGAAAACTGCAAGATGGGTTTGCTACCAGCCTCCAAAAGACCGACCCGTTTCAGGAGGGTATCAGGCGGTGTCTGCAAGCCGCCGTAGAATCCGGCGTACCAGACGAGGTATTCCCTGGCACTCATCCATTCGTAAAACCCGGCAAATTCAGGCATGACCCCAATGCGTCGACGTATCGATACGAGCTCGGGATCCTGTTCTGAGAAGCACGCAATACTGCCCTTGTCCGGGGTATAGAGTCCTAACAGCAGGGCGATGGTGGTGCTTTTCCCCGCGCCGTTTGGCCCGAGTAGTCCATAGATTCCCCCCCGCTTCATGTGCAGACTGACATCCTTTAGGATGGTGTTGCCATCCAGGGTGAGCGCGAGATGATTGGCATCGATCAACATGAGCTTTTCTCCGTGACTGTGTGAGGGAGTGCCGAATCGGCACTTCCGATTGGTTTTTTACCCGGCTAAGCGGGATGGGTATCAGTCTCGATCATCTCCTTTTTCGTCATCATCGTTGTCTTCCCAGAATTTCCAGCTGCTGTGCTTGCCTTCATCCCGGTCTTCGGCATCGTTGTGTTCGCCGGTCTCAGCGGCCAGCAGCCGGCCGTCACCGGCATCGAGCTTGAGCTGGAGTTCTTTACCATCAGGCGTCATCTCGGCAACTTCCCAGATCAGGAAACCATTCTCATCATCGAGTTGAAGCTCGACCACTTTGCCGGGACTGGCCTTGGCGGCTATCTGGAGTGCGTCAAAGGCGTCCAGCTTTGCCATATTCGCCATTGCCTGCTCGTTGGCATCGCCGACTTTGATCGAACCGCTTTGCACCTCAGTGGGCAGTTGTTCCACCACCACGATGCCTTCAACCACAATGCCTTCGAAAGGCTTTGCATCGGCATTCCCGGTATTTTCAGCGAAGGCATACATCCCACTGCCGGCAAGAACACTGCCCATGGTCAGGGCGACTACGGTTGCGTGTAACTTTTTCATCGTCTTTCTCCTGTGAATGATCATGTGTCTGTACTCAGACGTTGGAGAAAGTATGCGGGGCGCAACCTTGCTGATTGTTTGCTTGAACCTTACCGGTTGGAAAGGTTCAGCTCGAAACCAAATCAGTCCAGGCGGGTTGAGCGGAGAAGTATCAAGGCAGAAAGTGTTGCAATGACGGCTGCCACGACAAAGGCCGTAGCGGCACCGAGGCTTTGCCAGAGCACCCCGAACAGCAGCGCACCGGGCAGCGCTGCCAGTCCGCTAGTCATGTGATAGAGGCCAAAGGCGGTGCCTCTTTGCGAGGCGTGACTGAAGTCGCCGATCAAAGCGCGTTCCGCACCTTCGGTCATTGCCAGTGCTCCACCATAGGCGAGAAACAGCACCCAGGTGAGGGCCTCACCCTGACCATTGGCGGTAAACGCCAGCGTCAGCAACAAGCCAATCCGCAGGCCCCAGCCGACCAGCAGTACGGGTACCCGCCCAAAGTGATCCGACAACGCGCCCGCCGGGCCTGCGACCACGGCCTTGACTGCGCTGGCGCCAGCCCAGATTAGCGGCACCCAGGCGATGGCGAGTCCCCGGTCGCTGGCCCACAATACCAGGAAGGCCTCTGGCGCACTGGCCAGTGCCAGCCCGCCTGCCGCAATGATCAGCCCACGCACCCGGCTATCGAGCATCCACCAGCGCAGTGGTGACTTGTCCGGGTATGGAGCCGGGACCGGGGTCCCGTCCAGCCCCCAGATAAGCAGGGCCAGCACCAGCAGACCAGGCGCCAGCGACCATAGAAAGACGTGCTGTAACGGCAGGTTCGCACTGAGCAGGCCGAAGGCGATCAACGGGCCGACCATGGCGCCAGCGTTGTCCAGTGCGCGATGAAAACCAAAAGAGCGGCCACGTCTGGCCACGTCGGTGCTGGCCGCGATCAGGGCATCGCGCGGCGAAGTTCGGATGCCCTTGCCCACACGGTCGAGAAAGCGCAACACCAGCACCCATGTCCAACCCAGAGCCACACCGATCAGGGGGCGTGCGAGATTGGACACACTGTAGCCACCCAACACCAGTCCCTTGTGGTTCCAGCCCCGGTCGGCCAGACGTCCTGAGATCAGTTTCAATAAACTGGCGGTGGCCTCGGCCACACCTTCGACCAGGCCGACGATCGCCGGACCCGCCCCCAGGGTGGCTGTCAGAAACAGCGGCAGCAGGGGCGTTATCATCTCGCTGGCGGCATCGTTCAGAAATGAAACGAAACCAAGCACAACGACTGTTCTAGGCAGGTTGAACATGTTTCGGTGTATTTAATCTTGAGACCTGCATTATCTGTTATTGCTGGACAGTCAACCATTACCGTTTGGCAAGTTTCGGGACTAGCTGGGAGCGACGCTATACAATATTTGATTTTTAATGAATTGAGAGGATGTCACCGGCTTGATGATCGAACAGATCTTTCAATCGTTACTGCCCAGTATCGAACATTTCCATTCACTGGCCTATTGGTTGGCCTTTGCGATAGCCTTTGCCGAGACCGCGTTGGCGGTCAGCCTGGTGGTGCCAGGTTCTACATTGTTGCTTCTTCTGGGTGCACTGACCGCCACGGGTCAAATTGATTTTGTTGGGGTGTTCTGATTTGGCGTCGCCGGGGCTGTACTCGGGGATAACCTCAACTACTGGTTGGGTAAGCGTTATGGGCAACGCTGGCAACGCTGGCAAGACTGGCATCTGGTTTCTAAAGCCCGAGCACTTCGAACAGGCCCATGAGTTCTTTGATCGGCCATGGTGCATGGTATTACAAAAAACTGGAAACACTGGCAAAGCGGATCAAGGTATTCAAACCACTGCCAACACATCACGCCTACGTGGAGCAATTGCACTCGGTGCATGGGCGGAAAAAAGTTTTTGGGCGCGACTGGAATCATGATGTACCGAAGTCTGCAGCACAGCATGGGGTGACTCTTATCTACATTTCAGGTGAGTATTGGCAGCAATTTCTGAGCATGGTACTTTTTATGGTATTGCCAATTAGCAGAAAAAAGCCATTTTTATCTTTTATATTCAATGGCTTATTTATAATCGAGTGGGAGTAGGTAGATCACGTAACGCATTGAATATATTAATAAAAACACTCTAGTCTATAATGTAATCTGCATCATCAATGGCATTTTTCATGGTATTTATCGGGTGTAGCAAGGCAGATAACATCTTTACCATGAAAGAAAGATTGATGCTGGCATGGTATCAGAGAGCTTGAGCAGCTTGCGCTCTGGAGCAATCCGTAAACGGCTATTCTATCTCCAGAACCAGAGGCTTGATTTTTTGCAGCCCGTCAGAATCAGAGATGCTTCACCAGGTCCATATGCTGATGGAGTATTCGTACGATCACGATACCGCGAGCGTGTTTTTGTAATACAGAATATGGCTTTCGTAAGGGAAGCTGAGTAGCCCCTCAAAGACTGTCACGCGTGCCGTTCCAGGGTCTGGATTTTCAGCAAGGAGTTGTGCGCGCGATTCCAGGCCGTCGAGGTAGGTATTGGCTTGAGAGGCTCCCCACTCCTGGGCGGTATAGTCGATGATGCTTTCAAGATCACGTTCCGCTTTGGCCGTGAATTGGTAGCGGAGACTGCGCTTCGTCACGGCTTGGCCCAGTATTTAATCAGCAACCCGTTTTCGCATTTTGTCGATGACGGATTTGCCATCACTGACTTTTCCGGCCTGCAAGTCGGCGATACCTTCCTCAATGGGCTGCTTCAAATGCGCCTCTTTCAGCGCCTCAAGTTGCGCTTATTCAGACGCCGAGATCACCACAGCAACGGGTTTGCCATTACGGTTGATACCAACAGGTCCGCGTTGTGCGTTGATGAGCAACTCACCGAATTCGCGTTTGGCGTCACTGGCGTTGAGTATTTTCATCTCGCACCTTATATTACTAGAGTTTAGAGTCTCAGAGGATAAAAAATCGAATTATTTCTAATAAAACATTGACATAGCAACGGCAAAAAAGTTGCCGCGCCTTGCATAACTGCTTTTAAAGTTCACGAGATGCAAGGCGCGGCCTTCAGAAAGT
>JACDJA010000624.1_pt1 | contig 38557 bp, 30 predicted proteins | sample 7449241 | NCBI WGS metagenome assembly JACDJA01 (sample SAMN14253289, study PRJNA609438) | sludge metagenome | isolation source: initial anaerobic sludge | collected 2018-12-20 | reverse complement strand
AGCGCAATCAAAAACTTGTGCTTAATATTTTCCGTTGCATCAATCATCTGCCTGATTTCCTCCTTGCTTAAAACATCAGGTAGTTTTCTTTCTTTGCGTGGCCTGCCTATATCATAATATTCACTCTTTCTACCCAGCACTTTTTCGTAGTAGAATTTGATGGCATTAATCCGTTGGTTTTGTTGCGATGCAGAAATGTTTCGCTCCTTAATCAAGCGCAAAATATAGGCGTTAATCTCCTCCCTGGTAATTTTGGGCAATTCTCTGTCGGGAAACTCGGCTACTCAAATATACAAAATATTTATGTAATGCCATTCCCCATAAAAAAATGTTGTGCAACATGTTTAGAATCTCATATACATTGCAAAGATCGGTGATCTGGCTTTTGTCGCTTTAGCATTTGTTTTCGCCGTTTCAGGCAATTTCTTTTTTACCGGCTAATGGCCCAGGAACGCATGCCGAATATCCTAAAAAGCGAACAAAACTGATGCTTATTAACCGCGGGGCTTATTCAGCCCCGGTAAAAGGCTATCTCTGTTTTTGGTTAATTTCACTTACATTCGCCTGTTAAAAATTTGGGCTCCGGGTTTCAAAATACAACCTACATATGACTCTGTCAAAAGGTTAGGCTCGGTTAGGAATCTTTAAATATTGTTCTACTCCTGCATGACAAACATATTGTGAAGCTATTAATTGAGAAATACAGATTTTATTTAATTGCCGGAGTGGTGATAATGGCAGTTCTGTCCGTTTTACAGTTTCATAAACTTACGATAAATCCCAGCTTCGACGATTACATACCCAAAGAGGTGAGTAACAGGGTTTATTTAGATAAGCTGGACAGCCTGTTTGGCGGCAACGAAAAGATAATGTTGATACTAACCTCCTCCGGCAACATCATAAACCGGCAGAGTTATGACCGGTTGCAAAGCCTCACCCGGGAGCTTGAAAAGTTAGAAGGCGTTGAGGGCTGTCTTTCGATTGCCAACATCATCGACATAAAACAGGAAGAGGGATTCACTATGCTGGAGCCTCTGATAGATGAGATACCCGAAGAAGCGGACGAGCTCGAAGCCTTGAAGCAACGCATCCTAAACAGCAAAATGGGACAACGTCTGGTGTCGGCCGACCTCAGCGCCATGGCTATATTGCTCACTAAATCAGACTCCGTAGAAGACCGGGAAATAATACTTGCCATAGAAGCAGTTATTGAGCAAAACCCCGGCAGTGAAGAGGTTTTTATTGGTGGATTATCCTTTATTCGCTATTCCATAAGTCAATCCATCAAAAAGGACCTGCGAATTCTTTTGCCGTTGGCCCTGCTACTGATGATCGTGATGCTTTATTTCTCGTTTAGGGAGTGGAAAGGCGTAGTGTTGCCTTTTATTGTGGTCGTCTTATCTATTCTCTTCGCATTTGGTTTGATGGCCATCCTGCACTGGGAAATATCGATAGTTACGATACTTTTGCCCATCATTCTGATTGCCATTGCCAACGATTATGGCATCCATCTGATAAATCTGTATCAGGAAAAGTCCCGTTTGGGAGAGGATGCAAACAATACGCAGATTGTCATCAGCGTTTACAGGCAACTAAAAAGACCTATTATCCTCACGGCCCTAACCACAATAGGCGGTATATTGGGCCTGCTGTCGCATAAGATGGCACCTGCGGCTCAACTTGGGGTGCTGGGCTCGTTGGGAATTGGTTTGGCCCTGCTTTTGAGCCTTTATATGATACCGGTACTCTTAACCTTTTACAAACTGAGGCCTACACTGAAAGATAGAGGAATCAGAAAGCGCTCGCCTATTGCCATTGTGCTCTCTATCTTTTCCAGATGGGCCATCACCTACCCCAGGCGTGTAATGGCAGGGTTCGCGGTAATTATGATTATCAGCACGGCGGGCCTGTTTTTAATTAATGTAGATACCAATGTAGAGGGATACTTTCCCCCTAAATCGGAGGTGAAAAAAGGCATAGACCTTATCAATCAAAAATTTGGCGGATCGCAATATATTTCGGTGGTATTTGGGGGCGATGTGCTTTCGCCTGCCTCACTGGCACGAATGGATGACTATAGCCGCGAAATGGAGAAGCTCCCCGAGGTGGGGCACGTTATCTCGCCAGGTATGTTTTTAAGAGAGTTAAGCAAAGGGATGTATCTTCCCGGCGAGGCCGGCTATGACGCATTACCCGCCAGTGAGAACGAAGCTGTTCAATATCTTGAAGTGTCTGCCATGGGTGGTTATCAGGATCAGATATCGCAAATCATTGATTACAACTACAACAACGCACGTATTTTGGTAAGCATGAAGGATGGCAGCAACCAAACGGGAAAAGTGATATTGGAGGCTTTGAGAAACCTGACCAGAAATGACGACCAGGTAAAATATATTGCCGGGCCCGGGTTGTCGAAAATACAGATTGCCGACATGGTGGTAGAGGGCCAGATAAAATCTTTGGTTTGGGCTTTCGCCATCATACTGGTGCTGCTCATCATCATTTTTCGATCAATATCAGTAGGGATAAAAAGCATTTTGCCGCTCATTATCTCCACCCTCTTCCTTTTTGGCACCATGGGTTGGTGGGGCATTCCGCTCGATATTGTTACCGCGTTACTATCGTCTATAATGATTGGTGCAGGCATCGATTACACCATTCACTTTTTGTGGCGGTATAAGTTGGAATACGCCCGGTTACGCAATATAGCTCAAGCCATCACAACAACATTAAACACCGCGGGGCGCGGCATTGTTTTCAATGCCTTTTCGGTAATGGTAGGTTTTTCGGTGTTGATACTTTCCAGCTTTGCACCCATCCGCTTTTTTGGGTTGCTGGTAGTAATCTCCATCTTTGCCTGCCTTATCAGCGCACTTTTATTTATCCCGGCCCTTATAAATCTCACTAAATCCAAATCTTTAGAACCCTAACCTGGGTAAACCCCCGATTAAAATGCGGGACAGGCTAAAAAACAAATTACAAACCGGCAGGCAGGCAGGCAGGTTTTGACAAAAAAAGCAATGGTTGTCCCGTTCTACGGAGCCTGCCCCGCATTTTAACCGGAGGAAAAATACAACTGATAAGACACTAAATCATTATAAAGCCATGAATAGATTACTAATTCTCATAGGATGCCTCGCCTTAATACCACTTCAACTGACAGCCAATGATCAGGAGGAGGCCAAACGTTTGTTTGAGATTGCCACCCGCAAACTTTCGCTGATGAATATTCATCTGATAATGGAATTGGAAACACACGACGGAAAAGGCAATCATAAAGAGAAGACACTGGATGTGAAGTTTGCCAAATTTGGCGATGAGAAAAGAGTTATGATTGAGATTAATGCACCCAAAGAGATGAGCGGCACCAAAATATTAACTACCGATTATCCCGACCGACAGGGGATAATAGAGATATACATGCCCTCAACCGGCAGAATTCAGAGGCTAAAAGCGAATAAGAGAAATTTTAAAATACTGGATAGTGAAATACCTTTAGGGTGGATCAGCTCCGGGGCCGAATCAGGAATCGATTATACCCTCCTGGGACGTGAACCTTGCAACCAGACAGAGTGTTATAAGATAAAGCTGCAACAAAGCAACCAAAAGGATTATGAAGTTGCCTTTATCTCGACCATTGACGAAAGGCTGATGCAAATTGAAATGTACAGCTCTAATGACAAGCTTATTGCGCGCACACAGCTTTGGGACTATCTTGAGATGAAAGGCTCCGATCATAAGGTTTACCCGCAAAACATCAAGGCAGAAAACCTGAAAACCGGCCAATATTCAAATATGGTTGTACATCAAGTCAACTATCTGAACCAGGTGAAAGAGGAGGATTTTACGATTAAAAACCCAAAGCAGACACAGGATATCACAAATTAAATTTGAAAAGATAATTCAAAGAGTTTAAATATCTTTGCAAACTGAACAATAAACGAACCGATCGCTTAACGTAAGGGAGTTGATTTTTTTATAACAATATCCGGTATGATTTTTCATTCGGCCATAGAGCCCATCTATTTTTTGCTGCCCTTCCTCGGTCTGGTCATCGGATTGTTTGGCACCATGCTGGGTGGCGGTGGAGGATTCTTTTTCCTGCCCATACTCACGTTGGTGTTGAAGGTGCCCGCGCAAACAGCCGTGATTACTTCACTGGTGGCCACGCTGCCCATCTGTGCGGTAGGTTCCATTGGTCACAACCGGAAAGGCAACATAGATTTTAAAACGGCAGCCATGTTTGCATTCACCGGTATTTTAGGTGCTTTTGCAGGTGCCGCCATTGCAGGTAAAATCAGTACCAACCAGTTGAAAACCGCATTTGGTGTATATTCAGTGGTTATAGCCCTTAATATAGCCTTAAGTACCTGGAAAAAGACCCGAACTGGGGCAAACCGGCACCCGCAGAAGAGTGACCCGTTGCCCAGAAAAATAGCCAGAGGTTCATTCTTCGGGCTACTGGCCGGCACCATAACGGGCATTTTTGGCGTTAGCGCCACCGCTCCGGTGATGGCAGGGCTCTTTACTATGCGCATTCCGCTCAAGATGGTGATTGGCACTTCGCTTTTGCTGATCCTTATCAACACCCTGTTCGCGGTAGGTGCTCATTTTTTAATAGGAAAAATCGACCTTACCCTGGTCTATTTCCTCACAGCTGGATCGGCTACCGGAGCCATTATAGGTCCGGGGCTGCTTACAAAAACCAATACCGACCATTCGGAAAACAAGATAAAGTATTGGTATGCAGTAGTGATGATGGTACTGGGAATGATTATGATTGTGAAGTGAGGGCAGAGAGCAGAGAGCGCTGAGCAAAGAGTAAGGGGCAGAGGGTAAGGGGTGGAGTAAACGGTAAAAGGTAAGCGGTAAAAGGTAAACAGTAAAAAGTAAGAGGTAAACGGTAAAAAGTAAACAAAGAGGGTGAGCAGTAAACGCAAAACAGGAAAGATGTGAAAATAAAAATCTAAACACAGAACCCAGAACTCAAATTGTACAGACAACTCAGAACACAGAACCCTAAACTCTGAACCCTGAAGGCAGAACACAGAACTTATTATTATGATACGAACCATTTACTACATCATTCTAATCTATTTTATCCTTGGAGGCGTTGGCTTTTATGTCATTAACCGTAAAAAGCCGTCGGGGGAAGCACGCAATAGCTACATAAAGTTTATAACCTATTTTTTCATCATAAATATCCTGTTTTTCAGCATCACCATCAACTCCGTGCTATTTCGTTATCTGACGGTGATTATTATTGGTGCCGGCGTTTTCGAGTTCTATAAACTCTTTAAAGAGAGTGGTTTCCGGAAAAAGGGATTTTTTCTACAATCTCTATTGCTCTACCTGCTGCTTTCGGCCGGATTATACCATTTCTCGGGACTGGGGCAGGAACTGATTCTTTTCTCTTTCCTGATTCTTTCTATCTTTGACAGTTTTAGCCAGATTACCGGCCAACTCTGGGGAAGAAAAAAAATAGTGCCTGCCATAAGCCCCAATAAAACACTGGGAGGCCTGGTTGGCGGCACCTTTATGGCGCTGGGCAGCATACTGCTGCTCAAGAGTCTCTTTCCGGGATCGCCTGGAGAAGCGTTGCTTATTTCGGCCGGCATCATACTATTTGCCTTCCTGGGCGACGTAGCCGCATCGTTGTATAAACGAAGATACAACGTGAAGAATTACAGCAACCTCATCCCCGGGCATGGAGGCGTTCTCGATCGTTTCGACAGCCTTATTGCCGGAGGTGCCTGGGTGGCCCTATCGGTTAATCTGATAAACCTTTAATCTGCAAAATGCATCATGGGAAATACAGTCGTTATATCTTTCATGTACCTGGTTGCAATTGCCCTATTGCTGGCATTTAACGAACTCAACTACCGGCGGCTGAAGATTAGCGGTGAGATAACACGCAAGTTTGCCCACTTCGCAGCTACTCTGGCCGTGGTGCCCTTTCCCTACATTATGCCCTCACACTGGTACGTGCTTATTTTGGCAGCTATTTATTTTGCGTTCCTCTTTATCACCCAAAAGAGCAAGCAGCTTAACTCAATTCACGACATCCACCGGAAATCAATCGGCAGTTATCTGTTGCCCCTTTCCATCTATTTAACTTTTCTGATATCGTCGCTACTCGATAGTAAGTTTTTGTACATACTCCCCATGCTCATCCTGGCCATTTGCGACCCTATGGCTGCCATTCTGGGTATTAACATCAAAAAGATGAATGGCAGAATCAGGATTCTCGGACATAAAATGAACAAAACCTGGCTCGGATCGGCTGCATTTTTGGTTACCAGTTTTATTATAAGCATCATAGCACTCTATTTTCACCACCAGGCCTTCACTTTTAAGGCGTTCTGGCTATCTCTGCTCATTGCGGTGGCAGGTACCCTGGCCGAGCTCTTTAGCTGGCGGGGTTCCGACAACCTCACCATTCCCTTGAGTGTTATGTTGATACTGGTGCTTTTTCTATAAATATTTATTTTAAAATTATTGCTAAACCAATAAAAAACAATCGCCCTTTAATTTTGAAAAAACTCTGTTTAACATACATAAACGAAACTGAAATTTAGGGCCATTTTGAAAAACCATAAACCATGAAGAGAATTATTATAAATGGCGCGAATGGATATGTAGCCTCTAATTTTATTTACCAACTACTGGCACGCGATTATGAGGTAATTGCCCTGGTAAGAAATTCGGGCAAACGATCGTCGTTGCGGAAGATGCAGGATGCCTTATCGGAAATAAATGAGAGCGAATACCCCATTCCCAAAAACCTGACTGTTTACAACTACTCGCTGAATCACAAAGACTTTGCCATGTCTCCCGATGATTTAGAAGCTATTTTTGACCAGGATTCCGATTATTTTCATTTTGCCGCCAGCCTTAAATATGATGAACGATCGAAGACAGAGATTCTTCAAACCAATCTGAAAGGGGTTGAAAACTCGGTTGAGGTATTCCTACAGTATGCCAGCAGCGGATCACGCTACTTCTTTATCAGCACCTCCTATTCGTGCGGTAATATTTCCGTCCCTTTCATGGAAGAGTTTTATGACAACGACGATATTTCGGGTTTCAGGAACTATTACGAGCAATCTAAACGATTTGCTGAAAACATCATCAGAAAACATATTGGTGCAGACCACCTGAATGCTCATATCCTTCGACTTTCGCAGGTAATAGGTGACAGCCGCACAGGATTTACCAAAACCGACTATGGCATATTCGACTTTGCCAAGAGAGTGCACAACCTGGCCTTCCGGTATCCCGGCGAAACGGTGAGGGTACAGGTAGAGCCCCACTCTACGCAGAATCTGATACCCGTTAATAAGGTGGTGGACTCTTTTTTCAAAATTATTGAGACCGTGAACCTGCCCGTTATAATGAACGTAACTGCCAAAAATTCAATCAGGAACGTGTATATCATAAACGCTCTCTGTAAATTATTACCCCTAAACCTTATCCCGGTAAAGAAGCTGGAAACAGCGGAGATGAGTTCTCTGGAGAGGATCATCTCAATGGGGATGTCCTTTACAGGAAGTTATACCAACACCAGGTTAATATTTGACAACACCAATCTGGAGCAGGTAATAGGCCGCGGAAACAATGAAGTGAGCGAAGATATGGTCTTCAGAATGCTGAAATACTTTGTAAATGAGCTGTCGGAGAAGAAATTACAACTACAAACAACCAATAAAGCATGAAGCAAATTATAATTAAGGACGAAAACGTTTTAAACGTTCCCAATATGATAAGTCTATACCGGCTACTGGTGTTCCCGGTAATTCTGGTGATGGCGCTTACCGGCCGGGAAGGGTGGTTTGTCATTCTTTTGAGCATCAGTCTGGTGAGCGATGTGCTGGATGGAAATATTGCCCGCTACTTTAATCTGCAAACCAATTTTGGGGCAGCGCTCGACAACCTGGCCGACATCTGCACCTATGCCATGGCCCTGCTGGGCCTCTTCCTGTTTAAATGGACGGAAATTGAACCCCACGCCTGGATACTCTGGCTGTTTCTGACGGTTTTTGTACTTAGCTACATCATAGCCTTTGCCCGTTTTGGGAAGATACCGGGGTTGCATCTCTATTCGGCGGTGTCGGCAGGATATGTACAAAGCATATTCTTTTTTGTGCTCTTCGTTTTCGGATTTTATCCCTGGATGTACTATCTGGCCCTGGCCTGGGGTGTAGTAGCCTATATTGAAAAAATATTTGTTTTACTCTTCCTCGACGATATAAAAATAGGTGTAAAAGGACTCTACTGGCTCATGAAAAAGCAACGTACCGAAAAAGCCCTGACACAGGTTTGATAACTGCTATTTAAAAAAAGACTCAACCATCCTGTTTCTATGACTCACTTTAGAGAAAAAACTGTGTGGATTACCGGTGCCTCTTCGGGAATAGGCGAAGCACTGGCCTATGCCTTTGCGCAGGAGGGTGCTTCTTTGGTGCTATCGGCTCGCAACACCCAAAAGCTTGAAGAGGTGAAGACCCGCTGTTTGAAATCGACGTCCAAATGCCTGATAAAACCTATGGATCTGTCGAATGCCGTAGAAATTGAACAAGTGGCAAATGAAGTATTACAACTGACCGGTGGAGTGGATGTGCTTATCAACAACGCTGGCAGGAGTCAGCGCTCCCTGGCACGCACCACACCCATTGAGAACGACCGTACCCTTATGGAGGTTAACTTTTTTAGTGCGGTGGCGCTCACCAAACTGGTGTTACCCCAAATGCTGAAAAACGGATCGGGACATATAGTCGTAATAAGCAGTATCTCCGGAAAGTTTGGTTTTCCATTGCGCACAGCCTATTCAGCATCCAAACATGCCCTTCAGGGCTATTTTGAATCACTCAGGGCCGAATTGACCCATGAAAATATAAAGGTAACCATCGTTTCGCCCGGCCGCATAAAAACCGACATTTCGCTTAACGCACTCACAGAAGATGGCAAAAGCTATAACAAAATGGATGCCGGACAGGCCAAAGGCATGGAACCGGAACGCTGTGCACGGAAAATAGTGAAATCGGTAAAGAAGGAACGCAAAGAGCTTCTGGTGGGAAAATCGGAACTTTTAATGGTGTATATCAGACGTTTTTTACCGGCACTTTACCACTGGATGGTTACCAGAATAGGGAATTAATCACCCTGCGGATTAAGTATCGAATAAAGATTATTATCTTGACAAAAAAAGTAAGCATGGGTAAAAATATTATCGGTATCCAACAAGTTGGAATTGGGGTAAAAAATGGGAAAGAGGCCTGGAAATGGTACCGCAGGGCCTTTGGAATGGATATTGGCATTTTTGAAGATACCGCCACTGCCAGGCTTATGTTGCATTATACCAACGGCAGGGAGGTAACCCGCTATGCTGCGCTGGCTATGAACATGGAAGGCGGAGGAGGGTTTGAAGTGTGGCAACACACCGACATTACACCCAAACCGCCGGTCTTTGAGGTTAAGTTAGGTGATACCGGTATCTATATCTGTAAAATGAAGAGCCGCAACATCAGCGAATCCTTCAAGCGCCATCGGTCTATGGAAATAAACATACAGGGTGAACTCACCCGCGACCCGAAGGGTACTCTTCACTACTACCTGCGCGACCCCTATGACAATCTTTTTGAGGTGGTGGAAGAGGATTCCCATTTTATGAAACAAAAGTCACCCACAGGTGGCGTAGCCGGCGTGGTAATAGGTGTTTCAGATATTGAAGAAGCTAAAAAGGTGTATTCGGGGATACTTGAATACACCGAAGAGGTGTACGATAAAACGGCCCATTTTGAAGACCTGGCCCCTCTGCCCGGCGGTAATGAAAAGTACCGACGGATATTACTGAGACACAAACCCCGCTCTGGCCCATTCAGTAATCTGCTGGGTCCCACCCAGATAGAGCTGATACAATCGCTGGATCGAAAACCCGGAAAAATATACGAAAACCGCATCTGGGGTGAGCTTGGTTTTATTCACCTCTGTTTCGACATCAACGGCATGGAGGCGCTGGAGCAGGAGTGCATCCAAAGAGGCTTTCCCTTCACCGTGAACAGTGCCAACAGCTTCGACATGGGGGCTGCCTCCGGTCACTTCTCCTACATCTCCGACCCCGACGGAACCCCGATAGAATTTGTAGAGACCCATAAACTACCCATCTTGAAGAAACTGGGCTGGAATCTTAACCTCAAAAAAAGAGACCCCAAAAAACCACTCCCAAACTGGATGGTTAAATCCCTTACGTTCAGCAGGGTAAAGAATTGAAAGCTCAATCCGGCAGCTGTCGTACGAAGAGTGCTGAGATTGGGTTTTTGAGTTCGGATATCAAGAAAAAAAGGCATTATGTCGCCCGACAATCGGCAACACCGGGGGCCCGGCCCCAAAGATAATCAACTGTTTCGGGAAGAGGTGATACCGCTGTTATCGGCTGCGGCAGTTGACTTATGCTGGCTTCTGGATAAAGAATATACGGAAAAGGCTTCTTTAAAACTGGTTGGTGATCGCTACAAACTTCAGGAGCGACAGCGAAAGGCACTGGCCCGAAGCTGTCAGCCCAGGCAGCTAACTGAAAGCATTCAAAGTCATCAGGTCACAAATGCCAATCAATTAAGCGATAACAATATCGTTATAGATGGTTTTAATATACTCATTACCCTGGAGGCACTTCTTAGCGGAGCACCCTTGTTTCGGGGAAGGGATGGTGTATTGCGCGATCTCTCGGGCGTGCATGGCTCATACCGCAAAATAGAGGAGACACCTCATGCCATTGTACTTATCGCCAACTATCTGGAGAAATATCACGCAGAACCAGTTCTTTGGATATTCGACAAACCGGTGAGTAATTCGGCGCGACTGGCTCAACTGGTTAAAAACAGCGGAAAGAGGTTGGGCGTTGAATGGCAAGTTGAATTGACAAACCAGGCCGACCAAATGATTGTTGCAGCACCGGGTATCGTTTTAACCTCCGACTCACAAATATTGGCCCAATGTCAACAATGGTATAACCTTGTGGGCCATATTGCAAGCGAGCTACAGGGAAGTTGGATGATTAGGCTATTCGGATATTGAGCAATCAATCAGGGCTTCACTTTAAGTGAAACCCTGATAAACCCTGAATGAGTTCTCACTCTGGCTTACTGGCACCCTCATGGATGGCAGCCACAATTTTCTTTTCCAGTTCTTCAGCAAGCTCGGGATTATCACGAATCACATCCTTCACTGCTTCGCGGCCCTGTCCAAGTTTGGTATCGCCATAGCTGAACCACGAACCACTTTTCTTGATGATGTTTAATTCGACGCCCAGGTCTATAATTTCGCCTACCTTTGAGATGCCTTCGCCATACATAATGTCGAATTCTGCCTTTCGGAAGGGCGGCGCCACCTTGTTTTTCACCACTTTAACCCGGGTGCGGTTGCCCACTACCTCCTCACCATTCTTCAACTGAGTAGAGCGGCGAATATCAAGCCTTACTGAGGAATAAAACTTAAGCGCATTCCCTCCTGTGGTGGTTTCGGGGTTGCCAAACATCACGCCGATTTTTTCGCGCAACTGGTTAATAAATATGCAGCAGGTATTGGTTTTACTAATGTTGGCCGTGAGCTTACGCAGAGCCTGCGACATGAGGCGTGCATGAAGCCCCACTTTATTCTCACCCATTTCGCCCTCTATTTCCGCTTTGGGGGTGAGCGCAGCCACCGAATCTATAACCACCAGGTCGATGGCTGAAGAGCGAATCAGCTGGTCGGCTATCTCCAAAGCCTGCTCACCATTGTCGGGTTGAGACATTAAAAGGTTCTCCACGTCCACACCCAACTTTTCGGCATAAAACCGATCGAAGGCATGCTCCGCGTCAATGATGGCCGCAATACCTCCCAGCTTTTGAATTTCGGCAATGGCATGAATGGCAAGCGTGGTTTTTCCCGACGACTCAGGCCCGAATATTTCCACCACGCGCCCGCGCGGATAGCCGCCAACCCCCAGGGCAATATCCAGAGTGATGGAACCCGAAGGGAAAGAGGGTACATTTTCTACACCCGACTCTCCCATTCGCATAATGGCACCTTTGCCAAAAGTTTTATCAATCTTATCCATGGTAAGCTGAAGTGCTTTAAGCTTTTCAGCATTCACCTTTTTAATCTCTTTTTCCAGTTGCTCTGCCATTTTCTTTATAGCTTTATTTTCAATTTATTAATTGTTCAAAACAAAAACTTTATCTGTAAAAATACCTTTTCCACCGCTAATCCCGAATAAGTTGGGTGACTTTTTAATAAAAAAAGATAAGCTCATATCCTCCGGGATTAACCTGCTGTAGTGCCACAAAAAGCAGACCTGGGAATTAAGCAGGTTAAATATAACCAAAAAAATCAGATATCTAATCCGGCAAAAATCTGGCTGGCATGATCGCTGGTTTTCACCTTATCAAGAATCTTCTCTATCAAGCCCTTCTCATCAATAATAAATGTGGTACGCACCACGCCCATATAGGTTTTTCCATACATTTTTTTCTCAGCCCATACGCCATATTTCTGAAGAATCTCCTTTTCGGTATCGGCAATTAAATCGAACTGCAATCCGTGCTTATCAATAAATTTGCGATGCGACACTTCGCTGTCAGGGCTTACACCCAGCACCACAAATCCTTTATCTGCAAAAGCCTTGAGATTCTCATTTAAGTTAATTGCTTCGGCTGTACATCCCGAAGTATTGTCTTTGGGATAAAAGTACAAAACAACTTTCTTTCCACGATAATCATCCAGGGAAATAGTTTTTCCGTCCTGATTTTTTCCTGCAAAATGAAGCGCTTTTTGACCCTCAACTAACTTTTCCATAATGCTGTTTTTATAAAATATTGTATAAGTCAAACGTTGCGAGCTCGCTTTGGTTTAATCTAAATTTGATAAACCCTGCAAAACAACCGGAGTGCCATTATTCTACAAAAATACCAACATTTGCGAAACAAACCCTACTATTTAGGTAATTCGCCACTATTGCTTAAATTTGAGGCCCGATACCATCGTTGCTTACAAATACATGATAAAGATGCGTCAAATATCTACCACTCTTATTTTTATATTTTCTTTAATACTGCCTTTCAATACTACATCGGCTCAGCAAACCGGAGAGGCGGCAAAAGAAGCGATGCAATATTTTAATAATGGCGACTACGAGCGAGCCATTCCACTTTACGAGGCGCTTCTGGAACATTACGACCGCTCACCCGACTACAACTACTATTATGGCGTGAGCCTTGTTGAACAGCGGCAAAACAACGAAGAGGCCATCCGCCGTTTAAAATTCGCTTCTCTGAAAAGTGTTAACCGCGACGTGTTCTTTTATCTGGGTAAAGCCTGTCAAAACGGTTATGAGTTTGAGGAAGCCATCACACAATTCAACCGTTTTCTAAAATATGCAGGCAAGGAAGATGCCCGACGAACCACAGCTCAAAGAGCCATTGAAGATTGCCGGAGTGCTGCCGGCCTGATTAATAAATATTATCAGCTAACTATTCTGGCAAAAGACACCGTTCCTAAAGATGAGATACTTTCACATTATCATCTGTCGGAAGAGGCCGGTACGCTTATTCGCAACAGCTCATTTTTTAAATCGGGAGTTGACCCCAAACAGATAATGTACAAAACGGAGTTGGAAAATAAGGTGCTGTTTGCTCTGGAGCAGCCCGACACCGCCATGTATGACATTTATAAGATGGTGCGGCTGTTGGATAGTTGGAGTAAAAGTATGGAATTAGGAGCACCCGTGAATACCGTACACGACGAGCGATACCCTTTTCTTATGGTAGATGGCACCACCTTTTATTTCTCTTCCAATCGTCCGGGGGGAATGGGTGGAATGGATATTTACCAATCATTTTTCGATCCTGAAACTAATACCTATTCTACTCCCGAGAATCTGGGTCCGCCTATCAACTCGCCCGCAGACGATTACATGTTTGCGGCAGACCCTTTCAGCAACAAAGCGTGGTTTTCGACCAATCGGGGTGTTAAACCCGGAGAGACAGCAGTAATAACTTTGCTATGGGACAACTCGGTGATAAAAAATCTGGCACGCGATACAGAGCAAATACGGCAACTGGCAAAACTACCACTGCTGGAAAAGGACTCGGCTTCGCTGCAAGGAGCTCTGCAGGAGATTGACAAGCCGCAAGACAGAAAGCCCAAAGAAGACTTTAGGTTTTACATAAACGACATTCTGTTTTACACACTGTTTGAACATTTTATGAGTGCCGATGCCCTTAATGAGTTTAAGAAAGGCTTTGACTTGGATGCCCGAAAAGACAGCCTTGAGCTGTTGATGAACCGAAAACGAAAAATCTATTCGGAAAGCTATAATAAGAAAGAGCTCACCGAGCTTATCAGCGAGATCCTGAAACTCGAACAGGAGGTTTACAACCTTACCGACCAGATTCAGAATCATTATATGAAGGCGCGCCAACTGGAAATGCAAAAGATTGAGCAGATGAAAACAAACGGGACTTATAAAGTTCCTCAGTATAACCGAAAATCTGCCAGCACCATCATTCCGGATAAAGCAACGCCTATAGGATATGATCTGTTTTACAACGACAACCACGATGTTCGCAAAGAGAAACTCAAGGCCATCTACCGCCAATACTTTACCCCCCTGGAGTATAACACTCTCCAAAGAGCCGACAGCCTTTATGCACAGGCCAGCCTTTTAAAGTTAGAATCGGCAAGGTTGCTGGAAAAAGGCAGGGAAGTTGAAAGTGTCGAGAATAAAATATCTCTGCTGGAAAAAATAAGAAATATTGACACTCTGAAAAGTACGGAAGAGCCTGAAACCAACTATATTTTTGAAGCCCGGACCATCGGTAAAAAAGCACTGGAGTTATATCACGAGGCACTGGATGATAAATACCGCATTTACCTGCCTGCTGTAACGGGGATTTCTCAAAAGTCACAAAACCCTCATCTGAAAGATTCGCTGGGCGAAATTAGAGCCTATTACCACGAAGCCCAGGAGGGCCTCGGAAAAATGTACAGCTACAATCAGGAGCGTTACGAAATGTTAGGCAGCTTAAAAAGAGAGGCGGTTGCGATAATGGAGAATGTATTGCTTAATAATTCAGCCTCAGCCTCAAATTATACAGCCTCCGGCCAAACAAAAAAGGCAAATATCTCTGCTATTGGCAGCTCTCCTGAAGAGCCCGACGCGGCCGGCACCAATTTGGAAACCGCCTCCAGGCCATCTCCTGCAAAGGTAGTGTCTGCTGCATTTCAGCCTTCCCAAAAGCCGGTTTATAAAATCCAGATTGGTGTGTTTAGCAGCAAGCCCAATCAAGAGGCTATAGATTTAATTCCTACGGTATCCACCAGCCAGATTGAAGGGAAAAACCTTGTCCGCTATTATTCGGGCCACTGGAACAGCTATGAGGAAGCACAAAGCAAAGTAAAAGCTATCCGGGAAGCAGGTTTTGATGGTGCTTTTGTGGTTGCTTTTATGAATGGTGAGCCCATTGCACTCAGCAAAGCAAGGGCAATAACCGGCGATTGAAAAACGTCGTCGAATGCCAACTGTCAAGCATGATGCACGGGAGCCAAAAAGTCGCTATTGAACCACCTTTCTTACCAGATCGGCAGCCTCCTGCAGCGACATGGCCGAATATACTTTAAGACCCGATTCATCAATCACCTGCTTGCCCTCTTCGGCATTGGTACCCTGGAGCCGCACAATGACAGGCACTTTAATATCACCCAATTTTTTATAGCCTTCAACTATACCGGCAGCTACGCGATCGCAACGCACTATGCCGCCAAACACGTTAATGAGCACTGCCCGCACCGCCGCATCGTTGAGGATGATCCTCAGCCCAGCCTCTACTGTTTGCGCACTGGCACCACCACCAATGTCCAGGAAATTGGCAGGATCGCCTCCCGACAACTTAATGATGTCCATGGTAGCCATGGCCAGGCCGGCACCATTAACCATGCATCCCACATTACCATCCAGTTTCACAAAGTTAAGATTGTGCTTGCCCGCCTCCACTTCAGCAGGGTCTTCCTCATTAAGATCGCGCAATTCGGCAAAATCGGGATGACGAAACAACGCATTATCATCCAGATTTACCTTGGCATCTACCGCAATAATTTTATCATCGGTGGTTTTTAACACGGGATTAATCTCAAACAGCGAAGCATCAATGGCAAGGTAGGCACGGTACAAAGATTCGATAAAGGCTACCATTTCCTTAAAAGCAGCACCGCTCAGCCCCAGATTGAAAGCTACTTTTCGTGCCTGAAAGGGCAGCAAGCCGGCAGCGGGATCAATCTCCTCCCAGAAAATTTTTTCAGGCTCTTTTTCAGCCACCTCCTCAATGTCGGTACCACCGGAGGAAGAATACATTACTGTATTTCGCCCGGTAGCACGATTGAGCAAAATGCTCACGTAAAATTCCTGTTTTTCGGAAGGCCCGGGATAGTAAACATCCTGAGCAACTAATATTTTACGTACTTTTTTGCCTTCGGAACCGGTTTGGTGGGTCACCAGCTGCATCCCAATCATTGCAGCAGCCACCTTCTGAACCTCTTCGAGCGTTTTAGCCAGCTTTACGCCACCGCCCTTGCCTCGACCTCCGGCATGTATCTGGGCCTTTAAAACCCACCAACCGGTGCCTGTTTCCTCTTGCAATTGACGAGCCGCTCTTACAGCTTCATCGGGCGAAGTAACCATAATGCCTTCCTGGATATTTACTCCGTGTTGTTTTAAGATGCCTTTGGCCTGATATTCGTGAATGTTCATAAAAATGGAAGATTAATTTTTCATTAAAACTAACTATTTATTCCCTAAGTCGCAACATAAGTGCCAAATTAGGGCATTAAAACATGCAATTTCGCAGCCATCACCGGCAATATTGCCTATTTTTGCACTCTTCAAAAACCTAATAACGAGATGCGTAAACTCAAACTCAGCGAGCTGGGCCGCTTGTCGGTAAAAGACTACAAGGAAGCGTCCAAAATGTCCATCGTAATTGTGCTCGACAATATTCGGAGTCTTCACAACGTAGGCAGCATTTTTCGTACCACCGATGCTTTTCGCCTGGAAAAGGTTTATTTGTGTGGCATCACCTCTACACCTCCCCACAACGAAATTCACAAAACCGCGTTGGGGGCTGAAGACTCTGTTGACTGGACCTATTTTGAGAAAACAACCGAAGCCTTACAAATGTTGAAGGAAGCGCAATATATACTCATAGCCATTGAACAGGCAGAGGGCAGTACACTGCTTAGCGAATTCATTCCGGTGCCGGGCCAAAAATATGCCCTCATTTTTGGTAACGAGGTACGCGGGGTATCACAAACTGCAATTGATATGTGTGACCGATGTCTTGAGATTCCCCAATATGGCACCAAACACTCGTTCAATGTGTCGGTTTCGGCAGGCATAGTAATGTGGGAAGTGGTGAAAAAGCTAAAATTGCAAATATGATAGAAAGGTGTTGCAAAAGAAATAAGGTAATAGGGTCGGGTGTTTAATCGTACCTATAATTCTACTAAGGTAGAAAAACAAAAATAAGGTTCTTGCTTTAAGACTCATTGGGAGTAAGACAAAATTCCCTTTTTACCCCTAAATCCCCCAGGGGGGGACTTCCCAAAAGTTCTTTTTGCTGGCTCCCCTTGGGGTTTGCCTGCCTGCCGCCTGCCTGCCGGTAGGCAGGGTAGGCAGGGGGTAAAACAGGAAAAGGAACTTTTGGGATTTCGGGAAATTTGTCGTACACCCGACTTATTACTGTGGTTAAGCCTCCTAACTCATTATCTTGCGTAGAGGTCTACAAAATCCCCTATGAGCTTTACCTTTTTTTATTCAATTAAAAGGGCTGTAGGTTTATGGGAAGAACCTTATTTTTGTTTTTTAACCTTAGTAGCTCAATACATTAGCCGCAGACATCGACCTTATTACCTAATTTTTCCCCGATCCTCCATAGCTTTGGCGAAGGAGTGCGTCAAACCTAACTGAACGGCACAATAGACAAAGCAAACCTCCAACCTTATCCACAACCCAAAAAAGGCAGCCCTGAAAAAACAGGGCTGCCTTTTTTTAAGTTATAAGTTATGTATTGTTCTATTTACTCAACAATACCTTTAAAGGTAGGATCCTCAAAGTAACGGGCAAATACCATATCGGTGGCGGCCAATTCTTTATATTTGCTATCCAGACTGACAGCCCGGCGCAAACCGTCGAACATAAGGTCGGTATCGTTGGTACGGGCTCCAATCACAGCTTTGAGATAATACTTAAGTCCCACTTCCTGAGTATTGGCATTAAGTGTAGCCAAAGCTGCATCATAATTACCATTAAGTATCTTCGCCAAAGCAGCATTTAAAGAAGTGCTGTTACCAAAGTAACGAACGGCTTCGTCGTACATGCCTTTATAAATGGCTACTACACCAAGATTGTTGTTCAGCTCGTCACCGGCACCGGCAGCAGAACCAAAATACTCTTCGGCTTTGGCTGTATCGCCCTGGCGAAGTGCAATTACGCCCAGGTTGTTCATTACTTCAGGTACATTTGACTTAATGCTGTTGGCCTTCTCAAAGGCTACTTTAGCACCGTCGAGGTCGCCTTGCTGATACAGCACAACACCCACATTATTTTGAGCTCTGAAGCATCTGGGGAACTGGCTTACAGCCGCTTTGTAAATAGCCAGTTGATCGTCAAGGTCATCGGTAAGTGTAGCTGCATAAAGAATCTCTTCCACGTTCAGCTCGGAAGGATTATTCTCGGCCAACTCAGAAATCTCAGCATCTGATTTTCCAATCACCTCAATATTCACGTTCATCTTTGAACGACGCAATTTCGGCAGAATATCCCGGGCAATCACCTCAAATGTTTGAGACATATTTTTGATTTCACGCTCGCGCACTTCCGGATCGGAATGCATGGCAAGCACTCTGAGGATAAGTTCCTTATCCTGAATGGAGCTATTTTCCATCAGCTCCTTAAATCCTTCCCAGTCTTCGGGAGTACTGCGCACCTCATAGAAATCGGCATCAGTAGCCTGACCAACTTTAGCTTTTTTAAGCTCTTTTTCGAGAAAGTCTTTGGCTGCCTTTTCACGCTGAGATGCCAGACGCTCGTTTAAGGCATAAGGGCCATCAGGAGAAGCATAGCCCAAAACATCAACGCCTTTGAATTCGCGGTTCTCAGCTTCCTGAGCCTCTTTGATAAAATCATTCAAAGCTTTAATGTCTTCCTTGGACAACTCGGAACTGCGCAAATTAGCCTGTTGAATGAGGAAATAAATGGCAGCTTGCTTACTTTCGGGAATAATCCGCTGAAACTGGTCCTTTCCATAGGCGGCGTATATGCCTTCCTGGGATACCAACCCGGAGGTAGCTATTACACCTTCAGCAATCTTAAAGGCCTCGAAGCCAACTTCTTTACTGCCTTTAGAGGCCTGAATGCGTACAACCAGGTCGGATACACGCATGTTGTCGTTGTAATCAACGGTTCCGTTATAGGTTAACTGTCCGCCATTGGCATAAGAGATAACTTTATCATTACCCTCTACCTTTTCACCCTGCAGGCGATAAGGAGCGTAAGCTGTTTCACCGCCCTGGTAAACCAATACGGGTGTAGCTTCAATTACGGCTTTTTTATCAAAATAGCCGCCTGGCACTTGCACTTTGATGCTAACCGGTACTTTACCACCATGAGTTTCCAAAACCTCAGGGGTAACCGTATAATTCACATCAGCTGCATTCTTTTCCATCTTTTTCAGGCCTGAACAGCTCGCCAATACAGCTGCTATTGCCACGGTTGCAAAAAGATTAATTCTTGTTCTTTTCATAATGTCAAGTAAGTTATTTGTTTCAAATAAAATCCAAATCCAATCTTCCCTACAAATTTAAGAATGTTTTTGAAAAATAAAAGCGTTATGCTGACAAAATTATAAATAATAGCCATTAATCAAAAAGGAATCTACGAAAATTGAATATTCTTATCACTAAACATGACTCTTTTGGGAAAAATGGCTGAGTTAAAAGTTGGAAGAGAGGAGGATTGGAGAAATGAAAGGATGGGGATGATGTAAAATTCGATCATTCCAATGTTCCTCAATTCCATCATTTCGCTGTTCCAACACTCCCCTATTTCAACATTCCATCCTTCTACTCATGAACTTCCGCATCACCCTCTCTCAATAAGGAGTGAGCCCCATATTATAAAAAGTAAAGGCCCATTCGTCGGTTACCTCTTCAATTTGTTTGGAAACCGGCTTTCCGGCACCATGCCCCGCCTTGGTTTCAATCCTTATCAGCACGGGATTTTTACCTTTATATTTCTCCTGAAGAGTTGCAATATATTTAAATGAGTGTGCCGGCACCACGCGGTCGTCGTGATCGGCAGTGGTAACCAGAATGGCCGGATACTCCACATCCGAGCGAATATTGTGCAACGGTGAGTAGCCATAAAGATAACGGAACATCTCTTCGCTGTCATCGCTGCGTCCGTAATCGCCTGCCCACGCCCATCCTATTGTAAAGAGGTGGTAGCGGAGCATATCCATTACACCCACGGCTGGGAGAGCCACCCGAAACAGATCGGGCCGCTGGTTAACCACCGCCCCTACCAGCAGGCCGCCATTCGAGCCGCCTTTAATGGCCAGAAGGTTGTGGTTGGTATAGCCCATCTTAATAAGATCTTCGGCAACGAGAATAAAATCATCGAATACCCGTTGTTTATTCAATTTTGTACCAGCCAGGTGCCAGTCCTCGCCATATTCGCCGCCTCCTCGGATGTGGGCATTCACATAAACGCCTCCATTTTCGAGCCAGGGCACCAGGCGCACGTCGAAGCGTGGCTGGTAAACGATGTTAAAGCCTCCATACCCATACAGAAGAGTGGGATTAGAGCCATCGAGGATGATGCCTTTTTTATGCACAATGTGCAAGGGAATGCTGGCGCCATCGTCGGCTTCCACAAACACCAGGTTGGTTTCGTAATTGTTGCCATTAAAATCTACGTCAGGTTCAAAATAGATTTCCATCTCTTTGGTATTCAAATCACAACGATAAACCCTGCCAGGAATGGCATAGGAGGTAAAATCATAAAACACGGTGTCGTCCTTTCTGGTCGTCTGGATGGAGGAGACCGAACCGGGAACGGGTAAATCCATGTTGTATTGCTTCACCCCTTTGAGATCGTAAACTTCGAGATGCGACTCGGCATCGACCATATAAAGAGCTACGGCAAACGATTTAGTGAGATAAACACCTTGAAGCACATTGTCTTTTTCGGGGATGATCTCCTTCCAGTTTTCCAGTGCAGGATTTTCGGGGTCCATCTCCATCACTCTGTAACGGGAAGCCTCATTGTTGGTGAGTATCCAGTATTTCTTATTCACCGTTCCCAAATAGGCAGATTCATTCCCGAAAGTAGTATCGGCAATTTGCCAGACTCCTTCACTGCCTATAGCTCTTATTATAAGAGAGTTGTTGCTGGTAGATTCACTGCCGCTTACCAATAACCGCCGGCCATCATCGTCCACCTGCCCCCCATAGTTTCGGCGTGCATGGTCATTGTCCCTAAATATAAGACGATCGGATGCCTGCGGGTCACCCAGCGTATGAAAGAATACCTGCTGATACTCATTCACTTTGGTCAACTCCTCGCCTTGCACCGGTGCATCGTAGCGACTGTAATAAAAACCTTTATCTTTAAGCCACGAGAGATCCGAAAACTTTACCCATTCGAGATGGTCGTTTAACACTTCGCCCGATTCCACCTTTTTCACAAAAACCTCCTGCCAATCGGAGCCCCCGCGAGAGATAGCATAAGCGACATATTTTCCGTCTTCAGAGAAGGAATAGTTGGCCAGTGCCACAGTGCCGTCATCTGAAAGAGTATTGGGGTCGAGAAGCAGCCGTTCTTCCCCATTTTTACCTTTCTTGACATAGAGCACTGATTGATTCTGAAGCCCGTCGTTGCGCGACACAAACCAATAATCGCCTTTACGCACAGGGGTTCCCTGGCGCTTGTAATTCCAAACCTGTGTCAGGCGGCTCTGAATGGTATCTCTGAAAGGTATCTTACTCAAATATTCTTCGGTCACCTTATTTTCGGCCTTTACCCACGCTTCGGTCTCAGGTGAATGGTCATCTTCGAGCCAGCGGTAGGGGTCGGCCACTGTTTGTCCAAAATATTGATCAACTGTATCAACCTGCCTGGTTTCAGGATAGTTGAGCCGCTTTGATTTCGGTCCACAGGACGAAAAGAACAGTATCATAATTGATAACAGAAAGAATTGAGTTGTGTGTTTCATTTTGAGTTGTGAGTTAAAGACAAGGCGTGCCTTGTCTGTACAGTTTGAGATAGAGACGCATAAATTGTGGGTCTGTACAAGGGTTATGGGTTCCCGCCTGATTAAATCTAAAGCGGTCCCGATGCCTTTTTGGGATCGCTTTGCTCCATTGGGGTTCGGCAATAATAAGATTGACCGAAAAGGATTAAGGATTAGGAGATTAAGGATTACTTAACAGATTGCTGCCTACCCTGCCTACCCTGCCTACAGGCAGGCAGGCGGCAGGCGTTTACTTTTCACCTTTTGGCCCCTGAGCTTGTCGAAGGGTACTTTTCAGCTTTGAGCACCTTTTCAAAAGAGTCTATCCTGTTTTTTTATGCGGCGCTCCTTATTTTTCCCTGCTATCCAGCCCACTAACATCCCTATAAATCCACCGGTTAAGAGAATGCCCCCAATAACCAACCCGGCTACAAAAAAGACGGTGACCAGGGCCCCCAATATGCCGACCAGAATTCCAAAAAACACAAACCGTGACAGCCACAAACCACGCGGAAACACCTTGTGATGCGCCCGCAGATGCTTGACGCTGCCTTCAAGTTCCTTTTGAAAAATCTTTACTTCGGGCATATCGTTTTTCATCCATTGTCCCATATTATAACTCATTTCATCGAGTTTCCGGAAATGTTCAGCACACTCCGGACAATCCTTCTTGTGGGTTTCGAGATAGTGCATCAGCCGGGGGAAAGCCTCCAGGCTGTAAAACCGGATGCTTTCGCGGGGAATTCCTTTAAGCCGGCTGCTCAGGATATCGTACCACTGCTGAATGCTCTTATACTTAGGCATAGACGATGTTTACATTTCACAAATACTAAAAGCTGAAATTACCCTAACCTGATTAATTCATGAGTTTTCGTGATGAGATAGTTCGACATCGTAATAGAAAACCTATGAATTAATCAGGTAACCAAACAATAGAATGAAAACTGCTGTTAAGTTACAAATTTACGCCGGAAAATCAAAATCCCCGGAAGTGACAAAACACCGCCGGGGATTGAATTTAACAAAATGCCGGAGGCAGTTAGTTTTTCTCGGGTCGCGGAAGCAACACTTTTCTGGAGAGCTTAAGCTTTCCGGAGCGCTGATCCATATCAATGAGCTTAACTTCAATCTCTTCACCCTCTTTAAGCACATCTTCAACCTTTTCGAGACGGCGCCACTCAATTTCTGAGATATGCAACAATCCGTCTTTTCCGGGAAGTATTTCAACAAACGCCCCAAAGGGAACAATCGACTTTACTTTTCCGGTATATATCTTACCTACTTCGGGAATTGCCACAATGGCATTGATGCGCGCAAGAGCTTTATCAATGGACTCTTTATCGGTTGCAGAAATATCCACAATACCATTTTTTTCGTCCTCACTAATCATGACCACAGCGCCTGTCTCTGCCTGGATGGCCTGGATAATTTTACCTCCTGGTCCTATTACGGCACCAATCATCTCCTTGGGAATGCGGATGGTGACAATACGCGGTGCGTGGGGTTTGTAATCCGCACGCGGTGCGCTAAGCGTTTCACTCATCTTTTCCAAAATATGCAATCTTCCTATGCGAGCCTGTTCTAATGCTTTTTCGAGCACCTCATACGACAAACCATCCACTTTAATATCCATCTGGGTGGCGGTAATGCCATCTTTGGTTCCGGTAACTTTAAAGTCCATGTCGCCCAGATGGTCTTCATCACCCAAAATATCAGATAGAACTACATATTTGCCACTATCGCTATCGGTGATGAGCCCCATGGCTATACCCGACACAGGTTTTTTCATTTGCACGCCTGCATCCATAAGAGCTAATGTTCCGGCACAAACAGTGGCCATAGAGGATGAACCGTTGGACTCCAGGATATCTGAGACTACCCGCACCACATAGGGCAAATTATCGGGCATCATACGCTTAAGTGCACGATGAGCCAGGTTGCCATGACCAATCTCGCGACGCCCCACTCCACGATAAGCACGTGCTTCACCGGTTGAATAAGGCGGGAAGTTATAGTGTAATAAAAACCGGTCCACCCCATGATAAAGCACATTGTCCACAATTTTTTCATCCATCTTTGAGCCCAGCGTCACTGTGGTAAGCGATTGTGTTTCGCCTCTGGTAAAAACGGCAGCTCCATGCGGGCCGGGCAGGTAATCCACCTCGCTCCAGATGGGTCGAATCTCATCCATGGCGCGACCATCTAACCGCACATTTTCGTCTAACATAGCGCGACGCACAGCCTCTTTCTCCACATCATGGAAATAACGCTTAATGAGCGCCTCAGGCACTTCATCTTCTTCTACATTATAGTTGTCAGCGATGTAACCGGTCACAATGGCTTCAAAAGCATCAAAGCGTTCATGCTTATTGGGATTGGCCGAACGAGCCACTTCGTAAGCATTTTGATAGGTAGCATCCTTAATGTGCTGACGCAGCTCTTCGTTGTTATTCTCGTGGCTATATTCCCTAACAGGCTTTTTACCAACCATTTCGGCCAAATCTATTTGAGCCTGACACTGCACCTTAATAGCTTCGTGGGCGAACTTCATGGTTTCCAGCAATTCGGCTTCAGAAACTTCACTCATCTCACCTTCCACCATCAGGATGTTGTCCATAGTGGCAGCTACGATAATCTCCATGTCGGCTTCCTTGATTTCAGAGGCGGAAGGATTGATTATCAGCTTACCGTTGACGCGACCCACGCGTACTTCGGAAATGGGTCCGCCAAAGGGAATATCCGACACGGCCAATGCGGCTGAGGCAGCCAGGCCGGCCAGTGCATCGGGAGTGCTCTCTTTATCGGCAGAAATCAGGTTGACGCTCACAAAGGTGTCGGCGTGATAATCCTCAGGGAAGAGCGGGCGCAAAGCTCTGTCAACTAATCGGGACACCAGTATTTCGTAGTCGGAAGGACGCCCCTCCCTTTTTTGAAAGCCACCCGGGAATCGACCCGCAGCACCAAACTTCTCTTTATAATCAACCGAAAGTGGCATAAAATCCACATCGGCTTTTGCTTCTTTGGCAGAAACAACGGTAGCAAGCAACCAGGTGTTGCCCATTCGCACTACCACCGAACCATCGGCCTGCTTGGCCAATTTTCCGGTTTCAATAACAATAGACCTACCATCACCAAGGTCAATACTTTTTTCAATTGGTTTAATCATCTTCAATTTCAATTTTTCTTACAATTTTCTTTAACTTGCCAAATATAGGTAATATCTTTCAGACCATCGGTTTATGAAGTTGTCTTTTTTCAGGAATCAACCAGGCAAACCTAAAGCAGGGGCCAGTAATAATAAACCAGAAAAGGCAATTCTACGAGAGAATTGCCTTTCACTGAAAATTCATTCCGGATTACTTGCGGATACCTAACTCCTTGATAATGGCACGGTATTTTTCAATATCCTTATCCTTCAAATAGTCGAGCATACGACGACGTTTGCCCACCATTCTCTTAAGAGCGTGCTCGGTACCAAAATCCTTCCGATTTGACTTCATATGTTCTGTCAAATGGTTAATACGGTTGGAAAACAATGCTATCTGGCTTTCAGGTGAACCAGTGTCAGAATTAGACTTCCCGTACTTTTCAAAAATTCCCTGCTTTTCTTCTTTTGTCAAGTGCATAGTTTACAATTATATAAACGGTTCTTATTTTGAGGGGTCAAAGATAGGTATTTGTTTAAAATAAAACAATAACACAAGCCGCAAAATTCTGTTCCTCCTATGTCAGAAAAAATCATTTCTGAATGATTTCACCTCATCGTTAATTTCATCCTGTGTCATCTCCGAAAGGTTATACTTTTTAGCCAATCTCAGGCTCTTATCTAATTATTTGACTGAATCACTTGTTTATATTCAATCTAAAAAACAAATCCGATCGCGCTTTTTAGAAATAATTCCAATATCTTTTTATTATATTGGTTGCCGTTATTGCAATCGCATTCATGAAAAAAATAGCGCTCTTTTCTGCTCCTGCATTTTTACTGGGAATTGTATTTATTTTACTGGGCGGAAAGGTCATGGATCACACCTCCACCAACGAATATTGCAATTCGTGCCACAACATTCACCCTCAGTCCACCATCTCATGGAAGCAGTCGATGCACTACGATACAAAATCGGGGGTACGCACCAATTGCGTTGATTGCCATCTGCCACCCAAAGGAGAAGGTCATTTTGTGGCCAAAGTAAAAACCGGGGCACGCGATGTGTGGTCGAAATGGACCAAAGATCCCGACTCCTTCGATTGGGAGGAGCGTTCGCTTCTTGAGAATGCAAAGAAGTATGTTTACAATCGTTCGTGCGAAAAATGTCATGAAACCATCTTCCCTGCCGATTTGTCTCAGGAGGGGGAGGAAGCCCATCTCTACTATTCCCGAAACTCTGACGATAAAGAATTGCATTGTATCAACTGTCATTTAAATGCAGGGCATTACATGGAAGGCTACTCCTCCAAGAGCCATGATCTCTTAGGAAGCAGCATGCAAACTCAAAAAGAGTTATACACCGCCCCTACCCCGGTTCATAGATTTGAGTCATTCGAAGAAAAGATTCCCGGCTCGGCCGTCTCATTTAACATGAAGGCCATTCCTGGTGGTACCTTTACCATGGGGAGCCCTAAATCAGAACCCTACCGAAACGAGGATGAAGGACCGGTACAACAGGTTAAAATCAGTTCGTTTTTCATGGCTGAAGTGGAAGTAACCTGGGACGAATATCTAGAGTTCTACCGCCAAACATCGGGCGAAGGTCGTTCCACCGATACCGAAGGCCTACGGTCGGGTAACGTGGAGAATGTGGATGCCATTGTTGGAGCCACACCTCCTTATGGGCAGCCGGACCAGAACTGGGGCATGGGCCGGCGTCCCGCCATAACCATGCGTTTTCATGCAGCCGAAACCTACTGTAAATGGCTGTCGAAAGTTACCGGCAAGAGCTATCGGTTGCCCACCGAAGCCGAATGGGAATACGCCTGCAGAGCTCAAACAGAAACGCCCTATTTTTTTAAGGGAGACCCAAAAAAATTCAAAAGAAAGGGGTTGTGGGCTCTTTTTGCCGACAACGATACGGCAGTTATAAATTCGTATGTTATCTATAATGAAAACAGCCCCGGAAAAACACAGGAACCCGGGCGGGTAATGTCCAACCCGTTTGGATTGAAAAATATGCTGGGAAATGTTGCCGAATTTTGCAGCGACTGGTATCAACCGAATGCCTACAAACTATACACAGACGAAGTGGTTTTAGATCCCACCGGGCCTGAGTCGGGCACTGAACGTGTGATACGGGGAGGCTCCTTTCGCGATGATGCAGGAAATGTAAGAAGTGCATCCCGCGGGCATACCCAATCGGAACTATGGATGAAAACCGACCCGCAAATGCCCAAATCCATTTGGTGGTATTCGGATTGTAACCATGTGGGGTTTCGGGTAGTGTGTGAATATGAGAAGGCCTCACCCCAACCCCTCCCACAATAGCGGGACGACCTGTCCCGATTTTATTTCGGGAAGCTCTTCAAAGGAGAGGGAGTAGAGACGCACACTTGTGCGTCTTTGGAAAAGATGGAAGAAGCCAGGAGACGGAAGACAGAAGACGCCTGCCTGCGGGTAGGCAGGGAAGAAGAAAGATTAAAAGAGATTGGAAGAAAAAGATTGACGGAAGTAGCTGGTAAAAGGTAAAAGGTAAACAGTGAGAAGCTCCTCCGTGCCGGAAGGCAGAAAAGCTGAAAGCTAAAACCGTACATAAAGCAAAAACTCAAGCCGCAGAGCGGCAATAGAGCTGTAGTTTAGGAGCAATCTGAGGTGATCCAAGCCACAGAGTGGCGACAGAAGAGATAAAAACAGAATTATTAACCTAATAATAATCAGTACCATGAGTCAAAATTTCATTAACCGAAGAAACTTCCTGGGCAAGGCTCTGGCCGGAAGCGCTGCTGCTGTAGTGGCACCTGCTTTTATTTCGGGATGTAGCCGTAAGAGAGTGGAGATTCCCAAATTTCTGGATCTGGCCCCGGACGGCCCCGTTTTGAAAGCCGGGTTAATTGGTTGCGGTGGCCGCGGAAAAGGCGCCGCCCAGAACTTTTTAGATGCAGGACCCAACCTAAAAGTGGTAGCATTGGGTGATGTGCTGGAAGACCGCATGTTGGAGGCTAAAGAGATGCTCAACCATGAAAGAGGTCAGGAGATTGCCGATGAAAACTGTTTTGTGGGATTCGATGCTTATCAAAAGGTGATCGATTCAGGCGTTGACGTGGTGATAATGGCCACCCCTCCGTTTTTCAGGCCGGAACATTTTGCCGCTGCTGTACAGGCACGCAAACACGTTTTTATGGAAAAACCTGTAGCCGTGGATCCAACCGGAATCCGGTCGGTGATGGCCACCGGCAAAAAAGCCGAGGGACTGGGACTCAGCGTGGTTACCGGCACTCAACGGCGCCACCAGCGTGACTACGTGCATACCTGGCAACAAATAGCCGAGGGCAGCATTGGTGAAATAACCGGCGCAAATGTTTACTGGAACGGCGGAAAACTTTGGCACCGCGACCCCAACGCTGAATGGAGCGAAATGGAATTTATGATCCGCGACTGGGTGAACTGGTGCTGGCTTTCGGGTGACCACATCGTGGAACAACACGTCCATAACCTGGATGTTGTCAACTGGTTCAAAGGAACACATCCGGTGATTGCCACCGGGTTCGGCTCGCGCCAGAGACGTGTAACGGGTGATCAGTACGATAACTTCTCGGTTGACTTTGTTTTCGACGACAACATGCATATGCACAGTATGTGCAGACAAATTAATGGCTGCTCAAATAACGTATCTGAATGGATACAGGGCACCAAAGGTAACACCAACTGCCGCAACCAGATACACAACCTGAAAAATGAACTGATATGGGAGTACGCCTATCCGCTTGATGAAGAAAAGGTTCCACAAAGCAGCCTTATGATGGACCCCTATCTTCAGGAGCACATCGACCTGGTAACAGCCATCCGCACCAACAAGCCCATCAACGAAGCCGAAAATGTAGCTGCCTCCACCCTGGTGGCTATAATGGGACGAATTTCGGCCTATACAGGCAAAACCGTTACCTGGGAAGAGATGATGAACTCCGACCTTAAACTGGGACCCAAAGTGTTTGTATTTGGCCCTGTGGATATACCTAAAAATGTACCGATTCCGGGAGAGGCTTATGAGGGGTAAAGGGGAGTTCTATAGGGAGTGTGATAATTTTTTGGTTTAGCTCAAACCAAAAACTGCAAAGGCCGGATTCAAGATCCGGCCTTCTTTTTTGCAACAAAAAAAAGGCATTAATAGCCTCTCTCTTTTGCCATTTGATCCATCTCCTGGTCAAAGATTTCTTCAAATTTCTTTTTATCGTAGTCAATCTGAAGTTTCTTATCGTTGCTTACCCGATTGGCAATTTTATTCATTACATCGTCGCGATGCACTTCAACGGCAATAAAACCACGGTATTTGCCATTGTCCAGTACACTGGTCTTTTCGCATGTAACCACCACATTTGAGATAGTTTCATCGGCCACCTCACGGGTGAGATTTTCAAATTTTTGCTCAAATTCGGCGGCATCGCCAAATTCGCGCTCATTCACATACCTGTCGGTTACCGACTTGGTACTTGAGTTAATGAGGGTCACCAATCGCTGCTTGGCCAGAAGAAGCGCCTTCTCTTTAGCCAAACTCAGGTCTGAACTGGTGGACATGGCGCTGGACCGAAAATACTTCTTGTCCGACTTCCCGGCATCTGCACAGGGTAAATCTTCCAATATTTTGCCCACTTCGCCTTTGGAGGTTACTTTTGATTTGGATTTGCAGCTGTTGAAACCGGTGGCCAGACTTAAAACTACGGCCACACTGAGTAAGAGTCTTAGATTCATAATTGCAAGAGGGATTAAAGATTAAGGATTAAGGATTAAAGATTAGGGATTAAAGATTAAGGATTAAAGATTAGGGATTAGGGATTAAAGATTTTTATTAAGATCAAAAAACGAACCAAATCCAATGATAAAATATTGATAACTATACGTGACATCGGCTGTAAGGTTTGGAAAGATTTCATCCCTTACCGGTGGTTAGCAGCCACCAGCTTATGCCCGATTCTGCAAGCCAGGCATTTACGATGATCGCAGTATTGCTTTTTCAGATAGACAAGTGCCTGCGATTCACCGGCTGATTGAGCAACAATACCGATTCCCTTTTGGGCCCATCCGGTGATGATGCTGTTTTTTTCGGGGCTCATTTGTGCCAGCCAGTCAAGGGCTTTTTGCTGATAAACCGGTTTATCGCGCAATCGGGCATAGGCAAACAGCAAAGGCACCACGGTGTTAATAACGATGAGTTGCCGTGAGTGCTCTCCCAGCTTCTTACTTCCGGGTTGCCCTATGGCGCCCGGACGATAGTGGTAATTCCAGTATTCGGAGGGTGCGGCCTGCAGTAATTCATAAATCGCCTTCAGAGAATTGCACTCCAGAAGGGAGGAGAAAAGTTTTTGATTTCGAGAGAAAAGTGAGGCCAGTTGCACCAGCCGGATGGTGGGAAAGTTGACAGGTCGCAGCCGAAGAAATTTCCATTGATAAACAGGAAGGGGGATTAAATCGTATTTTTTGCGCAAAATAGTGTACTCGCGCGCCAAAAGAGTAATGTAGGGGTCGTCGTGCACCAAACCTTCCAGGAAGCCGGCCTGCCCCAGAAACAATGCTTCAAGGCGTTCCCGATCGTCGGCGCTTCGGAGCACAATTTTCCACGGTGTTTGCCGTGCCATCTGCTCAAAAGGCTGACCGTTTAATCCAAATCCAAAGTTACGCGCCAAAGTAATATAAAAAACCTCTTCCCAATCGTTGTTATAGGCTTGCAATAAATCCTGGATGGCTGTCACCTTTTGCTCCAGCTTTTCTATGAGCATCCGCTCCAGCCAGGCATAAATATCGAACAATGGCAATTGGTTGATGCGCCCTTCGCAGGGAATCCATCCATCGTGACGAATGAGGGACTCGTAGCCCATCTGAAGCAAAGGGTTAAACTGCATCTCCCAGGCAGGAATCACATTGCCGGTAGTTCCGGTAACCTCGCGGTCGGCCTCCAGCACCACGTGAAGTATCACATTATTATAAGACTCGTCGGTATGGTGGTTGTGACGATACCAGTCGGAGGCACGGATGTGCACTTCCACGTTACCCGCCCATAACGTATCGTCAATCTTTACCTTTGCATTGAAAAAATCAGGTCCGGCATCGGTGTTGGGAAGTCCCGGGTGAATCACCTCCAGGGGAAGGCCGTGGGTGGTAGAATAGAGCCCTCCTTTGTACAGCTTATGTTGCCACAGGTAATGCAAAAATTCTTCGCTCATAACAGAGATTTTCTATGTGAAAGTTACGAAGAATTTTAGAAACCATCAACCTGCCAGTCCGGCACTTGCCAGCAGCTCTGCCATTTGAATCTGTATCTTACGTGCTTCCTCACCGGCCTTTTCTGCAAAGTTGCTGCCGTTGGAAGCATAGATGATGGCGCGGGATGAGTTCACCAGCAAGCCACACCGGCTGTTCATTCCATGACGTGCCACCTCTTCCAGACTTCCACCCTGTGCGCCAATGCCAGGCACCAACAAAAAATGATGAGGCACAATGGCGCGCACCTCTTTTAGCATCTCGGCACGGGTGGCCCCCACCACATACATCATATTTTCATTGTTGCCCCAGGCCTTGCTTTGCTTCAGCACTTTTTCGAAGAGCCGTTCCCCGTCCTGTGTTACATATTGAAAATCGGCAGCTCCCCTATTGGAGGTAAGCGCCAGCACAATAACCCAATGCCCCACGTAAGTCAAAAATGGTTTCACCGAATCTTCACCCATATAAGGTGCCACGGTAACCGCATCAAAATCCATTGCATCGAAAAAAGCACGGGCATATAAATTTGAAGTATTCCCTATGTCGCCACGCTTGGCATCGGCAATAATAAAAAGGTCGGGGTAGTTGTAGCGAATATAATTCACGGTTTTTTCAAGCGAGTTCCAGCCCCCCACTCCCAGGCTCTCATAAAAAGCTAGGTTGGGTTTGTACGCAACAGTAACCTCATGAGTGGCATCAATAATCTCTTTGTTAAAGGCAAACACAGGGTCGCTGGTGTCTAACAGGAACCGTGGTATCTTGATGATGTCGGTATCGAGGCCGACGCATAAGAAGCTGTTCTTCTTTTGTATTTGTCCAAAGATTTCCTGGGTGGTCATAGATATGATATGTTAAGAGGTTTATATTTAAGATAGTTAGAAGACGGAAGATGCCTGCCTGCCGCCTGCAGGCAGACGGCAGGCAGGCATCTTCGTGCTTCTGACTTCGGTCTTCCAACTTTTACATCTCGCTGGCCTTCATGCGTTCGGCATTTTCTTCAATCTGAAGCTTGTCAATAATTCCGGAGATATCACCATCCATTACAGCGGGCAGATTATAGATGGTGTAATTGATGCGGTGGTCGGTGACTCTACCCTGGGGATAGTTGTAGGTACGTATTTTCGCCGACCGATCGCCTGTTGAGACCATCGTTTTACGTTTGGAACCAATTTCATCAAGGTATTTTTGGTACTCCAGATTATAAATGCGGGTTCTGAGTTCGACCATTGCCTTGTCGAGGTTTTTAAGTTGTGACTTTTGGTCCTGGCAGGTCACCACTATGCCGGTAGGGATGTGTGTTAGGCGTATGGCCGAGTAGGTGGTATTAACCGATTGTCCGCCGGGCCCCGATGAGCAATAGGTATCCTTACGGATGTCTTCACTTTTTAGGTGAACATCAAACTCTTCGGCTTCGGGCAACACGGCCACCGAAGCAGCCGACGTGTGTACCCTGCCCTGAGTCTCAGTTTGTGGAACGCGTTGCACGCGATGCACACCCGACTCGTACTTTAAAATGCCGTACACCCCGTTTCCGGTCACACTCATAATGATCTCCTTAAATCCACCCGAAGTGCCTTCGGAGGAGTGCGTTACCTCATATTTCCAACCCTTTTGTTCAATAAACTTGGAGTACATTCGAAACAGGTCGCCGGCAAAGATACTGGCTTCGTCTCCACCGGCACCGGCGCGGATCTCCATTACGGCATCTTTGTCATCTTCGGGATCACCGGGCAACAAAAGCAACTTGATCTCCTCTTCCATCTCTGGCTGAAGATCTTCAAGCTGTTCTATCTCTTCGCGAGCCATAGCTTTTAACTCGTCGTCGTCCTCATCCTTCAGGATGGCTTTATTCGATTCGATATTTTGTATCAGATTGCGATACTTCACACCTACATTCACCACATCCTCCAGGTCGCGATATTCCTTATTCAGCTTAACATACCGCTTGGTATCGGAGATTACCTTCGGGTCGGAAATCTGCTGGCCAATCTCTTCGAACCTATGCCGAAGTGACTCTAATTTATCTAACAATGAACTGTGTTTTACCATATAAAATTGTTTAGTATTCAAAAACCCCCATTTCACTCTCAATGGTCAACTTTTTCCCCTCTGCGAAAGACTCGCAATGTCCCACTACTGCGGCATCAATATTAAATGAAGCAGCCACGTCAATTATCTCATCGGCCCACTGAGGTTGCACATACACCTCAAACCGGTGACCCATATTGAAGACCTTATACATTTCGCTCCAGGAGGTGCCGGAAGCCTGATGAATCATTTCAAAAAGTGGTGGCACCGGAAAGAGGTTGTCTTTAACAACATGGATATTCTCCACAAAGTTCAGTATTTTAGTTTGTGCTCCACCGGAGCAATGCACCATGCCATGAATATGAGATCGATGACTTTTAAGAATCTGCTTAATCACCGGAGCATAAGTGCGTGTGGGCGACAACACCAGCCTGCCTGCATTCACCCCAAGTCCTTCAATGGCATCGGTAAGGCTGTGCGGACCTGAATATACCAGCTCTTCGGGAATGAGTGGATCGAAGCTTTCGGGATATTTGGCCGCCAGATAATTGGCAAACACATCGTGACGGGCAGAGGTGAGTCCGTTGCTTCCCATGCCTCCGTTGTATGCCTTTTCGTAAGATGCCTGCCCCGATGAGGATAATCCTACAATCACATCTCCGGACCGGATGTGATCATTCGAGATTACATCGGCACGCCTCATGCGACAAACCACAGTGGAATCCACGATGATGGTGCGCACCAAATCACCCACATCGGCAGTTTCCCCGCCAGTTGACCAGATGGATATATCCAGTTCCCTCAGTTCAGCCAGCAGCTCTTCAGTACCATTAATGATGGCGGAGATAACCTCCCCCGGAATGCGATTTTTATTACGTCCGATGGTGGAAGAAAGCAGAATGTTGTCGGTGGCCCCTACGCACAACAAATCGTCGAGGTTCATCACAATGGCATCCTGGGCAATGCCCTTCCACACCGACAGGTCGCCGGTCTCTTTCCAATAAAGGTAGGCCAAAGAAGATTTTGTGCCGGCTCCGTCGGCATGCATGATGTTGCACCACTTGGAATCCCCCGCCAAAATATCGGGTACCACCTTGCAAAACGCTTTGGGGAAAAGTCCCTTATCTACATTTTTTATGGCTTCATGAACATCTTCCTTTGAAGCTGAGACGCCTCGTTGATTGTATCTTGCTGTATCAGATTTCACCTCTTGCGGCTTTATTAATTTGCAAACCAGCGTGTTATCAATAACGACACCTGGCATTTCAGATTACAAAAGTAGCACAATCTTACCGTAACATCAAGATATTCGGATGTGGGACAAAATTCCCGAATATTCCCGGGAGAGGTACAAAACAAATAATCGATATGAAATTAATCTGCCAAACTGAAATGGATGCGATTAATCTCGCCCAGCAGGTTTCTTCTGCGAACAGCAGAGAGTGAAGCCAGGAATTGAGAGTTAAGGGATTGCCCCACGGTTAAAAAATCGAATTTTGTGACGAGGGACTCATCGGCCCGCAGCGCATTGGAACGGCCAACCGCATGCAGCATCAACTGATTTTCAGATACACCCTTTTCCAGCAGAAACTTTTCAACAGACTCAGCTCTTTTTTGAGCGGTAATTAAATCGTCGCTTTCACTGTTTCCCCCAAAGGCATGAACCTCAATATTTATCCGGTAATCGGGATTTGAAGTGAGAATACCTGCCACGCGGTCGAGGTTCTCTCGGGCTTGCGGATGAACCGCGGTCTCGCCGGGGTTAAAGCGGATGTCGTAAAAAAGAACTGCCGACCGGGCGGACTCGAGTACCAGGTTGCGTTCAAAAGTCTTGCTCTCTATCATATTGCGGGTAGAGATCTGCTCCTTTTTGTTCAAAAACCCGGGTGCCGAAGCCATGATAACATAATCGGCATCGGGTTGAAGTGTAAGTTGAAAAACACCCTGCGCCTGACTTGAGATTCGCGCGTTGGTTCCATTATTACCTACAATACGCAAAGTGGCTCCCTGGATGGGTGCTCCTGCAGTGTCCTGCACTTTCCCCGAAAGGGTGGGAACGATTAAAGGGCGCTCGAAAGCAAAAAGGTTATCAATACCGGTAGAGCTGTTGCGTGACGAAGATAGATAACCCGACTCCCGCTCATCCATAAATACGATGCCAAAGTCATCGGATGATGAATTCACCGGCACTCCCATATTCCGAACCTCCCAGCCATCATCAGCGGTTGGTACAGCTTCAAAAATATCCAGTCCTCCATATCCAACCAGCCCGCTGGAAGAGAAATAGAGCCGGCCATTGCTGCGCACATAGGGAAACATTTCGTCACCGGGGGTATTCACCTGTGGGCCCAGATTAACCGGCGTGCCCCACGAACCGCCGGCCTTGTAATTTACTTTCCAGATATCGGTACCACCAAGGCCTCCCGGCATGTCGGAGACAAAGAAGAGGGTTTTTCCGTCAGGTGAAATGGCCGGATGGGCAAAAATCAGGCTGTCGGGGCCCATCACCAATTTTTCGGGATTACCCCATCGGCCGCCCATCTTTTTCATGGTCCAGATGGCGGCGCCCGAAGGACCCTCTTCTAAATAGGCACAACGTGTAAAATAAAGCTCTTTCCCGTCACCCGAAAAGCTGGGCGTTCCATCCTCTTCATTCACCGATACATCGCCCGTGAAGGGCTGCGGGTCGTCCCACACTCCCTCTCCCTTTTGCCGCGAAAAATAGACCATAGAACTGCCCTGTCCGGTAATACGGCTGGTATTTTTCTTTTTTTTGCCGGCTTTGCGCATCGAAGAAAAATAGAGGGTTGAGAAGTCGGAGCCCTCAAATGCAGGAGCAAAGTCGCTGTAACGCGAATTGAGCCCCTTTACCTCTTCAACCCGGTAGCGGGTTGGCCGGGGCTCCCCCATTGCCAGCCGGCAAGAGACAATTCCGTTATTGGCCACTACATTTCCCACATCGTATTCCAGGTATTTTTCATAGGCGGCAATGGCCTCTTCATACTCTTCGACCAAACGCAAGGCCTGACCCAGATGCAAATAGACGTCGGGCTCAGCATAGCCATTTCGCACGGCCCGGCCTAAAGCGGTGGCAGCTCTGCGACCCTGATTAAGATTCAGATAGCTTCTGCCCAGGAAATAAGAGGCACGCGCCTTATAAAACCGGTTCTTCTCACTGGAATAGGCTTTCTTAAAACTTGAAGCTGCCTTATCATATTCACCCAACTGATAGAGCTTTTCACCGGTGCCCAGTTTTCCACCGGAGGCACAACCTGAAAGTAAGAAGGCCCCAACGAGCAATAAAAGCACAACTGAACTTCTAATCATTAAACGGCTCTCCATCATTTAAAGAGTATATATCCTCAGAACTATCAAATAAATAATCAAATGCCGGATTCTTTGATAAAGATTCCATCCATAATCTTTCCTCACCATCTTTTTCTAATTCATCCATTTGAAAATTCATTTTCAAATATCCTTTGTATGAGTTTTAGAATTTAATTCTATTGCTCTCATCTTAGATAGAAATAGAAACGAACAGGCACCAAAATTATTACTTTGTCGCATTCAAAAGTTGAAAAAGAGCAAAGAGCCTATTTTCAAGCAAAAATAAAGGTTTCTCGGAAATCCTATATCATTTTACCAGAAACTACTACCCGGTAATTACAATGCACAACTCATTATCTACCAATACATTACACCTCATATCGATGGTTATGCCTAATTTTCAAGTCGGTTGATTTCTGACTTTATTTCTTCAATTACTTCAACATTGAAAACCCGCTTCTTCTTACCAGTACTTTTTATTGAATAGACAAAAAATACCTTCCCCCCAAAATCACGCTCAAACCGTTCGTGATTTTTTGAATGCATTTCTATCCATTGATACTGATTAAGAGATTGACCAGAAGAAATTGGCTTTATTTGGAGTCCAATATATTTTTCATTAATTTTGATTGAAAAATCAACGCTATATGCTCAGTCCCAGTCATCTGGTGCCGGCGCGATGCTTCTTCCTAAAGCACCTTCTAATTGACCATAAATTGTCTCTATTTCTGTAACATATCCCTCATAGGTTCGATTTAGAACCAGATTGTAAGCATAATCAATACACTCTTCTTCTGTAATAGCAAGAAGTTCTTTTTGGACAACTTCTGTAAGCTTTATGTATAGTGTTTGACCTAATCCAGTTATATACTCTCTGGTAATTCGAAGTCCAATCTTTTTCTTTTGTTTTGCATTAGAAAAATAAAACGTTTCCCATTCTTCAAAAGTCGAGGGAGCACAAGCCCTAATTAATTCAGAAGTTGAACCTACGCTATGAGCTTTATTAAGTCCCCATCTATTTAGCCCATAATTCAATAGCGTTTCACGTTTAAATTTAAGGTTTCTTCCGTCAGAACCGCTAATCCATTCGTTTACCATCATGTGATATTTAAAATTTATCTTACCGTTTGTTGATTCCAAGAATTGATTAAAGCTGTTCCTTTGTCATTGTCACTTCTATTGCTGTTTTCAAGATTAGCCAGATAAACCTCAAGTTCCTGAATTACTAGCAGATAGATTGATGAATTTATTCTTGTACTTAAACTCTTGATTTATATCAGGCTCCGCCAAACCTTCTTTTATTAGGTGTGCATTCAAAAAAGTCTTATTTTTTAAATATGAGTCCACTCCGAAAAGTGGACAAGTAATTTAATCAATTAATAGTCAGATAATTGCTTGTATATTTCAATTGTTTTATGTACCTTGTTGTCGTAATTAAAAGGTCGCCACAATGTATAAAAAATCACCCGATTCCGGT
>JACDJA010000623.1_pt1 | contig 38582 bp, 41 predicted proteins | sample 7449241 | NCBI WGS metagenome assembly JACDJA01 (sample SAMN14253289, study PRJNA609438) | sludge metagenome | isolation source: initial anaerobic sludge | collected 2018-12-20 | reverse complement strand
GGTGAGGCGTTAACCGAGGCTGCCGTTTTGGCCCCCGTAGCTCAGTGGATAGAGCAATGGATTCCTAATCCATGTGCCGCGTGTTCGATTCACGCCGGGGGCACCACTTTTTTCCGCTTTGCGCGGGGCGGTCACCGCATCAACGTCGGATCCCGTTCGATGATGGGAAGCGGTTTGGACTCGAAATCGACGGAAACAATCTGGGCGCAGATCTCCCGCAATCGGGCCACCACGGCCTGATGGTCCGGGTGGTTCTGGTAGATCTGCATGGCGGTGAGGTTGGCGAAGCCCGAAATGAGGGCAAAATCCCAGGACCGCTCCCCGTGCAACACATCACGCCCGAACTCGTAGGTCTGAATCTGGATGATCCGGTTGGGCAGATCGTCCAAGGCCGCTTCCAACTCATCGACGAGATCATCGCGAACACCTGGCTTGAACTTCATCAGCACCACATGATGCAACATGCAAACCTCCCGGGCGACGACAGGTCATCGCCGCTCCGCTGAATTTTTGTTTCGGGACGTTGAAGCCCGCGTCACCCCCGACCGGTTGACTTTTCCTTGAGGGCGGCAACCGCCTCTTCGGCTGCTTCGCACACGTCGGCATGGGTCTCCTGCCGTGTCATGACGGCCACGGCATCCGCCAGTTCCGGCGTTCCCACCATCCCGATCACCTGGAGCAAGTCGCCGCGCACCGCCACCCCCTGCTCACCGTAGCGTGCCATCAATACCGGCGCCAGGGTTGCCGCCACGGCCGGCGCCTCATCCGCCAGGCTCTCGGCAGCCACCATGGCACCGAGCCGCACGGACCAGCGCTCATGCAACAGCAGGTCGATGAAGCCAGGAAAGACCCCGCCGGCCCGGGCCATCATGGCGGCCAGTTCGAAGGCGGCCCCGCTCTCGAGCATCCGCCGGAACACCGCCGGCCCCAGGCGGGCCGGGTCCCGGGTGCCGAGAGCCGGCAGGATTTCGTCCAGGCCGGCCTCACCGGTCCAGCGCAGACCATCGTCCAGCACCAGGGTGGGCACTGAGCGAATCTCCCGGGACTGGGCTTCCGCGGCGAACATGCCCGCGTCGATCACCGCCACCATCAACTGCGTCGAGGCTAGGGCCAAGTCCACCAGCCGACGGGTCATCACCGGACAGAACGGACAATGGGGACTGACGTAGAGTTCCAACTGCGCCGGCACGTCCACGGCCTGGATCAACCGGCGCTGATCAGAGGAAAACGGCGGCACCGCATGGGCCGCCAACCGGGTGATGGTTTCGAGAAACACCGGCAGCTCGGTACCCCGGGGAGCGGCGTAGAACACGAGATTGGGGGCCAGACGCAGCCCGGGGCGGGCAACGTCCGCTTCCTCGTCCCGCCGGACCTTGATTCCGGGCACCAAACCCTCCAAGGCCTCGCCAAAAGCCGTGATCTCAGCCAGGGCCCCACCACCACCGGCCGGCAGCAGGTCGATGCGCACCTCGCCTTGCAACTGAGTGGCCCACTGGCCGATGGTTTCGGACTCCTTGTCACTAAAAAAACCGGATGCCTTGTTTTCGATGGGCATAAATTCGAATTCTCCACCGCCCTGGCGGCACAAGCGGTGATCAGGGCGGGTTTGCGGGGTTCAACTCGAGTACGTGCCGCTCCTCGGTGAGTTTTTGCCCCCAGATGCGACGGGGACAGCGTTGGTCCACCTGGAAGCCGAAGTGCCGATAGACGTCCAGGGCTTTTTCAAGGTGCGCCAGGGTCCAGAGAAACACCGACGCATACCCGCTACGGCGGCAAAAAGCCAGCGCCTCGCCCACCAGTTGTCGGCCCAGTCCCCGGCCCCGCAACGCCGGCGCCAACAGCAGCCAACGCAGTTGGGCCTCACGTGCGGAGGCGGCCACGATGGCCAACGAGCCTTCCACCTGCCCGCTCCGGGTCACGATCCAGATCCGCTCCCGCTGGTCGGTCCGGAGGGCAAACTCCGCCAGGGGCGCGGCCACGTACGGTTCAAAGGTATGGTCGAAGCCGTATTCCGCGCCATAGCACTCCCCATGCAACCGAACAATCGCTCCGAGGTCTCCCGGGCGCAGATCGTTTCGGATTTCGATTTCCGAAACCGTTGGGTTCATCTCATCCGCCCTTTCCCGAAATCGGCGCCCCGGGGTCAAGGCATCCGCCGTTGTCGATATCGAGGTCTCCGGCACCGGGACAGAGTTGGGTCAAGAGATCCCTGAATGTCGACGGGGGCGGTGCCCAGATCGTGCAGGGATTGCCGGCGGGCAGCCGGAAACCGATCCGGCAGGCGTGCAGCATCATTCGGGGAAACGCCCGTTGCCGGGCGATATCCCCGTAGCGCGGATCACCCACGATGGGGTGGCCGGCAGCGTAGAGGTGCACCCGGATCTGGTGGCGGCGCCCGGTAACCAGGGCCACGGAGAGAAATGTGGCGGCTTCGCTGCGCCAAAGCACTCGAAAACGGCTCAGCGACGCCTTGCCCCGTCGACGGTCCACCCCCATGCGGCCCGATCCGAAGGCACGCAGCGGCAGGTCGATTTCGCCTAGGTCATCGTCGACCCGGCCATGCACCAGGACCAGGTAACGTTTGTCCACCAGGCGGGCGGCGAACTGATCGTTGAGGCAGCGGTGGGCCAAAGCATTCTTGGCCAACACCACCACGCCGCTGGCCGCCTTGTCCAGCCGGTGGACGACGAACAGGCGCATCCCCAATTCACTGCCAAGAACCTTCACCAGGCACCCGCCGGTGGGACACCGCTCGGGAATGGTGGCCATCCCCTCGGGCTTGGAGACGGCCAACACGTCGGCATCGCTGTAGAGCAACGGGCCGATGGCGGCAACACGCCCATGGTTCAGGTCTTCCATGGCACCATCTGACGGCGATGTCCAGCCGGCGGTGGAAAAAATAAGCACCCCGGCGCGCCTTTTATGGTATCGAAAAGAAACACGCCAGCCCCGTTTCTCGACACAGATTCATTTTTTCCAGGCGAAATTTTCATGGACCGTCATCTTGCCGATTTTTTGAACCGTCCCCTGCACATCGGGAACCGATCCATCCCCGGGCGCCTCGTGCTGGCCCCCATGACCGATCTGGGCCATGTGGCGTTCCGCCAGTTGCTGTCCGAATTCGGCGGGCACGGGCTGCTGTGGGCCGAGATGGCCGACGCCCGGCGCCTGCCCACGGAAAACCCGACGGTGTCCAACTGCTTCCGCTGGCGAGAGGCGGAAAAGGACCATCTGGTGTTCCAGATTGTCGGCCACGATCCGCAGCAGATGGCCTTGGCGGCCCGACGCATCCAGGCGGAGGGGCTTTTCGGGGTGGACATCAATTTCGGTTGTTCGGTGCAGGCGATCTGCAAGAAGGGGGCTGGCGCCGCCCTGCTCAGGACTCCCGACCGGGCCGAGGCGGTGGTGGCGGCGGTCCGCCGGGCAGTGTCCTGTCCCGTCCTGGTCAAGTACCGCACCGGCTGGCAGGATGATCCCCAGCCGGCGGTGGACCTGGCCCGGCGCTTTGAGGCCGCCGGCGCCGATGCCCTGACCTTTCATCCCCGGGTCGCTCCGGACCGCCGAACCCGGCCACCCAGATGGCCCATTATTGCGGCGGTCAAAGAGGCCGTGACCATCCCGGTCTTTGGCAACGGCAACGTCTTTTCACCGGCTGATTGCCGCCGGGTCCTCGACACCACCGGCTGCGACGGGGTCGCTCTAGGCCGCATGGCCATCGCCCGCCCCTGGAGCTTTGCCGAATGGACCGGTCGCCTCGACCCGGATCCCGGGATCTACCGACGCACGGCCCTGCGGTTGATCCATCTGCTGCGACTTCATTTCGAACCGGCCAAGGCCCTGGTACGCTTTCGCCGCTTTGCCCGCTACTTTGCCGCCAACCTGCGTTTCGGCCACAGCCTGTGCCGCCGTCTGGCCACGGCAAACGACCTGGATGCCGCCGCCACCGTGGTGGAAGCCTTTTTCGACACTTCCCCGGAGCTGACGGCATCACCCAACCCGAACTTCTTTCACTGACCCGGTCTGGAAATTTCCAGCTTGAGAATAGACATCACCCGGCGTCGATGATCATGATCACGTCCCCGGTGGACACCTCGCTGCCCTTCTCCACCCGTACCTCGCGCACCGTCCCCGTGGTCTCGGCCGCCAGGTTGTTCTCCATCTTCATCGCCTCCATCACGGCCACGATCTGCCCGGCCTTCACCGGGTCACCGGGTTGGACCAAAATCTGGAGAATGATGCCGGGAATCGGCGCCATCAGGGCCCCCGGTTCCCCGGCCACCGGTGTCCGGGGCAGTGGCGTTCCACCGCTGGCAGCGGCCGGCCTGGGCGGCGGAGAAACCGTCGGCACGGCCGCCGGTTGGCCGCCACTGTACGTCACCTCATAGGCCGTACCGTCCACCGCCACCCGGGCACGGCCGTCGGCCGCCTGGAGGATGTCGACCTCAAATTCCTTTTCTTGAATGCGGATTTGGTATTTCATCGGTGTCGGTCTCCGTTGGAAGAGGCGTCAGGATTTCGACGGAAGAGTCGATCCCGGGCCACCATCATCCCCTGCCGACCGGCGCTGGCCCAGGCGGAAGCGTCCCAAGGGCAAGAGGTGGCAAAACTGGCTGTGGAACGGGTGGCGAGGTTCAGGTGCAGGGCCAGGGCCACCGCTGCGGCCAGTTCCGGAGCCGGGACGGAGACCTCGGTGGCCGGAACATCTTTCCCCGGTTCCGGAGGCCCCGTCTTTTCCACCTTCCGGGGCCGGGCCCGCCGGGCCTCGATCCACCGAAAGATCCAACCGGAGGCAAACATGCCGGACATCAGGATTCCCAGCACGATGAAAATGCCGAAAAAACGGATGAAGAGGGTCCCGATGGCATAGCCCCAGAACGAGTCCCGCGGGCCACCGATCACCGTGACCCGGCCGTCGATGCGGCCGTCGCTGTCCAGGGGCCCGCCGTCGACCACGGTGAGGGACAGCGTCCGCAGGGTCGGGCCCTGGGCGCGGGAATCGGCACCGGCGTCTTGCCACAACGGCATGGTGGTGGGGTTGAAGACATACCACCGGGTGCCGCTGGTAAAAAAATCCGAGCGCATCATCAGCTTCACCCGCCCGCCGGGTTCCGGGAGAGTGGCCTGAAGCCAAAAAAGTCCCGTCTTGAAGTTCTTGGAATCCACGCCCTCGCGGGAAGTGTCGCTGAAATCTCGGGTGGACGGTTCGGCGAGAGTCCCTCCGTCGGCATCGAAAAAGATGCGCACCTGGGTGCTGCGACCCCGGGGAATCAACTCGGCCGCCCACCCGTCCGTTTCCGCGGAAAATGCGGGCGCCGGCTTCTCCAAATCCTGCCCGCTCACCCCCATGGACAGCGCACCGCCAGCCAGGGCCACGAACGTGGCCGTCGCCCAGAGGAGACACCGGCCGATGGCGTTGATCCGAATCCATCGCAACCGCATGCGGCCTCCTTTCATTGGAACATGGCGATGAACATGCCGGCGGCGGCGGCCGAACCGATCACGCCGGCCAGATTCGGCCCCATGGCATGCATCATGAGCCAGTTGTTCGGATCGGCCTTGAGCCCCTCGCTGTGGCTCACCCGAGCCGCCATGGGCACCGCCGAGACCCCTGCCGAACCGATGAGGGGATTGACCTTTTCGGTGAGAAAAAAATTCATGATGTGGGCCGTGAGAATACCCCCGAAGGTACAAACGATGAAATCGAGGAGCCCGAAGGTGAAGATCAACAGCGGCTTGAGGCTCAGGAAGGCCTCGGCCTGCATCGTGGCCCCCACCGAGAGCCCCAGAAAAATGGTCACGATGTTCATCAGGGCGTTCTGGGCCGTATCCGACAGACGCCGCACCACCCCGCATTCACGCATGAAATTGCCGAACATGAACATCCCCATCAGCGGCGCCACCGCCGGGATCAGGAGAATGATGAGCACCGAGGCGATGAGGGGAAAGAAGAGTTTTTCCCGGGCCGAGACCGGCCGCAGTTGGCGCATCTTGATCCGCCGCTGTTCCGGGGTGGTGAGCAGACGCATGATGGGCGGCTGGATCAGGGGCACCATGGCCATGTAGGAGTAGGCCGCCAGCGCGTTGGCACCCAGGAGATGGGGGGCCAGTTTGGCCGTCAGGTAGATGGTGGTGGGTCCGTCGGCACCGCCGATGATGCCCACCGAGGCGGCCTCCTTGAGGGTGAACCCGGCCAGCAGGGTCCCCAGGTAGGTGATGAAGACCCCCAACTGGGCCCCGGCACCGATGATCAGGGTCTTGGGATTGGCGATGAGGGGGCCGAAATCTGTCATGGCCCCCAGACCGAGAAAAATCACGCAGGGAATGATCTCCCATTCCACTCCGTATTTGTAGAACGCCCGGATCAGCTCGGGATGCCCGCTTTCCGTGTAGCCCATCAGGGGCGCCAGGGGAAAATTGACCAGGAAGATGCCGAAACCGATGGGTACCAGCAGCAGGGGTTCATAATTCTTGGCCACTGCCAAATAGAGAAAGAAAAAAGCGACCGCCATCATGACCACCTGCTTGAAGACCAGGTTGGGCATGCCGGTCTGGGTGGTGAGGATGCTGATGATCAGTTCAAACACTTGATCCCAGGACATGTGCCGTCTCCTCGGGGGCTAGGCATCAAAGCGGCATGTTGCCATGTTTTTTGGCCGGATTGGAATCCCGCTTGCTGCGCAGCAGGGCCATGGCGCGGATCAGTCGGCGGCGGGTGTCGGCGGGGTCGATGACCTCATCCACGTAGCCCAGTTCGGCGGCCCGGTAGGGGTTGGCAAAGCGCTGGCGATAATCGTCCACCAGACGTCGGCGTTCTGCCGCCGGGTCCGCGGCCGCCTTGATCGCCTGACGATGAATGATCCCCACGGCGCCCTCGGCCCCCATGACGGCAATCTCGGCGGTGGGATAAGCCAACACCAGATCACCCCGGATGTGACGCGAGTTCATCACGCAGTAGGCGCCGCCGTACGCCTTGCGGGTGATGACGGTCACTCGCGGGACCGTGGCCTCGCAGAAGGCGTAGATCAGTTTGGCGCCGTGCTTGATGATCCCCCCGTGCTCCTGGTGGATGCCGGGTAGAAAGCCGGGAACGTCCTCATAGACCACCAGGGGGATGTTGAAGGCGTCGCAGAAGCGCACGAAGCGCGCCCCTTTGAGCGAGGCGGCGATGTCCAGGCATCCGGCCGCCACGGACGGCTGATTGGCCACGATGCCCACCGGGGCCCCGTCCAGCCGGGCGAAGCCCACCACGATGTTGCGGGCGTAGTGGGCGTGGACCTCCAGAAAGACACCGTCGTCCACGTTGGAATGGATGACGTCGTGGATGTCGTAGGGCTTGTTGGGATCGGCGGGCACCAGATGGCGAAGAGCCGGCTCCCGGCGCTCGGGATCGTCGGTGGCCGGTGCCCGGGGCGGCTCCTCCAGGTTGTTCTGGGGCAGGTAGGCCATCAGGGCCCGAATGGCGTCCAGGCATCCGCGGTCATCGCCAGCGGCGAAATGGGCCACGCCGCTTTTGACGTTGTGGGCCATGGCCCCGCCCAACTCCTCCTTGGTGACGGATTCGTGGGTCACGGCCTTGATCACCTCCGGGCCGGTGATGAACATGTAGCTGGTGTTTTCCACCATGAAGATCCAGTCGGTGAGGGCGGGCGAATAGACGGCGCCACCGGCCGAGGGTCCCATGATGGCGGTGATCTGGGGCACTACTCCGGAGGCCATGACGTTGCGCAGAAAAATGTCGGCATAACCCGCCAGGCTCATCACCCCCTCCTGGATCCGGGCCCCGCCCGAGTCGCAGAGGCCGATCACCGGCGCGCCCATTTTCATGGCGGCGTCCATTACCTTGCAGATTTTTTCGGCGTGGGCCAGCGACAGGGACCCGCCATAGACGGTGAAATCCTGGGCGAAAACAAAGACCGGCCGGCCGTGGATCAGGCCACTGCCCGTGACCACGCCGTCGCCGGGGACCTTGTGGACATCCATGCCGAAGTCGGTGCAGCGGTGGGTCTTGAAGCGGTCCATTTCGTCGAAGGAGCCCGGATCGAGCAGGGTCTCCAGGCGCTCGCGGGCCGTCAGCTTACCGCTGGCATGCTGCCTGGCAATGCGCTCTTCGCCGCCGCCTTGGAGGGTGTTGCGGTTGCGGGCGGTCCATTCCTCCAGCAATCGGTCGGTGTCCATGGGTGCCTCCCCTCTCCTTCATTTCGTTGCGCAAGCCCCGAAAAGACGGGTTTCAGGCATCTTATGCCACGGGGCCGGCCTTGCATACAAAAAATCGAAAGACCGATTCCCGCACCAAGGCAGGGACCGGCCTTTCGATTCTTGTTGCGCGCGCTTCGCCCGACGAAATCAGTGAGCGAACAAACCGGCGATCGCTGCGGCCTGCGGATGGGCGTAGATCAGGATCAGGGACACGACCAGCGCATAAATACACAGCGACTCGATCATGGCCAGACCGATCAGCATGGTCACGGTGACCTTACCGGAGGACTCGGGGTTACGGGCAATGCCTTCCACGGCGCTGCGCAGACCGAGACCCTGGGCAATACCGCAACCGAAGGCGGCGATGGCGATGCCGAAACCGGCGGCCGTCACACAGGCGATGAAGAACTGCAGGGCTTGAGCTTCCATTCGAACGCTACCTCCTTTGATGATGAATGATGGTTTGCTTCTTCCAATACCCCGTATATTTTACGACCCGCATCGTAAAATCGATGGAAACCCCTCCCGATCAGTGGGCGTGTTCCATGGCCCCGGAGAAATACATGATCGAGAGCAGAAAAAAGACGAACGCCTGCACCAGCGCCACGAAAATACCCAGGGCCATGATGGGCAACGGCGCAAAAAAGGCCCCGGCCAGAAAGAAGAGAATCCCCAGCACCAGTTCATGGCCCATCATGTTGCCGAAGAGCCGGAAACTCAGCGAAAGGATCCGCGCCAGGTGACCGATGATCTCGATGGGCATGATGATGGGCACCATCCACCAGATCGGCCCCATGAAGTGCTTGACGTACTTGGCCCCGTGGTACTTGATGCCGATGATGTGGGTGAAAATCACCACCACCAAGGCGCATGACAGGGTGGTGTTGAGGCTGGCGGTGGGCGGAAAGAAACCTGGCACCAGACCGATGAGGTTGCAGGTGAGAATGTAGATGAACACCGTGGCCGCCAGGGGAAAGAGCCAACGGCCCTCCTCGCCGGTCACCGTGACCATGAAATCCTCGATGCCACCGACAAGAATTTCAAAGAAATTCTGGCCCTTGCCCGGAACCAGGGTGACACTCTTGGCGGCGAGGGCCCCCGCCACGATCAGGATGGCCATCACCACCCAGGAGTAGATCACGTGGGGATAGTGATGAGCGAAACCGCCCAGCCCGATAACCTCGAACAGCTTGACCACGAATAGATAGGGGTGTTCCATGCCTAGACCGCCTCCTTGAAGATGAGTCGTTTCAGTTCACGGGCAGTGGCGAGCGTGATGCTGGCCACCACGACGGAAAGGCCGACAAACAAGCCCAGAGGATTGACCAAGTGATTGGAAATCAGCAAGAAAAGGATCACGCCACTCGCAATGAAACGCAGGTAGTACTTGGCGAGCACCGCATGGTGCGAGGCGAGATGGGGTGGCCGGAGGGCTTTTTTCAGGGTCCGGTGAAGCAGGTGAAAGTTCACCGTCACGATGAGTCCCCCACAAATGATGCCAAAAGCGAATGACCGGGACGCCAGAAGAAGACCGATCAGGCTGGTCAGAACGAACAGCGCCCAGTTGGTCCGGGTCACGAAGGTCAAGATGCGCTCCTGGATATTCACCGCCGCTCCTGTGTCCGTCGCGCTCAGAATTTTCGGCTCTTGCGAATTGCCAACCCGATATTGCGGTACCCGGCGGCAATGCCCGCGACCATCCCGATCAGTGTCAGCCAAGGGTGGGTCTCCCAGCGTCGATCCAACCAGACCCCCAAGCCCAGCCCGATGAAGATGGACAGGGCCACCTGCAACCCCAGACTGCTGTAGTAAGCCAGCTCCCTTAAACTGCGCAGGGTCTCGCGTTTCATTCAAAAAGATGGCGGCCGAACCGGCCTGAGACGGTATCTGTCATGAAGGTATGGCACCTAACACAAGTTCCGGATCAAGTCAACGCGGAATCGTCTCCACCGGAACGGACCAGTCCAGTTCACCGGCATCGAAAACCGGGCCATCGCGGCAGACGTGCCGGTAGCCGGCCGCCGGATCGCTTCCGCGAACGGCACACCCCAGGCAAGCCCCCAGTCCGCAGGCCATGAGGGTTTCGATGGATACCTGGCAGGCAACGCCCCGGGCCAGAGCCATCTGCGCCACACAGCGCAGCATGGCCGGAGGCCCGCAGGCACAGATCAGATCGGGGAGGCGCCGGTCCGTCGCCTGTTCCAGGGGAACGGTGACCAGGCAGTGCTCACCGTCGGAGCCGTCGTCGGTGGTGACGGTCACCGCCAGGCCGAGCCGCTGAAAATCCTCCCGGCACAGCAGGTCGCTGCGGCTGCGACCCCCAAGGAAAACCTCAATTTCACAACTCCGCTGCCGGCGGCCGACCAACGTCTCGGCCAAAAAGACCATGGGGGCGGCACCGATGCCACCGGCGGCCAGGATGATCCGACCCAACCCCTCGGCCACCCGGAATCCCCGGCCCAGGGGACCGACAAGATCCACGGCGGCCCCCAACGGCAGATCTGCCATGGCCCGGGTGGTGGGACCCACCACCCGGTAGAGCAGCTCCAAACGACCGTCGGCCTGACGGTGAATGGAAAAGGGCCGCCGCCACAGGCGCGGCGCGGCGATGCCGAGCCCCACCATGACGAACTGGCCCGGCTCGGCCCGGGGAAAATCGGTCTCCGGCGCCAACCCCATGCGCCAGTGGCCCGGGGCGACCTCGGTGTGCGCCAAGATACGGGCCTTGGTTTGAACATTGTGCCCGCGGGGCAAAACCGTCTCGCTCATGCCGGCCTCCCTGGCCCATCGGCCACCGTCTGCCCGCCGCCCCAATCCAGCCCGATGACGGCGGCAAAACGGCCGGTGGTCCCCTCTTTGCGGTATGAATAGAAAAGATCGGTGCGGCAGCGGGTACACCATCCGGCCGTTTCGATCCGCTGGAGCGCCAGCCCCTCGGCAACGAGCTGGGATCGGGTGACGGCCCAGAAATCAAAGTGGTGGTCGCCGACCCGGAAGCGCCATAGGTTCTCGGGAATTTCCCGGCGGTAATGGACAAACTCGCCGCAGCACGGTCCAAGGGAAGGGCCGATGCCGGCCACCAGGTCCCGGGGCCGCGTCCCGTAGTGCTCTTTCAGGGTGCGCACCGTGGCCGCCACCACGTTGGCCACCGAACCCCGCCAGCCGGCATGTACCACGGCCACCGCCCGCTTTACCGGGTCGCAGAGCAGCACCGGTTGGCAATCGGCCACCTGCACCATCAGCAACACGCCGGGGACATCGGTCACCAGGGCATCGGCCGTCGGGGGTGGGGCGGAAACGTCTTCGGCGGTCACCACCTTCACCGTCCGGCCGTGGACCTGGCGCATCCCCACCAGAGGGCCGCCCCCGAGGGCCGCGGCCAGGCGTCGCCGGTTTTCATCCACATGGGCCGGCACCTCTCCGTCCACCCGTCCCACATTGAGGCTGGCAAACGGGCCCCGGCTCACCCCGCCGTGTCGGGTGAAGACCCCGTGGCGCACCCCGGGCAGGGCCGACAAGCCGCAGAAGGTGAAATAGCCAATGCCGTTTTGCTGTTGCGACTGCATCTTTTTTCCGTCTCAGTGGCGGTGGCGATCCAGGATGGTTTCAATGATGGCGGTGGTGGAAGCCCCCGGAACCAGCGCGATGGTCTCCACCCGCCCGCCATGGGCCTTGACGAAATCGGCGCCGATGATGTTCGCCTCGGACCAATCGGCGCCCTTGACCAGAACACCGGGCCGGATGGTTTCGATGAGCCGCCGCGGATCATCCTCGTCGAAAATCACCACCAGGTCCACGCTGGCCAGGGCCGCCAGCACCTCGGCCCGTTGCGCCTGGGGGGTGATGGGCCGGCGGGGCCCCTTGAGGCGCCCCACCGAGGCATCGCTGTTGAGGCCCACCACCAGCAGATCGCCCAGGGAGCGGGCCGCCGCCAGATAGCGCACATGCCCGGCGTGCAGCAGGTCGAAACAGCCGTTGGTAAAAACGCTGCACCGCCCGGCGCAGCGTGCGGCGGCCTCGGCCGCCGTGACGATCTTGGTGTGCATCTTCGTCTCTTTTTGAAACCGGAAACTGGAAACCTGACAACCTTGAACCTTGAACTTTGAACTTTGAACCCGGCATCTGCAATCCGGAACGCGCCCAAGGCGCCCGGAACCCCTCACCCCCCCGCCAGGGCCTGATCCAGATCGGCGATGAGATCCTCGGGGGCCTCGATGCCCACCGACAGGCGCACCAGACCGTCGCTCACCCCCATGGCCCGCCGCGCCGCCGGGCTCATCCCCGCGTGGGAGGTGGCCGCCGGGCGGGTCACCAGGGACTCCACCCCGCCAAGACTCGGCGCCACCACGGGAAGTTGCAGTCCACCGAGAAAAGCTTCGGCCGCCGCCACGCCACCATCGATTTCGAAGCTGAGCATCCCCCCGTAGCCGTCGAAGAGTCGCCGGGCGCGCCGGTGGTCCGGATGAGCCTCCAAACCGGGGTAGTTGACCTGGGTGACGGCGGGATGACGGGACAAAAAAGCGGCCACGGCCTCGGCGCCACGGTTTTGCCGGCGCACCCGCAGCCCGAGGGTCTTCAACCCCCGGTGCAGCAGGAAACAGGCGTGGGGGTCCAGGGAGGCGCCCAGATGGTCCAGACGTCGTTTGATCCGGTCCACGAGATCGGCCCGACCCATCACCGCGCCGGCGACGATGTCCGAATGGCCGTTGAGATACTTGGTGGCGCTGTGCAGCGACAGGTCGAAACCGTGCTCCAGGGGGCGAAAGTTCACCGGGCTGGCAAAGGTATTGTCGATGATCGACACCAGGCCGTGTTCGCGGCAGAAAGCGACCACCGCCTCCAGATCGGCCACCCTCATGGTGGGATTGGTGATGGTCTCCACGTAAAAGGCCCGGGTGGTGGGTTGCAACCGCGCGCGCCAGTCGGCCGGATCGTCACCGCACACCTCGTCGGCCGCGATTCCCAACCGCTTCAGATCCTGATGAACCAGCCCGTGGGTACCGCCGTAGAGTCCCTCCTGCACCATCATCCGGTCCCCCGTCTCCAGCACGGAGAGAAGCACAGCGGCGATGGCGGCCATGCCGCTGGCGGTGACCAAGGCCGCTTCAGCCTTCTCCAAAGCCGCCAGCTTGGCGTGCAACACCTGGTGATTGGGGGTGTTGTTGAGGCGGATGTAGCGCAGTGCGGCATCTTCCCCAGCGCCGGGGTAGGTGAAGGTGGCGCTCTGGAACACCGGCAGGATCACCGCCCCACCCAGCGGCGGTCGGGGTTCACCGGCATGGATCAAGAGGGTGTCAATGCCATCGGAACGATGGGAATGGGGCATGGCGGTACTCCATCTTGAAGACGATTTGTGCCGGGGCTGGCGCCGGCAGCTTCAGGCGTATCTGAGACCGTCCACCGGGTTGAGCCTCGCGGCGCGCCGTGCCGGGTAGAGGGTCGCCAAAAAACAGATCAGCAGGGCAAAGCCCGCGATCAAAACCACGTCCAGAGCCTGCACGTCCACCGGCAGCCGGGTAAACGGGTAGATCTTCGGATCCAGTTTCACCAACGGGTACCGGCGCAGCAGGGTGCAGAGTCCGAAACCGCCGGCCAGGCCCATGAGGGTGCCGGCAATGCCGATCCACATCCCCTTGATGACGAAGATGCGCCTGATGCTGCGGTCCGTGGCGCCCATGGCCTTGAGGATGGCGATATCGCGGGTCTTTTCGGTTACCATCATAAAGAGGGTGCCGGCGATGTTCAAGGCGGCCACCAGCACGATGAGGGTCAGGATGATGAACATCACGGTCTTTTGCAGCTTCAGGGCGCTGAACATGTTGTGGTAGAGCTGCATCCAGTCCTTGGCCCAGTAGGGAAATCCCAGCTCGGCGGCAATACGCCCCTTGACGGCGGCGGCATCGTAGATATCCGCCAGGCGCACGGCGACGCCGGTGACCGCCTCCCCTGTGCCCATGAGCCGCTGGGCGTCGGTGAGGTGCAGATACGCCAGGGAATTGTCGAAATCGTAGAGCCCCGTTTCGATGGTTCCCAGCACCTGGAGCCGTTCCATGGCCGGCATCCGGGCGGCATCCTGCCCCGTGGGGCGGGGAATGAGCAGGAAGAGTTGATCCCCCGACACCACCGCCAGTCGCTCCGCCAACGCGTGTCCCAGCACAATCCCAGGGGGTCCCGGGGCGTTTTGCCGGCGGAGGAAATCCGCCGCCAGCAGTTTCAGTGTCGTCGATGACAGCACCGAGGTGGTTCGGCCTTCCCGGCTCGGGTCGATACCGCGAATCACGCTGCCGGCGGTCCCCTTGGCCGAGCGCAACAGTCCCTGGCCATAGGTAAAGGGTGCCGTGGCCACCACACCATCGAGGGTTTCGATGCGCCGGCCGACGGCCTCGTAATCGCGGAACACCTCTCCGTAGCGCATCACGATGAGGTGAGCGCTGACGCTGAGCACGCGCTCCTGAAAATGCCGTTCGGCCCCGGTCATCACCGCGGTGACGGTGATCAGGATCATCACCCCGACGGCGACCCCGGCCACCCCGAGAAAGGTGATGAGGGGAAATACGGCCCGGCGCCGCCTGGACCTGAGGTAACGCCGGGCGATGAACGGTTCATAGGGCATCGGCCGCTTCTATCGCTCCGAAAGGGCCGCCGCCAGATCCCGGCCGGCCTGGTGAGCTTCCTCTAGGTAGCCGGGGTGCCGCATCACATCCCCTTCGTGATCGAGCTGGCGATAGCAGAGGGTCCGCCACAGTTCGGTGTCCAGAACGTCGAAAAAATAACGCACCGTCAGCAGGACGCCTTCGAAGAGCCGACGGCCCCGGGTTGCCCCGGCAGCGATGAACAGCCCCTTGCGCAGGGTATTGGACCGCGGCGGTGGCGGGGCATCGAGCCAGTACTTTTTCACCCAGCGCGACTGGCACCGGTCCATGAGAATCTTGGTGTGCGCACTGACGGTGTAGAAAAAAATCGGCGAAGCGAGCATCACGGCCTCGGCCTGGTCCAGGCTGGCCAGCACGGCGTGGAAATCGTCCTGGATCACGCAGCGGCCGTCTTTCTTGCACCCGTAAATCTCCAGGCACGGCGACATCCTCAGATCCCGCAGGACGATCTCCTCAACGGTGGCACCGGCTTCCACGGCGCCCCGCACCGCCGCCTGGAGCAGGGTGGCGGTGTTGCCCCGGCGTCTTGGGCTTCCATAAATGGCCACGATGCGACTCATCCAGCTACCTCCCAGTGATGGGGTCATTTGTCGCCTCGACGGCGAGCACGCGCAGGGTTCCACAAGGATGGGAAATTGTCAAATCCACGTTTTGGTCGAACCATAGGACTTGCACCCCACGGCGATCCAGGCTATGAGAGCCCGGCTGTCACCATCGGCGGTGCCGGCTTGCCAGGGGAAGGAGATTTCCGTGTTCGGTCTGTTCGGCACCCTCGTCAACACGCTGGCCATCGTGGTCGGCAGCCTCTTCGGCCTGGTGCTGCGCGGTGGTCTGCCCGAGGCCTATCGGCTCACCGTGATCCAGGCCATCGGACTGGCCGTGCTACTCATCGGTCTCCGGGGGGCCATGGGGTGCGACGACCTGCTGCTGATAATCTTCAGTCTCGCCATTGGCGCCGCCCTGGGCACGGCGTTGAAAATCGAAGCCCGCCTGGAATCGCTGGGTCTGTACATCGAACGCCGTCTCGGCGGAGAGGAAAGCGGCCTGGCGCGCGGTTTCGTCACCGCCAGCCTCGTCTTCTGCGTCGGTTCCATGGCCATCGTCGGTTCCCTGGAAAGCGGCCTGGCCGACAATCACCAGACCCTTTTGGCCAAATCGGTGCTCGACGGTATTGCCTCCATCGTCTTTGCCTCCAGCTTCGGTGTGGGGGTTCTGTTTTCGGCGATTCCCGTCCTTGTTTACCAGGGCGCCATCACGCTGAGCGCCAGCCTCCTCAAGCCGCTGCTGGTGCCGGCGGTGGTGAGCCAGATGTCGGCGGTGGGCGGATTGCTGATCGTCGCCATCGGCCTGAACCTGCTCAACATCGCCAAACTGCACGTGGGCAACATGTTGCCGGCCATCTTTTTGCCCCTTGTCTATTTCTTTTTCATGCAACTCGCCGGTCTTTCATGACCGGTCGGCGAAAAAATCAAAAAGGCCCCCCGGCAGATGCTGCCAGGAGGCCTCAGGGCTTTGACCACGGTCACAAGCCTGGGTTACAATTTTTCCACGTTCCGCGCAGCCGGTCCCCGCTCTCCGTCCACGATGTCGAAACTGACCCGGTCGCCCTCGGCGAGGGTCTTGAACCCGGTGCCGTTGATGGCGCTGTAGTGAACAAAGATGTCACCCTTGCCGTCTTCTTGTTCGATAAACCCGTAACCTTTTTTGTCGCTGAACCATTTCACAATCCCATTGGCCATCTGACTACGCTCCTTTCATGGTGGGTCCTGTCGCCCCGATCGAACCGGCCAGCCACCACGGCCGTTTCGGATCCCAATCAATCCCCGTATTTCTTCCGGCGACAGCCGATCTTACTCCATTTCAGCGGACTTGGCAAGCGAACTGACACGGTCCAGGCCGCTGAAATTGCAGGGGCATCGGCCTTCCCGGCGCCAGCGCCCGGGATTTATCAATACGTCTTTACAAAGTCCGCTGCCTTTGCCATAAAAGAAATTTTTGCGTGAGCCGAGACCATGACCAACCATTCCAGCATACGCAAAGCCTTCGAAGCGCGGGAACGCAGCTTCATGTCCCCCCACGGCTGTCTGAGCAGCGCATCGCGGGGAAGGCTCAAACCGGAACGCGATTCGCTGATTCGTACGACATTTCAGCGCGATCGCGACCGGATCATGTACTCCAACGCCTTTCGGCGCCTCAAGCACAAGACCCAGGTGTTTTTGTCCCCCCTGGACGATCAGTACCGCACCCGTTTGACCCACACCCTGGAAGTGGCCCAAATCGCCCGCACCATCGCCCGGGCCATGCGCCTCAACGAAGACCTCACCGAGGCGATCTCCCTCGGCCATGACCTCGGCCACACCCCCTTCGGCCACAGCGGCGAAACCGCCCTGAAGGAAATCTACTCGGCCGAATTTTCCCACAACGAGCAGGGGGTGCGCATCGTTGACGTGCTGGAAAAGGACGGCCGGGGGCTCAATCTCACCTACGAGGTCCGCGATGGCATCCTGCACCATTCCAAGGGGTACGGCCCGATCATCCCCGAGGATCCCGCCGAGTTGCCCTGCACGCTGGAGGGGCAGATCGTCCGCGTGGCCGACATCATGGCCTATCTCAACCACGACCTGGATGATGCCATTCGCAGCGGCGTGATTCGGCCCCAGCAGGTGCCGGCGGTGTGCCGCCGCGTGCTGGGACGAAATCACAGCGACCGGGCCACCACCATGGTGCGGGACCTCGTTTTTTCCAGCCGGACCAGCGACGGTGGCCTCACCCTGCAAACAAGCCAGCCGGTGGCCGAAGCGATGCACGAGCTGCGCATGTTTCTCTACGACAACGTCTACCGCAGCCCGAAAGTCCACGACGAATTCATCAAAGCCAAAAAAATCATCAGTGAGTTGTATACCTTTTTCCTCGCCCATCCCGAGGCCCTCCAGCGAGAGCTCGCCGGCATGGGGTTGGCCGGCTGCTACCGCAACGGCGACCCACCGGAACGCATCGTCTGCGACCTCATCGCCAGCATGACCGATCGCCATGCCCTCACGCTGTACGAAAAACTCTTCTTCCCCTCGCCGATGGTGTGACATGACTCCCATGGCGTTTGTTCCCCCGGCCATCGATGCCCACCCGGAAAAAGCCCTCGAAACCCGTCTCCGGGTGTTGAAGGATGCCATGGATACCGCCTATGCCCGGGTCGCCGAGACCTACCAGTTTACTTGCAGCGGGTGTGCCGACAACTGCTGCTGGAGCCGATTTCATCACCATACCCTCGTGGAGTATCTGGACCTGAAAACCGGACTGGCGCAGTTGGCCCCGGACCTGCGGCAGCGCATCGCGACCCGCGCCCGAAAGGCGGTACGAACCCCAGTGGATCGGCGCATCGCCTGTCCCCTGCTGGAAAACGAGCGCTGCCTGCTCTACGACCGCCGCCCGATGATCTGTCGGCTCCATGGCATTCCCCACCGGCTGGTGCGACCGGATGAAACGGTGCTGGAAGGTGACGGCTGCGCCACCTTCCACGCCCGCTGCGGCCCGGCAACCCGGCGGCTGGACCGCACGCCTTTCTATCGCCAAATGGCGGCCCTGGAGAAAGAACTGCGCGCCGAAACCGGTTTTGCCGCTCGCCTGAATCTTACCGTAGCCGAAATGATCGCCACGATGGTTCCGGAGACGCCGACATCGTGAAAGCCATCGATCCCACCGGCGCCGACGGCCTGCCGGGTCGTCGTTTGGCGCCCGACGAATCGTTTCACTTCGCCTGTGGGCCGGAGTTGGCCTGCTTCAACCGCTGCTGCCGCCACCTGAACCTTTTTCTCTACCCCTACGATGTGCTGCGACTCAAGCGGCGCCTCGGCCTCGATGCGGAACAGTTTCTCGACGCCCACGCCGACATGGTCCTGCGTCCCGGCCATCACTTTCCCGATGTGCTCCTGCGCATGGCCGACGCCCCGGAACACCCCTGCCCCTTCGTGGCCGCCGAAGGCTGCACGGTCTACCCGGACCGCCCCTTCACCTGTCGTAGTTTCCCCGTGGAAAAGGGGCTGGTGATGGGCCGGGGGGAATCCCGCCCCCGGCCGGCGTTCTTCTTCAATCCCCCGCCGTTTTGCCTCGGCCCCCAACAACCCCATGCCACCACGGCACGAAACTGGTTCGCCGAGGCCGATACCGCCCGCTACGACCGGTTCACCGAACGCTGGGCCGTCATCCAGGCACGTTTCGAACAACGCGACCCCTGGGGCGTCGATGGTCCCCGGGGACCGCGGGCCAAGATGGTCTTCATGGCCAGCTACAACCTGGACGCGTTTCGCCGTTTTGTCTTCGACAGCAGTTTTCTCAACCGTTTCAAGGTGCCCCGGGAACGCCTGCGGCGCTTGGAACGCAGCGAGGAAGTCTTGCTGGAACTGGGGATGGAATGGATCGAATGGGTGCTCTGGGGGATCCGCCGGCCCGGTCTCCGGCCCCGCAAATAATTCTCAAGCCAACCGTTGACCCTGGAAATTCGTTTAAGCGGTGGTCGGCGGATCCACGCCCGGCGGTATCGGCGCCACCAGGCGACCGCCCAGGACGAACCCGCCGTCGAGACGCAAGACGGCGCCGGTCAGGTAGGGGGCGTCGCCGACAATGAACATCACGGTCTTGACCACATCGGCAATCGTTCCGACGCGTCCCAGCAACACGTGGTCCACCAAGGCACTTCGGGTCGCTTCGTCCAGCAGGCCCCATCCACGGGTGCCGGGACCGTGCCGGGTTTCCACCAGCCCGAGCATGACCTCGTTGACCCGAACCTCGGGGGCTCCCAGCCGTGCCCAAGCCTCGGTGAGGATGGCGATGGCCCGATTGGCGGCGGCATAACCGTCGTTGAAAAGCAGGCTGGCCGGCCCGCTGCGGCCCACCAAAGCCGCCACCGAGGAAAGATTCACCACGACGGCGTCCCCGGCCGCCTTCAGATGGGGCAGGGCCGCCTGGAACATCCAATGCTTGGCGTCCAAGGTGGTGCGTTGCTCCAGGTGCCACTGGGCCGGCACATAAGGCCCATGCACCACCGGCCATCCCCCTCTTTCGATGTTGTTGATCAGGATGTCCAGCCGCCCGAACCGCGTCATTACGGCATCCACCACCCCGGCGGCCGCCTCCGCCGCGCGCAGGTCGGCCTCGATGAGCAAATGATCCACCCCGCCCGCTGCCAGATCCCGGCGCAGCGGGGGCAAGGCTTCCGGCCAGTCGAAATGGGTCAACGCCAGCTTGCAGCCCGCTTCGCCCAAGGCCAGGGCGATCCCCCGGCCGATTCCCTTGACCGCGCCGAGGACCAGAGCGGTTTTCCCCTCGAGATTCATGGGTTGCTCCTGGAAAGACTCATAAAACAGGACTGGGAGGCCCCATCCGATCCAGCGTTCCGATGATTTTTAGCCGACGGGCATCCCGGGCCCTGGGCGGGCGGTCCCCTGGAGCAGCGCCGCCACCCAGCGATAGGCGAAGGTGAGCAGCGCCTCATCATCGTCGGCCAACCGTTCACATTCCGTGGCCGAGGCGCTGAGGGGATCACCGCCCGGGCGGGACAGAATTCTGGCCCGAAACCGATCCAGATCATAGAGGGCCTGCCCCACCAGCTGACTGTGGGCCAGGGAAAGGGGCCCCGGGCAGGCCCGGCGCTTGATGGCAATGACCTCCACGAAGGGGTCGTTCATGCGGTGATAGGGCACCAATCCCTGGTCCTGGATCCAATCGGCCACGCGTCGCCGCCGGCCGCTGCCGTGGCCGAGGCAGTGCGGTTCCTGCAGCAGGGCGAAGTGCTCGGTCCGACGACCGGTTTCGGCGCAGCGGCGGACCGCACGGGCCAGGGGATAGAGGCGGCAAGCCGCCGGCCGATCCGAATAGACGGTGCAGCCGGCGGCTCCGACAAAGGGACAAGCCATGTTGCGCACCGGATCGAGGCGCAGCGTCGCCACAGGCAACCCCGTTTCCGGCCCCTGGTGAATCCGGGCATAACGTTCCAGAAAGGTCCCCGAGGAAAGTTCCAGGTGGCGGCAAAGCCGCAACACATCGTAGGGATAGAGGAAATGATTCAGGTCATGGCAGCAGGCGTTGAAGCAAGGGATTTCGGGATGACAGGTGAAATCGAGCCAATGATCCATTTCAACGGGCGTCAGTTGGGGTTCCATGACGGGTACTCGTATCATTTCTGGCGTCGGTGTCAACCACCATCAGATCCCTTCATCAAAATCGTCTTCATCCGGACAAAGCCCCACATGTGGGGGGTGTTTCAGGTCTTTTAGTCAAGATATGGACACCTTCCCCAACCGTGGGTCACGGGACTTTCAAAAGGCCAAAAAGGCTTGACAAGCTATAGGTCGAGTGGTAAAAATGCAATTTGATTGCGAGAATTATATATCTAAAATTACAGAGAATTTTCACAAAATGAGCTGAACCCTTCCTTTCGGAGGGGAGGCGTATCTTGCGCCGGGACGTGACATGACATTCACCGGCCCGCCGGAGACATCACGTTTCAAACGAGACGGCAAGGGTTGTCATCACCATAATTACCTATGACGGCGAAAGAGAGGAGGTGTCACGCGAGCAAAAAAACATCTGCAAGCGTCGGTGAAGAAGTCTACGCAATTATCAACTGCAATCAGGAGGTATGCTAAATGCCAAGTTTCGTCATTCAGGAAAAATGTGACGGCTGCAAGGGCGGCGACAAGACGGCCTGTATGTACATTTGCCCCAACGACCTGATGGTCCTGGATCCCAACGCCATGAAGGCCTACAACCAGGAGCCGGATCAGTGCTGGGAATGTTTTTCCTGCGTCAAAATCTGCCCGACCCAGGCCATCGAAGTGCGCGGCTACGCCGACTTCGTGCCCCTGGGAAGCTCCATCATGCCCATGATGGGCACCGAGGACGTGATGTGGACCTGCAAGTTCCGCAATGGCGTGGTCAAGCGCTTCAAGTTCCCCATCCGGACCACTCCGGAGGGCGCGGCCAACGCCTATGACAACCTGCAGGGCAAGGATCTGGACAGCGAGCTGCTCAGCACCGAAGAAGCCGATGGATTCGCCATCCCCAGGCCCCAGGCCTTGGTGTAATCCAAACCGATCGGTCCATTCGGAAATTTTCCTTTCCGCATTCACAAGCGATTTTCTTTAAGGAGGAACAAATATGGCATTACCGAACAAACCCCTCGGAGAACTCAAGGCGGTCAAGGATCCGGAAGTTGAAGAGCGCGAGGTGGACATTCTCATCGTGGGCGGCGGCATGGCAGCCTGCGGTGCGGCCTTCGAGATCAAGAAATGGGCCGGCGACAAGAAAATCCTCCTGTGCGACAAGGCCGCCATGGAGCGCTCCGGCGCCGTGGCCCAGGGCCTTTCGGCCATCAACACCTACATCGGCGAAAACTCCCCCGACGACTACGTGCGCATGGTCCGCAACGACCTGATGGGCATCGTGCGTGAAGACCTGATCTTCGATCTGGGTTGCCATGTCGATGACTCGGTTCATCTGTTCGAGGAATGGGGACTGCCGATCTGGAAGAAAAGCGCCGAGGGCAAGAACCTCGACGGCAAGAAGGGTCAGGCCATGGGCACCCTGAAGGCGGGCGCCACCCCGGTGCGTACCGGCAAATGGCAGATCATGATCAACGGCGAGTCCTACAAGCGCGTGGTGGCCGAAGCTGCCAAAAAAGCCCTCGGTGACGACAACATCCTCGAGCGCGTCTTCATCGTCAAACTGCTCCTGGACGCCAACGTCGAGAACCAGATCGCCGGCGCGGTGGGCTTCTCCGTGCGCGAGAACAAAGTCTACATCATCAAGTGCAAGACCATGATGGTGGCCTGCGGCGGCGCGGTGAACATCTACCAGCCGCGTTCGGTGGGCGAAGGCAAGGGCCGCGCCTGGTACCCGGTGTGGAACTCCGGCTCCACCTACACCCTGTGCATGCAGGTCGGCGCCGAACTGTCGATGATGGAAAACCGTTTCACCCCGGCGCGTTTCAAGGATGGCTACGGCCCGGTGGGGGCGTGGTTTCTGCTGTTCAAGGCCAAAGCGCTCAACGGTCTGGGCGAAAACTTCGCCGCCTCCGACGCCGCCAAGAAGGAACTGGAAAAGTACGCGCCCTACGGCACGGCCGCCATCACCCCCACCTGCCTGCGCAACCACCTGATGCTCTTCGAGATGAAGGAAGGCCGCGGCCCCATCATCATGGACACCGTCACCGCCCTGGCCGAACTGGGCAAGACCATGGACAAGAAGGAGCTCAAACACCTCGAAGCCGAGGCCTGGGAAGACTTTCTGGACATGACCTGCGGCCAGGCCAACCTCTGGTGCGCCCAGAACTGCGAGCCGGAAAAGAAGAACTCCGAAGTCATGCCCACCGAGCCGTACCTGCTGGGCAGCCACTCGGGGTGCTGCGGTCTGTGGACTTCCGGCCCGGACTTCGACTGGATCCCGGATTCCTACAAGATCAAGGCCCGCAACGGCAAGGTGTACAACCGCATGACCACGGTGCAGGGCCTGTTCACCGCCGGCGACGGCGTGGGCTGCTCCGGCCACAAGTTCTCCTCGGGGTCCCATGCCGAGGGACGCATGGCCGCCAAGCAGATGGCCAAGTATGCGCGTGATTTCGCCGATTTCCAACCGACCCTGAAGCTGTCCGCCAGTGAGTTGGTGGACATCACCTACAAGCCGGTGCGCACCTTCCTGGAGCACAGCGCCTACACCACCGCGGTGGACATCAACCCCAACTACATGAAGCCCAACGGGATGATGTACCGCTTGATGAAGGCCGGTCACGAATACGGCGCCGGAACCGCCACCTTCTACATGACCAGCAGCAAATGCCTCGAAATCCTCATGGATCTGCTGGCCACGATGCGCGAAGACTGCGAGAAACTGGCTGCCGGCGACCTGCACGAACTGATGCGCGCCTGGGAAATCCAGCACCGCATCTGGACTCTGGAAGCTCACATCCGCCACATCCAGTTCCGCAAGGAAACCCGCTACCCGGGCTTCTACTATCAGGCGGACTACCCGGGCCAGGACGATGAAAACTGGTTCTGTTTCACCAACAGCAAGTACGACCCGGCGGCCGACAAATGGGACTGCTTCAAACGCGACTACGTCAAGATCATTCCCTGATGCAGGCCGAGACGATGCGCATGCCAGTCGTCTAAACTAGCCACCTCCAGGTGCCGACGGCACCTGGAGGTTTTTGTGTATTTTTCAAACCAGCCGCCAGCGCTGGGTAGCCCACCTCCACCGGTGCGATGCCCTGTTGCCTCAACCGCCTGCCACGACCTCGAACGGGGGGCGCTTGAGGCAATCGGACACACCGGATCAACCAGCGGCGCGAGGAGCCGGACCCGCCATTCGCGTCGGTCGGAATCGAAATACGGGACGCAACGATCACTTTTCACGGAGGACAGCATGACAGCAGACAAATCAGCCCCGGTGAGCGGCAGTATCCTGGTGGTCGGCGGCGGCATCAGCGGGTTGACAACCGCGCTGGAAGCCGCCGAGGTTGGCTACGAGGTGGTCCTGGTGGAAAAAAACCCCTACCTGGGCGGCCGTGTGGCCCAGCTCAATCAGTACTTCCCGAAACTCTGCCCCCCGTCCTGCGGTTTGGAAATCAACTTCCGCCGCATCAAGGACAACCCCCGGATCCAGGTGCTCACGTTGGCCGAGGTGGAGAAGATCGATGGATCCCCCGGAAACTACGAGGCCACCATCCGTATCAACCCCCGCTACGTCAATGAAAAATGCACCTGCTGCGGGGCTTGCGCCGCCGCCTGCCAGACCGAGGTGGTCAACGAATTCAACTTCGGCATGAACCGCACCAAGGGCGCCTACCTGCCCCACCCCATGGCCTTTCCGGCCCGCTACGTCATATCGCCGCAAATCGTGGGCACGGAAGATGGACAACGCTGCCAGGAAGCCTGCCAATACGGCGCGGTGGAACTGGACATGCAACCCCGAACGGTGAGCTTCAAGGTCGGATCGGTGGTCTGGGCCACCGGATGGGAGCCCTACGACGCCACCAAGATCGACAACCTGGGTTTCGGACGCTATCCGAACATCGTCACCAACATGATGATGGAACGACTGGCCGCTCCCAGCGGCCCCACCGAAGGCAAGATCCTGAGGCCTTCCGACAACCAGCCCCCCGCCAGCGTGGCCTTCGTTCAATGCGCCGGCAGTCGTGACGAAAACCACCTGCCCTACTGCAGCTATATCTGCTGCATGGCCTCCCTCAAGCAGACCACCTACATTCGTGAGCAGTACCCGGATGCCAAGATCTATATCTTCTACATCGACCTGCGGGCACCCGGCTATCGGTATGAGAAATTCTACAAGAAGATCCGCCAAGATGAGAACGTCTTCTTCATCAAGGGCAAGGTCGCCGAGGTGGCCGGGGCCGATGGCGATGCCGTGACCGTGACCGCCGAAAACGCCGTCACCGGCGAAAAGATCCACCAGACGGTGGACATGGTGGTGCTGGCCACCGGCATGCAGCCGACAGCCGTCAACGCACCGCTGCCGGCCGACCTCAAAGTGAGCCCCGACGGCTTCCTGATCAACGACTTCAACAAAGGCGGCCAATTCGCCACCGGCTGCGCCAACAAGCCGCTGGATGTCGTCAGCAGCAACCAGAGCGCCACCGGAATGGCTTTGAAAGCGATTCAAACCCTGGTGAAGCGGTAGGAGGTTCGATCCATGGATAAAAAATACGGTATGTACATCTGCACCGGCTGCGGCATCGGGGACTCTCTGGACGTGGACGCCCTGTGCGCCGTGGCTGCCGAGGAAGGCTTCCCCGTCCAGCAGCACCCGTTTCTCTGCGGTCCGGAGGGAGTCGCCCTGATCAAAAAGGACATCGCCGAAAAAGGCATCAACGCCATGGTCATCGGCGCCTGCTCCCGGCGGGTCAACTTCGACATCTTTCGCTTTGACAACTGCATCGTGGAACGGGCCAATCTGCGCGAGCAGGTGGTTTGGTCCCATCCCCGGGATGTCTTTCCCAAGCTCACCGAGGAGGAAAAAGCCTCCGGAGACGCTTTTGACCGGGTCCAGATGCTCGCCGAAGACTACCTGCGCATGGGGATGGCCCGGGTCAAGAAGGTTTCTTTGCCCGAGCCGTATCTGCTGGAATCCCTGTCGCATCGCATCCTGGTGCTCGGCGGCGGGATGACGGGGATGGCGGCGGCCCTGGATGCCGCCAAGGCCGGATACGAAGTGACCATCGTGGAGAAAACCGGAGCTCTTGGCGGGCACGCCAACCACTGGCGCCAGCAGCTCCCCAACCAGATCCCCTACGAGACCCTCATCGCCCCCCAGGTGGGGGAAATGATCGCCGCCGTGAAGGCCGAACCCAAGATCACCGTACGGCTGGAGACGGTGGTGGCGCGCATCGCCGGCGAACCGGGCAACTTCACCGTAACTTTGAAAAAACCTGGGGAAAAAATCGAATTCGACGTTCCCTATCCCCTGCCACCGGAGATGAGGGTGGACGAAAAGGGAAACGAGCTGGACGTGGAGACCCTCCAGGCCCGCTACAAGGAATACAACCAAGGCCGGGTGGACATCCTGACCGTGGATCCCAACGGGGAGAAGTTCGGCGCGGTGGTCCTGGCGGCGGGCTGGCGCCCGTGGGCGCCAGCGGCCGGAGAGCTGGCCCACTACGGCTTCGGTGAACTGGCCGATGTGGTAACCAACGCCCAATTCGAGAAAATCGCCAAGGACGGCAAGATCAAACGGCCCTCCGACGGCCAGGAGGCCAAGCGGGTGGTTTTCATCCAGAGCCCGGGCCAGGGCGATGATGCCGACTTCGCCTACACCGGTGCCGTCACGTCCATGGTGGCCCTCAAACAGGCCAAGTATGTGCGTGAGGACTACGCCGACGGCAAGGCCTTCATCATCTACCAGCACATGCGCACCTTGGGTCAGATGGAGTACCTGTACAAGAGCCTTCAGCAGGATCCGGGAATCTTCATGACCAAGGGGGAAGTGGTTCAGGTCCGCCAGAACGGCAACGGCCTGGTGGTGGAAGCCGACGACACCCTGCTGGGCGATAAGATTGCCGTCAACGCGGACCTGGTGGTGCTGGCCGCCGGTATGGTGCCGGTGACGGTGGACGATCCCGTGATCAATCTCGCCTACCGGCAGGGACCGGGGTTCCGGGACAACGACCTGTTCGACGGCTACTGCGATTCCAACTTCGTCTGTTTCCCCTACGAGACCCAGCGCACCGGTATCTATGCCGCCGGTGCCATCCGACGGGCCATGACGTTGGAAGAATCCATCGAAGACGCCGCCGGCGCCGCTCTCAAGGCCATCCAATGCATCGAATCGGTCAACCGGGGGGTTTCGGTTCATCCGCGGTCCGGCGACATGACCTTTCCGGACTTCTTCTTCCAGCGTTGTACCCAGTGCAAACGCTGCACCGAGGAATGTCCCTTCGGCGCCCTGGATGATGACGCCAAGGGGACGCCCAAACCCAACCCAGCCCGTTGTCGGCGCTGCGGGACCTGTATGGGGGCCTGCCCGGAGCGCATCATCGGCTTTGCCGATTACAACATCGACTCCATCGGCTCCCAGGTCAAAGCGGTCCAGGTGCCCAGCGAAGACGATTACACGGAACCGCCATTCCGCATTCTGGGGCTGGTGTGCGAAAACGATGCCTATCCGGCCATCGACATGGCCGGTCTCAAGGGATTGAGCTTTTCGGCCGATGTGCGTCTGATTCCGGTGCGCTGTCTCGGATCGGTGAACGTGATCTGGATCAAGGACGCCCTCTCCCAGGGCATGGACGGCGTTTTCCTGCTCGGCTGCAAACACGGCGACGACTACCAGTGCCATTTCGTCAAGGGCAGCGAGTTGGCCTCGATCCGGATGAAGAAAATCGGCGAGGCGCTGGCCAGCCTGGCCCTGGAAACCGAGCGGGTGGCCCAGTTCGACATCGCCATCGACGAGTATGACAAGGTACCCCAGATCATCAACGATTTCGTGGAATCGGTGGAAGCACTGGGGCCCAACCCGTTCAAGGGTTTCTAACCGGACCGCCTGTGGCCCGATTCAACCACTGACTGCCGCGTGAGGAGGAAGAGGAAAATGGCGGAAAGATATCTGGTCGATCCCGATGTCGAGTTTATTGAAGAGGTAACCCGCTACGGCGGGGGCGACCTTAAAAAGTGCTTTCAATGCGCCACCTGTTCGGTGGCCTGTCCCATCTCGCCGGACAACCGGCCCTTTCCCCGCAAGGAGATGATCGCCGCCAGCTGGGGACTCAAGGACAAGCTCCTGGCCGATGGCGACATCTGGCTCTGTCACAACTGTGGTGACTGTTCCACCCTTTGCCCCCGGGGGGCCAAGCCGGGCGACGTGCTCGCTGCCCTGCGCATCATGGCGATCCGGGCCTACGCCAAGCCCAAAATCCTGGCCGATTGGGTCAACGACAAGAGCAAGCTACCGATTCTGGCGGCGATTCCGGCGGTGCTGTTCATCGTTGTCGGCCTGATCACCGGACTGCTGGATTTCACCCCGGAAGGGGATGAAATCGTTCACGCCAAGTTCTTCTCCACCTGGCTGGTGGATCTCATCATGATTCCCACCTCCCTTTTTGCCGTGGGGGTGTTCGCTCTGGGACTGAAGAATTTTATCAGCGACATGCACGCCCAATGCCTGGCGGACGGACGAACCACCAAGACCGACGTGAATATCAAGGAGGTCGCCCAGGCCTTCGGTCGGGTGGTCATCTCGATTCTCAAGCACGAAAAATTCAACGAGTGCAGTGAGAACCGGGATCGGGCCACGGCTCACATGATGGTGCTCTTCGGTTTCATCGGCCTGTTCATCGTCACCAGCATCTTCTTCGTGGTGCTGTATATTTTTCAGATCCACGGCCCCTACTCCCAGCTTAATCCGGTCAAGTGGCTGGCCAACATCGCCGGGGTATCCCTGGTGATCGGGTCGGCGCTGATGATCAAGAATCGGCTGGCCAAAAAGGATCAGGTTTCCACCTACCCGGACTGGTTTCTCATCGGTCTGGCCCTGTCCCTGGGCGTCACCGGCATGCTCACCGAGATGACCCGGCTGGGGGGGATGGCAGGCACTTCCTACTTTCTGTACTTCGTGCACCTGATGTTCGTCTGGGCACTGTTTTGCTACGTGCCATTTTCCAAGCTGGCCCACCTGGTCTACCGCACCGCGGCCCTGACCTACACCGAGTGGTCGCAGCGCAAGTAAAAAAAGAAGTCCCCCTTTCCCGACGGGAAAGGGGGACTTCTTTTTGATAGAACTCAAATACCAATAAGTGCCGCCGCCCCCAAGGCGGCGGCACTTTTTTTACTTATTCACATCGCCGGTGGCAGCGCCGTGAGTCTTGATCTCCACCTTCTCGGTGAGTCCGGCGTAGTATTCCCGCAGGATTTCGAGAACCTCTTCACGACCGAAGTGATCCGGAATCGGCGTACCTTCGGAAAGCCCCTTGCGCAGCATGGTACCCGAGAGCAGTACCCGATCCTTCTTGTCGTGGGGGCAGGTGCGCAGGGAGGCCATACCGTCGCATTTGTGGCAATAGAAGGTCCAGTCGATCTTCAGCGGCGTGCACAGCAGACGCTTGCCGGGATCTTCGGGCTTGGGAATCCGGTCAAAGATCGTCTGGGCTTCGAACATGCCGTAGAAATCGCCGACCCCGGCATGATCGCGACCGATGATCATGCGGGAGCAGCCGTAGTTCTGGCGGAAGGTGGCATGCAACAGGGCTTCACGGGGTCCGGCGTAGCGCATGTCCAGCGGATAGCCGCCCTGGACCACATGAGCGGGCACGAAATAGTTGTCCACCAGCGCCTGAATGCATTTGACGCGCACCTCGGCGGGGATGTCGCCCGGCTTGAGATTGCCCACCAGGGAATGAATATAAACGCCGTCGCAGACTTCCACGGCGATCTTGCAGAGGTATTCGTGGCTGCGGTGCATCGGATTGCGCAACTGCAAGGCCGCCACTTCCTTCCAACCGCGCTCCTCGAAGATCTTGCGCGCCTCGGCGGGGCGCTGGTAGATACCGGGATACTTCTTGGGGAATCCGCCTTCGCTGAGCACCTTCACCGGACCAGCCAGATTGAAATCCTTCTGGTACATGCACATTTGGACGCCCGGATGATCATCCTTGGCGATCTTCCAGAAATCTTCCACCGTCTTGGTGCCTTCGCCCATGAAGATCTTTTCGCATTCCCACTGCTTGTCCGCACCGGTCATCTCGTACTTCTCGGTGACCTTCATGGTAGCCATGATCTTACCGCCGTCCTTGGAGACCAGGGCGATTTCCTCTCCCTCGGAGATTTTGGCGGCATCTTCCTTACTGGCGGAAAGGGTTACCGGCACCGGCCAGAAGGTACCGTCCGCCAGGAGAAAATTCTCGCACACACCCTTCCAGTCCGCCTTGGTCATGAAACCGGTCAGGGGGCTGAAGCCGCCAATGCCCATCATGATCAGGTCGCCTTCCTCGCGGCTTGAAATTTCGATCTTCTTCAAGCCTTCGGCTTTTTTCAGCTCGGCTTCGCGCTCGGCGCCTTCCAGAAGACACAACGTGAGACCTTTGCCGCCATGGGGGGGAATTAACTGTGACATGTCCTCTCCTTTCAGGGTTGTGAATTGAGTGTTGCCACGTTCATTCAGTCAGACTGGACCGCTAGTAATTCCAAAGTAGGCTAATTATTCGGCTAATGCCCTTTTGTCAAGGGAAATGGCGCCACCGGGGCGCGCCTTGGCGCATCGCCTTCATCCGTTTTGGACAGCAAAACGGATGCCAGTTTCATGGACGCCTCAGGTCGCCCATCCCCGACGCCGAGGCCCTTTTTTCTGTCAGATAATTTTCCCGCATGTAAAACGTTCCGAACAGCACCTTGGCTCAAGGCTGGATGAGGATCGTCGGGTACATTCCCTTCAGTCGGCCCTCCGGGTAGGGCTGAATGGTGTTGACGGATATGTTTTGATTCCGTTGGGCGTGCCCCTTGTAGCGTTTGCCGTCGAAGAGGGCCCCGTTGTCGAGGAGGATGTGTTCGATCCGCTTCTGGAACGCGGCAACGAAGGCGGCACCGCTGCCCTCGAAGAGCAGATTGCCCCGGTAGAGCCGCCCGTCGATGCGGGCAAAATCCTCCAACGGCATGCTGTTTTGCGCCAGGTCGGCCTCGTCGGCGATCATCCCCCAGACGAAGTGGTTTGCCGGAATGGTCAACGGTCGATCGATATCGATGATGGTATGGGGCATGACAATGGTGCCGCTGCCGATGGTGAGCCGGCAGTGGGGACAGCCGCGCAGAAAGCTGTTAAAGCCCACGAAAACGCGATTTCCCAGATCGGCATCGATGATCTTGGCCCCGTGGGCCGTGACGTTGTCGCCTTCCAGGCGCGAGTTGATGATGTAGCAATTCTCCTGGGCGTTGGCCCCCTTTCCCAGGTACGAGTTTTCCAGGTAGGCCCGCTGGGCCACCAGGACGTTTTCGGCGATGTGCATCTTGGGTTTGATCACCGCGTAACGGTCCAGGGAAGCGTTGGAGGGGATCCCCTTGGGTCGCTGAAGGTTCACGACATCGAAGACCCGCTCGAAATCTTTTTTGCGCACCTCGAGGAAATCCATGAAAACACCGGTGGGCGCCTTGCCGGGCACGAAATCGATGTAGGGTTTCAGCCGGTCGAGGGGATGATGGTAAACAAAGTTGAAATCGCCCCGACTGCGCGCCCAGACCATGCCCGGATCGGCGTGGAAATGTCCGATCTCTCCCGCCTGGATATAACAGTAAGCACCGATGGCGCAGTCGTACATCGTGGTCAGATCCACGGTGGCAAAGGGGCCGAGGAAGCTGCCGTCCGTGGGAGATCCGTGAATGTTGGCGTAGTGACACGAGAGGGTGTTGGTGACGAAGAACCGCTCCCGGCTTTCCGGGTCGTGGGAGTAACTGTGCACCAGGGTCTTGACGAGGTAACTGTCCTGAACGTCGATGATCTCGTCCTCGGCCAGGGTGAGGGTATGACCGTTGAAGGTGAACGTCGCCCCCTTCTTCTGCAGCTCATCGCCACGGACGTCGGTCTTGTAGAGAATCGAATGGTTGGTGCGGCACCTTCCGAGAAAGTAGCTGCCCGCCAAGCTGGAATGACGGAATTCCAGGCTCAAGGAGTGGTTGGGCGTGATGCCGTAGAAAGCGTAAAACTTGGTCATCTGTTTCAGCGGCACCAGATGGTGGGCGATGGGCATCACGTCGAATTCCAGTTCGCGCAGGTTGATGTTGACCCGCTGGGCGATGCGATCGAGCAACGATTTGAGCGCCTTCATGAGTTCCCCCCTGGTTCAGGTAAGTTGGCATTCTTTCATCAGGTGGAAGACCGCCGCGAAAACGTCCGCCAGGCGCAATACCCCCACGATGGCATCGCCTTGGGTCACCAGCAGGGACAGATGGTCCCCCGCTACCAGTTGATGGACGGCAATGTCCAGGGATGCCGTCGCCTCCACGTACTCGCCTTCGCCGGGCGCCTGCATGAAGGCCTCCACCTTCAATCCGGCCGCCTTGCCGCAGAGGTTTTTCAACGGCTCGGCCTCCAGACGCTTTTGCTTGCGGAAACCCCGGATGAACTCGTGGCTGAAGCCGAGGCGCATGAGTTGCTTGAGCTCCGCATCGCTGCTGTCCCCCGGCTCCAGGGCACTCAGCACGTCCAGTTGGGACAGCTTGCCCACCACTCGCCCCTCGCCGTTGAGCACGAGAACGGCCCGGTGCCGATACTGGTAATGCTCAAACTCCTCCTGGGCCTTCTCCAGCGCCAGTACCGCATCCAGCAATGTCGCCCCCTCCCGCACCGTCGCATACTCGGACAGCGGGACCATGATCTCCCTGATGGTAACGTTCGCCACGTTGCGCCTCCTCTCCGTCCGTTCTCCAGACGTGCTCGCCTGGATGCTCTGGTTAGACTCCGTCGCTGTCGGATGCCATGAAACCGGGACTTGTTTTCTGCTTGAGGGATGCTTCGGGCTATGCCATGATTTGACCGCCAAATCAACCCGAACCAAACGCCGGCGGCCGGTTCTGGCGCCCATTTGCCCAAGGATAACCTTCCCCGCCATGACCGATCCCACCACCCTTGAAAAACGTATCCGCCGCCGGATCATCGGGCCGCCCCAGCTCTTTTTCGCTGCCACGGCACCGGGCCTCGAAGCACTCTGCGCCGCCGAGCTGGCCGACCTCATTCCCGGCGCCCAACTTCAGCCGCTGGCCGGCGGGGTCTCTTTCCAGGCCCGGCTGGACGACGGCTTTCGGGCCCTGCTGATGCTGCGCACCGCCAACCGGGTGCTGATGCGCATCGCCCGCTTCCAGGCCACCCATTTCCGTCAACTAGAAAAAGCCCTGTCCGCCGTCCCCTGGGAGCTGTACCTGGCCCAGGAAACCCCGGTGGCGGTTCGGGCGACGGCCCGAAAGTCGCGGCTTCATCACAGCGACGCCATCGCCCAACGGTTGACGGATGCGGTGGCCGACCGTCGGCGGGCTGTCGTGTTCGCGCCGCTGGCACCGGCCGTCCCGCCGAGGCCCCAGCGCATCTTTGTCCGCGCCGACCACGATCGCTTCACCGTCTCCCTGGATGCCAGCGGTGATCTGCTTCACAAGCGGGGACTCAAGATCGACGTGGGGCCCGCGCCCCTCCGGGAAACCTTGGCGGCGGCGATTCTGCAGCAGGTGGGGTATACCGGCGACACCGCCCTCCTCGACCCCATGTGCGGGGCCGGCACCTTCCTCCTGGAGGCCGCCATGCGCGCCTGCCGCATTCCGGCCGGCTGGTACCGCGATTTTGCCTTCACCGGCTGGCCGGCCTTTCGGCCGCGCCGGTGGGCCTACCTGCGGCGCACCGTGGAAACCGCCGTGCGCCGGCCGGCGCCGGCCCCCATTCTGGGCTTCGACCAGGATCCCACCGCCTGCCGCCGGGTGGAAGCCGCCCTGGCCAAAGGCGGGCTGGGGGATTCGGTGACAATCCAGTGCGGGGATTTTTTCAACCTGGACCCCGTCCACCTGGGGTTGCCCCCGGGGTTGGTGGTGATCAACCCGCCTTATGGCAAACGCCTCGGCGCCGCCCCCGAGAGCCGGGTTTTATTCGCCCGGGTTGTGGATCGTCTGGTCCGCTGGTATCCAGGCTGGAAGCTGGCCCTCATCGCGCCGCCGGGGGCCGAACACCTGGCGCCCCCCCCGCTGACGCCCCGTCGCCTGCCCCACGGCGGGTTGAACCTGGTTCTTTTCACCGGCACCCTGCCCCGCTGAAGCCCCCGGTGGACCAACCGGCCCCTGAGCGCCGATCCCCTCTTTAGCATAGGGTCAGTGCAGCGCATCGGATCATGAAAGCGACAGCCTCGCCGGACTTGTAAAGACCGATTTCATGCCCTTTTCCCCACGAACCGCGAAAATCCGCCAGGCCATGGACCACCGAATTCCGTTGACAGCCAACGCTCGGATACTATATGCAATTTTCTTTCGACCCAACCTAAAGCCGGCAGAGGTATTTCCATGAACGATTCCAGCCAGATGGGAACCACCTGCGCGTCATCCTCCAGCTCTGCCAAAAATCCGGCAAGGCGTCGTCGCTTCGGCTTGGCCTTCTGGCTGACCTTCGTCATTTGCATGGCGACCTGGATGGTGCTCTCGGGCCTCTTCGACGCCTTCCACCTGAGTCTTGGGGTGATCAGTTGTGCCATCGTGGCCGACCTCAACGCCCGGGCGATGTGGCTGGACGTGAACCTGGGGCGCACCCTGCGCCACTGGGGCCGATTCGCCGTCTACGTTCCCTGGCTGCTGATTCAGATCTGGCGGGCCAACCTGCACATGCTCAAGCTCACCTTTCACCCGAGGATGCGGCAACTGATCAACCCCCGCATGGTGAGCTTCAAGAGCCGCATCGACAACCGGATGGGGCTGTTTATCATGGCCAACTCGATCACCCTCACCCCGGGCACCGTCACCGTCTTCACATCCGTGATGGGCCGGTTTACCGTCCACGCCATCGATGACGTCTCGGCCCGGGGCCTCCCCGGAGAGATGGAGGATCGGGTGGCCCGAATTTTCGAGGACTGATGGATACCGTCTTTCTCTATTCCGGCATTTTTCTCGCCCTGGTGATGGCTCTGACCCTGTACCGGGCCATCGCCGGCCCGACGGTTCTGGACCGAATGATCGGGGTCAACGCCATCGGCAGCAAAACCACGGCCATGCTGGTGCTCATCGGCCTCATCTACCACCGGGTGGACATGTTCGTGGACATCGCCATCGCCTACGCCTGTCTCAACTTCATCGCCGTGTTGGCCTCCTCCCGGTATTTCCAGAAAAAAAAGGGGCTCTACGATGAACCGCAACGCGATTGAATTCGCCGCCAGGGGAAAAGCCCGATGCTGAACATCACCGTGATCGTCCTGCTGTTTCTCGGCCTGTTCTTTTTCTTTGCCGGCAGCGTGGGGATTCTTCGATTTCCAGACTTCTACTCACGGCTCCATCCGGCCGGCAAACTCGACAGCATGGGCCTGCTGCTCACCATGTCCGCCATGGCCCTCTACACCGTGGGGCAGTGGAACCTCGGGGCCTTTCTCACCGCCATCAAAATCATGCTGATCGTGGTTTTCATTTACATCACCAGCCCAACGGCCACTCATGCCATCGTCGATGCCGGGGTGCGGGCCGGACTCACCCCCTGGATCCGTAGCGACAAGGGAACCGAACATGATCTGGCAGCTTGAGTTTATCATTCTTCTGCTCGTGGTGGTCTGCGCTTTTGCCGCCCTGAAGGTGCGCGACTTGCTCGGCGCCGCCGTTCTCTTCAGTATCTACAGTTTTCTCATGTGCCTGTTGTGGGCCATCATGGGCGCCGTGGACGTGGCCTTCACCGAAGCTTCGGTGGGCGCGGGGGTCAGCACGGTGTTCTTCGTGGCCGCCGTCTTTCGCACCACACGCCGCAGCAGGGATTGATGACGATGATCGCCACTATCATCGCAAGGAGGACAAAGTGAAACGTCTGGGGCTGCTGGCCGTCATTCTCTTCGGGGCCTTGCTGGTGTATGGCACCACGGATTTTCCCGACTGGGGGGATCCGAGTTCTCCGGCCGCCACCCACCTGTCACCCTACTACATTCAGCACAGCTTGCACGACACCGCCGTGCCCAACATCGTCACTGCCGTGCTGGCCGATTACCGCGGCTATGACACGATGTTCGAAACCGCCGTGATCTTCACCGCCGGGCTGGCCTGCCTTTTTCTGCTGCGGGTTTTCATCACTCCCAAGGAAACCGAAGCATCGGGGCTCTACCGGCACCGGGCCACCGGCATCACGCTGCGCATCGGACAGGGGGGGCGACTGCCCCTGGGCACCCGGGAATTCGAGCGCATCGACAGCCAGTGGGTCCCCTACGACCTGATCATTCGCACCGCCTGCAGCCTGGTGCTGCCCTTCATTCAGCTCTTCGCCCTATACGTGGTGGCCCACGGACACCACAGCCCCGGCGGTGGCTTTCAGGGTGGGGTGATTTTTGGAGCGGCACTGATTCTTTTTGCCATCAGCCACAACCTGCGCACCACCTTAAAAGCCATGCCCGAAAAGCGGACCAACATACTCACCGGCACCGGCGTGCTGATCTATGTCGGCACCGGCGTGCTGTGTCTCCTGCTCGGCGGCCAGTTTCTCGACTACGCCGCCTTGGCGGGGCTGTTGGGGGTAGACCCGGTCATGGCGCGCAGCCACGGGATCCTCATCGTGGAAATCGGGGTGGCCATCGCCGTGATGGCCGTGATGGTATCGCTGTACTACAACCTGGCCTCCGCGGGCCACATGGACGAGGGGCTTTAGGAAGGCACCGATGACAACGGCCGGTTACATCAACCTGATCATCGCCAAGTACAACTACTGGATCTACATCGTTTTGATGTGCATCGGGCTCTGGGCCATGATCGCCAAGCGCAACCTCATCAAGAAAATCATCGGGATGAACATCCTGCAAACCGCCATCATCCTCTTCTATGTCTCCATCGCCACCAAGAAGGGGGCGACCCTGCCGATCCTCGGCCACCACGACGCGGGACATTTCGTGGACTACGCAACGGTGATCAACCCCCTGCCCCACGTGCTGATGCTCACGGCCATCGTCGTCTCGGTGGCCACCCTGGGGGTGGCCCTGGCCTTGGCGATGAAGATCTACAACCGCTACGATACGTTGGAAGAAGACGAAATCCACGCCCGGGTGAGGGAATCATGAGCGCCCACTACCCGATTTTCCTCGTGGTGGCACCGCTGATGGCGGCCCTGGTGATTGCCATTATCGCCCGGGAACGCCCCGGCCTCTGTCCACCGTTGGCGGCCATCGCCCTGACGGCTTCCCTCTGGTCCGCCGCCGGCATGCTGTGCCGGGTGCTGGCCGAGGGGCCCTTCAGCTATCACATCGGCAATTGGCCGCCACCGATGGGCATCGCCTACGAAGTGGACCACCTGAACGCCCTGGTGCTGGTGGCGATGGCGGCGGTGGCACTGATCAACCTCATCACCACGCGCCAGGCCGTCGCCAGCGACTTCACCGGGCGCGAGGGATACTTCTACGCCCTGTACCTGCTGTTTTGCGCCGGCACCTTCGGTATCCTGGTCACCGGGGACGCCTTCAATCTCTACGTGCTGCTGGAGATTACTTCCATCAGCGGTTACGCCCTGGTGGGGCTAGGCCATCGGGACGCGGCCCTGGCAAGCCTGAACTACGTGTTCATGGGAACCATCGGCGCCAGCCTGTACCTGCTGGGGGTGGGGTATCTCTACCTCATCACCGGCACCCTGAACATGGCCGACATTTTTTCGATTCTTCCCCGGCTCTTCGGCTCCAAGGTCGTGGTGGCGGCCTTCGTCATCGCCATGACCGGCCTGTTCATGAAGATGGCGCTCTTTCCCCTGCACGGCTGGCTGCCCAACGCCTACAGCGAGGCGGCTTCCCCGGTCCGCAGTCTCATCGCACCGCTGACGACCAAGACGATGATCTACGTCATGGTCCGTCTGGGTCTGTACGTGTTTCCGCCCGATTTCACCTTCAACCACCTGCTGTTTGCCAAGGTGGTGGTCTGGGTGGCGGCGGCCGGCATCGTTTGCGCCAGCGTGCTGGCCCTCTCCCAAACCAGCTTGCGCCGCATGCTGGCCTATGTGCTCATCGCCGAGGTGGGCTACATGGTGGGCGGATTCTGGCTGGGGAACCGCATGGCCATCACCGGTGCCATTTTGCACATCGTCAACGACGCCGCCATGACCCTGTGTGTCTTTTTGGCGGTGGGGAGCTTTACGCACCAGCTCCGGGACGACCGTTTTGCCACCTTAAAGGGGTGTTTTCGCCGCATGCCCTGGACCATGGTGGTCCTGGCCACCGCCGGCCTGTCGATGATCGGCGTCCCGCCCACCTGTGGCTTTTTCAGCAAGTGGTACCTCATCGGCGGTGCCCTGACCGCCGATCACTGGGGTCTGGTGGCCGCCCTTATCTTCAGCAGTCTGGTGAACGCGGTGCTTTTTTTCCGCGTTTTTGAAATCGCCTACTACGAGCCGTTTGCCGATCCACACCAGGAGCATCGCCCAGCGTTGAGTTACGCCGAGGCGCCGGCAACCATGCTGGCCCCCATGCTGTTTACCGCGGCCGGCCTGGTGGGGCTGGGGTTGTTGACCGGCCGGATCGTCACCCACATCATCGACGCCGCCATCCCGGCGGCCATT
>JACDJA010000622.1_pt1 | contig 38606 bp, 30 predicted proteins | sample 7449241 | NCBI WGS metagenome assembly JACDJA01 (sample SAMN14253289, study PRJNA609438) | sludge metagenome | isolation source: initial anaerobic sludge | collected 2018-12-20 | reverse complement strand
ATGTATCACACCAAATTCCGCATGCCGATCACCGTAACGACCATCGATCTCTCGAAAGCCGGCAATCAGGACCGCATTCTGCGCACCGTCGATCCCGGGCAATACAAAATTGATGTGCGCAAATTTCTTGCCTGAAGCATTACTGCCGTATTGAAGCGCTCTGTCAATCAACCCAACGACAGGAAAACGCCCATCAGTACCGGCGACAGAAACGACAACAGAAAGCCCGAGGCAATCGCTACGGGTACGCAGCTGAGCCCACCACTGCTGCGGATAATCGGAAGTGTGAAGTCCATGGAGGTGGCCCCGCCATAACCTATGGCCATGGCCGGCCGGGTACCAATCACCAGAGGGATGATGGCCAGAGCAATGATTTCACGCAGCACATCATTCACAAATGCCACGCCGCCCCATGCCGGCCCCAGGGCATCGCCGATCACAATGCCCGACAGTGAGTACCAGCCAAACCCCGAAGCCAGCGCAAGCACGTCATGCCACGGCAGCCCCAGCACAGGAACAAGAGCGATACCTGCCAGCAAAGAACTGATCACCAGCACCAGTGCGATGCCCAGGCCCTGGGTGTTCATCAGAAGTTTACGCAAAGACAGCCCGGCATTGCGAAGCTGCAGGCCGATCAGAAACAGCAGAAGCATCAGTGCCCCAGTGGCAACCTGCGCCGCCTGTGGCAGCTCCGGCAGCAGAAAGTAGCCCGACAGCACACCGGCCAGTACTGCCAGCAGGGGCTTGGCCGCTGCCATGAACAGGCGCAGGTACCCAGTTCCGCCAGAGGCTGAATCCCGGGGTTCCGGGGTCATCGGCCGCCAGCGGTGAAACAGCCACAGTCCTGCCATGTTGGCAACAAACAGCACGATCACCAGCATCGACATCTGTACAGCCATGGTACCGAGCTGATCCGACAAGCCCTCCATCTGGCCCAGCCCGAGCCCCAGCAGGGCCAGAATAAAGTACACCAGCGCTTCCACAAGATAGTGAATAGCAGTCATCAGGCGGTGATTTTCAAGGGCCAGGGCAAAGCCAAGAAACAGCGGGGCAAGAATCAGTAATGCATCTGTGAGCATCAATGCACCGTTGAGTCGGAGCGATCCTGAACCAGCACCCAGGGTGCCACAACCACTGCCCACAGTTCTGCGTCACGATCATACCAGGCGCGGGCCAGATCCGGTGATACGTCACCGACATCGCCAGCAGCCAGCCATTGCTCGAACCGGGCCCGGTTATCGGCGGTGAGCTCAGAGGCCACATCCAGCAAATCCAGCGCCTTGCCAACACGCACGACCTGGCCCCGGGCGTAGTAGGTTTGCAGCTCGTGCCAGCGTATGCGGGAGGTTTCCAGATTAAGCCTGGCTTTGATTTCATCAATGTTGCGGGAAGAAGTCATGGCGGCCTTTTACAGTAATGGCAGAATAAACGGGCGGGAGCTTAACCGATCGTACAGTCCTGGTTCCAGATCCCACGAATTCTTTCGGCCAGCGTAAGCGGATCAAAGGGTTTGGGAATAACGCCCGCTGCCCCCTGTGCAAGGTAGCTCTCTATTTCGTCACTCTGCACTTTTGCTGTCATGAACACAGCGGGCGTTTCCGTATAACCCGGCAAATCGCGGATGGCCTTCAGCGTGGCAGGGCCGTCCATACCCGGCATCATCACGTCAAGGAGGATCAGCTGGGGCCGGCATTCATCTATCTGCTCCAGCGCCTGAGTCCCGGATTCGCAGGTTGTCAGATCAAAACCACCAATATCCTCAAGTGCCAGCGCTGCGACGGTGCGGATATCCGGTTCGTCTTCAATCATCAGAATGCGTTCAAGAACCGTGTCTGGCATCGTCTGCGCCCTGTTCCTTGTGTTCAATTCCCAGCCTTCGCAGCAAAGTAATGCATTCCGCACTGCCTGCCTGCTCAGCCGCCAGTAGAGCCGCTGTTCTCATGACCAGTTTCGACTGGCTGACATTGCTTTTGCTTAGAAAATACACGGCACCGATCAGCTCTCTCAGATCCAGGGGCAAACGCCACTGCACCTTGATCCGGTTGCCCAGCCTTTCTGCCCAGTAAGCGATGGCCGAATCAATCTCTTCAAACTCGGGCGGCTCACCGCTTTGGTCGCAGTGGTTCTGCAACACTTTCAAGGCTGCCAATTCCCCGGCACGGCTCAGCAGGCCAGCCGTGTAATAGATCGCCGGCGTGTCACCCACTTTTCTGGCCAGCGCACGGGCAGCTTCAGCCACTCGCAACGCCTGTTCCTGCTCAAGCTGTGCCCGCTCTGCCAGGCGCGGGCAGGAAAGCTTGCCGGCAATATCCAGCGACAGGGCCAGCGCCTGATTCAGCGCCATCGCAACACCCAGCAGACTGATTGCCTCTTTCAGGGTTTTGATCGGCGTGCCAGAGCGACGAAACGAAGCGCTGTTCGCCACCTCCAGCATTTTTGCGCTCAGCGCCGGTTGCTTTTTCCATTCTTCAGCGAGCATGCCGGCATCCAGCTCATCACGTTTTTCCATGAGCGAGAGTATTGCCCCGGAATCGATCTGGCCGGGCAACTGAATTGGGGAATTACAGGCTGCCTCCATTTTTTCATTCAAGGTGGTGGAGGCGCCATCCAGATTGATTGCGGCAGGCACCAGTTCAGTCAGTCTCTGGTGCAGAACATCCACCTGAAACGGCTTGCTGATGTAACCATTGATGCGCAGATGCGCGGCTGCGAGGATGGAGTCGCGATCCGCACGGCCACTGATCATGATTACAGGCACATCGTTATCGACTTTTCGCACCGCACGAATAAGCTCAAGCCCGGTGCCATCCGGCAGATTCCAGTCTGTGATAACCAGATCCACACGCTGTTTCTGCCAGCCCTCGAGCGCATCTTCCACCCGGGTATGCTTGCGGATCGCGACCCCCGGGTAAGCAGCCGCCACAACGGTTTCCAGAAGGTCACCGATCAGCTCGTCATCTTCGAGTATCATTACCTGCATGGCGGTTCCTCAATGGCAACCGTAACGCCATTGCGCCCGGCCCGCTTGCGCTGATACAGGGCCTGATCTGCCGCCTCGATGGCCTTTTCACCAGACGCAAAGGCGTTCAGTGCCGCAACACCGGCGCTGAAAGTCACTGAAAACTCTTCATTACCTGCGTTAAACACCAGCCGCGCAAAATCCTGGCTCAGGGCCTCAAGCACTTCAACAGCTTTATCCAGCGAGCATTCAGGCAACACAACGACAAATTCCTCGCCACCATAGCGGCCAATGATATCGGTATTACGCAACCGGTGGCGCAGCAGGTTGGACAAGGCCTTGATCACCGTATCGCCCGTTGCATGGCCATAGGTATCATTGATCCGTTTGAAATGATCCAGATCGAGCATGGCGACCACCGAGTCATGGCCGGAACGGATACAACGTGCGTGCTCGCGATTCAGCTCGGTTTTTGCAAGCCCGTGTTTGAGAAGGCCTGTGAGGCTGTCAAGCGACACCAGCTTGCCAAGCTGGCGGGCACGATAGCAGCGTATTCTCGCGGTGCGTAGCAAAAACTCGTCGGATACCGGCTTGGTGACAAAATCATCACCGCCCCGGGCCAGAACGTCCAACTGAAGATCCCGGTCTTCTTCCGAGGAAAAGAAGATAATCGGCAAACTGACCCATTCTGCCTGGAATCGCAGCATCCGTGCCAGAACCGGGCCCTGGTAGTGCCCCATCTGTACATCCATGAACAGTATATCGGGCCGGAATTCGGCCAGCTCCGCCAACAGGCGAGACGGGTCATCAAGCGCCCTGACCTCCAGGCCGCCGCTGGTGAGAACCAGCCGGTAATGCTCAAGCAACTCCGGATCATCGTCAATGATCATCACCCGTCCGGTCAGTGTTGCCAGCCCCTCCGCAAGCAGTTGCTCAACGCGATCGGCCAATGCCGGAATATCCTGGGGTTCATCAATACAGGCATCCACGCCAAAACGGGCCAGCCGGTAGCGGGTGGTAAAATCATGGGCCTCGCTGAAACAGATTGCAGGGACGCTGTGCAGTCTCTCGCTCCAGCCTGCATTCTCATCCTGCAAAAGCGTGTCCCTCACCATGACAAGCTCCACATCCTCCATGCTTTCCGGCCAATCCTCCTGCGGGCCGAGACTGCGAAGCCGGTAACCATACAAAGACAAGCCTTGGGAAATCAGCTGCGCAAGTTCCTGGTCCGGTTCCTGAATCAACAATACTGGCTGCGCGCAGGTTTCAAACGCCCTGGGCTGGTGCCAACCCGTTGATACCGGCTCGGCTGAGCCCAGGAGATCGCCAAGACCGACAATCTGGCTTTCAAGGCCTGCCGCCAGCATGTGTGTCAGCTGCCGGCGAATCTGCTCACGGTCTGCCCCGGGAACAACCTTGTCTGCCAGAGGCTGGAGGGCAATTTCCAGCTTTCTGGCCTGTTCACCCAGCCTGGGAAACCCCATGGTGCCCGCAGAGCCAGCCAGGCGGTGCAGCAGCTGGCTGGCAGCAATCAGCTCGCCGACCGCTTCCGCATTCCGGGATGCATTGAATATACTGGCGACCAAACAATCAATTTCACGTATCGTTTTATCCTGAAAACGGTTACGCAGAGTCTCCAGTTTTTTGCGCACCTCGTATGAAGGACTGTGAGGCATAAAGGCTCTTGTTGGTTTGTCACGCACGAATGCTATGAATGTCGTTTCAATTACTGTTCAATCAAAACAAGTTTTTCTGTAAATAGCCAGACAGGAGCAGGTCTTGAGTCATATTTCCCTGGTTGTCCGCCTTGTCATCATAGTGATTGCCGGCAGCCTGACAGCGGTTGGTGCCGTTGTCTATACCGCTTATGGGGCGTTAGTGGAGGACTTTCAGGCCAATCTTTCTGCCCAGCAGGCAAGCGAAACAGCCAATGTTTCCAATCTTGTCAGTCAAAGCCTGGAACTTCGCCTCAGCGCGCTTGATCAATTCACCTCCCTGTTGGTTGATGATAACCGGCTATTGCCCCGAGACCGGCTAACAGAACTGCTGCGCAAACAGAAAAAACTGGCGGAGCTGTTTCCCCATAGCCTCGTTGTGATGTCTTCGGACGCCACCGCACTCGCGGAGAACGTTCATGTGCCCGGCAGAGTGGGCACCTGGTACGGCGACCGCTACCACGTAAAAGACGCCATTGAAGCCCGCCGTCCCATCATAAGCCGCCCCATTATAGGCCGGACGACGGGTGTGCCGCTGATGGTCTTTACTGCTCCTATTGAATCCGACAACGGGGAGCTTCTGGGCCTTCTGAGCGGCAGTTTGCGCATGGACCAGACACGGCTGATCCCTGAGTATATACGAAGCGGTGCCAGTGACGACTCATTGTTCCTGGTCGTCGATACCAGCAATTTCTTCTTTGTTGAAGGCTCTGGCGAAAGCCGGATGATCGAGATGCTGCCAGATCCCGGGGAAAACCTGCTAATTGATGCCGCCCTCTCAGGCATTCGCTTTGGCGAAGTGAAAGCCGAATCGGGGCAAACGCTGATCTATGCAACCAGCCACCTGCAACGTCTCGGGTGGCTGTTCATCCGTGCGGTGCCCAAGTCACTTGCAACGGCCCCGGCCATGGAAGCCTTTGACCGGTTTCTGCTGGCCAGCGCCGGCCTCACCCTCGGCATACTGCTATTAAGCTACGTGGCTCTCGGATCAACCACCGCAACATTGACCCGGATGACCCGGCGCATAGGCTCCATGATACAGAAGCCCGAATCTTCCCGGCGCCTCCGGGAGCAAGGTGCCCCGGAAGTGCGGGATCTGGCCCGGGCATTTAACCGTTTAATGGATGAACGGGATGCCACCAACCGCCTCAAAGACAATTTTGTTTCCAATGTCAGCCATGAATTACGCACCCCTCTGACATCCATGAACGGTGCCCTGAAGCTCCTCCAGTCCGGAGCAGCAGGGGAGCTTCCCGAGCGCGCCAGAGACATGACCGCACTGGCCCTGCGCAACGGTGAACGCCTGCAACTGCTTATCCGGGACATGCTGGATTTCAACAAGCTCGCCAGCGGCAAGATGCGCCTGAGTTTTCAGGCGGAAAACCTGCAGGATCTTGTTAGGGATGCGGTATGCAGTAACCAGGGCATGGCGCAGGAGGCGGGAGTCCGGTTAACCGCAAAAGAAACCCCCAAAACAACTCTGTACACAGACGGCCACAGGCTGCGCCAGATTCTCGATAATTTTATCAGCAACGCCATCAAATTCTCACCTGCGAACGGTCAGGTGAGTGTCCATGCCCGGCAGACCGGCGATAACCGGCTGCGCATTACTGTCAGCGATCAGGGGCCCGGCGTGCCGGATGATTTCAAAAACGAGATTTTTGAACGCTTCGCGCAGGCGGAAGTGGGCACCACAAGGGCAAAGGGTGGCACCGGCCTGGGGCTGACCATCTGTCACCAGCTTGCGGAGCTCCTGAACGGCAGTGTCGGGTTCTATAACAACAACGGCGCGCATTTCTGGGTGGAACTGCCCATGGGCGACCCTGAAGCAGACGAGGCGGCGAAGGTATCATGAAAGCACCCGACCTACCTGAAAATGAAAGTGCCCGGCAGGCGGCACTGGACCAGCTTCGGATTCTCGATACCCCGCCTGAAGCCCGCTTCGACCGGCTCACCCGCATGGCCGCCAGGCTTCTGGATGCCCCCATTGCGCTGATTTCCCTGATTGACCGCGACCGTCAGTGGTTCAAGTCATCTGTCGGCCTGGATGTCAGTGAAACCCCGAGAAGCCTGTCATTTTGCGGTCATGCCATTTTCGACAAGGAGCCGCTGGTCATCGAAGACGCGCGCCTGGATGAACGCTTCCACGACAACCCGCTGGTGACCGGCGACCCGAGCATCCGGTTCTACGCAGGCATGCCCCTTCACACTGCCGATGGCCACGCCCTGGGCACCTTGTGCGTTATCGACCGGAAACCGCGCACACTTGGCAAAGAGTGCCGTCAGTACCTGCGCGACCTGGCCGACTGCATCGAGGAACAGATCAGTGCCCGCAAGCTGGCTCTGCACTACCGGGAACAGGAGCTGCAACACCAGAATGAATCGCTGGTCATGCTCAAACAGCTTGTCGACCTGGTGCCCGGAGGGCTGTATCAGTTCCGCCGGTATCCGGATGAAAGCATGAGCTTTCCATTCACCAGCAAGGGGGTCGAGCGCTGGTTTGGCGTAACGGAAGAGCAGGCCCGGGAGAGCGCGGCCGAGCTTTTTGCAATGATCCACCCGGAAGATACGTCTGCCGTAATGGCTTCCATTGAGGAGTCCGCCCGGCAGCTGAGCACCTGGTCCATTCAGTTCCGGATATGCGACAAAAACGGGCAGGTACGCTGGGTTGAAGGCAATTCCACACCACAGAAACTCCCGGATGAAAGCATCATCTGGCACGGATACATGGAAGACATCAACGACAAAATGCAGGCTACGGTAAAGCTGCAAGAAAGCGAACAACAGCTCCGCCGGCTGTTCGAACTCGCCCCCTCGGGCATTGTTCTTGCCGACTATCGCAGCGGTGCCATCATTGATGTGAACGCCTCCATGCTGAGATCAACGGGCTATCGTAAAGAGCAGTTCCTCGAACTGGACTACCGCCAACTGCTCGCCCCCAGTCATCTGTCGTTGCGCGCTGAAATTCTGAAACAGCTGCAAGAAACCGGCTACTTTGGCCCTGTAGAGCAGGAGATGATTGACAGCAAAGGCAATTTTTATCCTGCCATTGTGCACAGCATGCTGATTCGTGACGCTGTCGATCGCAAACTTTTATGGGTCCTTGCAGAAGATATCTCCGAGCGTAAAAAAATAGAGCGCATGAAAAACCAGTTCGTTTCTACCGTCAGCCACGAACTGCGTACACCACTCACGTCGATCACAGGTTCCATAAGCCTGCTGGCCAGCGGCGCCGCCGGTGTTTTGCCTCCGAAAGCGCACAGTATGATGGCCATTGCCGAACGTAATACGAAGCATCTGGCCTCACTGATCAACGACTTGCTGGACATAGAAAAACTGGTAGAGGGCAAGCTGAGCCTGGAGTTGCGGAAACAGGCGCTCGCGCCACTACTGGAGCAGGCAGTTTCTTTGAATGAGCCCTACGGTGCGCAGCGTGACGTCACACTTGCTCTGTCCCCCGATACCCCCCGGACAGATGTGGTGGTAGATAGCCAGCGGCTGCTGCAGGCGCTGAACAACCTGATATCCAACGCCATCAAGTTTTCCCCGGCGCCGGGCCAGGTTGAGGTTTCAGCGCAGCTGCATGCGGATGTGGAAAAACCTTTTGTTTCCATTGCCGTTGTCGACAACGGCGAGGGAGTTCCGGAGGCCTTCCGGGACCAGATTTTCAATCGTTTCGCCCAGGCGGACAGTTCCGATACCCGCAGGCAGGGCGGAACCGGCCTGGGGCTGGCAATCACGCGGGAACTGGTTACGGCCATGCATGGCGAGGTCGGTTTCGACTCGGTGCCGGGACAGGGTTCCACTTTCTGGATACGCCTGCCGGTGGCCGGTAACTGTACGCCATAATAAAAACCGGCAGCCTTTACTCAGACTGCCGGTTTTCGTTTTCAACCAGCCAAACGGCTGGATCAGGCAGATTTAAGCATCTCTCGCACCACATAGTGCAGGATGCCACCGTGGACGAAGTACACCGCCTCGTTGGCCGTATCAATCCGCGATTTCAGATCACAGCTTGCGGTGGAACCGTCCTTGTAGGTTACCGTCATGGTCAGGGTCTGGCCCGGTGTTATGTCACCAGACAAACCATTGATGCTGATGGTTTCCTCACCGGTCAGCTTGAGGCTCTTGCGGTCCGTACCTTCCGGGAACTGCAGTGGCATTACGCCCATGCCGATCAGGTTGGAACGGTGAATCCGCTCGTAGGATTCCGCCACCACCGCGCGCACGCCCAGCAACCGAGTGCCCTTGGCCGCCCAGTCGCGGCTTGAGCCGGTTCCGTATTCCTTTCCGGCAATCACAACCAGCGGGGTTCCCTGCTCCTGGTACTTCATGGCGGCATCGTAGACCGGCATTTGCTCCCCGGTGGGCACAAACTTGGTGAAACCGCCTTCAACACCGTCCAGCATTTCGTTGCGGATGCGCACGTTGGCAAAGGTGCCGCGCATCATCACTTCGTGGTTACCCCGGCGGGAGCCGTAGGAGTTGAAGTTTTTCGGCTCTACTCCGCGCTCCTGCAGGTACTTGCCAGCGGGGCTGTCAGCACTGAAGGAACCGGCGGGGGAAATGTGGTCGGTGGTCACCGAATCCCCCAGCAGGGCCAGAATATTCGCGTCCACAATATCTTCCACCGGGTCCGGCTCCGGGCCCATACCTTCAAAGAAGGGCGGGTGCTGGATGTAGGTGGAATCTTCCGACCAGGTGTATACCTTGGTTTGCGGCACTTCTATGGCCTGCCAGGTGGCATCGCCGTCGAACACCGCGGCGTATTCGGTGCGGAACATGTCGGTTTTGACTTTTTCCACCGCCTCGGCCACTTCCTGCTGGCTCGGCCACAGGTCTTTCAGATACACCGGGTTGCCATCCTGGTCCTCACCCAGCGGGTCTTTCGCCAGGTTCAGCCGCACGTTGCCAGCCAGGGCGTATGCCACTACCAGGGGCGGCGATGCCAGCCAGTTGGTTTTCACCAACGGGTGAATACGGCCTTCAAAGTTACGGTTGCCAGACAGCACCGAGGCCACAGTTATATCGCCATCGGTAATGGCTTTTTCTACCGCATCCGGCAGCGGGCCGGAGTTACCGATACAGGTGGTGCAGCCGTAACCCACCAGGTCAAAACCCAGCTTGTTCAAGTCGTCCTGGAAGCCACCCGCCTCCAGGTACTCGGTAACCACTTTGGAGCCTGGCGCCAGAGAGGTTTTTACCCAGGGTTTGGTTTTCAGGCCTTTGGCCACGGCTTTGCGGGCCACCAGGCCAGCCGCCATCATCACACTGGGATTGGAGGTGTTGGTGCAGGAAGTAATGGCAGCAATCACCACCGCGCCCGGGTCCAGACGGGTATCCTGCCCGTTGAGGGTCAGCTCCCGGCTGCAGGGATGACGATAGCTCTTATCGACACCCACGGCGGTCTGGCCACCTTCGGACTTCAGTTGGCTCTCACGCTTGTCTGGCCCGTCCGAGGCTTTCGGACTGCCTTCGGCGGTTTCCATCAGCAACTCGAACGCCGCTTTCATGTTTTTCAGGGCGACCCGGTCCTGCGGGCGCTTGGGTCCGGCCATGCTGGCTTCAACATCGCCCATGTCGAGCTCAAGAGTGGCCGTGTAAACCGGCTCATGGCCCGGCTCACGCCACAAACCCTGGGCTTTGGCGTAGGCTTCCACAAGCTCGATCTGCTGATCGTCGCGACCAGTCAGCCGCAGGTATTTGAGGGTTTGCTCATCCACCGGGAAGAAGCCGCAGGTTGCGCCATATTCCGGCGACATATTGGCGATGGTGGCACGGTCTGCCACGGGCATGTCTTTGAGGCCATCACCGTAGAATTCCACAAACTTGCCCACCACGCCTTTCTTGCGCAGCATCTCGGTAACGGTGAGAACGAGATCCGTGGCGGTGATGCCCTCTCGCAGTTTGCCGGTGATCTTGAAACCCACCACCTCGGGTATCAGCATGGAGACCGGCTGCCCGAGCATGGCAGCTTCGGCTTCAATGCCACCCACACCCCAGCCAAGAATGCCCAGGCCGTTAATCATGGTGGTGTGGGAGTCTGTACCCACCAGCGTATCCGGATAGGCAATGGTTTTATCGCCCTGTTCCCTGTGCCAGACGGTTTTGCCAAGATATTCAAGGTTTACCTGATGGCAGATACCGGTTCCCGGCGGCACCACGCGGAAGTTATCAAAGGCTTGCTGGCCCCAGCGCAGGAATTCGTAGCGCTCCTGGTTGCGCTCCATTTCGATGGCAACGTTCTCTTCAAAGGCTGATGAAGTGCCGAACCTGTCGACCATTACCGAGTGGTCAATAACCAGATCCACAGGCGACAGCGGGTTGATCAGCGCGGGATCTCCACCTGCCTTTTTAACCGCCTCGCGCATGGCGGCCAGATCCACCACGCCGGGTACGCCGGTAAAGTCCTGCATGAGAACCCGCGCCGGGCGGAACTGGATCTCCGTATCCGAGCGCTTGTCTTTCAGCCATTGCACCATGGCATCTACGTGGCTCTGATCCACGGTTACGCCGTCTTCATTGCGCAACAGGTTTTCCAGAAGTACTTTCAGGGAAAAAGGCAGGCGATTGATGTCGCCGAGGGACTCTGCCGCTTTCGGCAGACTGTAATAATGGAAGGTTTTACCGCCAGCACTCAGGCTGGTGAGTGTATTCAGGCTGTCTTTGCCAAGGCTGTCATTCGTCATAAATTGTGCCTCCGTTCTTCGTCATGATCCGAGCACTTTTACAAGTTCCGCTGCGACCGCAAACAATCAGGCTGGCGCAAAACTCAGGGAATGTGAAGTCTTATATAACTATTGCATCGAATAATTATAGTTCAACCTCACTCCCGTGAATGTTCGCAATTCATGGCCCGAATACCACACTGCGAACACAACCACGACAATCTGCCAAAGGGTTTGCTGCGATTGTCCCGGACATCTGGCATGATTGTAACTCCGCTTTCTGACGGATCAGGACAAACACCTACCGTGAAACACGATTGCCACTACCACCCGGGCGACCCTGCCAAATGGCACTGCGGCGAATGCCAGATTCACTACTGCGCGCGCTGCATGCCTGATGCGGATACCCGTCAACGCCGAGCTCTGTGCCCGGGGTGCAGTAAAGCCATGCGGTATCTGGGAGCCGCCACAGAGATCGTCCCCTTCTGGAACCGCATTGGTTCGTTTTTTCGCTACCCGTTCCACACGGATCCGCTGATCGTCATCGCTATCTGCACACTGGTCCCTCTTTTTGCACCCGCCAACCTGATCGGTCTTATCGTATGGCTGGTGCTCGCTCTGGCCCTGTTCAAATACACCTACGCGGTGATCAATCATACAGCGGAAGGCCACCTGACTCCTCCATCCGTATCGGTTGCCTTCACCGGCAGCGGGTTCAACGTGGTTATACTCCAGTTGCTGGTGTTCATTGTCATGGGCGGCCTGGTGGCCTCAGCCGCCATGCTGGGCGGCCCCTTGCTGATGCTGCTTGCATTGGCATTTGTGGTACTGGCATTGCCTGCCAGCATCATGATACTCGCCATGGAGCGGTCGGTGACCGCTGCGGTCAACCCAATGAACCTGGCCGTTCTGATGTCCCGTATTGGCACGCCCTACTTCCTGCTTTATGGCTACCTGATCCTGCTTACCCTGGCCTCCGGTGTGGCCCAGGATTTTGCCCACAATCACTTTCCTTTCTGGTTTTCACAGCCTTTGTCCGGTTTTCTGAACAGTACCTTCACCCTGATCCTGTTCAATATGCTGGGCTACCTGTTGTTCCAGTATCAGGAGGAGCTGGGATTTGCCTCGGACATTCAGGGCGACACCGATGGCATGGATATGCATCAGCGGGATCGCAGCACGCGCTTTGACGCCGACATTGATATGAACCTGAAAGATGGAAATTACGACCGTGTTCAGAGCATGCTGAAAGAGGCGCTGAAGCGGAACCGGGAGGACCCGCTGCGTATCGGCCAGCTCCACCAACTGCTGGTTGCCCGAAACGATGCGACGGAGCTTTACCAGTATCACCCGAGGATCCTGGGCTGGCTGGCCGACCGGAACGATAACGCGGGCATAGCCAGGGTTCTGGCCATGCTTGAGGAAGCCGAGCCGGGGTTCAAGCTGGATGACCCGGAGCTGTCCGTGCGCTGTGCCCGCTGCCTGTATCAGCGGGGGCAATACAAGCTGGCTCTAAAACTGCTGCAGGACTTCCACAAACGTTTTCCGGACAGCGAAGAGCTGGCTCCCGCCTATTTGCTGGTTGCACAAACGCTGGCAAACGGTCTGAACCAGTGGGAGAAGGCGACAGCGTTTCTGACGTTTATCCAGAAGCGTTGCGCGAATCACCCGCTGCATGAACAAGTGCCGGTGTTTCTGGAGCAAGCTGAGAAGAGAGAGTTGCTCAAAGGCCCAAAGGCGTCATTCTCACTGGCAGACCAGGGAAGGTGAGGGGAGGCCCTCCCGGCTACTGCCAAACTTAGCCAGCCTGAAGCAACTGCCGGTAGTGCCGGGCTTTCGGTGCCATTTGGAGCTTTTCAAACTCTTCTGCTAACAGGCGACACGCCTCTGCAGTCAGCAGCGGATCATCCGCTCCACGCAGCCGCTCAAAGGCTTTCTCTGCCGCCTTGAGATCGTGCTGCTTGAGACTGGCGAACAACACCCGGTTATGGTCTTCTGCCGCAAGGGGATTATGGCCCTCCCCTTTGCTCAGGTATTCCTGCCACACGGAAATCATCTGCTCCGGCTGGCGGCGACTCAGGGCATCATTCATCAGCTCCCGGGTGCGGTTCCGATACTCTGGCAAGTCCGGTCGGAGTTTGGCGAGATGGTATAGGTGCTCCAGCAGTATGGGCCTGTCGGGATAATTCCCGCGCAAAGCTTCAAACTGCCGCCGGGCCAGATCGAAATCCATCCTGCCCAGGCTTGCCATGGCCTGGGCGTAGCCGGCTGTGAAGCGTTCGTCCTTTTCGTCCTCTTCCGGCTCAAAAAACTCCTCGCGTACCTGCAGCCAGCTTTTGCCCAGCAGCCAGACCAGCCCGGCACCAGCCAGCAGGCCGCCAGCGTGGGCCATGTAGGCAATACCGGTTGCACCGGCGTACCAGTAGTCGTAAATTTCCTTGCCCAGCCACACCGGGAGTATGGCCAGAGCAGGCGCCCGGAAGTAGTTGAAGTACACACCGATGAAATAGAAGAAGCGGATTTTTTTCAAGCCGTAGATGGCCACGTACATGCCCATCAGCCCGGAGATCGAACCGGAGGCCCCTACAAGCGGTACATGGCTGCCCGGCGAGAACAGGGTGAAAACAACACCAGACAGCGCACCGCAGAGCAGATAGGCCAGCAGATACCGGCCCGGGCCGAGGGCTTTTTCAACGGTAAAACCCAGCAGGAACAGGAACAGCAGGTTACCGACAATGTGCCCCCAGCCCCCGTGCAGGAACTGGTAGGTAATCAGCGTGTATAAGGACAGTTGCGCGGGAATCAGCCCCAGTTGTTGCGCACTCAGGCGCTGGATGTAGGTTTCTTCAATAAGGCTCCTCTGCTCCAGCCAGTGTCTTCGCTCAGCGGGCGCCCAGATCACCTCGCGATTTTGCAGCAGGTACTGGTAAAACTCGCGATCCATGAGCAGGCTGACGGAAAGCCAGAATTCCTCGTCATCTTCCCGCAACTTCTGGAACTGCCGAAGCTCGAAAACCCGGTCTTCTTCACCGTCAAAGCGGATTTTGCGCTGCAGATAATCCTCATAGGCGGGCCCTTCCAGTGCCGGCAACCCGGAATCCATATAGGTATCGACTGCCTGTTCCAGCTTGCGGCTGTCTCCCCCCTGGTAAAACAGGAAAACCAGAATGCAACTGAGCATCAGTCCAAGAGTAACCCAGGGTGGGTGCTTCCAGTTAACGGCGTTCTCGGCGGGAATTATCAACATGGGCGGTCACAATTCATCATAATCTGTCCCTGAAATGGTGTTTTCTATCATATCAGTGTCTTGTTTTGGCGCTTAAATGGCTTTCAGCGCGAAGGTTATTTCTAGACCTTCCGCCAATTGCCGTTATTCCCGCCTCCGCTGATAGTGAGCCGGAATAACAAGAAAAACCAGAGACCTGGAACAAGGATACTGCAGATGACCATACTCGTACTGGAGAACCCGGAGCTGATTGCCAAAGCTGTCCTGGCATCCGGTTTTAATGCGACGACCTTTCCGGCCCAGACCGCTGAAGCCATACGCCCGCACCGGATGAGGTTTCACTACAGTTTCAACAAGCACACGCTGGAGAGCTCAGACAGGGCGATTATCCGCCAACATGCTGCCTATCTGAGGCAGCACCCGTCCATCAATATCCGGATACATGGTCATGCTGATAACTTCGGTGCCGAGGACTATAACCGGTTTTTGTCACGACTGCGGACAAACGCTGTCGCCAGACTGCTCATTGAAGAGGGGGTTTGCGAATCACGCCTTCTCACTGCCAGCTGGGGGTCAGCCCGCCCCTTCACAACGCCGGATGACAGGGCCGCTAACCGCCGGGTTGAGATTGAATATCTGACCAGCGAGATGGCAAAAGCTCTCTAGAGAAGCAATGGCCGGGGCCGGAATGGTTGGGTTGGCCCCGGATTCTGTGGCTGGCACCGTCAGCCGTATACGCTCCAGACATTCCAGAGCAGAAGAATCGCGGCTGCCAGAATGGCCAGCCAGGTCAGCACTATGCCAAGCGCCCGTGCTTTATGCTCGCCGCCATGGCCACTAATCATGCCCCAGGCATGGAGAATACGGCCCACCACCAGAGCCATACCTGTCCAGTAAACAAGGCCGCTCGCCACACCGTTCAGCTCCGCGATACCCAGCATGATAAGACCCAGCGGTGCATACTCTATAAGATTACCGTGGGCCCGGACGGCCGCCTCAAAATCACGATCGTCGGTTGTGCCCAGGGCTTTTTTGTACTTCAGGCGGAATCTCACCACCTGCACCGATAACACCAGCAGAAGAATACCGAGTACGGCCGCAAACACTCCGGTAACAGGTACAATCATGTTCAGCTCTTCCTGATTTTGCTGACAATCGCCAGCAGTAATATTGCACCCACTGTGGCGGTTACCAGTTCGCCAACTGCGCCCTGCGCCGCAAGGCCCAGCAAACGGAATACAAAGCCGCCAAGGAAGGAACCGACGATACCAATACCAATATTAGCCAGCACACCGAAACCACGGCCTTTCATAATCAGACCGGCGAGCCAGCCGGCTACACCACCAATAATCAGGAACAGAATCAGGTTCATCTTTTGCCTCTCTTGTAGCGGGGATTCCATGAAGCATTCATCGAAAAGCGCAATCAGACTCGCAAAGACTGCCCTGTTTTTGCCCTTGTTTCAACCACTTCGGCCAACGAACGCTCGACCTCAGAGAGAGGCAACGGCTGCTGTCATCTGTTGGTGGCAACGTTCGATCAGAGCGGGAACATCATCAGTGGTCAGGCCTGTAGTTTCCACGGGCGGCAAAATCCGGACAGCAACAGGTTCCCGCTTACCGAGCCAGCTCACTGCCTTGTTCCGGTATTCTGCGTTGCAAACCATGACAATCGGAGCACCGGATGCCACGGCCGCATAAAAGGCCCCTTTTTTGAATTTCTGCACGCCACGGCCTTTGCTGCGAGTCCCTTCCGGGAATACCCACAGGCTTTTGTTGTCCTGAATAATGGCATCGCTGGTGGCCTGCATAACAGCAACAGCCTTACGGGAACGAGAGCGGTTCAGCATCACGTTGCCTCCCAGCCAGAACACAAGCCCAAATCCGGGGAGCCACACGAGCGCTGATTTACCAACCGTAACCGTACGTGGAGGCATCAGATCACCCATTACAAACAGATCATCGTTGTATTGATGGTTGGCAATGACCACAACCGGTCGGTCTTTTGGCATGTTCTCTGCCCCCTGCAGGGGCCGCTTCATACCCAGTATTACCCGGCCAACACGCGCCATGGTCCAGCCCAGCAGCCGGTTGTTGTCCGGGTTGAACGGCCGGAAAATATAAACCGGTAACGCCAGGAAGCAGATCACAGGAACACTCAGCCAGGCCAGCAGACTTCTTGCAACACCCATACGGAAAACTCTGAAACAGGATTTTGGCGCACAAGTGTACGCCAGATTTACAGACCTGCAACAGTGTCAATTTCCACTGGCGGGCCCTGGATACTGCCACCCTCTGCATGAGCCTCCACCACATACCGGAGCGGGCCTCCCGCATCCATGATGTTGAATGGATAACAGGTAACCAACAGCAGCACATTCCCGGGCAACGTTTGTGTATCAATGAACTCCGAGCGGCTATCCACAATTCGTGTTTCGTGTACCCGATAACCCTGCCACCGGCCGTCCCGGCGTTGCAACCGGAGCTCGTCACCTTGTTCCAGGTGTTTCAGGGGCCGGAAATGTGTATCCCTGTGCCCCGCAATCACCACAGCACCCCGCTGGCCATAGGCTCCCATCATCTGACCTGGCCCGAATGCCAGGCTTTCGCCATGGACGCCGGCCAGTACAATCATGGAATCGCCCACATCCGGCATAGACAGCTTTGCAACAGGCCAGGTATCTGCCCAGGGCCATGGCCGTGCCTCCGTCTGCCGGGCCTGGCTTTCAGCCCAGGCAATTTCCAGCAATTCCTGGGCTACCACCGCTTTTAACGGAACCCAAAGGCCGAACACCAACAGGGTGGCAGAGCTGGTTATAAGCAACAGCAGTAAACGGCTCATGGGTACGCCCGCCTTTGCAGCAGCATCATCGCAGCACCGAGCATCAAGCCAAAAAAACCCAGGGCAATCAGCAAAGGCGCGAAAGTAGCCGTTTGTGGGTAGCGCGCCAAACCGGGCTGGCTGCCAGCGGGTAACAGAGTCGGCAGATGATCCCGCACCAGACGGGTCTCTGCAGCACGAGCCGGCGTTTTATCAACCGCCACGAAGCTGGTAAAAGGCGACATCAGACTGTGCTTAACCGCCAGTTCAGTGATCTGTGTTTTGGCCGGTTCTTTCGCCTGAATCCGCGCTTCATCCAGAAGACTGTCGATTTTCTCCCGCGCCCAGTAGCGATTCAGCCCGGTGCCGGGTGCTGCCTGCTGTAAATCCAGGTTTTGCTGCCACTTGCCACCTCCCGGCAGCTGGCCAGACACACTCAACTCACCCGTCGGCGAAACGCCACGTACCACCTGCAACAAGGGCTCGCCCTGAAACAGGTCACCGGGCCGGAGCGGAAAGCTGTCTTCCATTGCCGCTTCAGACTGCCCCGGCCAGTTCACCTGGATATCCGTCAACACCGGCGCCTCCATGGCCGCAAACAACCTTGCCAGCGGCCCACTGATATCCGCCGGATCCTGTACCGAGGTATAGCTGCCACGCCCCCAGCGTGCGGCCTCGCGCATGAAATGCCTGTTGGGCGCTGAACCTATGGCCACCGTAAACAACCGCTGATCACCCAGCTGGCGCCGAATCTGGCTGAACAGCGCCGATTCATTGCCCACCGCGCCGTCAGTTATAAACACCACCTGGCGAACTCTTGTGGATTCTTCCTGCAGCTCACCAGTGTTCTCGCCCTGTCCTTCCAGTGCCAGGGTCAGTGCCGGCGCCATTTCCGTACCCCCATCGGCCGTCAACCCGCTCACATACTGCCGCGCCCGGGCCAGATTATTGGCCGTCGCCATTTCCGGTCGCATAAACAAAGCGTGGGGCTGGGAATTAAACTGAATCACATTAAACCGATCACCAGGCGCCAGCGTTTCCAGCCCCAGCTGTATAGCTTCCCTCGCCTGCCGAATCGACTCCCCGGCCATAGAGCCGGAAGTATCAATCACAAACGTCAGGTTCCGGGGCAAACGGGTTTTACCCGCCCGCCCCGGCATCACCATCGCCAGCAGATAATCTTCCCCCTCCCACTGCTGATGAAAAACCGCCGCCCCCGGCTCCTGCCCCGCAATCGGCTGCCAGCGCAACACAAAATCCCGGTTCATCACAATATTCCCCGCCCGGGGTGCTACCGACACCGCCTGCCCATCCTGCCGGGCAGCCACCTCATGGCTGGGGCTGAATACCCGCGCCAGCGGCAACCCGGCATCAACCGTAAGCCGGACCGAAGCCCGGTGGCTGTCCGCTGCCACATCGGCCACATCCACCGTAAAGGGACTGATCGCATCCGCATCCGCCACCTCCGTGGTGGGCACCGCCCAGCCACCCTGCCACTGCTGCGGCGCCACCACCAAAGGCTCACCCGGCATGTATCTGGGCGTGAGCGTCGTCGGCACACTCAGCTCAAAAACCCCATCCCGGTAACTCACCAACTGCTGATACTTCAACTCCACACGTACCTCAGCCCCCGGCGCAATATTCGCCACCCGGGTGGTAAACAGATTCGGCCGCTGCTGCTCAACCGTCGCTGCATGACGCCCGGAATCCCGTGCCTTCTCATAGGTTTTCTTCGCTTCTGCCCGGGGCTGAACCTCACCCACAATCCTGCGCTCCCCCACCTTCATGGTCAGCCCATACACACTGGCCTTCTCCGGCAACGGAAACACAAACACCCCTTCCCGCCAGTCATCACTGGTGTTCCTGAACGTTCGCACCAGCGTGCTGTCTGCAATCAGCCCGCTAACCCGAACCTCAAAATCACTCTCCAGTACCAGAGCCGGTTCCTGCCATTGGCCTTTGCTGTCTATAAAATGCAGCACGCCAGCGGAATCCTCGTTAACAGTGTTGGCCTCGGCATAGAGAGGCTGCACAAATAGCAGCAACAAAACCGCCAGCCACAGACTGACACCTTCCATAACACGCACCACCCACAGCTTCCGGCGCGCACTGAGCCCTCCAGTGAGGTGACGGCCCCCTCCAAAACCGTGCGGAGCCATGGGAGAAGAGCGCAAAGTTCTTCTCGGGCTGGCCAGGGATGGCCTGCCCAGGACTCTCGCTGCGACGCAGGAGCATGAAGCAGCGAGAGGCGGAGCCGAGCGTACAGGGAAGTATTCACAGCGTGTTTTGGAGGGGGCCGTCACCTCACTGGAGGGCGGACTCTGAAGAAACGACAGAGCACTGTGCTTGGATGACAGGGATGAAAACATCATGGCAATGATCCTTTGGCAACATGACTAAATCAGACATGGCCATTTCACCAACCCAAAAAGGCACCCCCATGAAAAAATCCAACATTCCGCCAAAAAAAAATGATGAATTATGACAACACCGCAAGCTAACCTTGTTCTCAAGGCAGTCCGTGTTTAAATAGAGCCCCATAACCCACGGATAACAGCCAGAACCATGAAAAAACACCTGGTCCTGATCGAGGACGAACCCGCCATCCGCGACAACTACCGCGCAGCTTTCGAACGCCGCGGCTACCGCGTCTCCACCTATGGCGACCGCTCCTCCGCCTGGCAGGTACTGCGCCAGAGCCTCCCCGATCTCGCCATCATTGACGTCGGCCTGGGCGACGAACCCGAAGGCGGCTTCACCCTATGCCAGGACCTGCGCTCGCTATCCGCAACCCTGCCCATCATCTTTCTGACCGCCCGCGACAGCGACATAGACTCAGTACACGGCCTGCGCCTGGGCGCCGATGATTACGTCACCAAAGACATGAGCATGGAACATCTGCTGGCAAGAGTGACCGCCCTGCTGCGCCGGGCCGACGCCTGGGCCGAAGCCCTGCAAAAGCCGGATGAAGTGGTCAACCGGGGCCGCCTCAGCCTCAATGTGGACCGCATGACCGTAGCCTGGGATGAAAACGCAATCGACCTCACGGTTACCGAATTCTGGATGTTGCATTCACTGGTGCAGCACCCCGGCCACGTGCGCAGCCGCGAGCAACTGATGAAAGCCGCCAACACGCACCTGGATGACAACACCGTCACCTCCCACATCAAACGCATCCGCAGCAAATTCCTGCAGATCGACAGCACCTTCGACAGCATCCAGACCGCCTACGGCATGGGCTATCGCTGGAACGCCCGTGAGCTCTGATTCGTGACCCTCAAGCGCCAACTCTTCGTTGCCAGCCTGCTGATGCTGCTGATTCCCTGGGCCGGCCTGCAGTTTGTTCTGGAACTGGACCAGGCTCTTCGACAACAGGCGCTGCAGCAATTAAAAGACCAGGCAGAGCGATTGGCGCAGACTGCCGGCGACCTCAGCCTGGACCTTCCCCCGGTGGCCTCCCGGACGCCTGCCATCTACGTGGAAAGCCTGAACACCCCACTCAAACTGGACGGTTTCAGTGACGACTGGCCGGGCTACGATGAGAGTGAGCAGCTTCAGCCCTGGCAGTCTGCTGCACAGTCGGATCAACCCAGAGAAAGCACCGGCAAACCCACCCTGCGCTGGCAAGCGGCTACCGACCAGAGACATCTGTACCTGCTGATACGCGTTGGCAACCGCCAGCCTGTATTTTTCAACCCCGGCTCCCCGGGACAGCCCCATGACCGGCTCCTGCTCTGGCTGGAGCCTGCAGACGGGTCACTGAACCCCACGGCCCGGACAGCTTCCTGGCTGATACGAACTCCTGCACCGGGCAAGGTTTATGCAACGACGGTTGATGCCGCCAGTAAAGCAAGCGAAAACACACCCGACTATCGTGTCAGCGGAGCCTGGCAGCCGGCAGGCAACGGCTGGCAGCTGGAATTGGAGCTTCCCAAGCCGCCGCGGGGCAGCCGCCTGGGTTTTGCTGCCCGATGGCAGGACACCCCGGAACCGGCCCAGATATCCACATCAACAAACCCGCTACCGGTTCTGGTCGAGCGCAAACCCTTGCTGGAACGGCAGCTGGCCCCGGGTATGGACCGGGGGCAAATGGCCCGGCTGGTTGAGCCCGCGGGCTGGATAATCGCTCAACAATCAACACCTGCGCGGCAAAAACGGCCAGAGTTTGATGAACTCAGCCTCTTGCAGATTGCCGAACACATCAGCCTCAATGCCTTGCGGGCGCTGATACAGATCTATCAACCAGAACCGGCAACCCTTGCTGCCGGTGCCAACCGGCTGAACATGGATGCCCTGCCAGCCGAAGGCCTCGTGCGCCATGAAAACGGCAGCGTCTGGCTGATGACCACCGAGCCTGTCTTCGGGGGACGAACCCTGGTACTGGAACAATCCATGGACCAACTGTTAACACTGTCCGGCTCCACCCTTGGCTCAGTCATCGCCCGCAGCACACTGATGATTGTTGGCCTCACGCTGGTTTTGCTGGGCTATGCCAGCTGGCTGTCCTGGCGTATTACCCGCCTGCAGCGTGCAGTCAGTACCAGCATTGATGCCGACGGCCGGATCATTGGCACCCTTCCGGGCTCCAGCGCCCAGGACGAACTGGGGCAGCTACAGAACCACTTCGCCCAGATGGCCGACCGGCTGCACGGCTATAATCGTTACCTGGAGAGCTTTTCGCGGCGCCTGTCCCATGAACTCAAAACTCCGGTGGCGGTGGTGCGATCTTCGCTGGAAAACCTCTCCCACAGTGAAACTGAAGAAGAGCGCTCGCAATACATCGGGCGCGCAGCCGCAGCGACCGAGCGCTTGCGGAAAATACTCAATGGCATGAGCGAGGCGGCCAGGTTGGAGCAAAGCTTTGATCATGCAGACAAAGAGACCTTCGATCTGGCGAAGGTTATCAGCCAGGCAACTGCGGCCTATCAGACCCTGGATCCACATCATCAATTTAACTTCACAGGGCCGGAATCCGGTATCCTTCTGGCCGGCTCCCCTGAGCTGATGGTGCAGCTGCTTGACAAACTCGTGGATAATGCCCGGGATTTCACGCCGCAAGACGGTCAGATTCATATTGGCGTTGAGCAAGCGGGGAGTCAGATTTGCCTGTCCGTTTTCAACGAAGGCTCGGCCCTGCCGGATAATCCGGACACCAGCATTTTCAGCCCCTTCGTATCCGTTCGCCAGGGCCAGGAAGAAGGGCATCTCGGGCAAGGCCTGTTAATCGTTCAACTGATCGCCGATTTTCACGGTGGGCGCGTTGAAGCCGAAAATCAGGCTCGCCATGGCGTTGAAGGTGTGTGTTTCAAGGTTCTTATGCCGTCCGCCCATTGCTAGTGTCCCGTCTGGAACTCATCTCTCCAAACCGGTTTCATCACCGGCAAACTGCCGGTAAAACTGCTGCGCCGTGCGGCCATTGCGCACGCCTTTTTGGGTGGCAAAGCGGATGGCTTCACGGTGCAGGTTTTCCCGATCCACAGCGTCCGGGAATAGCGCATCCACCGCCTGCAAATACACTTCCTGGGGAAAGGCGTAAAAGGATAGCTGCAGGCCAAAGCGGTCGGCCAGGGAAACCTGTTCCTCAATGGCCTCAGCGGGATGAATTTCGCCATCCTGAGTGTGGCCTTTCAGGTTGTCAGACATGAATTCCGGCATCAGATGGCGCCGATTCGAGGTGGCGTATACCCGAACATTCTCCGGAGGCAGCTCCAGTGAACCTTCAAGCACGCTCTTCAGGGCCTTGTAGCCGGATTCGCCCACATCAAAGGACAGGTCATCACAGAAAATGATGAAGCGATACGGCAAATCGCAGATGTTATCCACAATCTCCGGCAGGTTCACCAGATCATCCTTGTCGACTTCGATGATTCTCAGGCCCTGCTCCCTGTAACGATTAAGCAGTGCCTTGATCAGGGAAGACTTGCCAGTGCCTCTTGCACCCCAGAGCAGCACGTTATTGGACGGCTTGCCGGCCAGAAAGCGTTCGGTGTTGCGGGCAAGCGCCTGCTGCTGGTGCTCAATACCGGTCAGAGAGCCCCATTGAACCGGATCCAGCCTTCGCACCGCACGCAAGCCGGAGCGATGGCGCCGCCACACCGCTGCGGGGGTTGATGACCAGTCAAAGGGTTCATTTCCAGACATGTGCTCTGTTCCTGTTCAGCTGTTTATTTACCGCCTTGCGTTCCGGCTCACCGTCGGGCAATGCGGTATCAGTATATCTGTATGAGCTGCAGGGGGGCTATCGGGAAGCTAACAAGGAGAATAGGTGCAGAAGCCTCGCCTCTGCACCTTATCGGGGGTCAGACTACATCGGGGGTCATACTACGGCGGATCAGAACTGGAACTTGAGACCAACCTGAGCGGTATCGAAGTCCGGGCCATCATTGTTCAACTGGCCGTTAAAGTCGTCTTCGTCTACGTCAACATTGTAGCGATTATATTCCAGGAACGTGGTCAGGTGCTCTGTAATGCGGAAGTCAACACCTGCGCCCACAACGGGGCTTACCTCATCATAGGTCTCGCTCTCATCGAACGCGTCCACGTCCAGCGCAGCCGCAAAGGCACCCGCTTTGGCGTAAACACCAAAGCTGTCCGTTACCGGCAGACGACCAACTGCCACCAGGGAGCCACCCTTCAGCTTACTTTCAACGTCGTCTTTACCGAAGTTGCCAAAGTCTATGTAATCCGCTTCCAGAGCAAAAAACTGGTTGAACTGATAACCGACACCTGCGCCGTACAGATCATTCGAATCGTCAAAGTCGCCATTGTGCGACTTGTAACCACCGTAGCTACCCTTGATGTAAGGGCCGGAGGCGTCACGATCCGAAGAACTTTGAGCGAAGGCTGCCGGGGCAGCGAATACACTGGCAGACAAAATCGTGGCACAGGCAATACGAGCTTTGGAGTTCATAATGCTTTTTCCTCGCTGGTTAGAAGTTCCGTTCGTAAAAGCGTTTTCCGGGTAGCTGCATTGATTCATGACTCCCGAAACACGTATTTCCACCCTAACGCCTCTGATCACGAATTTGGGTTAAATCCGGACTAAATCCTCTTAATTCTTTATTAATATTTTTCAAAAAAAACCCTGAATAAATCTTTGAAGTCATAGACTTGAATGTCTGGAACGGTTGCAGCCCGACAGCTGTGCAAATACAGTAATCATGCCTTGAGGAAAGAAATCCTGAGGTCCCAGAAGGGAGGGTGCAAAAAGGACAAACAACAGGATGGCAAACGATCAGTCGACGGGAGCCTTGTCTGCCGGGGGTGCTGGAGCCTCTTCCGGTGCACCGGTCCCCGGGGCATCAGATTCGGCAGATTGGCGCATCAGAACCATGCCGCCCTGGAGCAACAATTTCTTTAATCTCGGGTCGCTCTGCTCTGCAACGCCAACGGCAAACGCCAGCGCCGCCGCCTCTAGTGGATTGCGGGTAATCAGTGAGCGTAATAGCTCAATGGGCGAGCCCAAGTGCGGACTGCTGCTTTGCGCATCGCGGCCGGCTTTGGCCGGGCGGGTCATGCGATAGAAGAAGAACGCGAGCAGGCACAGGCATACACCCCCTGTAATCGCCATGGCGCCTGGCTTACCCACAAAGGGAGCCAGGGCCAGGGTCGCTGCGTTGACCAGCAGATAAAAGCCGGTAACCAACAACGCCGTAAGCAGCACCAACGCCAAAACCATCCCGGTGATTGCCGCGACAGCCTTGCGAAGGGCGCTCTGGATCGTTGCAGAATCAGGCATCATCAGCGGTCAAGCATCTTACCTACAATGATACCGGCGAGGAACATGAGGATGACCGTAAGAAACGGCCTTTCCTCAATTTTGTGCTCCACGCTCTCGACCGTTTGTGAGCCTGCCTCCGTCGCACGAGTCAGGGCAGCATCGCCCCGTTTGCGCAGGTTTTCAAACACGGCATGAGCCTCACGGCTGATCTCTTCTTTCAGGTTACTGGCACTGGTTTTCTGACCTTCTGCAACGGCTTTGGTCAGTGAGGCAAGGTCTTCCCTCAGTAGCTGAAGGTCTTCTTTGACGCGAGCGTAATCATCTTGTGCTGTTTGCTTTTCCATGAGCTTGTCTCCTGATTGATTCCTGACTTCATTCGACAACGGCCTGGAACAGGCCCCTTTCGAGAACCCATAAAGCCATTCACAGATTACTCTAGCACAAGGCCTGAATTTCGTGACAACTGGCAAATCTTCCAGAGACACCTGATAAAGCCGGTAAAACCGTATTACGGCTGAAATCCGGACGATTCCGGCTCATCGTCACGCACACGCAAAAAACTTGCAAAGCGCGGTAGACCGGTTGCCGTAAGGCCATAGTATTTGAAGGTAATGCGGGTTCCGGGCAGGGGTGGTCGAGTGCGCAGATCGTCACTGAAGCCGGTGCCTATGCGGAAGCGCCGGCCGCTGGGAAGCTCCACCTCTAACGCCCCCATCATGCCCTGGAGCCGGCCCTTGCCCGGTATATGCGCGACCACCACCGCCTCGGCATCCTCATAGGTCTTCACCTTCAGCAAGTCGTCAGAGCGGCCCGCTCTGTATAAACTGTCTTGCCGTTTCAACATCAGGCCCTCACCGCCCTGTGCGACGATCCTTTCCAGATCGGCCATCAATGCGGAATGGGAGGTTGCAGGCTTTTGCGCCACCAGTACCAGGTGCGGAGAACGGGATTCCAGTACCAACCTCTGCAACTGTTCATACCGTTGATAAAACGGGCCGGGGCCTGGCACGTCAAACACATGAAACCGGATCCCACGCCACTCCTCATCCAGCGGTGTCTGTTTACGCACGGCACCGGAAAGTTCTGCGAAGCGCTGGCGACCCATCCACAGCTCACCGTCCAGAGGTATAGCGGGGAACTCTGAAGTAAACCAGGCCGGGGCCTGATAGACGTTGCCATTGCGGGATAAAAAGGCCTGGCCATTCCAGTAAGCTCTTACGCCATCCAGTTTCTCACTGATCCAGTAATTCTCCAGTGCAACGCCTTGCTGATAGGTACTGGCCAGGGGCACGGGGGGCAAGCTGACCTCACCAGCTCTCACAGCAACAGCCAAAGCCAGCCATAAAGCAGACAACATAAGCCTGAAAGCGAATGTTATTCGGCCAGTCAGCATTCTTTATTCCCTGCCTTTTGCTGCCAATTCATCGCAGGCTACTCCATGTCGCTTTTGAGGTAGGTCACTTAATACAAGTTGCGCGGTATCCGGTACCCGGATAACAGCTGCTGGGTAAACGGATTGATATTGCTGGCCGCGTGCAGGCGGTAGCGCATTTCTCCGTCATCCACCCGGAAGCGCACATCCACGGCACTGCTGCTGACGCCGGTTATATCGGCTTTATCCAGTAACCGGAATAATGCCCAGGGCCCGTTCTCTGAAATGCTGCGGGGTGAACGGTTTACCTGCACCGGCACCAGGGTAATCCGGCTTTCAACCGCTTCGCGCAGGGTGTTGGGCCAGACCAGCGGTATGCTCTGGCGCGGGCCATGGCTGAACTCCACCAACTGGCCATCCAGATTCACCACACTGCGGCGTTTGTTGGAAGACAGGTTCAGGGGCTCCAGGGCAAACTCCACATCCAGGGTGCCACTGCGGGTGAAGTAGGCACTGCGAATCTTGTCCGCGTTGCCTAGAGCCGCCAGCACATCCCGGCGCACCAGGCTGGCCCGGCGGGCATCCCCGATCTGCTCCGGATGATCCTCCAGGAACAGCTTCAGGTTGTCCTTGTAGAAGCTGTCCAGCACGCCGCCGGGGGCAAAAAACCGCTCAAAATCCTGCAGCGCCACATCGCGCCCGGCACTGGCGTTAAACGGATAATGCCTGGCCAGGTTCTGCTGGAACGGCTGGTAGACCTCCCGGTACCATTCCCGCTCCAGTTGCGCCACGGCCTGGTCCAGCAATACCCGCCAGCTTTCTGTGGCCAGCCGGTTCAGCAACCGGTTCAGTGGCTCGGGCTGGTGCACCGCCATGCGCTGCAGGGTGAAAATCGGGTCGGCGCCCTGCAACCCCATTCTGGCCCGGGCGGCGTTAAGGGCGGCCTTACCCTTGTCCGGCGACTCCTGAACATTGCGCATGTATTCGTGCAGGTCGCTGACCACCCGCATGATCTGCTCAAGCCCGCTGGGTTGGTCCCCGTTCTTGAGGGTGAGCTGGTTCAGGTCGGTAAACTGGCGCTCAATGTTCTGCAGCATGCGGAAATGCGGCGACTGCTCCAGCAACTCACGGGCCGTGACACCCTCCCCTTCGGCAGCGGGTATCAACCGGGTATTGCGGCTTACCTGACCAAGGAACTGGGCCAGGGGCTGATGGCTTCCGGTCAGGCTTTCCAGTATCCGGACCCCGTGGTTCAGGTCGTCAAAGGTCTGAATGTCCACCCGGCTCAGGGCGGTTCGCCAGGCATTGGCGTAGTGTTCGGCGTAGAGATTCTGCAAGCTGGCCTGCAACTCAGCCTCGTCGGCTTTACTGAATTCCACGTTGTCCCGGCGGCCCAGCACCCAGGCGTCGATCAGGGCCAACTCGGTCACCGTGGCGGATTTGCGCAGGAACCATTTCTCCAGGCCATCACGGGTCAGTAAGGCCGGGATGCTCAGGGGATCATCAGCCAGCGCCTGTGCCGTTTGCCGTTCAGGCTCATTGGCAACCGGCTCGCCGTACTGGTCTATCCGCACAAACACGTTGCTGAAGGCAGGGCCGGAGGTGCGGGCCAGGTCGTTTGGCTGGCTGAATTCCCGGGCGGCTTCAATTTCCAGATCCCGATACACCCGGTCTGGCGTAGAGATACGACCCAGTTCGTGCTGTGACCACTGTACGCTGCTTTTGAAGGGAGCCAGCGCCATATCCGCAGTGACATCCCCGTTCCGCGCCTGTTGGGCCAGGTCTGTGTAAGACATGGCGTAGTCCAGATGCCCCATCAATCTTTGCTGAACATCCCGGCGCCCCGGGAAGGCCCGCTGCCAATATTCGCTCATGTAGCGGGAAACAATATCCTGGCGACGACCACTGGCATCGTAGAGCATCCTGAGCACCCGCAGGTGTTCAAGGCGCTCCGGGCTGTTGTCCGGTGCCCGGCTCATCTCACCCATCACTCCGAACATCAGCGCCGGCAGGTACTGGTACGCCAGCATGTCCAGGTAGGAAGCTTCCACTTCCGGCCCCACCTTGTGGCCCTGATACAGCCCCATATCGCTGATCAGCGGCCATTGTTTGCGGTGGTCACCGAACGCCAGGGTCGCCCGGCGTAACTGATCCAGAGGCTCCAGCAGGTTACGCCCCGTGGTGTCCGGCTCGTAACCCACAGGCTGCCAGTTATCGATAAAGCTTTTAACCCGTGTTTCAACCGAGGCCGCGGCTTCCGCGTTCTTGATGAAGTAATGCTGCCAGCCCGCGGTTACGCCGGTACCGACACACACTGCCACCACCGCCGCAGCGGCCACGCGGCGCTGGCGGCTGCGCACAACCCGCCGGTTATCCCCGGCAAGCCCGGCTTCGGGATAGATGATCCCGGGGAAAAGCGATTGGGTAAACAGGCTGGCAGACTGGCCTGTACGCTGAGCGGGCTGTATGGGGCCGGATACCTGATAGTGGCTGGCGGCGGCAGAAACAAAGGCATCTTCCGGCACGCCTTCCTGCACAACCGAGGTGAAGTAGGTACCGCGAACCAGGGCCGGTGTTGAAAACGCATCCGCCGACAGAAGGCTGGTGAGGAAGTTTTCCAGCGCGGGCTTCATGCCTGCAAGCTGGCGGGTAAATGAGTAGGTAGATGCCCGCTCCTCTGCGTCCCGGGTATTGGCCAGCACGTCTGGCAGGCGCTCGCTCAGGCGCGCCACCATCCCGCTGTAGCGTTCGGAGAATTCGTTCAGCCAATCGTCGTTATCCAGTTGACCTTCCAGCCGGAAGGTGAATCCCAACGCCTGTTCTTTTTCCTGCTTGCTCATACTTCGTACAAAGGGCCCGAAGCCGTACAGCAGATCCATTTTGGTGAAGGACACATACACCGGCAGGCGCGAGCCTATTTGCTCCATCAACTCTCGCAGCCGGGTGCGCAGCAAAATGGCATGAGCTTCCCGCTGCTCCTCGCTGGCCGTGCTCAGCTGGGCCAGATCAATGGCCAGAATCACGCCGTTAAGCGGGCGTTGCGGGCGGTTGCGCTCAAGCCACTGGATAAAATGCGCCCACAACCGCTGCTGTATTTCCCCGGCAGTGCTTTGATTCTCTCCCTGGCTCAGCAGTTCACCATCCGGGTCAATCAGCACGCCGTTATCGCCAATCCACCAGTCAAACCCGAAGGGATTGCGATCCGCCCGATTGTTGCGGGTGACGTTGGTGAGGGTATAGATTTGCCCGGAACGCTGGATCAGACTGGTTTTACCGGCATCTTCCAGACCCATAACCAGATACCAGGGCAAGCGGTAAACACCCCGGCGCCCCGGCAGGTTGCTCTTCAGCGCCGTAAGTTGGCGATCCAGCAAGCGCTGCTGACGGCGCTCCATGGGCAGGATCGGATCTTCCTGCTCCTGCTGTTCCTCGGCTTTCGCTGCATTTACCTTGCCCAGGCGGCGGGCCAGCACCGTGCCCCAGACCATGACGACCAGCAGCACAACGCCCAGAGTCACCAGCGCCCGCATCTGCCAGGCTGCCAGCGGGAACTCACCGCGCACCTCCCACCTTGGCCCCAGCCACCAGGTAGCTACCAGGACCGCAATCAGGCCCAGCGCCAAGGTAACCGGTGCCGCGTTTTTAATGTATGGCAGAAGCCAGCGACCGATGAGTAAAGCTTTTCTCCACATGGTGTCCATTCCTGCTGTGTGTACGTCTTACAATAACCAGTGTTCGGCTGGCTAATTCGTTAATCCCGGACTGAGAGCTCTGGCCAAGGCGCCAACCTGCCGGTGTGGTGGTTCCACAGCAAAGGTTGGCAACACAGGTCCAGAGTTCTCAGGACAGTCGATCAAGTTGTTTCAGGAGTGCGGGCTCCCAGTCTTCAATAACCAGGCCCGCTACCTGCTGCTGCAGATCCTGAACCTGCCGCGAAGCCAGGCTCACCAGGCCGCTGTCTTTCATCAGCTGTGCCGACGCCAGGCGCCAATAGAACTGTTCCCGCGGCTCCCTGGCCCCGGCCAGCCCGTCTTCCAGCAATTGCATCGCCGGCGCCAGACCTTTCTGGGTAGACAGCTCCCGCGCTGTGTCATAAGCCTGTTCCCAGGGGCTGGCACCGCCGCCGGACTGCCCGGAAGCACTGGCAGGAGCAGACAGAAGCCATTCTTCTGTTTCCGAGGGTAAAAACGGGGTGCCATCGTTGAACGTCAATTCCGCCAGTTGCGGCAGCTTTTCCAAAAACTCGTTAGCGGCTGCCCGAATGGCTTCGGCACAGGCGTCACACCCCAGTGCGGCGGCCACACCAGCGCTGAGGCGGTGACCCTCAAGCCAGAAGGGGCTTACCGACAGGCTCTGCTCTATGCGCTGCCAAAGGGCATGATCCGGTGCCTTTTCCAGGGCTTCCCGGTAATCGGCTACCCGGTCGGCACTCACGGCCGCCAGATCTGAACGCTTGCCATCCCGGGTAGGCGGCACCGACGTAATGCTCTGCCAGATGGCGTAGCGGCGGATCTGATAGCCCAGGGGCCGCTCCGGTTCGGTGCCGGTGAGCATATCCGCCACTTTCAGCAGGCTCTGGCGGGTGGTCCGCACGTCGCTCGGGTCCAATGTGAGCGCGCCAAGGGATGGGCTGGCAGGTGTGCTTGCAGGCGTTGCACTGGCTTTGGTGCCGCCTGCTGTGCTGGACGGGCTTGTAGCTTGCGCCTCGGGTTTGCTTTCAGCCCGGGTGCCGGTTTCCTGAGCCCGGGGCAACTTTTCAACAGCGCGTTTCAGATCCCGCAACGCATCATCGGGCAACTCTTTTTGTTCCGCCTGAGCCTGAAGCTTTGCCAGCAACTCAAGACAATAGCTGCGGCCATCCCCCACGCTGGCATCAAAGGTTTTTCCATCGACACCCTTGGCTGCCCGCTGGAGCATCTGCGTAAACATCATTTTCCGCGCCCGCTTGCCCTTGTCACCGGGGTAAGGCCAGCCTGCCTCCCACCAGCCATCAAGCACGCGATGGAGCAGATACAGGGAGAGGGCGAAGCGTTCGCCGTCGCCGCCACGCTGCAGGGCAATCAGAAGAAAGCCGAGCACTTTCAGGTCTTTGCTTCTGGCAGACAGGATTTTCAGGGATTCGCTCTCAACCTTGCCCCAGTCGATATCCGTGTGGGCAAGGGAGCCGATCTTCATGATCTCGTCTTCCAGAAACGCCAGGGCGGCATCCTCGCCCAGCGCCTGGCCTGTGGGCGATTCGCCTTCCAATGGCGATACCACCTGTTCAATATAGGGATGCTGTTCTATTACCTGCATGGTCTCTTCCCTCGCGTCCTTGCCTGTCTATTCCCGCCGGTTACCAGCCACAGCGTTTACGAAGCGGGCGAATGGCGTCTCCAAAACCCGTCAAATCAAATAACAGACCGTCTATGGGGCTGTTTTGAGAGAACACACGAATGTCTGTTTCCCGCTCTATGGCCTTGACCGCCCGGATTGCCGGCAAACCGCGGCCGATGCTGAGTACGTAGCCGTTATCGCGCACTCGCCAGGCGTTTTGACCGGTGTTTTCCGAGGTACCAAGCCCGATGTTCACTCGCTCCGCCTCAAGCGGCTCCGGCAGCATCAGGGTCAGTTCGGTGATGTTGTTATGGCACTGCAACGCAAGCAAAGGCCGGGGCGGCTGCGCACCCAAAGCCGGCACGGTTACCAGAAGGCCTGCGGCCTGGCCGGTGTCGCGGTATTGAACGCCACCGGTGGAGGCATCTGCTTCTGCCTGGGCATAAGCCTGGCGCCAGCGGCTGGAAGCGGGCCTGAGGTTAACCTGTGTGCCGGGCACAGCACCGGCTACAGGTTCCGCCAAAGGCGTACCGAACACCTGGTCAAAACACGCCAGTCGCTCCAGCCGCCGGGTTTCGCTGGTGCATTTTCGGGCATGGTCCAGCAATCCGGCCTGCACCGGGCTATTTGCCGCCCCAAGCATCACAAGTGCGGCGTAAAAGCCGGTTAGCGATGGCTTTTTAAACAATGCCCAGGCGCACGCAAGGAAGTGCCTCATTGCAAGTTTCATAAATCGGTTACCTGATACTTCAAACACTTGTGGGCCAGGGTGCGCTTGGGTAGTCCCAGACTCTCGGCAGCCTGGGCGCGGTTGCCGCCGTACTGGTGCAAACGCTCCCGGATAACCGCGGCTTCAAAGGCCTGAGCGGCGGCTTTGAGGTCGCGGATTTCCCCGGTACCGGGCACGGAGGCTATGCCCGGGCTTTGAATCTCGCCACCATAGGTCTCCGAAACGCAGGGATCGGTATACAGGTCGGTGAGTTGCAGCATTTCCGGCTGAATGTCATCCCCTGCCGGGGTCTGCAAGCATGCCAATTCAATGATGTTGCGCAACTCCCGGGCGTTACCGGGAAAATCGTAAGTTGCCAGCACTTTCAAGGCGTGGCTGCTGATGCCCAGAGGCCCGGCACCTTCACGCTCGGTATACAGGCGGATAAAGTGACGGCTGAGGGCTTCCAGATCATCCAGGCGTTCCCGCAGCGGCAATATCTGCAGTGGGAACTGGCTCAGGCGGTAGAACAGGTCCCGGCGGAAGCTGCCGTCCTCTATGCTTTGGCGCAGGGGTTGGTGGGTAGCCGCGACCAGCCGGAAATCGGAGTGCTGTTCCTTTTGTGCGCCAAGGGGCCGGAACTGACGGCTTTCCAGAACCCGCAAGAGTTTGGATTGCAGCGCCATGGGCATGTCGCCAATTTCGTCCAGAAACAGGGTGCCGCCATTGGCCTGGGCCAGAAGCCCCTCTTTGGCCTGATCGGCACCGGAGAAGGCGCCTTTGGTGTGGCCGAAGAGTTCGCTCTCCAGCAGGCTGTCCGGTATGGCGGCGCAGTTGACCACCACTAGGGGGCCGTCGGCGCGGTCGGATAGTTCGTGGATGCCTCTGGCCACGACGTCTTTGCCACAGCCGGTTTCGCCCTGAACCAGCACGGATAACTGGCTGCTGGCTGCGCGCACTACCTGGGCACGCAGGCGGGTCATGGCTTCGGAGGGGCCGACCAGTGTTTGCGCCAGGTTTTCGCTGCGCTTGCGGAGGGTTTCGGCGTCGTGCAGGTCGTCCAGAGAGCGTTTTAGCAGGCGGCGTTGCCACACCTGGTCACGGCTTTGCAGCTGGGCGATCCATTGGTGGGTGAGCAACTGCAAGAGGCCGCGGTACAGGGGTTGGGCGGTTATGCCGTTCCAGTCGGATTCGTCGCGGCAGAGTACGAGTATGCCCAGGGTTCGGCCGTCGTCGCCTTTTAGGGGTTCGAGCCACAGGGATTTGGGGCGGTCGCTGGCTTCCATGAGGCTTTGGAAGCCGGGGTGATCGAGGCGGTAGCTGGCGGCCCGTGTGAGTTCGCGGGCTTTGCCGGTTTGCAGCAGGTGGGCGAAGGGGTGGCTGAAGTCGCCGCAGTCGAATTCGCCGGGTTCGGGGAGGTCGCTGCAGTGGAGTGTGCGGCCGCTGAGGTCGAGTTCGAGTGCCCAGCAGCGGGTAAGGCCGAAGGCGTTTTCCAGCTGCGTTGTGGCGGTTTTCAGCAAATCCGGCAATGTGGTTTGGCGTGTCAGTGCGACTGCCAGCTCTATGCCGGTGTGCAGTTCCATCTGCATTCGTCCCATTTTTCTTTTCCCTTTTAATCCTGTTGTCCCGGATTGTTCTCGCCTGACCGCACATCGTGGGGCTTGGCTTTCCAGAATGTGCTTTGACTGCCGCTCAGCCAGCGGATTGGCTTCCCGAAACACGCTGTGAATACATCCTTGTACGCTTGGCTCTTGTTTACCGCCCGCACACCACGGGGTTGAGCTTTCCAAAACACGCCGTGAATACGTCCCTGTAGGCTCCGCTCCGCCATCCATGGCTCCGCAGGGTTTTGGAAAGCTCAACCCCGCGGTGCGCTACGATTCAGGAAGCCTTCACGTTAAGCTACGATTCCAGTAAATTTGTTCTCTGAAACTCCAAGGGTTACCTGTGTTACCGGCTCTTTCGCCGCCAACTTCTCCAGCAACGCCAACGAGATCGGCGGCAGCAACTCACCTTCGATGATCGATTCCAGCATGCGAGCACCGTTTTCGCTTCTTGTAGCGCGGCTTCGTATGGCTTCTACCAGGCCGTCTTCCATCACCACTTCGGTGTGATAACGTTCGCGAATTTGCTGGGCCAGGCGTTCGAGTTTGTCGCCAACGATGCGGTTGAGGATGTCTTCGCCCAGTGGCAGGTAGGGTACGACTTCCATTCTTGCCAGCAACGCGGGTTTGAAGAAGTCGGCCAGTTCCGGGTACAGGGCTTCTTCGATCTTCTCCGGGTGTTCGGCGTGGTTGACGATGGTCTGGTAGCCGAGGTTGGAGGTCAGGAAGAAGACCACGTTTTTGCAGTCGATCAACCGGCCTTCGCCGTCTGCCAGTTCGCCTTTGTCGAAGGCCTGGTAGAAGAGGTTGAGGACTTCCGGGTGGGCTTTTTCGACTTCGTCGAGCAGCACCACAGAGTAGGGTTTCTGGCGGATGGCTTCGGTTAGGATGCCGCCTTCGCCAAAGCCGACGTAGCCAGGAGGTGAGCCGATGAGGCGGGAGACTGTATGTTTTTCCTGGTACTCGGACATGTTGATGGTGGTGAGGAACTGGCGGCCGCCGTAGAGGAGTTCGGCCAGTTGTACCACGGTTTCGGTTTTACCCACGCCGCTGGGGCCCACCAGCAGGAAGGCGCCCATGGGGCGGCCGGGGCGGCGGAGGTCGGCGCGGGCGGTTAGCAGGTGCTGGTGCAGGCAGTCGATGGCGGTGTCCTGGCCTTTGATGTGGGCCTGCAGGTACGCTGGCAAGTGGGTGATTTTTTCCAGTTCGTCGGTGGTCATGCTGTTGACGGGGATGCCTGTCCAGTCAGCGATGACTTCGGCAATCTGGCGAGCGTCTACCCGGGCGTGCACCAGGGGTTCGTCCGCTTGCAGTTCTGCCAGTTCCTGTTCGAGGGCGGCGGCTTCGCTTTGCAGGTCGGGGCGTTCTTCCAGACCAGCCTGTTCCGGCATTGCTTCGGTATCGGCTTCGTCTTTTGCAACGGCTTCCTGAACGTGCGCCGGGTTGAGCAACTGTTCCCGGATTTCTACCAAACGGGCGACCATGTCGCGCTGGGTGTTCCAGCGTTCTTCCAGTTCGGCGGCCTGTGCGTTCAGTTCCGCAATGCGTTGCTCCAGTTCCGCTTCCCGGTCGGTGTCGACGCTCTGGCCCAGGGTGTGTTCGCGGTTCAGCAATTCCTGTTCCATGGAGAGCTGGTGCAGTTCGCTGCGCACGTGGCTGAGCTGGCGCGGTGGCGTGCTCAGGTTAAGGCTGACCCGGGCGCAGGCGGTGTCCAGTACGTCTATGGCTTTGTCCGGGAGCTGTCGGCCTGCCAGGTAGCGGGCGGACATTTCAGAGGCGGCTTTCAGGGCGCTGTCGGCGATGAGTACCTGATGGGCTTTTTCATACAGGGTGCGCAGGCCACGGAGAATATGTACCGCTTGTGCCGGGCTGGGCTCATCCAGGGCCACTGGCTGGAAGCGGCGGCTGAGGGCCGGATCTTTTTCGAAATATTTTTTGTATTCGCGCCATGTAGTTGCGGCGATGGTGCGCAATTCACCACGGGCCAGTGCAGGTTTGAGCAGGTTGGCGGCGTCGGAGCCGCCTTCGCTGTTGCCGGCACCAATCAGGGTATGGGCTTCGTCGATGAACAGAATAATGGGCGTGGTTGAGGCTTTGACCGCTTCGATCACGCCTTTGAGGCGCTTTTCAAACTCGCCTTTTACCGAGGCGCCAGCCTGCAGGGCACCCATGTCGAGGGTCCAGAGTTCAACGGTTTGCAGGCGCTCCGGCACTTCGCCGTTGACGATGCGCAGGGCCAGGCCTTCTACGATGGCACTTTTGCCCACGCCGGCATCCCCTACCACGATGGGGTTGTTCTTGCGGCGGCGGCAGAGAATATCAATCATCTGGTCGATTTCGGGATCGCGGCACACCACCGGGTCCAGCTTTCCGGCACGGGCCAGCGCAGTAAAATCGGTGGCGTAGCGTTTGAGCGAGTCCATATCCGCCTCGGCCTGGGGGGCGCCTGCTTCGCCTTGCGCCATTTCCGGGCGTTCGGTGGAGCCTGCGGTCATGGTGTCGAACTGGCGGCGCAGTTGTTCCCGGTTGATGTCCCGGAGTTGCTGGCTCACCTGGGGCATAAGGTAGCGGTCGGCGTTCACCAGCAAGGCCAGGAAGATGGCGCCGGAGCGCAAGTTCCGATGCCCCAGCTCCGTGGAGGCCAACAGCCAGGCGTCCTGCAGCAGGTCGATCAGCAGCGGCGAAAAGGACGGATACGGCTCCGCCGTTTGCAGCTCGCCGTTCAGGCTTTCACCCACAATGGGCTGGAATTCCTGATGGTTGATACCGGCCTGCTCAAGAATCTGGCGCACGTCGGAAAACGGCGTTTCCAGCAATTTAAACAGCAGGTGGGCCGGGGTGATTTCCGCACCCTGGCGGCTGATGCAAAGGGCCGCAGAGGCTTCCAGTCCATTTCGGCAAATGTCGTTGAGGCGCCCGATGAGCGCTGGCAGTTCTACCCGAATCACAGTGATATCCTTATTTCGGTAGTTGTTCCAATACGCTGAGCACATCCGTGATGCGTTCTTCCAGCGCTATGTTGTAAAGGCTGTATATGCCCGCCATGGCCGCGGCAAACAGCCCGGCAATTACCCAGATCGGCAGGCCACTGCGCAGACGATTGCGGGCCGGGGTTACGTTGATCTGCGCATCAGCCAGAGGCTCGGGGTCCGTATCCTCTTTCAGCGACTGCAGCTGCTCATGGAGCCCGCGCACAATCTGCTCATACTCATCACGGCCGTTTTCCATCACCTTGTAGCGGCCCTCAAAACCCAGGCACAGGCACAGGTAGATAAACCCGAGCATGTCCTTGTAGCGCGCCGGCTCCTGCTCCATGCGCGCGAGGATGGCGAATACTTTCTCCCCACCCCAGGTTTCGTTATGAAAGCGCGACAGCAACGAGTGCTGCGACCAGACGCTGTGGGCGCCCCAGTCTGTGCCCAGCACCGCTTCATCAATGAAAGCGCAAAGCACATAACGGTAGGCAACCACCGTTGGGCGTTCGTAGCCCTTCTCGATGAGCTCGCGATCTATGGCCGCCACTTCGTCCGCCACCTGCTGGTAGAGGCTTTCAACAGCGCGATAATCCGCCAGCCTGCGAATGCGGATCACCAGCCCGAGCAAGGGGGTGGCGGCATCGGTCAGGCGGTTGTCTTCCAGCCCCCGGAGCTGGAACTGGTCATTGCCGAAGTCGCTGCCGGAGGCGCCGTTGGGCGGCTGCTCATCGGCAAACAACAGATCACTGAATGCACTGCCGCCGGACTGCCTGCTGCCATTGGGTAAATCCATTACCTGTGCATCTGTCATGATTTAGCTCCTGATTGCCCAGAACTGCATTTCCAGACCCGGGAAACTGCCCGCCACGTGGAAGGCAAAGCCGCTTGCGTTGTCCAGCATTTGCCAGGCCTGGCTTTGGTCGTCCAGCCGGAAATACACAAACCCGGCGTGATACGGCAACTGCCTTGGTGCCACCGGCAGTGCCGACAGTGGAATGCCCGGTAGCTGCAGGCTGATGAGATCGCGAATTTTCTCCACCGAGGCCACCTTGCACTGCTGGGTGAACTGCTTGCGCAGATCGTCCAGGGGCATGTCGGCCTTCACCGCCAGAATGAACTCGGCACCGTTGATTAACTGGCCGTCCTGAACCGGCGCGACCGTCAGGCCATACTGGCGTTGCTGCAGCTGGATAGCCAGAGCGCGGGGCTCCAGTACCGTGCTGAGGGATTGACGCAACACCTGCATCAGCGGGGTAAAACAGTCTTCCGGCAGATCGTGATCGTAGGCCGGGTATTCCCGGGGCAGGCGGCTTTCGTCGGTGAAAGTCACCAGCTCGCCACAAAGCTCCAGCAGGGCTTCGAACAAACGCTCGGGGTGCAACTGGCGCAAACGGGCCAGGTGCATGAACCGCGGGTGTGCCCGGTTAAGCATCTGCAGCAGCATGAAATCTGCCACATCGGCAACGCCGCCCTGCCCGGGCGCGCCTACACGTTCGGCAATATTGCGCGCACGTTCCCGCAT